>Ga0208490_100083_pt1 | contig 81777 bp, 91 predicted proteins | sample SubbioAug_CSWold_FD_184818 | JGI IMG/M metagenome (GOLD analysis project Ga0208490, IMG submission 184818) | Serpentinite rock and fluid subsurface biosphere microbial communities from McLaughlin Reserve, California, USA - CR11Aug_CSWold (SPAdes) | ecosystem: Environmental > Terrestrial > Deep...
AACACAAAAATCCCCCTGCAAAAAGCAGGAGGAAAACAATTTAGATGGGGTAGGCAAAGCCTTATCCCATCGAGCTCGGAGAATTCCGAGAGACTATAATATGTAAAGGAGGGAAGTTGGTGAAAACAGCAGAAGTTGCCAATATTTCTGAACAAAGTATCAGCGCCATTAAGGATTTGGAGAACAAATTAGCTACTCAGGATGAGAAGGTTATCCTAATTGCTTATCGAGATAATCAGTAAAAAGTGGTGAAATTTCACCACTTTTTTTTAAATCTAAATAAAAACTTTTAGTTAAACAGTAAAGAGTGAAGGTAAAATAAGTTTTATGTAGAAAAAAATAGTGAGGTGATATTAGTTGGATGCTTTTATGACAGTTAGAACTCATCCTAAGGTTTTAATGTACCTGGAAAAAGGAAATGAATTTTTGGCAGCAAGGGGAACTATTGAGTTAAGTTTTGACCACGCCATCATAGTCTCAGAAAGGGGAAAATATATTTTAGAGGCATTAGGCTATCCACCCTTAGAGGCTGAGTTAGCTGAAATAGCGGGGTTTTTGCATGATATAGGAAATGTGGTAAATAGGTATGATCATGGAAGAACAGGAGCATTAATCAGCTATAAAATTTTAACTGAGATTGGTATGCCTTTGGAGAGTATTGTTACTATTTTAGGTGCCATTGGTAATCATGAAGAAACTACTGGACACCCGGTAAACACTGTGGCTGCTGCAGTAATTATTGCTGATAAATCAGAACTGCACCGGGATAGAGTAAGAAAAAAAGAAATTGCCCTCTTTTCTGGGAGGGATCGGGTGAATTACGCTGTTGAACAATCCGTGCTGCAAGTAGACAAAACAGGGGGTACCATAACCTTATTAATTAAAATAGACCAGAAAATCTGCTCTGTTATGGAATACTTTGAAATATTTTTAACAAAAATGCTAATGTGTCGTAGAGCTGCTGAATTTTTAAATTGTCAATTTAAACTAATTATTAATAATTCACGGCTACTATAATATGAACGGGGGAGCAAATTGAGTTACTTTGTATATTTTGTGATAATAGTGAGTTTCTTTGATACTTTCTCCCAGTTGCCGCTAATATCTCCATATGCATTGGAACTTGGCGGTTCTAGTTTAATGATTGGAATTGTGGTTGGTATGTATTCCTTTTCTAATATGCTGGGGAATGTTTTTGCCGGTCAGTTTATTGACGGTGTGGGAAGAAAAAAAATTATGATTATAGGAATGGTAATAGCCGGTGGAAGTTTGTTAGTATATGGCTTGGTAACTACAGTAGAGCAGTTGGCAGCTGTCCGGTTCCTCCATGGAATTGGTGGTGCACTATTAGTACCAGCTGCCTTCGCATATCTAGGGGATCGGGCTGAACCGGGGAAAAGAGGAAAAAACATGGCAATTTCCGGTGCAGCTATTGGTTTTGCTGCACTGATAGGACCTGCTTTTGGCGGAATCCTGAAGGAGAGAGTAGGTATTCAGGCAGTTTTCTATCTGGTTGCAATAATAATGCTTTTTACAGCCATGCTGGTAAAATTTTTTCTTCCCGAGAAATCTATAATAAAAGAAAAACAGAAGGAAATAGACTTAAATAAATATCTGGAATTGTTGACTAATAACAACCTTATCTGTGCCTATTTATCTGCTTTTGTGTTAATGTATGCTAAGGGAATTTTAGCTTATATGCTGCCATTGAAAGCACAATTATTGGGCTTTGGCTCAGCTATTTCCGGTATGCTGTTTAGTGTATTTGCCATTGTAGCCATCCTGTTATTTGTATTGCCAACCAATAGGTTTTCAGATAGTGTGGGTAGATTTAAACCAATGCTTGCGGGTATAGTAATAATTGCTTTCTCACTACTTCTTTTAAGCAGTTTCTCCCACCTCAGCTTAATCATCCTTGCAATGGCTGCCTATGGTATTGGCTTTGGTTTATTATTTCCGTCTATTACTGCCTTGGTGGTAGACAATACTGAGGCAGAAGACAGGGGTAGGGCTTTTGGATTATTTTATGCTTTTTTCTCACTGGGAGTGGTAATTGGCCCTCTGTTGATAGGTATACTGAACGTAACTCCTGATAAAGGCTTTATTGTCGGATCCATGGGTGTATTTTTTGGAGGGGGAATTCTTTATTTAAGAAGGAATTTAAGTGTCAACATAGAATACGTTGAACAAGGTGAAAATAGTTAACTTAGGGGGACTGACCATGAAGAACATCTTAGATGATTCAAAAACAAAATCGGGAACTATCAAAATTGCCGATGAAGTGGTTGGAATTATTGCTGGGTTGGCAGCTTCTGAAACAATTGGCATCGCTGGAATGAGCGGTGGTGTTGTTGGTGGGATTGCTGAATTGCTGGGAAGAAAGAACCTAGCTAAGGGAGTAAAAGTTGAGGTAGGGGAGAAAGAGGCAGCCATTGATTTATTTGTCGCAGTGGATTTCGGCACTGAAATTAGCTCCGTTGCCAGAGATGTCCAGCTAAATGTTAAAAGTGCAGTGGAAAACATGACTGGTTTAAAAGTTGTGGAGGTAAATGTACATGTTCAAGGAGTAGTTTTTCAAAGAGAAGTTGAAAAAGAGGAAGAAGCCAGGGTTAGATGAGGCTTAGTCCTCTTTTTTTTGCATGTGACTTGATAAGTTGTCTATAATAAATATTTCTACCAGTTGCTTACAGTTAGTGATTGAAAAATTTTGCTCAATTAAAAAGGAGACAAGTTTTTCAGACTGTTCTTTGGTAAGGTTGTAGTGAGCAAATTCTTTTTTTACTTGAAGCAGTAAGATTTTTTGTTTCCATTCTTTTTCTTCATAGTCAGTAATATCTTGGAGAATATTTTCCAGCTCATGCTTTACATGCTTTATTCCTGCCATAGTATAGGTATCATTGCATTTATTAGCCAGGTCAAACTTGACTTTAGCTTGTTGCAATCTGGTTGATAAGTTGTTTTTTAGCCACTCAATCATCAGTGTCCCTCTTTCTATGACAAATTGATTTCTGCAAATAATTATCAAAAAATGAAATAATAGTATGATTCAATTCTCTATTAATAATGTAATCACTGAAATCATCGCAAAATTCCTCTACTCTTAAGGCGGATAAGCTATTTTTTTTAGGAAACAGCCTTAAATATTCTTCAGGTAGGATTCTGGTAGTACCGCTATTTGCAAAAATAAGCAAATGTCCTATTTCATGAAAAATTAATTCTTGTGCTAAATCTGTTTTTCTGATGGAATACAAGTTTATATAATTGCAATTCGGTAGATAATGAGCAAAGTAAACAGGATTATTTAGAGAAGTTATGTTAATAGTAAGGGGCTGATGGCCAACTTTTAAAAAATCAAGGTTATGCAAACGTTTTTCTAATAAATCCAAAGCATGGTAAACTGGTTGAGAGGAACAGAAAAAAGGAAATAAACTGTGGGACATCTTATGGATAATATGTTCTAGCTGGGAAATGCTTTTTTTTATATCCCAGTGGCTTGTCAGTTCTATTTGGGATATAACCATGTAAAGGGATTTTAATAATCCTATCAAAGCCAGCTTGTTTGCTGCACCTTTAGAAATAATCCTTACTCCTTTATAAAACGAGGCAGAATTATAAACAATTTCATTACTAGTGCTTGATATTATTTCTAAATTTTTAGAATAAACTTCCTGGGGCAGCTGTTTAGTGGAATCCAACAGTTGATGTAGTTGGGAAAGATGATTCATCACTGATCTTTGAGGATTGTTAGACAAATTTTTTTGTGAGAGTATCGTCATCTATATCCCTCCTAATAAAATTTACTGGAATCAAGGAAAAAAAAGACCAGAAAATATTCCCAAAATAAAGGAGATTATCTATTTATAACGAAAGATTAAAGGCAGCAATGAGAATAAGGAGGAAAGGGATGGATAATAGAGCGTATCTGTTAGCATTGCACCAGGCACCTGGTATAGGCGGGAAAATAGCCAGAAAGTTACTTGATTATTTTGGAGATATAAAAAAGCTATGGGGAGCAAATGTAACAGAAATTGAGGAAGTAGTACCAACACAGCTTGCTAATGCATTTGTCCAATATAAAAAAACAGTTAATATTGAAAAAATTTATGAGCATGTAATATCTAGTGGTTGCTGGTTTATTACTTCTGAAGATGGAGATTATCCCAACTTAGTTAAAGAAATATTCAATCCTCCCCTGGTTATATTCGGAAAAGGAAATAAAGAAATACTAAGCAATCAGTGCTTGGCAATAGTGGGATGTAGAAAGCCCAGCTATTATGGACAACAGATGGCTAGAAAAATCAGCAGTGAATTAACATTAAGCCAGTGGACCATTGTCAGTGGTTTAGCAAAGGGAATAGATACTTGTGCTCACATGGGTTGCTTGCTGCAACAAGGTAATACAATTGCAGTTCTTGGAAGTGGAGTTGACATAATTTATCCCAAAGAAAATAAAAAAATATATGATGAAATAACTGAAAAAGGTGCCATAATTTCTGAATATTTGCCGGGGACAACACCGGTACCAGGCAATTTTCCTGCCAGAAATAGAATAATAAGCGGACTTTCTTTAGGCGTCTTAGTGGTGGAAGCTGGGGAGAAAAGTGGGGCCTTAATTACAGCTGACTTTGCCATGGAGCAAGGGAGGGATGTCTTTGCTTTGCCGGGAATGGTAACAAATCCTTATGCCAAAGGTACCCATAGCCTAATAAAGCAAGGTGCAAAATTAATAGAGGCTGCAACAGATATTATCCAAGAGTATTATCCAGAAAGACTATTTTACGGTAATTTTGGAAACAGTAAAAATGAACAATTTATTTCCGGGGTAGAGAAGCAATTACTTTTACTGATTGAAAAGCAGCCATTACATATTGATGAAATATGCTTTCTTGCCCATAAAACAATAATGGAAATTAGCCCGGTTCTGCTGCAGATGGAAATGAAGGGATTAATAAAGCAATTGCCTGGTAAGATTTATAGTTATATGATAGATTAGTCTGAAAGGTTTAGAGGTGAATAAAGTTGTCAAAGACATTAATAATAGTGGAGTCTCCTGCAAAAGCAAAGACTATTTCAAAATTCCTAGGGAAAAAGTATACAATCAAGGCTTCGGTTGGACATGTTAGAGATTTGCCAAAAAGCCAATTTGGTGTTGATGTAGACAATAATTTTGAGCCTAAATATATTACTATCAGAGGAAAAGGTGAGACGGTTAAAGAATTACGAGCAGCAGCAAAAAAAGCTGACAAAATTTTGCTAGCAGCTGACCCGGATCGAGAAGGAGAAGCTATTGCCTGGCATTTGCAGTACCTGCTAAACATTGGTGAAAAGGAAAAATGCCGGATTGAGTTTAATGAAATCACCAAAAATGCAATTGTTGAAGCAGTAAAAAAACCTAGAGTTATTGATCAAAATAGGGTCGACGCTCAGCAGGCCAGAAGAGTTCTGGATCGGCTGGTGGGCTATAATTTAAGTCCTTTGCTTTGGAGAAAAGTAAAAAAAGGTTTGAGCGCAGGGCGTGTCCAGTCAGTGGCAGTAAGGCTTATTTGTGAACGGGAGGAAGAGATTAACGAGTTCAATCCTGAAGAATATTGGACTCTAGAGGCTGATCTGACTGCCAGTGACTTAGGTCTAACTATCATTGCCAAGCTTGCTAAAATAAGTGAAAAACAAGCTAAAGTTGAGAGCAAATTAGAAATGGATAAAATTCTGGGAGATTTAGAAAGAGTACAATATAAAGTATCAGAAACTATCAAGAAGGAGAAAAGGAGAAATCCTAATCCCCCTTTTACAACCAGCACCTTGCAACAGGAATCATATCACAGACTGAATTTTACTGCTAAAAAAACAATGCGTATTGCTCAGCAGCTTTATGAAGGGATTGATTTGGGTAAAGAAGGAACGGTTGGTCTGATAACTTATATCAGGACAGATTCAAAAAGAATTGCCACGGGAGCCCAGGAAGAGGCACGGGAATATATCAAGAATGAATACGGGGTTGACTTTTCACCCAAGGAACCCAGGGAATTCAAATCAAAAGGTAAGGTTCAGGAAGCCCATGAAGCAATCAGACCAACAGATGTTTTACGCAAACCTGAAATCATTAAAGAGTTTTTAAGCAGGGATCAGTTTAGATTGTATCAGTTAATATGGAATAGATTTATGGTCAGCCAAATGAGCTCGGCTCAGTTACTGAGTACTACAATTGTTATTGAGGCAGGATATTATCAATTTAGAGCCTCGGGATCAGTTGTGGTTTTTCCTGGATTTATGAAACTTTATACATATGAAGATCAAGATGAGGAGGATAAGATTATTCCTGATATACCCCCGGGAATGATACTTGATAAAAAGGAGCTAATGCCTAAGCAACACTTTACTCAGCCTCCGCCTCGATTCACTGAGGCAACCCTAGTTAAAACTATGGAAGAGCTAGGTATCGGACGCCCCAGTACCTACGCACCTACTATTGATACAATCCAAACTAGGGGCTATGTAGTTCGAGAAGACAAACAACTATTTCCTACTGAGCTAGGAATCATAGTGACAGACTTACTGAAGGAACATTTTAATCAAACTATTGATGTGGAATTTACAGCTAAGCTGGAAGAGGAATTAGATAAAGTTGAAGAAGGGACTGAAGAGTGGAAAAAAGTAATTGCTGAGTATTATAATCCATTTCATGAGCTATTGGTGAAGGCTGAGGAAGATATAGGAAAAATTGAAATACAGGCAGAGGTTTCTGAAGAAAAATGCGAATTGTGTGGCAAGAATTACGTTGTTAAAATGGGAAGATACGGTAAATTTTTGGCTTGCCCAGGCTTTCCTGACTGCCGCAGCACCAAACCTCTCCTTGAAGAAATAGGTGTTGACTGCCCTAAATGTGACGGTCAAGTAGTGGCCAGGCGTAGTAAAAAAGGCCGTAGATTTTTTGGATGCAGCAATTTTCCAGAATGCAACTTTACCACATGGGAACAACCTGTAAATAAGAACTGTCCTAAGTGTGAGACCAATCTAGTAAAAAAAGTGTCTAAGCGATCTGGGGATAAATTAGTTTGTCCAAATAAATCGTGTGATTTTGAAGAAGAAGTGGAAGGAGCAAGCATTTAATGCTAAATACCGTTACAATAATTGGAGCAGGATTAGCTGGAAGTGAAGCTGCCTGGCAAGCTGCAGAGATGGGGCACGAGGTTAAACTTTTTGAGATGAGACCGGGAAAGCATAGCCCTGCCCATCATACCCATTTGTTTGCTGAACTGGTATGCAGCAACTCACTAAGAGCGAATGGATTGGAAAATGCAGTAGGGCTGCTGAAAGAGGAAATGAGAAGGTTAAACTCATTAATAATTTCCTGTGCTGATGAAAACAAAGTACCGGCAGGTGGTGCCCTGGCAGTGGATCGGCTTAAATTTGCTCAAGCTGTTACAGAAAAAATAAAAAATCATCCGAACATTGAAGTAATATATAAGGAAGTAACTGATTTGCATTTTCCAAAACCGGTTATTTTGGCCTCAGGCCCGTTGACCAGTGGACTGTTAGCTGGAAAAATCGGTAAAACAACTGGACAGGAATATTTATATTTTTACGATGCAGCTGCTCCTATCGTCACCAAGGACTCACTTAATTTTGATATCATTTTTAAAGCTTCAAGATATGGTAAAGGCGGAGATGATTATCTTAACTGCCCAATGAATAAACTGGAATACGAAGCATTTTATCATGCCCTGTTAGCTGGAGAACAAGCTGAAATTGCAGATTTTGAAAAACAAATATTTTTTGAAGGCTGCATGCCCATAGAGGAAATGGCTAGAAGAGGTGAGGATACTCTGCGATATGGTCCCATGAAACCAGTGGGGCTAATAAATCCACTAACGGGAGAAAGGCCATATGCCGTAGTTCAGTTGCGTCAGGATAATTTGGAAGGATCATTATTTAACATAGTTGGTTTCCAAACTAAATTGAAATGGCCAGAACAAGAACGAGTTTTGCGACTTATACCTGGTTTGGAGCATGCTGAATTTGTTCGCTTTGGAGTAATTCACCGAAACACCTATATAAACTCACCAAAGGTGCTGGAAGCTACATTGCAGCTAAAGAAAATGCCGGGTGTTTTCTTTACAGGACAAATTACCGGAGTTGAAGGATATGTGGAATCAGCTGCCAGCGGCATTGTGGCAGCTAAAAATTCAAGTAATTTTATCAAAGGAAGAGAATTAATTGTTTTTCCAAAAGATACAGCTATCGGAGGATTATGTCACTATATTAATACGGCACCCACTAAAAAATTTCAACCGATGAACATTAATTTTGGTTTATTACCGCCGTTAACCACCAAAATAAAAGATAAAAGGCTGAAAAACTTGCTAATCGGCGAAAGAGCGTTGGAGAGCTTAAATGAGTTTTTAACAAATTATTAAATAATTCTGTTTTTATCTTGTCAGATATTTGTGAATATGTTAACCTAATGAGGGAACATATACTAATTTTGGGTGATAATATGTCAGATAAAAGATTTTTTAATCTTGTGGATAGTTTCATTGCCTATCTTCAAATTGAAAAAAACAGCTCAGCTAATACAGTCTCATCCTATAGTAATGATATTCTCCATTTTATTCATTATCTTAACAAAGTTGAGCTAGTTGGCAGTCTAGGTGAAATAGACCGGTATTTGTTTCGCAGGTATTTAGCCCATTTGCAAAACTTGGGAAAGGAAAGGGCTACTATTTCTCGTAAGCTATCTGCCTTAAAAAGTTTCTTTAAATATTTGTCACGACAGACTAAAATTGAGGCTAATGCCGCCGAACTTGTTTCAATGCCAAAAAAAAGAGATACACTCTTAAAATTTTTATATTATGAAGATGTTTTATTATTATTGAATGGTCCTGATTTAAATACTGCCATCGGTATTCGGGATAGGGCGATTATAGAGGTTTTATACGGGTCAGGTCTTAGAGTAGGCGAGTTAATCGCTGTGGATATAAAAGATATTTCCATAGATTTAGGAATTGTTAAAGTAACCGGGAAAGGCAATAAAGAGAGATTAGCACCTGTAGGACAGTGGGCTCAGCTGGCTTTGGAAAATTATTTGGGAAAAAGCTGGCCTGTGCTAAAAAAAACCAAGGAAACTGAGGCTTTGTTTGTAAATAATAGAGGTGATCGATTAACAGACAGAGGAATTCGGTATATTTTAAATAAGTATGTGGAAGTGGTTTCTGTTGAAACTAAAATAAGCCCCCATGTTTTAAGACATTCTTTTGCCACCCATCTTTTGGAGGGCGGTGCAGACTTGCGGGCTGTTCAGGAACTGCTTGGTCATGAAAGTTTGGCTACTACCCAGAATTATACTCACGTTACAAAGCAGAGACTGAAGCAAATCTATAATGCCACTCATCCCAGAGCTTAAGGAGGGAATAACTTGTTTAAAGGTACTACAATTATTGCTGTGAGAAAAGGCAACCAGGTTGCCATCGGAGGGGATGGGCAGGTTACTTTTAGCGGAAATATGATTATGAAAAATAATGCGAGAAAAATTAGGAAATTATATAATAATAAGATATTGGCCGGCTTTGCGGGTTCTGTAGCAGATGCCCTAACACTATTTGATAAATTTGAAAAGAAATTGGATGAGTATAATGGCAATTTGCAAAAGGCAGCAGTAGAGCTTACCAAAGACTGGCGAATGGATAGAGTATTGCGTAAGCTTGAAGCACTATTAATTGTTGCAAACGAGGAAAAGACTTTAATAATTGCCGGCAGCGGAGAGGTAATCGAGCCTGACGATCAAGTGGCAGCAATCGGTTCAGGAGGCGGGTATGCTCTGGCAGCTGGAAAAGCTCTGGTTTATAATACTCACCTTAGTCCGGGAGAGATTGTTTTTAAGTCCCTGGAGATAGCTGCCAATATCTGTGTGTTTACTAATGCAAACATTACTGTGGAAGAGTTGAGTTAGGGAGGAATGTAGAGATGGAAAAATTTACTCCCAAGGAAATAGTAGACTACTTAAACAAGCATATAGTTGGCCAAGAGAATGCAAAAAAAGCAGTTGCTATAGCACTGAGAAACCGCTTTCGTAGAAAGCAATTGCCAATTGAACTGCAAGATGAAATTATGCCTAAGAATATTATCTTAATTGGTCCTACCGGAGTTGGTAAAACTGAGATTGCCAGGAGGATGGCCAAGCTGGTGAAAGCTCCTTTTATCAAAGTTGAGGCAACTAAGTTTACAGAGGTTGGTTATGTGGGCAGGGATGTTGAGTCAATGGTCAGAGATTTGGTGGAAACTTCCATTAGAATAGTGAAAAATGAAATGATTGCAGATGTCCAAGATAAAGCAGAGACTTTGGCCAATGAGAGAATAGTAAACATCATGGCACCTCCTTATCAACAAGACCAAACAGCAAATCCTTTTCAAATGCTTTTTGGTGGGTCAATAGACAGAGGAGATTTACAAAAGCCGGATGTTGTTAACGAAGAAGAATTTAAACTCAAAAAGATACAGCAACAAATAAAACAGCAATTAAAAAATGGATTACTGGAGAAAGAGTTAATTGAACTGGAAGTAGAAGAGCAAGCTTCACCTACCTTAGAGGTCTTTTCTGGAACGGGAATGGAAGAAATGGGTATTAATTTTCAGAAAATGTTTGGCAATATTTTTCCTAAGAAAAAGAAAAAAAGGAAATTACCTGTTATGGATGCCCGGAAAATATTGATTAATGAAGAAGCGCAAAAACTCATTGATTTTGACGAGGTTACTGCAAAAGCAATTGAACGGGCAGAACAAAGCGGGATTATTTTTTTAGATGAAATAGATAAGATTGCTGCAAAAGATGGCGGAACGGGTCCGGATGTTTCTAGGGGAGGGGTGCAAAGAGATATATTGCCCATAGTGGAAGGCTCTACTATTATGACAAAGTATGGACCGGTAAAAACTGATTATATTTTGTTTATTGCAGCAGGGGCATTTCATGTAGCTAAGCCCTCAGATTTAATTCCTGAACTACAAGGGAGATTCCCCATCAGAGTAGAACTGGAAAGTCTCACTCAGTCAGATTTTGAGCAGATTCTTACTGAACCAAAAAATTCGTTGATTAATCAATATTCTGCTCTATTAAATACAGAAGGGTTAATAATCAATTTCACTGAGGAAGGTATAGCAGAAATTGCATTAATGGCATATAAAGTAAATAAAACCACTGAAAACATCGGGGCAAGGAGATTGCACACTATTTTAGAAAAATTACTGGAAGACATTTCATTTCAAGCAAATGAGATGTCAGGCCAGCAAATAACAATAGATGGTGCATTTATCAGGGAAAAATTAGGAAAATTGATTGTAGATGAAGATTTGAGTAAATATATCTTATAATCAGGAGGAATAAGGATGAAAAACTTATTGGAAAAGACACGTCAAATTAATCGGTTGCTGCAAAAATCAGCAGGCCATCCGGTGGATTTTGATGAAATGGCAAAGGTATTAGGGGGTATGATTGAGTCTAATTGCTATATTGTAGGCCGTCGGGGGAAAATTATGGGATACCACTTTATTGAAACTTTCGGCTGTGACCAAATGGAGGAAATTGTCATGGAAGCTGAGAGATTTCCTGAAACTTATAATGATGGACTGCTTAAAGTCACAGAGACTAAGGCTAACATAAATCAGGTGGAGCATGGTTGCATTTTTAGTACAGAACAGCCATGCATTTTTACTAATAAGCTCGTCACTATTGTTCCTATTGTAGGCGGGGGAGAAAGGTTAGGGACATTGGTATTGGCAAAATTTAAAACAGAATTTGAAAACGAAGATTTAATATTAGCTGAATATGGGGCAACAGTGGTAGGTATGGAAATTTTACGCTCAAAAGCCGATCGGGTTGAAGAGGAGGCTAGGAAAAAAGCTGCAGTTCATATTGCCATTGGAACTCTTTCTTACTCAGAGCTAGAGGCTGTGGAACACATTTTTGAAGAGCTTGAAGGCGATGAAGGAGTTCTGATTGCAAGTAAAATTGCTGATAGGGCTGGCATTACCAGGTCGGTTATCGTTAATGCTCTTAGGAAATTTGAAAGTGCCGGTGTGATAGAGTCAAAATCTTTGGGAATGAAGGGGACTTACATTCGGGTATTAAATGAAAACTTAATGGATGAGCTGGCAAAATTAAAACATTAATTCAGATAAAAAGCAGTTGGTAAAACAACTGCTTTTTATATTTGCTAAAAAAAAAGAAGAGTCCTAGGCAAAAATAGGACTTAGGGTTGATGCTAATTAGGTCTGAATATGATAAATTAGTAAGAAATATAGAAAATTTTGTCTATAGGCTTAGAAAAAAAGGAATAAAAAGAGGATTTTCTTCCAAAAGGTCGAATTTTAATTAACTAATTATAATTGTTTTAAGATGGAGGTGGCAATAAGTGGATATCATTTCTAAAATATCCAGTTTTGGTTATTTGGAAAAGGGTTTAGAAACAGCCGCATTGCGTCAGGAGGTTATAGCTAATAATATTGCCAATGTGGAAACCCCGGGATTTAAGAAATCAATAGTTGCTTTTGAAAATGTTTTACAGGCAACTTTAAAAAAACAGCGATTTAGCAGGTTAATGTTAAAAACTCATGATAACCATTTGCCGGGGCTAACAAGATTGCCTGAACCTAAGATTATTACGGTAGCCAATACCGGGATGCGAAATGACTTTAATAATGTAGATATCGATCAGGAAATGGCTCAATTGGCCAAAAACTCAATTTACTTTCAAGCGTTGGCAGAGCAGTTGAACAGGCAATTTACTGGTTTAAAGAATGTTATTAGTGGGGGGAGATAAAGAAAATGCGCTTATTTAGTTCAATGGATACCAGTTCATCAGGGCTCATTGCCAGTAGAATTAGGATGGATGTTATTTCCAGCAATATAGCCAACGCCAACACCACCAGAACAGCAGAGGGAGGACCCTATCGCAGAAAGACAGTTAGCTTTAGAGAACAGTCTGCCGAATTGGGGAAAAGGATATTTAACTCTACTATCACTGGAAGCAAAATGCCAGCAGGGAAGGGCGTAGTGGTGGATAAAATTTTGAATGACCAGTCCCCTTTCAAATTAATATATGACCCGGCCCATCCCGATGCAAATCAAGAGGGGTATGTTCAGATGCCAAATGTTAATATAGTCACGGAAATGGTGGATATGATTAGTGCCACTAGAGCTTATGAGGCAAATGTTACAGCAATCAATACAGCGAAAAATATGGCTGTTAAAGCTCTGGAAATTGGGAGGGGGTAGGCTGGATGAAAATAGGAGCAGGTAATATCGGCGCAAAAATGACTCAAGAGTTGACTGGATTTAAAGAAGTGCAACAGAAGACAGTCCCTTTTAGCGAATTCTTAAAAAACTCAATAACTGATGTCAACAATCTTCAGCTGGAGGCGGGAAAGATGCGCCAGCAGTTAGTAACCGGCGAAATCACCGACATTCATCAAGTGATGATCGCTTCGGAAAAGGCAAGCATATCATTGCAATTTGCAATTCAAGTCCGTAACAAGCTGGTGGAAGCATATCAAGAAATTAAGCGCATGCAGATGTAAGCCATTATTTACAAGAGACATGAGGTGCTTGGGTAAATGGAAAGCTTTTGGGAACAATTTCGGGGACGATTTTTACAGACCTGGGGGAAAATGAATATTACCCAAAAAGTAGTGGTGATTGGTGCCGGAATGACGATCTTATTCACATTATTTGTTTTAGGCAAGATGGCAGCTAAGCCCGACATGGTACCTTTATTTACAAATTTAACAAATAGTGATGCCGGCGCCATCATGAGCAGGTTAGAAGAACTTGCAACTCCTTACCAACTGGCGGATGGAGGAACAACTATTCTAGTACCTAACCGCGACAAGGACAGACTGCGAATCCAGCTGGCCATGGACGACTTGCCCAGAAGGGGTGTTGTAGGCTTTGAATCCTGGAATGAAACAAGATTTGGTGAAACAGATACGGATAAAAGAGTAAGATTATTGGTTGCCCTGCAAGGGGAATTAACAAGAACTATTGAGAGCCTGGAAGAGGTAGAATCAGCTCGAGTACATATCGCCATACCTGAGCCTAAGCTTTTTACCAGTGATGCCACAGCCGTTACTGCTTCAATCATGGTTAAATTGCGGCCATTTTCAGAGCTTAATTCAAACCAAGTATTAGCTATTATGAGGTTGATTGCCAATAGTGTTGAGGATTTAAGTCCTGAGCAAGTAGTAGTGATTGATACGAATATGAATATTTTATCAGAGGGTATCAATGAAACATCCTCTCCAACTGCAGCAAAATTAACGGCTAATCAACTACAATTAAAAGAACAATTCGAAAACAATCTGGCTAAATCAGTTCAATCCATGCTTGAGAGAGCTTTAGGTTATGGCAGTGTGGTGGTGAGAATTAGCGCAGATCTTAATTTTGACGAAGTTGAACAAAGAAGTCAAATATTTGGTAAAAATGTAATCCGCAGTGAATCCTCGTTAGAGGAAACCTCTAGGGGCACAAACCCATTAGCAGGTGGCGAAGTGGGTCTTGATGCTAATGCTGGACTGGTAGAGCTGAACACGGCCACATCTGAATATGAGCGAAATGAGAGAATAAGAAACTATGAAGTGGATGTGTTTGAAGAATACATAAAGAAAAGCCCGGGGGCTGTCAACCATTTATCCGTGTCGGTCATTGTAGACACCGGAGAAGCAGGTGAATTAGAGCAAGGATTGAGGGACAGCATCAAAAATATTGTAGCCAGTGCCTCTGGAACTAGAGCTGACAGAAATGACGTGGTAGAGGTAATCGGTATGCCTTTTAATACAAAAGCTTATGACGAAATGCAAGCTCGGATGGATGTATACCAACGACAAATGAAACTTAAGCAACTCATTACATATGGTCTATTAAGTGGTATGGTTTTACTTGGGGGATTCCTACTCATCCGTGTTGGCAAAGCAAATAAGTCTGCTGTAAAACAACGACAGCAACTGGAACAGGTGGTTGAGCAGCGAGTGCAGCTGACTCCTGAAGAGAAGGAAAGGGATCTGGTGAAAAAACAAATTGTATCTTTGGCAAAAGAAAAGCCTAGTGAACTGGCCCACCTGTTGAAAACCTGGATGGCAGATGATTCGAGGTGACAAAGATGGTTAGGAAAAATCAGGAGTTAACCGGCAAGGAAAAAGCAGCGATACTACTTATTTCTTTAGGCCCGGAAATATCTGCCGGCATTTTTAAACATATGAGGGAAGATGAAATTGAACAATTAACCCTGGAGATTGCTAATGTAAAGAAGGTTACCGGTGATCAAAGGGACAGCATTGTCAAAGAGTTTCACCAACTCGCCCTGGCCAATGAATTTATTAATCAAGGCGGAATCGATTATGCTAAGGAAGTTTTGGAAAGAGCCCTGGGTACTCAAAAAGCGATAGAAATAATTAATCGCTTAACCTCTTCCTTGCAAGTGCGGCCTTTTGACTTTATTCGTAAAACAGATCCGAGCCAATTATTAAACTTTATTCAGTCTGAACATCCCCAGACAATAGCTTTAATAATGGCTTATTTGGAATCAGAGCAGGCAGGTATAGTTTTATCTGCTTTGCCCGCTGAGCGACAGGCAGATGTGGCCAGAAGAATAGCAATGATGGACAGGATTTCACCTGAAGTGCTTAAAGAGGTAGAACAGGTGCTGGAACGAAAGTTATCTTCCTTATTGAATCAGGATTTTAGTAGCGCTGGAGGAGTTCAATCTGTAGTTGATATTTTAAATAGAGTAGACCGTGGTACAGAAAAAACCATTATGGAGTCGCTGGAAATTGAAGATCCGGAATTAGCTGAAGAAATAAAGAAAAGAATGTTTGTTTTCGAAGATATTGTTATGCTTGATGATCGGGCAGTGCAGCAAGTATTGCGGGAAATTGACACCGGAGATTTAGCACTTGCATTGAAAGCTTCCAGCGAAGATGTAGCTGTTAAATTTTACCGTAACATGTCTCAACGGGCGGCAGATATGCTTAAGGAAGATATTGAATTCATGGGGCCTGTCAGATTGCGGGATGTGGAAGATGCCCAACAGAGAATTGTGAATACCATTAGGAAATTAGAGGAGCTTGGTGAGATTATTATAGCCCGGGGTGGGGGAGATGAAATAATTGTCTAGAATAATTAAATCAAACAGGTTAATAATTTCTCCGTCGGTGGAGCTAGGTATATTTGAGCCTAATAACAATATTCCTGAACCAGTGAATATAATCAGTGAAACTGAAGAGATGGTTAGAATTTTGTTGCAAAAAGCAGATAGAAAAGCTAACGAAATAATTAATCAGGCTAAAGCAGAGGTGCAGGAGCTACTGGATAATGCAGCCGATGAAGCAAAAAAAATAAAGGAACAGGCTTTCCAAAAGGGCTATGAGGATGGACATGAAGCTGCTGAAAAACAAATGGAAGGCATGAAGAAACAAATTTTGGCGGAAGTTGACCAGTTGCATCATGAGGCTGCCAGAAAAAAAGATAATTATTTATTAGAAGTTAAAGAGGACCTGATAGAGCTAGCAATAGATACAGCTCAAAAAATAATTTGTCAGCAGCTAACCCTTCAGCCTGATGCCATTTCGGCAATAGTAAACAATGTTTTAAAGGAAGCTAATCCCAAAATGCAGGAGCGTATAATCATTCAAGTTGCTCCTAACAGTCTCCATGCCCTTGGTGAAGCTATCAGCCACAACAAAATATCCTGGCCTGCCGATAGGCTGGAAGTGGAGGCTAATCCAGACCTGACAATCGGTAGTTGTATTATTATTGCACCAAGTGGCACATATCAACTGATCATTGAGGAGGCTATTGAAAAATTAAAAAAACTTTTCCAAGGTGCTGAAATTAATGAGTAAGTTGGATGACTTGCGGAAACGCCTGCTGGAATATCATCCTATACAAAAGCTAGGACGAGTCAGCCAAATAATTGGTCTGACAATTAAAGCCAGGGGACCTAGGGTTAGCTTAGGGGAATTATGTACAGTAACTACTGAAACAGGGCAGGAACTTATCATGGAAGTAGTAGGGTTTGAGGAGGATTATAATATCCTAATGCCCCTGGGAGAAACCACTGCCCTGGCTCCAGGTTGTCAAGTTAAGGCGCTAAACAGTCAGTTTAAAGTAAATGTAGGAACTGAATTACTGGGACGGGTGATAAATGGTTTGGGAAATCCTATTGATGGGTTAGGTCCCATTAGTGGCGAGAGTTACCCGGTTAACCAGTTGCCACCTAATCCTTTGGAGCGAGAGTATATAGATCAGGTTATGCCTGTAGGTGTTAGGGCGATTGATGGTGTTATTACTTGTGGAAAAGGCCAACGTCTTGGGATTTTTGCTGGCAGCGGAGTAGGGAAAAGCACCTTGCTGGGAATGATGGCTAAAAACACCCAGGCTGACATAAATGTAATTGGCTTAATAGGTGAGAGGGGTAGGGAAGTTAAAGATTTTTTAGTAAATGAGCTGGGAGAAGCTGGTTTAAAGAAATCAGTAGTAGTTGTAGCCACTTCAGATCAACCACCTCTTATCCGCATCAAAGCCGCTTTTGTGACTACGGCAATTGCTGAATATTTTTGTGCAAAAGGAAATGATGTTTTGTTGATGATGGATTCTATTACAAGATTTGCCATGTCCCAAAGGGAAGTAGGATTAGCCACGGGTGAGCCTCCGGCCACTAGGGGCTATCCTCCCTCAGTGTTTGCCCTTTTGCCAAAACTATTAGAAAGGGCCGGAAATTTTACCACTGGGTCAATAACCGGATTCTATACAATTTTGGTGGAAGGCGATGACATGAATGAACCCATAACTGATACAGTCAGGGGAATTCTTGATGGTCATATTATGTTATCAAGAAAACTGGCTACTAATAATCACTATCCTGCCATTGATGTATTAAATAGTATCAGCCGGGTGATGGAAGATATCGTAGATGAACGTCAGTTGAAGGATGCATATAAACTAAAGAAGATTTTGGCTACCTATTATCAAGCAAAAGATTTAATTGATATTGGAGCTTATAAAAACGGGAGCAACCATGAAATTGATTACTCTCTTCAATACCTTAACAAGTGTAATATGTTTTTACAACAGGAAGTTAATGAACTAAGTGATTTTAAGGTAACTATTGAACAGTTGTTCAGTTTGTTTGACTAAGGATGTGATCAAGATGATATTCCAATATCCTCTGGAAAAATTACTGGAGCTAAAACTTCAGGAAGAAAAACAAGTTCTCACAGATTTGGCCACATGGAGAGGGAAGTTCCGGCTGGTCAGAGAGAATCTCCGTGATATGGAAAGTAATTATTCATGCTATATAAAAACCTTTGAGGAAAACAGCAAATTGTCAGCTGATAAATTTATTAGCTACACCAGATTTTTTCCAGTCCTCCATGAGGGTATAAAGAAGGAAAAAACAAAATGTAGTCTGATACAAGAAGAAATAGATAATTTGCTAGTGGGACTTGCAGTCCTAATAAAAGAACGACAGGTACTGGAAAAGTTGAAAGAGAAAAAATACCAAGAATTTTTACTGGAGGCTAGTAAAAAAGAACAACTTCAGATGGATGAAATTGCATTAAATCAATATTATATGTAGAGATTTGTGGAGGTACCACATGGGGCAAAAGACAGTATCAAATAAATTAGTTGTTCTATCTTTAACAGTGATTATTTTTGGGATGGCTTTGTTTCTGGATTTAATTGGGGTAGTTAATTGGTTGCATAAATTAAGTGGAGTACCTGTAATTGGCTCCATGATTCCAAGTGATTCTGTTGAAGGAATCGAAGTAGACATTGTTTCTCCAGAGAAGCTTGAGATTGAGCAGTTGCAGCTGGAAGTATTGGCGTTTCAACAGGAACTTACCCAAAGCTTAATAGAAAATAATGCCCTGCAGCAGGAAATAATACAATTACAAGAAATGGTCATAAAGCTAACTGCTTTCAAGGAACAACAAGAGCTGCGGCGTTCATCCTTCGAAGATTTGGCTAAAATCTATGGCGAGATGAAACCTGCTTTAGCTGCCCAAATTTTTACAGAGCTAAGGGATGAACTGGTTATTGAAATTTTAATGAAAATGCCCATTGAACAAACTACTAGAGTTTTGGGACAAATGAATCCGGAACAGGCAGGGAGATTAACCGGTAAAATGGTTGATTGATAAATTATATTATCGGAAGGAGGTGATAAAATGCAGATATTTAATCCCATATCTTTAGAAAAAAATGTTTTTGCCGGGAGCGGCCATAATGCCAATATGGTTTCGTCTGGTGAGGATTTTCGCAGAATCCTTGCAAAAGAAACACTGATGGACAAAAGTTTTGAGGAAAATTCTTCGGGAGACCTGGTTGGAAAAGATGTTTCTTTTGACATATTAGTGATGCAACTTGATGATGAAGTAGACAAGATTCTTGCAAGTGCAGATAATTTGCCTAGTTCACTTGTAACAGTTCTTACTAAGTTAAAAAAACAATTGGCACAACCAGAGTCGATAATTGCAACCGAGAGAAACCTTGAAATATTTGCCAACCAATTGGATAATTTGACGGTCATCCTGGAAAAAGCAACTTTGACTGAAGAGACGGGGAAAAAAGATGCTGTAACAACTGAGAATGTTTTAGGGAACTTGGTGCAACAGGATAGAGGCATAATACCAGTTCAAGCGGGTATAACGGACATAAATTTTCTAGCTAGTGAATATTACCCTCTGGCTAAAGGTGAGGTAATTTATCAAGGCATACTGGACAGTCAATTATTACAAAAAGTTAAGCATGAGATGCCACATCAACCAGGCAATCTACCAAATGATCAACCATTACCTAAACAGGCGGCAGCAACAGAATCAACAAAGATGGATAATCTAAAGGTCATTTTGCAAAAACTCAAACACATTAATGAAAGCTCTCGTTCTTTTTTGTCAGGACATCAAAAAGACATTAGCCCTGGTACTACTGGTAGCTGCCATTATTTAGATCCTCCATCTCACTTAAGTAAACTTACTAACAGTCAGGAAGAGGAAAATCATGACAAGCTGAATATGAATAGATTATCTCTGGAGGATGTCCAGCTAGGCAACAGAAGTTATTATAATAAGGGTTCAAGTGATCAGAAAGAACAGAAACAGGATATTTTTGACTGGATAAATAAGATAACAATTCATAAGTCATCTGCCTACGACCAGCCCAAAATTCCGAAGCACCAGGATACTCAGGGACAACCAGCAGATTATCAATTAAAAGACCAAGTACTAAAGCAAGTTAAACTATTATTAAGTGAAGGGAAATCCCAAATCAGCTTTCAGCTGGAACCACAGGAATTAGGACAGCTAACCTTAAAGATAAACCTGGAAAAAGGAATTATCACTGCAAAGTTTGCAGCAGCAAATTTGCAGGTGAAGAATTTAATTGAATCAAGTCTGACTAATCTCCGCCAGTCACTTGAGGATTTGGGTCATAAGGAAAGCAGGCTGGAGGTGGGAGTAGGTCAGCACTTTTTGGGAGAAGGTTTTCAAGGTCAGCCAAATCAAGGACAAGCCTATGGCAATAAAAAACAATCAATTAACAGGCTAACAAGTCAAGGTTATGGTGATGGTGCTTCTCTACAAGCTACACACTTATTAAGGCAGGGTAGTACGTTTGAATACCTAATCTAAAGGAGGTGAAAAGATGCAAATAAATGAGTCATTGGCTTATAGCCATCAATCAGCTGGAAACAAAGAAGTAAAAAAAGGTTTGGGTAAAGATGACTTTTTAAAGTTACTTGTGACTCAATTAAGGTATCAAGATCCGTTAAAACCTATGGAAAATACAGAATTTATTGCTCAGATGGCCCAATTCAGCTCTTTAGAACAAATGCACAATTTAAACAATAATTTTCAGACATTTGCTCAAAACTTAGAATATGGGATTGTATCATTAGTAGTCAGCCAGGAGAATCTACTTCAAGCTCAGCAAAATCTATTTCATGAAAGCCTAATTAGCCAAGGGGTAGGTCTAATTGGCAGGACAGTAATTGCAGCAACTGATCAGGGAGAAATAACAGGAGTGGTGACAAAACTCAGGTTGATTAACGGCATCCCTAAGCTTATCATCAATGATGAAATTGAAGTAACTTTGGCTCAAGTTGCCCAGGTAGAAATAGCTGCTGTAAATGGTGTGACAAGCGAACAATCACCCCATCACCAGGAGCATCAGGAGGGAGAGCATGAATAAGATTTATATTCCCCAACCAATTATACCAGGCTCTATAGGTGCTTCTAATAAGACCCACGACAGGCTATGTCAGGGAGATAAGCCTAACCAAGCAAGTTTTGCCCAGATATTCCAGCAGCAACTTGACAAAACCGGCTTGAAATTTTCTGCTCATGCTCAGAAAAGGTTGGCGGACAGAAATATTAATTTGGATGCTGCTGAGTTGCAAAAGTTGGAAACAGCTTTATCAAAGGCCCAGGCAAAAGGAGCAAAGGAATCGTTGGTGCTTATTAATAACAGGGCTTATGTGATTAGTGTACCAAATAAAACGGTTATTACTGCGGTGGATGAACATAGCTTAAAAGAAAATGTTTTTACAAACATTGACAGTGCGGTTATTATGTAGGCGAATTAAAAGGCTGGACCTTCTTGGAAGCCAGTGTAGTTGATTGACAGAGACTATACAATTTTGCCTAAAATTTAAAATTATAGGAGGGCGTTTTATGTTAAGGTCTATGTATGCCGGTATTTCCGGTCTCAGAAACCATCAAGTCAAGATGGATGTTATTGGTAACAATATCGCCAATGTTAATACCATTGGCTTTAAAAAGAGTCGCGTTTCTTTTCAGGAAATATTGAGCCAAACAATCAAAAATGCTTCAGCCCCTACCGACAAAAGAGGAGGAACTAACTCTCAACAGGCAGGACTAGGAATGGCGGTGGGAAGCGTTACTGTTATTCATTCTGCAGGTAGCTTGCAGTCCACCGGTAGAATGACTGATTTAGCCATAGAAGGAGATGGTTTTTTTATATTGAAGTCAGGTGACGATATTTTTTATAGTCGGGCAGGTGATTTTTCTTTTGACCGGGATGGGTATTTGATTAATGCAAGTGGGCTTAAGGTACAAGGCTACTTGCCGATTGTGGATCCTCTAACCGGAGCAAGTAGAATTGATGACTTGAATCCGGTGACAATTGGGGAATTAAAAATAAATATTGGAGAAGGTTCCGGTGGGAAGGATACTGAGAATATAAGATTAATTAATAACCTGGATTCCCAGGCTCCGCTGAATGCTACTATCACAGCTCCAATAGAGATTTATGATGAGAATGGAAGGGAATACCAGGCCCAAATCTCTTTCTTTAGAACGGGCATTTCTGAGTGGAATTATACAATTGCAATTAAAGATAACGATGGTAATATGATTGAGGATATTGAAAATAATACAGGACTACTAAACTTTTCAAATGTTGGCAAACTCGACCAAGAAAATTCTGAGATTGAGACAATTAGTTTTTCTGACATAGGAGGAGGAACTATTTCCATAAATGTGGATTTCTCAAAAATTACTCAATTTGCTGCTCCCTCATCTGTGCAGGCAGATTTTCAGGACGGGTATGCTAGCGGAACCCTGGAAAATGCATTGATTGACAACTCTGGTGTAATAACAGGAGTATACTCTAATGGAGAAAAAAGAGAATTAGGCAAGATAGCCCTTGCCAGCTTTAAAAACCCTGCCGGCTTGATTTCAGCAGGTGGCAATGTATTCAAGACGTCAAATAACTCGGGTTTAGCAAACATAGGCTCTGCGGGAACAGGCAGCCGGGGAACAATCTCTCCAGGCACACTGGAAATGTCCAACGTGGATCTGTCTGAAGAATTTGTAGACATGATTTCTACCCAAAGAGGTTTTCAAGCAAATTCCCGAATAATCACTACCACTGATGAAATGCTTCAAGAATTAACCAATATGAAACGTTAGTTAACTAAGTCGGTGCAGGCTGAGTAAGCCTGCACCTTACTAACAATCGAATAGGAGGAGTATTGAAGTGATTTCAAAGGAGAGAATGTTTTGATTATAGTAACCAGAATTAATGGTAAGGAATTAGTTGTTAACGCAGAACTGATTGAGTTTATTGAGTCTACTCCCGATACAGTAATCAGCTTAACCACTGGTAGAAAAATGGTTGTAGCTGAGTCAACAGAGGAGATAGTTAACCGGGTAATAAAGTATAAATTGTCCATTGCCAGGCCCAAAGTATTGGATGACAGGCGTTAGGAAGCGGGGTGCAATAATTGGATTTAGCCACCATATTTGGGATTATAGTGGGTGTTGTCTTAATAGTTTTAGCTATAATGCAGGGCGGAGAATTGAATAGCTTTGTTGATCTTCCATCAATATTAATAGTTGGAGGAGGGACTTTTGCGTCAGTTCTTGTCAGTTACCCTTTGAAAGATTTATTGCAACACATAAAAACGGGAGTGATTGCTTTTAAGGATAAAGGCCATGAACCTGCTGATGTGATAACTAACCTGGTTAAGTTTGCGGAAAAGGCTCGTCGGGAAGGGTTACTGGCATTAGAAACAGAGGCGGAACAATTAGATGAACCATTTTTGCAGAAAGGAATTCAGTTGGTTGTAGATGGTACAGATCCAGAGTTGGTAAGAAGCATTCTAGACATCGAATTGACTTTTTTAGAAGAACGCCATAGGGCGGGACAAGGAGTTTTTGAAACTCTTGGTCAAATGGCCCCTGCCTATGGTATGTTAGGTACTCTGATTGGACTGGTGAACATGCTCAGGAATTTGGATTCTCCCGAACAACTTGGTTCCGGAATGGCTATGGCACTGTTGACCACATTCTATGGATCATTATTGGCTAATCTAATTTTTCTTCCTATTGCCAAGAAGCTTAAGGTAAGAAGTGGTAAGGAGATATTAACCAAGGAAGTAATGATTGAAGGAATTCTTTCCATTCAAGCTGGGGAAAACCCAAGGATTGTTGAAGAGAAAATGAAAGCATTCTTATCACCTAAGACCAGGGTGCAAATTGAAGCCAATCGACGTGGCGGTGAGCGCTAACCATGAGAAGAGAAAAGCGAAGAGGGAAAAACGAGGAGAACCAAGAGACTGGTGGTTGGTTGCTAACTTATGCAGATATGATTACCCTGGTGTTGACATTTTTTATTTTACTTTACACCATGTCCACCTTAGATATAATCAAATTTTCTCAGGTAGTTGCATCGGTAAAGGGTTCTTTAGGTGTAATTGATGGAGGAAGAACATTGGATACTGAAAATCAAAATGATTTGGGCCAGTTGGAAAGTGAAATTTGGCAGCTATTAAAAGAGTTAGAGGATGAAGAAGAAGCTATTAAACAAGCGGTAACGAATTTGGAAATGCTGTTGGAGGCTGAAAATATTCAGGATGCGGTGTCTATTTTGGTGGATGAAAGAGGAATAAATATCAGGTTTTTGGACCATATCCTGTTTGACTTAGGATCTGCTGAGTTAAAATCGGAGGCCAGGCCATTGCTGGATAAAATTTATAGTATCTTAATTGAGCTCAATAATGAAATAAGAGTAGAAGGATATACCTGTGACTTACCCATCAGAACCGGCCAATTTCCTTCTAATTGGGAATTGTCTACCCGACGGGCAACTACAGTTGTTAGATACCTAGAGGGAAAAGGGTTGGCAGGAGAAGTACTATCAGCCGTAGGTTATGGTGAGTATCGACCCCTGGTTCCCAACACCAGCGAATTAAATCGCCGACAAAACAGAAGGGTTGATATCGTAATATTGAGGGGAAAAATCAGATTTGAATAAGGGGGGTCGTAAACTTGCCTGTAGAAAAAGGGGAACAGGAAATTAAGAAAAATAAAGGGGTATTTGATTTACGACTAATCATCGTTGCTGTTGCCATTATAGTTTTAGCAGCAGGAATAGCCTATGTTGTGGCTAAAATGGTAATTAATCCTAGGGGTGCTTTAGAAGATACGAGTAATCAGGTAATCTCCAAAACAATTGGTCCAATATATGAACTTGAAGAATTTACTGTTAATCTGGCGGAAAGTAATGGGCGGCGTTTCGTAAAAACTTCCATGATTTTAGTTACCAGCAGCAGTAGCCTGCGAAAAGAATTGGATGAAAAAAGACCATTAATCAGAGACCGGATAATTATGATTTTGGGAGAGAAAAGGATAACGGACATTGAAAATGCTGCTGGAAAAGAAGTGCTAAAGCAAGAAATTATCAGTAACATTAATCCATTGCTAAGTGGTGGAGAAATTCAGGAAATATATTTTGTTTCTTTTATATTTAATTAGGATATCACATAGAGGGATAGGGGGTGGGGGTCTTGTCAGAAGTTTTATCTCAAAGTGAAATAGATGACCTTCTTAATGTTTTGAGTAAGGGAGAAGTTAATCTAGAGGAGATGAGACAGGAAGACCAGAGGAAGAGGGTAAAAACTTATGACTTTAAACGACCTAACAAGTTTTCCAAAGACCAAACAAATACCTTGCAGGTCATTTATGAGAATTATAGCCGGGTTATTACTACATATTTGTCTGCTCATTTACGGACTGCTGTCAGAATAAATGTTGTGTCAATTGATGAGTTAACTTATGATGAGTTTATTCGATCAATCCCCAATCCATCAACCATCAATGTATTTAAGATGGCTCCCCTTGAAGGCAGTGGTTTATGTGAAATTAATTTTACACTTGTTTTTGCCATTTTGGAAAGATTGCTAGGCGGCTCAGGCTATACTGTGGGTAATTCCAGGGGGTTAACTGACATAGAGCGTACAGTAATTATGAGAATTAACCAAAAAATGCTAGATTTTTTAAAGGAAGCTTGGGCAAATATTGTTGATATTATTCCAACTATGGAATTTATTGAACACAATCCCCAGTTTACCCAGATTGTGTCACCCACTGAAATGGTAGTTGTGATAACTCTCGAAACTAAAATTGGAGAAGCAGAGGGAATGATTAATTTTTGTCTGCCTTACCTGTTGCTTGAACCAATAATTTCTAAACTTAACACCCGTTTTTGGTTTGCTTCCACTGCGAAAGAATATACTACTGAAACCATTGCCGTGTTGAAAAAAAGGATAGAAAAAACAAAAGTTCCCTTAAGCATTCGACTTGGTGATACTAAAATAACAGTGGCTGAACTGCTTGATTTACAAAATGGCGATGTAATTACCCTGGAACAAAAAGTTAACGATTGCTTAAATGTCTTAGTGGGAACAAAAGTTAAATTTTTAGCTAAACCGGGAATCATAGGGAGCAAGCTGGCGGTGCAAGTTGAGTCAACTGTAGCAGAAGGAGATGATGCTGATGGATAACGGTATGCTATCCCAGGAAGAGATAGATGCCTTGTTGCGAGGAGAAAGCAGCTTCGATAGCCCACCATTGAGTTTAAGGAGAGAAATTACTGAGGTTGAGAAAGATGCCATAGGAGAAATTGCCAATATTTCTATGGGGACAGCTGCCACTACTTTGTCAACATTACTTGGTAAAAAAGTAGAAATTACAACTCCAAAGGTACAGGTAATCCATAAAGATGAATTAAGCGCAGAACATCCCCTGCCATTTGTAACCATCGATGTTCAGTATTTGGATGGATTGCATGGGAACAGTTTATTAATAATTAAGCAAAAAGATGCTGCTGTAATAGTTGATTTAATGATGGGTGGCAGTGGTACCGGCATTGCTAGTGAATTGAGTGAACTCCACCTGAGTGCAATTGGTGAAGCAATGAATCAAATGATGGGCTCCGCAGCAACTTCTTTATCTACTGTTTTGAACGAAAGGATTGATATTTCACCACCTAATATCCACCTAATCAACTTTGCCCAAGAACGAATTGATGATAAGGTTAGCGGAGTTGCCGACTACCTGGTAAAGGTTTCTTTTCGAATGGTAATTGGTTCTTTGGTGGATAGTGAGATGATGCAATTAATACCAATAGAGGTAGCCACCAGCATGGTGAACAAAATTATGGGGGAAATGGGACAGTCACCGACATCGGAGCTTGCTCCAGCTCCTCAATTGGTTGCTGAAGTTAACAATAATCATGACACTCATGGGGAGAAGGTTAATAATAGGCAGTACTCTGATTCTAACCAACAGAAAAGTAAAACTGTGGCTGTTAAGCCTGCTCAGTTTGCTCCCCTAACCCCTCAGCAAACTCATCGAGAGCTTGGTAACATCGACTTATTACTGGATATCCCCTTACAGCTTTCAGTTGAATTGGGTAAAGCTAGAAAGACAATTAAAGAGATTTTAGAACTGGCATCAGGCTCAGTTATTGAGTTGGATAAATTGGCGGGTGAGCCGGTGGACATTTTGGTAAACGGTAAGCTAATAGCTAAAGGGGAAGTAGTTGTAATCGATGAGAACTTTGGTGTTAGAGTAACGGATATCGTAAGTCCGATGGAAAGAGTAAATAACATTAAGTACTAAGGAGGACTACAGAGTGAACAAACGAATCTTAATTGTTGATGATGCAGCTTTTATGAGAATGATGATAAAGGATATCTTGTCGAAAAATGGGTTTGAAGTAGCTGGAGAAGCAGAAAATGGCCAAATAGCAGTGGAGAAATATGGGGAAATATTACCTGATTTGGTGACAATGGACATTACTATGCCTGAAATGGATGGAATATCTGCTGTAAAAAATATCAAAAAAAATCATCCCGATGCTAAAATTATTATGTGTAGTGCTATGGGACAGCAAGCTATGGTGATTGATGCCATCCAAGCAGGTGCCAAAGATTTTATTGTGAAACCTTTTCAGCCGGACAGAGTGTTAGATGCTGTTCGTAAGGCTTTGGGATGACCCTTAGCAAACTAGTTTTATTATTATTGTTGTCACTAGTAGTTATAACCGGTTTGGCAAATGGAATGGCTGAGGCTGAGGAAGATGAGCTAAATGAGTATATTCAGCGTTTAAACCAGGTTCCTAGTTACCAAGCAGAACAGAATGAATCATCCCTCGTCAAGTCTTTTTTAAAGATGTTATTTGCACTGATCATAGTAATAGCTATTGCAGTTTTCTCATTAAGGTTTTTGAAAAGATTTATGTCTTTAACTAAAGAAAGTAGTTGGGTGCAGGTTCTTGCCTATGACAGCATAGGGTCGAATAAAGGAATTTGCATTGCGAAAATAGCTGATAGAACATTGGTGTTAGGCGTGACCGATTCAAGCATAAATCTGTTGACCGAATTGACTAATGAAGAAGTTGAAACAATAGGCTATTCTTTGGGGCAAAAAGAGGAAAGTGGTTTTTCTACCGCCGGAAGACAAGATAACAATTATGGTTTCCACAGTCACCTGCAAAGCAGCATCAACAAAATACAGGCACTTAATTCTGAGCTAAAGAAACAAATAAAAGGTGATGGTTGAAGTGACAAAAAAATACTTGTTAATCATGATTTTGGTGCTACTATTGGCGTTATTGGCAGTTCCTGTAAATGCGGAACCTTTGCCAATCCCCAGAGTGAATCTGGAAATTGGCGGGACTGATGAACCTGGTGAAATGGCAGTAAGTTTACAATTGCTAGGACTGCTAACAGTGTTGAGCTTAGCGCCGGCAATCTTAATCATGATGACATCTTTTGTTAGAATAATTATAGTATTGTCCTTTGTTCGAAATGCTCTAGCTACCCAGCAAATGCCTCCAAATCAGGTTTTAATAGGCCTAGCCTTGTTTTTAACCTTTTTTATTATGACACCTACCTGGAACGAAATTAATGCTCAAGCACTCCAGCCTTACTTGGCAGGAGAACTTCTTCAAGAAGAAGCTTTCCTGCAGGCTATGGATCCTATTCGTTACTTTATGTTAAAACAAACTAGGGAAAAAGATTTGGCATTATTCATCAATTTAAGTAATTCACCACAGCCAACTACCTTTGCTGATATTTCAAATGTTGTCCTCATACCGGCATTTGTTATTAGTGAACTAAAAACTGCTTTTCAATTAGGTTTTTTGATTTTTTTACCATTTTTGGTTATTGACATGGTGGTGGCAAGTGTATTAATGTCAATGGGCATGATGATGTTGCCGCCCATGATGATTTCTTTACCTTTTAAGATACTATTGTTTGTGCTGGTGGATGGCTGGCATCTAATTGTCCGCTCTCTTGTACTAAGTTTTTGAGGTGAAGGATAAATGAGCCAGGATTTAGTTATTTTATTTGGTCGGGAAGCCTTAGTAACAACTTTTCTGCTAGCAGGACCTCTATTAGTGGCCAGTGTATTAGTAGGCTTGCTGATTAGTATTTTCCAGGCCACTACCCAGATTCAGGAGCAAACCCTGACATTTGTACCTAAGATAGCAGTTATTTTAGGAGGCTTGGTGGTTTTTGGTCCTTGGATGTTAAACATCATTATCGGTTTTGCAGAAAATATTTTATTAAACCTGCACTTATATACTTTTATTCGCTAAGTGTGCCGCTGATGGGAAGTGATGTTAATGGATGTGCTGGCCTTATATAGCAGGCACTTTGAAATTCTATTAATTATATGGATGAGAGTCAGTGGCTTATTTTTGCTGGCCCCTATTTTTAGCAGCCGGAATATTCCTGGATTAGTTAAAATAGGTTTGTCTGGAATCATAGCCCTGATAGCGTTGCCATTGATTCCTGCCATTGAGCTGCCCCGAAGTATCTTAGAGTATTCGCTGCTAATGATCACAGAGTTGCTAATTGGATTAACCATCGCCCTGTTGATACAAGTAATTTTTGCTGCTATTCACTTGGCGGGACAGTTGATTGATATGCAGATGGGCTTTTTTATAGTTAATGTTGTGGATCCCGAGCATGGCACCCAGGTGCCACTAATAGGTAATTTCAAATTTTTGCTAGCTTTAGTTGTATTCTTAAGCTTGGATGGACACCACCTATTAATAAAAGCTATAGTCAACAGTTTTATATTTTTACCTGTGGGAATTAATATTGTCAATCAAGATTTAGTGGCTTTATTAATAGACGCCTTTAAAGGTATGTTTGTCACAGCCCTACAAATAAGTGCTCCCACAGTTGGTGTCTTATTTATAGTAACCATTGCTCTAGGTATTATCGCCAAGACTGTTCCGCAAATGAATGTTTTTATGGTAGGAATACCCGTCAATATTGGCATTGGCTTTATCATGCTTTTTGTTAGTCTGCCCTTATACGTATATATTCTAGCCAGCTTGTTTGCTAGAAATTACTTTAAAATTGATCAATTTTTTAGCTACTTTGCCACAAGAGTATTATGATGGCATTCACATTAAATCTCCAGCTTTTTGCTCAGGAAAAAACAGAAAAAGCTACCCCGAAAAAAAGACAGGAAACCAGGAAGAAAGGACAAGTAGCCAAGAGTCAAGAAATAAATTCTGCCTTTGTTCTTTTATTTTCCTTTATCTTATTAAAATTTTATTTGCCTTTTATGTTCACAGAAACGAAGAAATATACTGTTATGATTTATGGTTCTTTTGCCAGCAAGCCAATTTCAGTGCAGGAAACATATGGTATTTTTATTGATATGATCATTTTAAGTGCTAAACTAGCCTTTCCTGTTATGCTGGTAGCTGTTATTACCGGAATGCTGGCCAGCTATCTCCAGGTTGGATTTCTTTTTACCCTTGAACCGCTGCAAATAAAGCTGGAGCGGTTAGATCCTATTCAAGGATTTAAGCGGATTTTTTCCAAAAGAAGTCTAGTGGAGCTGGTTAAATCGGTTTTGAAAATTTTAGCAATAAGTTATATCTCCTATCTTACTATTAAAGGACAAATTCAAATATTTCCTCAATTGCTGGATATTGAATTATATAGTGCAATACAGTTTTTGGGAAAAATAGCCTTTGATATTGCTTGGCGAGTAGCGCTGTTATTAATTATCCTGGCTATACTTGACGTTATTTACCAACGATGGGAGCATGAGCAGTCTATCAAGATGAGCAAGCACGACGTTAAAGAAGAGCATAAGCAAATTGAAGGCAACCCCCTAATAAAAAGCAAAATAAAAGAGAAACAACGCCAGGTAGCTATGTCAAGGATGATGCAGGACGTTCCCAAAGCAGATGTGATTATAACAAATCCGATTCACTTGGCGATAGCACTTAAATATGATGAGGGAATGGCTGCACCCAAAGTATTGGCCAAAGGCCAGGATAAAGTGGCTGAAAGGATCAAGGAAATTGGAACAGAGCATAGTATTCCCATAGTTGAAAATAAGGCACTAGCCCAAGCTCTTTATAAGTCAATTGATGTGGGTGAACTGGTACCACCCGATTTCTACCAGGCAATAGCAGAAGTGTTGGCCTTTATTTACCAATTGGCCAATGAGCGTGGAAAACATGGAGGAGGCAAAAATAGGTGATACTTTCCCAAAACTTGGCAAAAATTCTCAAACACTCTGATGTACTTATCACAATTGCTATCATTGGGATTATAGTAATGATGATTGTGCCTCTACACCCTGATTTTTTAAGTTTTTTGCTGGTCTTTAACATTACTATGGCAATCCTGATACTGCTGGTAGCAATGTATGTTAAGGAACCATTGGAATTTTCAATTTTACCCTCTTTACTCCTGATTACCACCTTGCTGAGACTATCCTTAAATGTATCTTCCACAAGGCTGATCTTGCTTTATGCTGATGCTGGAGATGTAATCAGACAATTTGGTGATTTCGTTGTAGGTGGAAATCCAGTGGTTGGATTTGTTGTGTTTCTAATTTTAGTAATTATCCAGTATGTTGTTATTACCAAGGGGGCTGAAAGGGTGGCTGAAGTTGCTGCCAGGTTTACCCTAGATGCTATGCCGGGTAAGCAAATGAGTATAGATGCCGACCTGAATACGGGATTGATTACAGATGAAGAAGCCAGGGAAGGCAGAAAAAAAATCCAGCGGGAAGCTGATTTTTATGGTTCTATGGATGGCGCCAGTAAATTTGTAAAGGGTGATGCCATTGCCGGCATTGTGATAACCATCATCAACATAGGCGCAGGATTAACCATCGGAATTGCCTATCATCAAATGCCCTTAGATATAGCTTTAACTACTTATACCTTGTTGACTGTGGGAGATGGCCTAGTTACCCAGATTCCCGCATTGTTAATATCAACAGCCACCGGGATTGTAGTTACTAGAGCTGCATCTGATACCAACCTAGGGCATGATCTCATCAGACAAATTTTCAATCAGCCTAAAGTTCTAATGATTGTTACCGGTATTCTAGTTTTTCTAGGCTTAGTTCCCGGGTTACCTTCCTTTCCTTTTTTAGTTATGGCAGCGATCTTAGGAGCTTCTGCTTACTTCATGGATAAATCCACGAAGGAAACTGCCAAAGTTGCGGAAGAATTGGCAGAGGAGCGGGAGATTGAAGAAGGCAGGAAGATGGAGAATGTAATGGGACTGTTACACGTTGATCAGATGGAGCTAGAGCTTGGTTATGGCTTAATTCCACTAGTTGATGCAGAACAAGGTGGGGATTTTTTAGACAGGGTTGTTATGATTCGGAGGCAATGTGCACTGGAAATGGGTTTATTGGTTCCACCTATCCGCATGCGGGATAATATGCAATTAAAACCAAACACTTATGTCATTAAAATCAAAGGGGTAGAAATAGCTAGGGGCGAGTTAGTATTGGATCATTTCTTAGCCATGGGAACAGGCATTACAATGGATGTACCTGGAATTGATACTTTAGAACCGGCATTTAATCTACCGGCAAAGTGGATTACTGAAATTGCCAGAGAAGAAGCGGAGATTGCCGGATTGACGGTGGTAGATTCTCCATCAGTGCTCGCAACACATTTAACAGAGATTATCAAGAACCATGCCCATGAAATTTTGGGCCGGCAAGAGGTTCAAAATTTATTAAATCACGTAAAAGAAAATAATCCCGCAGTTGTAAATGAGCTGGTGCCAAATATTTTAGCAATAGGCGGAGTACAAAAAGTGCTGTCTAACTTACTTCGGGAACGGGTGCCTATCCGGGATATGGTTACCATCCTAGAAACCCTGGCTGACTATGGCAGCAACGTAAAAGACGTGGATATTTTAACTGAATACACAAGACAGTCGTTAGCCAGATCTATTGCAAAGCCCCTTGTGGATGACAATAATGTATTATATGTAATAACACTAGCTCCTAAACTGGAACAAGAAATTAAGGAGGCCATTCAGTATACCGAACATGGTAACTATTTGGCTTTAGATCCTGTCAGGGCTGATGTAATATTTAATCAATTGAGACAAGCTGTAGAGAATGCTATTCAGCAAGGTTATCAACCGATTGTGTTGTGTGCTCCCATAACCCGGTTTTACTTCAAGAGATTGACGGAGAGGTCGTTTCCAGGGTTAGTTGTAATTTCTTTTAATGAGCTGGAAATGAATATTGAAGTTCAATCCATTGGGATGGTGGTGTAATTAAATGCTAGTAAAGCGTTTTCTAGGTAAAAATGTGCATGAAGCTATGCAGCAAGTTAAACAGGAAATGGGAGCTAATGCAGTTATCCTGCATACTAGGGCTATTAAACCAAGTGGTTTGTTTGGTTTTTTTAAAAGTGAGCAAATTGAAATTACTGCTGCTATAGAAAAAAACAATTTACAATTGGCTAATGAAAAAGCAGATCGGCATCCTGATATTCAGGAAGTTGCCAGCCAAATATATCAGGTACGACAATTGGTCAATGAAGTAAAACAAGAATTGGAAATTAATCAGCCTATTAATGGCTATCCTAAAAGCTTACAAAAGCTTTACCGGCATCTATTGGGAAACCAGGTAGAGCCTAAATTAGCTAAGCGGCTAATAAAAAATATCTCCGACAGATGTACTCTGGCTGAAGTAAAAGATTTAGCCGCTTGTGAAGAATATTTGATTAGATTAATAGCTGATCTACTAAAAAAAGTTACCCCAATTGAATTTAGCAATCAATTAAAAATCATTGGTTTGGTTGGGCCTACAGGAGTAGGGAAAACTACTACAATTGCCAAACTAGCTGCTCATTTCTCTATTCTGGAAAAAAAGAAAGTTGCCTTAATCACTGTGGATACATATAGAATAGCTGCAGTTGAACAACTAAAGACTTATGGTGAAATAATTGGACTTCCGGTAGAAGTGGTATTTACACCCCGAGAAATGAAAAAGAGTTTATTAAAATTTGAGGACCAGGATTTAATTTTAATAGATACTGCAGGCCGGAGTCATAAGAATGAATTGCATATGTTGGAATTAAAAGGATTTTTGTGCGCTCAAGGATTAGAACCCGTTGAAAACATTCTAGTATTATCAGCTACAGGAAAAAATGAAGATTTATTAGATATTGTAAGAAAATATAGCAGTGAAGTGGAAATAAACAAAATTATTTTCACCAAACTTGATGAGACCTCAACCCTGGGAGCAGTTTTAAATATTTGCCATCAAACTAAGAAATCTCTTTCTTACCTGACCACAGGCCAAAATGTGCCTGACGATATTGAGTTGGCAAATCCCCGCAGCCTTGCAAATTTAATCGTGAGAGGTCGGATAATATGAAAGATCAGGCATTAAAATTGCGATTGATGAGCAAAAATATCCGGCAGAAGATAGAGGATTCCATCGAGGGTAAAAGGAGAAAAACTAAAGTAATTGCAGTCACTAGCGGAAAAGGCGGTGTTGGAAAGACTAATTTTACCATCAACTTTGGACTTGCGTTGATTCAGTATGGGCATAGTGTAATGATCTTAGATGCTGATTTAGGGATGGCTAATGTGGACCTAGTGTTAGGCATAAATCCAGATGCAAATCTGTATCATGTTTTAGCTGGAAACAGGAGACTGTCGGATATAATTATTGAAGGACCTCAAGGTTTGCAGATCATCCCAGGTGGCTCAGGGATAGCTGAGTTAGCAGATTTAGAAAAAGAACAGGTTTGGCATTTTATTTCTCAACTGGAGCAACTGGAAGGAAAGGTAGATATTCTTTTAATAGATACCGGTGCCGGAATTTCGAGAAATGTCTTAAGCTTTTTGTTGGCGGCAGATGAGGTGATCTTACTAACTAGTCCCGAACCACCGGCAATAGCTGATGCATATGGAGTAATTAAGGCTATGGTCAAACAACAGTTAGTAAAAACAAAGAAAATATACTTGGTGGTAAATAAAGTGGAAAATGAATCAGAAGGACAGATAGCTGCCCGAAAGCTAGAAATGGCAGCGAATAAATTTTTAAACTATCAATTGCTTACCCTAGGTTATTTGCCTGTTGACGGCAGAGTAGTACAATCAGTAAAAGACCAAAAGCCGTTTATTCTTTCTTATCCCAACGCTAAAGTATCATATGCCCTTAATACGCTGACAGCAAGATTTTGTGAACTTCCGGTAAAAGTAAATAACTCTAATGGTATGATTAGCTTTATGCAAAAGGCAGCAGAGCTTTTTAAAAACATCAAGTGAACAGACGAAGGGGGGAGGCTGGTTGTTGAAGAGCCTAACTGTCAATACGTTAATTGAAATTCAAATAGTAAAAAATGCGAAAGAAATAATTTCTTATAAAAGCCGGGTTGAGGAAATTGATGCTCGAGGCATCTGGATCGCAAATCCCACCTTTAAGGGGAGTGTAGTGTTAATTCCAGTGGGGGAAGAGATTACAGCAGTTTATGGAGACGAACTTTGTATTTATTCTTTTCCATCAACTGTATTAAGTAGAGTTAACAACACCCTGCCCATGCTTTTATTAGCCCATCCTGAACCGCAAAATGTGACTCGAATCCAGCGGAGGGATTATGTCAGAATACCTGCGAAGGTGCCGGTGGAATTTGGTATTGCTTCTCCAGATAAGGATTTAACTGACCTAACGACATTTAAAGCAAACTCTGTTGATATCAGTGGAGGGGGATTGAAATTGCTGACAAATGTTCCTGTCAAAGAAAGGGATTTGTTGCAGTTAACTCTTTTTATAGAGGGGGAGGCAATCCTTTTATACGGTACAGTTATACGGGCAAATATAGAAGTAGGAGAGAATAGGGCTAAAAATTCAACTGTAGGAGTACAATTTGTAAATATTCACGAAAGTAATAGAGATAGAATTGTAAAGTTTGTTTTTAATTGGCAGCGACAAATGCGTAGAAGAGGCTTACTGTAACGAGGTGTTTTAAGAATGACAACTAAGGTTTTTGTTGATAAAATATTGTTAATCGGCACATCTACCGGAGGACCGAAAGCTTTACAGGAAGTTTTACCTCTATTGCCGGAAAACTTCCCTGCTCCCATTTTAATTGTTCAACACATGCCACCTGGATTCACAAAATCATTAGCTAATAGGCTTAATTCTTTAGCTGCAGTATTGGTAAAGGAAGCAGAAGACGGTGAAGTATTACAAAAAGGAGTTGCTTATATAGCCCCCGGTGATTTTCATCTTACTATAGCAAAGCATCACAATAATTATTTGGCGGTTAAATTAACAAAAGATCCTGTAGTTAATGGTCATCGACCGTCAGTGAATGTAATGATGGAATCTGTATGTTATAATTATAACGGAAAAATAATTGGGGTAATTATGACTGGTATGGGTAGCGATGGCACTGAGGGTATGAAACTTATCAAGGGAAAAAATGGCATTACCATTGCTGAAGCCGAATCTACCTGTATTGTCTTTGGAATGCCTAAAGCAGCAATTCAAGCCAATTGTATTGATCTGACAGTACCTTTGCATGATATTGCTGATATAATAACCAAATCAATGAGAGATTGAGATAAAGAAAGGGGGAAGTAAAATGGATATGAATCAGTATATTGAAATTTTTACTGAAGAAGCAAAGGAACATCTTCAGAATTTAAATTCTTGTTTGCTGTCTCTTGAAAAAAAACCTAGTGATGTTACCCCATTAGATGAAATATTTCGGTCAGCCCATACTTTAAAAGGGATGTCAGCAACCATGGGATTTGAAAAAATGGCTGAACTTACCCATCTTATGGAAAATGTACTGTCTAAACTTCGAGCAGGTGAGGAGAAAGTTACTTCTTATGTAATGGACATACTATTTCAATGCCTTGATGTGCTGGAACAAATGGTGCATACCATAGTTTTTGGAACAGGTGACGACCTATCTATTGCTGACTTAACAATTTCTCTAAAGCAGATTGAAGAAGGAAAGCAAAATTTACCCTCTGTTCAACAGGCCAGAGAAGAAATAGCTGCAACTTCGGCTTGCCAGGTACAGGGTGAAAATGAGACTTTTTACTTGCAAAATTGTGATGAATTTGAAGAGTTGGTTTTTAATGATTATGAAAAGTTCTTAATAATTAGTGCTATTGCTAAAGGATATGCCACTTTTAGACTTAGAATAAATTTTGATGAAAGCTGTTTAATGAAAGTAGCTAGAGCCTTTATGGTATTTCGAAATATTGAAGAGGTAGGAGAAATAATAAAATCAGTCCCACCTGTACAGGAAATAGAAGATGAGAAGTTTGATAACAGCTTTGAAATTGTATTGATATCCAAGGAAACTGAGCAAAAACTTCGTCACGTTATAAACTCAATAGCTGAAGTAAACTTAGGGTATGCAAAAATTATTAGTATTTCTAACATACAAGATATAAGTATGAACAAAGCAATTGGCGATGTTGCCAGTGAAGAAAAATCAACTGCAAATAATAATAATGGAAAAGGCTTAAACCGTAAATCAAAGGCAATGCAGACTGTTAGAGTTGATATTGAAAGACTGGATAATTTGATGAATCTAGTAGGAGAACTTGTTATCAGCAAGACTAGATTAGAACAGATTTCGTCGGCCAGCCAACTGGCAGAGCTAACAGAAACCATTGAACATATAGATTTAATTACGTCTGATTTGCAGGCTGTGGTGATGAAGGTAAGAATGGTTCCTTTGGAGCAGGTCTTTAACAGGTTTCCCCGGATGATTAGGGACCTAGCCAGGGATCTGAATAAAAAGGTTAACTTAGTGATCAAAGGAGAGGATACTGAGCTGGATCGAACTGTCATTGATGAAATTGGTGACCCATTAGTTCATTTACTTCGAAACTCCATTGACCATGGTATTGAGAGCCCAGAAATAAGAGTAAACAAAGGCAAATCTGAGGAAGCCACACTTAGGCTAGAAGCATGGTACGAAGGAAACAACGTGGTAATAGAAGTTGAAGATGATGGTCAAGGAATAGATGTTGCAGTTATTAAAAATAAGGCCATTGAAAAAGGTGTTATCACAAAAGCAGAAGTAGAACAGATGGATGAGCTAGGGATAATAAATTTAATTTTTAGATCAGGGTTTACTACTGCCAATAAAATTACTGATGTCTCCGGTCGGGGAGTGGGATTAGATGCAGTACGCACTAAAATTGATTCATTAAATGGCTTTGTAGGAGTAGAAACACTCCCGGGTCGGGGGAGCAAATTCACAATCAAACTGCCTTTAACTCTTGCAATAATTCAAGCCTTATTAGTACAAGTAGGCTTAGAAACATACGCTATCCCTTTAAGCTCCATTGATGAAACTACTCATTTAAACAGAGAAAATATTAAACAAATTCAAGGACAGGAAGTAATGTTGTTAAGAGGAAATGTTTTGCCATTAATTAGGCTTGATAAGTTTTTGGGTGCTCCTGACAGCAACAAAAATTCTGATGATTATTATGTGGTAGTTGTACGGAAAGGTAATAGACAGGCTGGGTTAATTGTAGATTCTCTCATTGGGCAGCAAGACATAGTCATAAAAACGTTAGGGAAATTGTTAAATGGTATACCTGGTTTTTCGGGAGCAACTATCTTAGGAAATGGCCATGTTGCTCTGATTTTGGATATTGGATCGCTAATATAAAGGCAGGTGAAATAAGATGGAAGAAGAATTACAATTAGTGGCGTTCACCATCGATCACGAAGAATTTGCGGTGGACATACTCCAAGTGCAAGAAATTGAAAAGATTATTCATATTACCAGAGTTCCTAGATCCCCTAATTCACTGGAAGGAGTTATCAACCTAAGGGGTGAGGTAATACCAGTGATTAATTTGCGTAAAAGACTAAAACTTCCTTTAAAGGCTAACGAAGATAACAACAAAATTGTCATTGTAAAAGTGAATGATTTGACAGTGGGTATAATTGTTGATGGTGTATCAGAGGTAGTCAGGCTAAAAAAAGATATGATTGAATCATCACCTGGACTAGTAGAAAATATTGAGGTTAATTATATCAAGGGAGTGGGTAAGCTGGGAGAAAGATTGTTAATTCTACTAGACTTACCGGTTATTCTAGAATTGGACAAGCAAAATGACCAGACTGCTTATCAGGAGGTACATGATGGATTTTAACGAACTATCTGAGCTGCAGCTAGATGCTTTGCGAGAAATAGGTAATATAGGTGCTGGGAATGCTGCAACGGCTTTATCCCAACTTATTCAGCGCAAAATAGATATGGAGGTACCAAGGGTAAAAGTTTTACCAATAAAAGATATTCCCGATGCAGTTGGTGGTCCTGAGTTACTGGTGGCAGGAGTTTACTTAAGGGTGGAAAGTACTGCCCCCAGTAATATCTTGTTTGTATTGCCGGTGGCTAATGCTAAAAAAATAGTTAATTCATTAATGGGTAAAGAATTTGATGCTGATATTGACGACATGGGACACTCAGCTCTAATGGAGATAGGGAACATTTTAGCCGGGTCCTATCTTAATGCTTTAGCTATGTTTACCTCCTTGTCCTTTATGCCCTCAGTCCCTTCTTTATCTATTGATATGGCAGGCGCTATCCTATCAGAAGTAATCATAAATTTAGGAGAAGTAGCAGATTATGCGTTAATTATAGAAACGAAATTTAAAGAAGATGAAACCGATGTGAGTGGGTACTTCTTTCTCTTACCTGAACCACAGTCGTTGCAAACCATTTTGGCAACACTTGGGGTGAGTTCTTAATGAGCCAGGTTATTAAAGTGGGAATGGCAGACTTGAAAGCTAGTAAGGAGCCAATAAACTTAATTACTTCAGGACTTGGTTCCTGTGTGGGAATTTGTATCTTTGATGCTAACAGTAAAATTGGTGGTTTGGCCCATATTATGCTACCCAGCAGTAAAGGGGTCCGGCAGTCAGATAATAAGGCTAAGTTTGCGGATACCGCTGTAAATGTGTTAATCGCAGACATGATTAAACTTGGAGCAAAGCGGGGTAAAATGACAGCCAAAATAGCTGGTGGCTCTCAAATGTTTAACTTCAAAGGGACTTCAGATGTAATGCGAATAGGTGAGAGAAATATAGAGGCGTCAAAACAAGCTCTAATGGAGGCTAATATACCAATACTGTCGGAAGACTGTGGTGGTAACTTTGGTAGAACCATCATTCTGGATACTAAATCTGGAAATTTATTAATCAGGACTATCCAGCACGGAGAGAAAATAATTTAGGAGGATTTTTAAGTGAAGCAGCTTATTATCTTATTTCCCCTTAGCGCTGCCGGCTTCACTTTTGCTATAACCCTGATAATCGCATTAATAAATGGTGCTACATTGATAACTTCTATTGGAAGAGGTTTTTTATCTGCTCTAATTATTTTATTAATATGCTTGCTTATTGGGGTTGTGATTAAAAAAACTTTCGCCAACCAGGAAACTACGGATAATAAAATAGAACAAATGCCTTCTAGTTCAACCAGGAATGCTGCAGATAAATTTCAATCAGGATATGAGCACCTGACAGCAAAGAAAGCAAACACCCAGGTTGAACATGACCTGGTGGAACTCTTGCAATCAGATCCTGGAAGAGCAACAGAGTTACTTAGAAAAATGAAGGCGGAGTAATCAGGAGGAGTTATGACTCGAGACATGCAATCCATAGACTTGCTCTGGCTTCACTTTAAGAAGGAAAACTCTCAAATAGCGAAAGAAAAGCTAATTTTTCATTACCTTCCCTATGTTAATCAGACCATTAACAGAGTTAAAATGTCTTTACCAAAAAATGTTGTCAAGGAAGATTTGCTTAGTTATGGTATCTTTGGTTTATATGATGCAATGAGTAAATTTGATATTAGCCGGGGATTTAAGTTTGAAACTTATGCTTTCCCTAGAATTAAGGGGGCAATATTAGATGGTTTGAGGGCTGAAGACTGGTTGCCTTTAAGTATTAGGCAAAAGGAAAAAAGTTTAGTTAAGGTTATCGGGGAGTTAGAGCAAACCCTAGGCAGGACGGCTACTGATCAGGAAATATCAGAGCAATTAAAGATGGATAGCAAGGAACTTAATAATTTGTTAGACAAATTATCCTGCACCAATCTTGTATCTCTTGATCAGTTGTTTAACCAGGAAGGGGAAGAAAGTATTAGTTTGCTGGAAAGACTAACTGACGATCCGGAAAGGGAACCGGAGAATATAATTTTTTGCAATGAAGTAAAAAATGTATTAACTGTGGCAATTAATAAGTTGCCGGAAAAAGAGAAGTTAGTAATTGCCCTATATTACTATGAAGGGCTTAATCTAAAAGAGATTAGCAAAGTTTTAGACTTATCAGAGTCAAGGATTTCCCAGCTTCACACGAAAGCAATTTTTAGACTTAGAGGAAGATTGAGCAGACAAAAAAAAGCTTTATTATAACCCCAATATACCTAGTGCCTAGGAGGGGACTTTTGTGACTATTAAATCACTGGATATGCAGGTTTTATTGCCTAAAGTTCAAGAAGTTGCTAAGCAAATGAATAATCTAAAGCAGCATGGCCCTGCCCATCAACAGTTATTGGCACAACAGACCCAAAAGGTGCTGGCTCAAGAGCGGAGTAAGGTAGCAAGCACTAAAAATACTGAAAGCAAGCGGGTAATAGAGAAAGAAAAGGAAGGAAAAGGGCAACAAAAAGAGGCAAAGGATTCAAATGAGGATATAAAGCAAGAAACAAGCCATAAGAAAAAAAATGTGAAAAAAGAAATGTCCCATTTGGGCCATAAACTTGATATAAAAATATAGCTAAAGGTGTGAGACAGTATGCTCCCATACTTCCTTTTATTTATTGGAATTGGATTAACTTGGTACGCAATAGTAAATCTAAAAAAGGACTACAAACAAGAGCAGCAGTTGATGAATCTTGTTAATGAAGCCAAACTGGTTCAAAAAAATTTAATAAGACTCCTAAATGAAACCAAGGATATAACAGATTTGTTAGTGGAAAAAGCTGAAAAAGCAGGTAAAATAATTCAAAATAATTCTAAACATCCAGAAAAACAGCAACCAGCGGCAGAAAAGGCTGTAATTAATGAAAGAAAATCAGGTCTTTCCGATAACATAAATGAGAAAACTGATTCTGTAAAATCCAGAAATGTTCAGATAAAGCAAATGCTCAACCAGGGCGAATCAGTGGAGGAAATTGCAAAATCAATGTCAATAGGTAAAGGTGAAGTCCAGCTGATTCTTAACTTGCTTGAAAAAGAGGTGGCTAATCAAAAATGGGGGTTTTAAGAACTAAAAATAATCTCTACTTAATACTGGGTTTGGGAATAGGGATTATTGTCAGTTCCCTGTTTTTTTTATTATTTCCTACCAATAAAGCATTAACTAACCAAGAAATTATTCTCAGAGCAGCTGAATTGAGCATGGAAAGGGAACAAATATTTGAGCCAGCCAGCAATCAACTAGAAATGCTTCAACAATGGGTTAACTATCCAAAAATATATCCGGAAAAGACAAATGAAATTATTACTGTTACTATCCCTGCGGGAGCTAATAGTTCTCAAATAGGAAAGATGCTAGCTGATAATGGTGTAATCAGTAGTATTGAAACCTTTCAAATTCTTGTGGATGTCTTTAGCGTTGAGAAAAAATTTATTGCAGGGGTTTATCAACTGCAGCATCATATGGATATTGGTGAGTTGATTTTAATGTTAACAGGAATAAAAAAATAAAAATATCCCAAAATTTAAAAATAAACCAACGGTTTTGGAAAAACTTTAGCTAAAAATGTTGCAATTTATTAAATTGTTGGTTATACTAATAAATGGTGTGAAATACACACGCTCTTACTTCCCGCCATGGTTCCTTCCTTAGGGGTAGGTGGAAAAAGAGGTGGAGCGGAGGAAAAAAACCAGAAAGGAGGTGTAGGGCAAATGTCTGTTATTTCCATGAAACAATTGCTGGAGGCAGGAGTACACTTTGGCCATCAAACCCGGAGATGGAATCCTAAAATGGCACCCTACATTTTTACGGAGAGAAATGGTATCTATATTATTGACCTGCAAAAAACAGTCAAAAAGGTGGAGACGGCCTACTACTTTGTAAGAGATGTAGTAGCTGAAGGCAACACGGTATTGTTTGTAGGTACAAAAAAACAGGCTCAAGAATCGGTAAAAGAAGAAGCTGAGCGCTGTGGTATGTTCTTCGTCAACGAACGTTGGTTGGGCGGTATGCTCACTAACTTTCAGACTATTCGCAAAAGGGTAGATCGTTTAAAAGAATTAGAAAGAATGGAAGAAGACGGAACCATGGAAGTGCTTCCTAAGAAAGAGGTTGCAAAGCTGAGGGGCGAAAAAGAAAAGTTGCAGAGGTTCTTGGGTGGAATTAAACATATGACAAAATTACCTGGTGCCCTCTTCGTAATTGACCCAAGGAAAGAAAGAATTGCAGTGGCAGAGGCAAGGAAGCTGGGTATTCCTATTGTAGCGATAGTAGATACCAACTGTGATCCTGATGAAATTGATTATGTTATACCAGGAAATGATGACGCCATTAGGGCAGTAAAGCTTTTAACCGCAAAAGTAGCTGATGCTATTCTGGAAGGAAACCAGGGCAGCGAAGTTAGTGGTTCTGAAGAATAATTTAAAGTCGGGGGGGCTGGTCTTAGGGGGAGAATGAAGGGAACCCGCCAGTTCCTTTCTTTATAAGGAGGCTATGTCAAATGAGTATTAATGCTAATCTAGTCAAAGAATTACGAGAAAGAACAGGCGCTGGAATGATGGATTGTAAAAAAGCCTTAATTGAAAAAGATGGTGACATTGAAAAAGCTATTAACTATCTTCGAGAAAAAGGCTTGGCCGCTGCGGCTAAGAAATCTAGCAGAATTGCAGCTGAAGGCTTGGTAGAAGCATACATACATGGAGCCGGACGTATTGGCGTTCTCATTGAGGTAAATTGTGAGACGGATTTTGTGGCTAAAACAGAAGGGTATAAAGAACTCTGCCGTGATATTGCTATGCAAATAGCTGCCAACAAACCCCAATATATTTCAAGAAATGAAGTGCCACAGGAAGAAATTGAAAAAGAAAAGGAAATACTAAAAGCACAGGCTCTAAATGAAGGGAAACCTGAGAAAATCGTTGAAAAAATGGTTGAAGGACGGATAGACAAGTTTTTTAAAGAGGTTTGCCTGCTTGAGCAGCCTTTTATCAAGGATCCGGATAAAACTGTTGAACAATTGGTTGTAGAAAAAGTTGCAAAAATAGGTGAGAATATTTCCATAAGAAGATTTGCCAGATTTGAACTGGGAGAAGGCCTAGCTAAAAGACAGGATAACTTTGCAGAGGAAGTTATGAGTCAAATTAACAGAGATTAATAGAGGACACTTCAGTGTGTTCTCTTTTTTTAAAAAACCTCTAATAAAAAAAGGATTTTAAACTGGAATGTAGAAAATATATTTTGGTATGACTGGAGGCACTGGTAATGCAGAAAGCTAGATTTAAGAGGGTAATCCTGAAACTTAGTGGCGAAGCATTGGCAGGAGTTCAAGGTTTTGGTATAGAACAGGATACTCTGAACTTAATTGCTCGGCAAGTAAAAGAAATATATAAAATGAAGGTAGAAGTTGCTATTGTAGTTGGTGGAGGCAATATTTGGCGAGGTATAGCCGGGAGTGAAAAGGGAATGGATAGGGCTACTGCCGATTATATGGGAATGCTGGCTACTGTAATGAATGGGCTAGCTTTACAGGATGCACTTGAGAACCACGGAGTAGATACTAGGGTACAAACTGCAATAGAAATGCGTCAGGTGGCTGAGCCATATATTAGAAGAAGGGCAATTCGCCATTTGGAAAAAGGAAGAGTAGTTATCTTTGCTTCCGGGACGGGAAATCCATATTTTTCTACAGATACTGCGGCAGCATTAAGAGCAGCTGAAATTGAGGCGGAAGTTATTTTGATGGCTAAAAAGGTAAATGGGGTATATGATGCAGACCCGGTTACCAATCCATCTGCAAAAATGTATCATACGTTGACCTATAAAGAAGTATTAACCAAGCAGTTAGGAGTGATGGATAGTACTGCCGCATCACTATGTATGGATAACAATATTCCAATTGTGGTTTTTAACTTAAACCAAGAAGGAAATATCTATAAAGTTATAACTGGAGATAAAATTGGTACATATGTAGGGAGGGATGCAAATGATTCAGGAACTGTTTAAAGAGACAGAAGGCAAAATGACCAAAGCAATTGAAGCATTAAAAAAAGAAATGACCTCTTTAAGGGCAGGCAGAGCAAACCCCGGCTTGTTGGAAAAGGTACTAGTTGAATACTATGGCTCGCCCACACCTGTTAATCAGCTTGCTAACATTTCTGCTCCCGAGGCTAGACTATTAGTGATTCAACCCTGGGATAAGTCTACTATTCCGGTGATAGAAAAGGCTATCTTAAAATCTGATTTAGGTTTGACACCTTCCAGCGACGGTACTGTGATTAGAATTGCTATTCCCCAACTAACAGAAGAAAGAAGAAGAGATCTGGTTAAAGTAGTTAAGAAAAAAGCAGAAGAATCAAAAGTTGCTGTTCGTAATTTGCGCCGGGAAGCAAACGATGAATTGAAGCTTTATGAAAAAGAAGGGGAAATTTCCGAGGATGATTCCCGGAAAGGGCAAGAAAAAGTACAGGAATTAACGGATAAATATATTAAAAAAATTGACGAAGTAATTGCTATCAAAGAAGCAGAAATTATGGAGGTTTAATCTTAGTGACAGATGTGCTGGGATTTAAGTTGATTGATGCAGAAGCTATATTGAGGGAAAAGGGCATCAATTGGTCCATTGAATATACTTTTTCTCCCAAACAACACACTTTTGGAGAAAGCAAGGGCGAATTCAGGGTGGTTAGACAAAAACTAATATTAGAAAATAAAATTCTGTTAACTATTGTCAAAGAATCTGAAAAGGAGGTGATACTAAATGGCAATTAAAATTACAGAAGAGTGTTTGGCATGTGGTTCCTGTACTGATTCCTGTCCAACGGGCGCAATTCTTGAAGGAGATGATATTTTTTTAATCAATGAAGACTGCAGTGAGTGTGGTAGTTGTATTGAGACTTGTCCAGTAGGAGCAATTATTGAAGATTAATAATTTATAAAAACCCCCTTATTCAGGGGGTTTTGTTCAATGTCGTTCAGGAGGTAAAATATGATAAGATGGCTTTTAAATTACATAAGTGGTGCCTCCAAGGCGGAAAATGCTGATAATCTACTGGCTAATATTGATAAAGGAAAAATACCTGCTCATATTGCAATAATAATGGACGGAAACGGACGTTGGGCACAAAAAAGAGGTTTGCCAAGAACAGCTGGCCATAGAGCGGGAGTGGAGTCTCTCAAAGCGGTTGTAGAAGGTTGCGGAACCCTGGGAGTTAAATATCTAACTGTATATGCTTTTTCCACTGAAAACTGGAAGAGACCCCAGGAAGAAGTGAATGTGCTGATGAATTTGATATCAGAATATATAGATAAGGAATTGGAAATATTATGCAATAAAGGAATTAAAGTAGGTACTATCGGGGAAATTGAATATTTACCTGTTTCGGCCCAAAAATCCATTCAAAAAGCAAAAGAAACTACTAAGGAAAATAAGAAGCTGATGTTAAACCTCGCTTTGAATTATGGCAGTAGAACAGAACTTGTCACCGCTGTAAAAGAGATTGTTAAGCTGTCTATCCAAAATCAGCTGCAAATCCATGAGGTAAATGAAAAAACTATCGCTAAGTATTTAGATACTAGGGATATGCCTGATCCGGATCTATTAATAAGACCTTCAGGTGAACTGCGGATTAGTAATTTTTTACTTTGGCAATTGGCATATACTGAATTCTGGTATTCTAATGTATTATGGCCTGATTTTAGACAAAAGCATTTATATCAGGCAGTGATAGATTTTCAAAAAAGAGATAGAAGATATGGCGCATTAAAACTTTAGGGGATGATTATATGTTGTGGAAACGTATTATTTCCGCACTGGTGGGCATACCGATTGCAGTATATATTTTTTATCTGGGAGGATTGCCCTTTCTGGTAGGTATTATAGGGTTAGCTATTATTGGGCAGAGGGAAATGATAGGGATATTATCCCGGGGAGAAACTAAAGTTTTTGAGATTTTCCTTATATTAGCAGTCATATTTTTTAGCTTGGCCGCTTATTATTTATCACCCATATATTACATAGGTATACTGATTAGCAATATTTTTGTGTTGTTTATCATATTCATTATTAAGTTTCCCCAAGTAAAACTTAACGATATAGGATTAAATCTTATTATTCTAATTTATCCTGGGTTTTTATTTAGCCAACTAATATTATTGCGAAATTTAACCACTGATGGTTACATATATATCTTACTTGCTTTTATTATAACATGGGCTAGTGATACCTTTGCTTACTTTATAGGTAGAGCTTTTGGAAAAAATAAGCTTGCACCCAGTCTTAGTCCGGCAAAAACTGTAGAGGGTGCTATAGGTGGAATGATAGGAACAATCATCGTTGTTCTAGCTTATAACCATTATTTTTTATCAATACCACTGGGATGGGCCTTAATAATTGGTATAGCTGGTTCGTTTTTTGCCCAGTTGGGGGACTTGTTTGAGTCTGGAATTAAACGGTTAGGAAATGCGAAAGATTCAGGAAATATAATTCCTGGGCATGGAGGTGTTTTAGATCGGTTTGACAGTATTTTATTTGTTGGACCAATTTTATTATTTTTGTTACTACTGATGCAATGATAGAGGTGAAAAATGCTTGATATTTCGAGTAATGTCTTAATAAAACTAGGTAAGCTGGTGCTTTTTATTTTGCTTGTCAGCGGGTTAGGTTATTTCTTTGTTGCTGGTTTTAATCTCCTGTTAACAGCCATAGTTCCATGGTTTATCCCTTTTATCCTAGCATTAATTATTGCACTTTTAATTGACCCTCTGGTTGTGTTTCTTGAGGGAAAGCTGAGGCTTTCACGAACTTTTGCTACAGTAATCGGACTACTAAGTTTTTTTCTGTTTATTGGAACGCTGCTGATATTGTTATTAGTACATGTGGTTGTTGAAATAGTAGACTTATCTGTAAATTTACCGGAATACTTTAAGTTAATCAGGCTGGTGCTTGAAGATGCCATAGCTCAAGCTGAATACTTGCAATACTTGTATTTAGTTGACTTGCCTCCAGCTTTCAATGACCTTACCTACTATATAGACAACATAACCATCTGGTTAAGGGGAATTTCGGATTTTATTATTAGCTATATACTTTTTCTCATTTCTTCCTTACCAGGCATCTTAACACTTTTAATTGTAATGTCAGTTGCTACCTTTTTTCTCACCAGAGATAAAAAAGAACTGGCTAATGCAGTTCTGGCAGTTGTTCCTGCTGTTTTTCAACCCAAATTGATACTGGTTTCTTCAAGATTAACAGTTGCTATCATAGGTTTTTTCAGGGCACAACTGATTTTGATTTCCATCACAGGATTGCAAACTGTTATTGGTCTTTATTTAATAGGAGTTGAGTATGCATTAACCCTGGGGATTTTAGTGGGCATAGTTGATATTTTGCCAATAATAGGACCCGGTATTATATTTATACCTTGGTCCATAATTCTATTGCTTATGGGGAATACAGGGTTTGCTTTGGCTTTGCTAATTTTATATGGTATGATTATAGTGGTACGCAGTATTCTCGAACCAAAGGTGGTGGCTGATAGTATAGGCTTGCATCCATTAACCACCTTACTGGGCATTTATATAGGATTAAAATCAATGGGAGTAATTGGTGTTATTATTGGACCTATTATTGTTATCATTATTAAAGCAATCTGGTATACTGATTTAAAAAAATATTAATAAAACACTATATATTGTTATGGGAGACTAGGTATGAAAAAAATAGCAATCTTAGGTTCTACCGGTTCAATTGGAACCCAAACCTTATCGGTGGTAGACTGGCATCCGAATCTGTTTTGTATTGAGTTAATTTGTACCAACACAAATATTGAATTGTTGAAGAAACAGATTATTAAGTTCTCCCCTGCCTATGCAGTGGTTATAGATGACATAGCAGGGAGAAAACTGGCTAGGGATTTTCAAAGCAGCCATACTAAAATTGTGATAGGAATGGAAGGTCTGCTGGAAGTTTTGGAAATAGCTAATTATGATTTGTTACTAACAGCTGTATCGGGGGCAATAGGTTTAAGGCCGACTATTACGGCAATAAATAAGGGTGTGGACATAGCACTAGCAAATAAAGAGACCCTAGTTGCAGCTGGAGAAATTGTAATGGCATTGGCTCAAACTAAAAGGATAAAAATAATCCCTGTAGACAGTGAACATTCAGCAATTTTTCAATGTTTACAAGGAGAAAAACTGTCAGCTGTACATAAGATTATCTTAACTGCTTCCGGGGGTCCGTTTAAGGGAATGTCTTTATCTGAGTTAACCAAGATAACTCCCCAGGAAGCTCTAAAGCATCCTAAGTGGAATATGGGGGCAAAAATAAGTATAGATTCTGCTACCTTAATGAACAAAGGACTTGAAATAATCGAAGCTCGCTGGTTATTTGGACTAGAACATCCCCAGCTTGATGTAGTTGTACACCCCCAGAGCATTATTCATTCAATGGTTCAATTTGTAGACGGCTCGCTGATAGCTCATTTAGGACCTACTGATATGAGAATACCAATTCAGTATGCCCTGACCTTTCCTAATCGTCTAGATACAAAAATTGAATCCTTGGATCTAACACAAATTGCCCAACTTACATTTGAAGAACCTGACAGAGAAGCTTTTCCGGCATTAGACTTGGCGTACCAAGCTTTGCAAATTGGAGGAACTATGCCGGCCATACTTAATGGTGCTAATGAAATAGCAGTTTCTCTTTTTTTGGAAAATAAAATCAGCTTTTTAGAGATTCCCCAATTAATAGATCAGGTAATGAAAGCACATAAAACCATACTAAAACCTGATATAACCCAAGTCTTGGCAGCAGATCAAGAAGCGAGAATACTGGCAAAACAATATGCGATAAAGGTTGGTGGACAAATATGACAACATTTTGGGCATCTATTTTTGTGTTCGGCTTACTTATTTTTTTCCATGAGCTGGGTCACTTTCTAGCTGCTAAACGGGCAGATATAAAAGTAGAGGAATTTGCAATCGGCATGGGTCCGAAGGTATTTAGCAAGCAAAAAGGGGAAACCTTATATTCCTTTAGGCTGCTGCCATTAGGTGGTTTTATTAAAATGGCTGGGATGGAACCTGATGATATCAATAATGAGCGAGGATTTAGCAGGAAAACTGTTTTACAGCGAATGGTTGTAATTGCCAGCGGTTCATTAATGAATTTTGTGCTGGCTGCCGTTCTCTTTGCCATTGTCTTCGCTTTTATTGGAGTTCCAATCAGCACGACTCAAGTGGGAAATGTTCTTGAGGGTAGACCTGCCTATGAAGCAGGTTTGCAAAAAGGAGATATTATTAAAGAGGTAAACGGAGAACAAGTTACTTCATGGCAGCAATTGGTGGCAAAGATTCACGCCAATCCTAATCAAGAGGTTAACTTAAAAATATTGCGAGACCAAGAAACCTTTAATGTAACACTTGTTCCAGAGTTAGAACCTAAGGAAGGCATCGGATTGATTGGAATAGAAAGTAGTGGGGTTAAATGGGAGACTAAGGGTATTTTTGAGTCCCTTTACTTAGCTGTAAAACAAACTGTTCAGTTAACTGCCTTAATCCTGATGGCTTTAGGGCAAATGGTTACTGGTCAAATGGCCGCTGATGTGGTAGGACCCGTGGGTATCGTTCAAGAAATTGGTAACCATGCAAGGGTAGGTGTTCCATACCTGCTTAACTTAGCAGCTATTATCAGTATTAATTTAGGGCTGATTAATTTATTACCTATCCCTGCTCTTGATGGCAGCAGGCTGGTATTTTTACTGGTTGAGGCAATTAGGCGAAAGCCCCTCGCCCCTGAAAAAGAAAATTTTGTCCATTTAATAGGCTTTGCCCTATTGATTTTTCTGATTATAGTAGTAACTTATAAGGACATAAGTCGGATATTCGGTTAATTAATTTGCCAAACTGGTATTGCATATTTTGGAATAGAAGTGGTGATTCAGTTGAATGTATATAGGGTTGATAGGCGAAAAACAAAAACAATTGCAGTGGGCGGAGTGAAAATTGGCGGACAAAATCACGTAGTTATTCAATCAATGACTAATACAGACACCAGGGATGTTTTAAGTACTTCCCGCCAGATAAATGAACTGGCAGAGCTAGGCTGTGAGATCGTCAGAGTGGCTGTCCCCGATGAGGAAGCAGGACTGGCGATAAAGGAAATAAAAAGAAATATAAGGTTACCCCTAATTGCAGATATTCATTTTAATTATCGCCTGGCTATTCAAGCTGTTGCCAATGGTGCAGATGGACTGAGAATTAACCCAGGTAATATTGGAGCAAAAAAAAAGGTTGCAGAAGTTGTACAAGCTTGTCGGGAAAAGGAAATACCCATCAGGATAGGTGTCAACGCAGGCTCTTTAGAAAAAGAGTTGCTTGATAAATACGGAATTAGCCCTGAGGCAATGGTTGAAAGTGCTTTGAAACATATAGATTTACTGGAAACTTTAAATTTTGACAAGATAAAAGTATCCCTAAAGGCTTCAAATGTCGTGTTAACTATAAAAGCTTACCAGTTGCTTGCCGAAAAGGTGGATTATCCTTTTCATATCGGAGTAACTGAAGCCGGAACTGTTAGCAGTGGAACTATTAAATCAGCTGTGGGAATAGGCTCCCTGTTAGCTATGGGCATAGGGGATACTGTCAGGGTCTCCTTAACCGGATCACCTTTGGCAGAAATTCCGGTGGCAAAGGGCATTTTACAAGCTCTAGGATTGATCCAAAATGTGCCTGAGCTAATTTCTTGTCCTACGTGCGGTCGTTGTGAAATTAACCTTGAAGAGATAGCCCGAAAAGTTGAAGAAAAAATTATTAGCTTGAAAAAGCCTGTTAAAGTTGCAATTATGGGATGTGTAGTAAATGGGCCCGGTGAGGCAAAAGAGGCAGATATCGGTATTGCGGGCGGTAAAGGGGAAGGACTAATTTTTAAGAAGGGTGAAATATTTAAGAAGGTACCTGAAAAAGAGTTGCTGACAGAACTGTTTCTTGAATTAGAAAAATTTGAGTGAGAGGAGTTGTTAAAGATATTAGTTTCCAATAGTATGATTCCTACTTTAAGGCAAACACCTGCCGAAGCAGAAATAGTCAGCCACCAATTACTGCTTCGAGCCGGATTAATAAGAAAAAGTGCTGCGGGAATATATTCTTATCTACCTTTAGGTTACAAGGTAATAAAGAAAATTAGTGACATTGTTCGGCAGGAAATGGATCAATTTGGAGGACAAGAGCTGATACTGCCCATAATTCAGCCGGCTGAACTATGGATGGAAACGGGTAGATGGAATGTCTACGGTGATGAGATGTTTCGACTAAAAGACCGTCACCAACGAGATTTTTGTTTAGGTCCTACCCATGAAGAAATAATTACAGACTTAGTTAGAGGGGATGTTAGCTCCTATAAGCAACTGCCTTTGTTATTATACCAAATCCAAAATAAATATCGGGATGAGCGGCGTCCAAGATTTGGTTTGATGCGCGGCAGGGAGTTTATTATGAAGGATCTCTATTCCTTTGATAAAGATGAAGAAGGATTAGCAGAGAGTTATGATAAAATGTTTAAGGCATACGTTAATGTCTTTAATCGCTGTGGATTGGATTTTAGACATGTTGAAGCTGACTCGGGTGCAATTGGTGGCAGTACAACCCATGAATTTATGGCAATGGCAGAAACAGGAGAAGCAACAATAGTTTATTGTAAAGACTGTGATTACGCAGCCAATATTGAAAAAGCTCCCTGTGATCCACCAGAACCTATCGGGGACAAGGAATATGGAAAACTAGAATTAGTCAGCACTCCTAATGTACATACAATTGATGCCCTGGTGAATTATCTGAAGATACCTGCTCAGCAGACAGTGAAGACACTGATGTACCAGGCTGATGAAAATTTAATAGGGGTGATGGTAAGGGGTGACCGGGAGTTAAATGAGGTAAAACTGAAAAATATTTTAAATTGTGTAACACTGGAAATGGCTAATCCTCAAATTATTAGAGAACAATTAGGCGTTGAAGTAGGCTTTTTGGGACCTGTTAATTTGGAAATTAAAATCTATGCAGATTACGAAGTGGCCAATATGGTTAACATGGTTGTGGGTGGAAATCGAACTGATTATCATTTCATTAATACTAATATCGGTAGAGACTTTACTATCAATCAAGCCGCAGACTTGAGAATGATTGAAGGGGAAGATCTTTGCCCAAAATGCAGCAACAGCTTATTAATGGCTCAGGGAATTGAAGTAGGACAAGTATTTAAACTAGGCACAAAATACAGTGAAAAGCTAAACTGTAAATTCTTAGATGAAAGTGGAAAAGAACAAATAATGGTTATGGGATGCTACGGAATAGGCGTTAGCCGTACTATGGCTGCAGTGATTGAACAAAACTCTGATGAAAATGGCATCAGTTGGCCAATATCCATAGCACCTTATCAAGCTATTATCATTCCTGTAAATAGCAAAGAAGAACAATTAAGAATTACAAGTCAAAAGATATACAGAACATTAAAGGAATTAGGAGTGGAAGTAATTTTAGATGATCGAAATGAACGGGCGGGAGTTAAATTTAAAGATGCAGACTTAATTGGTTATCCTATTCGCATTACAGTTGGATCTAAGACATTAGCTGATGACAATGTGGAGATAAAATTTAGGAGAACCGGAGAGGAATATTTTATTAAAACCAGTCATGTGGGAGAATGGACAATGAATAAAATAAAAGAGGAATTAAACCGTCTGAAGGCTGTTCATTTTATAAAGTGAAAGGATGGAGATAATGAAAGTAGCTGTAGTCATTCCTGCTAAAAATGAAGAGAACACTATTGGTGATGTGGTTAGAGTTTGTAAAGCTGTCTCCATTATAGACGAGGTGATCGTGGTAAGTGACGGTTCAGATGACAAGACTGCATATCTGGCAAATATATCTGGAGCTAAAGTCATAGAACTTCCAGAAAATATCGGCAAGGGTGGAGCTATGATGGTAGGGGTAAATAATACTGAGGCAGAGGTAATTTTGTTCCTTGATGCTGACTTAATAGGTTTAACAATTAACCATGTTAATGACCTACTGCTGCCGGTGCTAAATGGGGAAGTAGAAATGACTGTGGGTGTGTTTGAGCATGGTCGGTTAGCAACTGACTTGGCTCAAGTAATAGCTCCATATTTATCTGGACAAAGAGCTTTGAAAAAGACTTTGTTGATGCAAATGTCTAATTTAGATGTAACCAGATTTGGCGTTGAGGCTGCTTTAACCAGATTTGCTAAGGATCAAGGCATGAATCTGAAGAAAGTTTTACTTCCAAATATGTCTCATGTAATGAAGGAAGAAAAACTAGGCTTGGTAAAGGGTTTTGCTGCCAGAATGAAGATGTACTGGGAAATAGCACTGAATGCCAATAAAAAGGAAGATTAGTGGATGAAGCAGCCAAGGGATAAGGTCAGCCAAAAACAACTTGACAATAATTTAGCACTAATTTTCAAAAAATATAATATTGAAAAGATAATTGTCAATAATGACAATAAGTCCTGGACACTGGTACTAGCTGACTTTTTTCCGGTAACTGTGGGCAAAGAAGAGGAACTAACTAAAAGCTTGGCCCATCTTTTTCCCCATGTATTAAAATTTAGCTTTACATATAATCAGGAAAAGAAGGATATTTTGCCTGAGTTCTGGTTTACTAACGAGGATTATCACAAGCTTTGTGAGCATATCACCCTAACTCTGCCTGTAGCAGGAGCACTTTTGAAAAATTCCTCATATCAAGCAGCAAAGGGAAAAATTATTATCAAGGTTAACAATAATTTAGGAATTGAACTATTCAGAAATAAAATAATAAATACAATAAAAGAATACGTTAGTAAATTTTTTGGTAGAGATATTCAAGTTGAACTTTTACTAAACCATCTGTCGGAAGTAAAAGTAGATTTAACCCGGGAGTTACAAGTGCATCTCCATAAGATAAGCAATCAAAATTACAGTTCAGACAATGCTAATGTTAATAAAATTGTTAAGGAAAAAAGCACTGATAACAACTCACTTATTCTAGGCAAAGACATATTCTCTGCAGTTACAGCAATAGACAATATTAACGAAGAAGAAAAGAAGGTAACCTTATGGGGCTATATTTTTAATATTGAGGAAAAGATATTTAAAACCGGCAGAAAGCTTATCACTTTTGATTTAACAGATAAAACAAATTCCATCAGTGTGAAACTTTTTTCTCCAGAGCGAGGGGAGTTCTTTCAAGAGAAATTAAAAAATAACACATGTGTGAAAATTAGTGGCACAGTAAAATACGATAATTATTCAAGTGAGTTAACTTTATTTCCATCAAATGTTAAGCTAATCCCTGAAAAGCACCTAGAAGAAGACCGTGCTTTGGAAAAAAGAGTAGAACTACACCTGCATACCAAAATGAGTTCTATGGATGGGGTAAGCTCATCTGAGCAGTATATTGCCCAAGCTGCCAAATGGGGCCACCCAGCTATTGCCATTACTGATCACGGAGTAATCCAGGCTTTTCCTGAGGCTTATGAGCTAGGGAAAAAATATAAAATCAAAATTATTTATGGTGTAGAAGCATATTTAGCAGATGATGCAGATGGTAGTCCCGATTACCTGAAGGCCTCTGCTTATCATGTTATTCTTTTGGTCCAAAATTATCAAGGATTAAAAAATTTGTATAAATTAATTTCTTTGTCACACATGGAATATTTTCATCGTCGCCCCAAAATACCTAAAAGTGTGTTAACTGCCCATCGAGAAGGACTGTTAGTAGGTTCTGCCTGTGAAGCCGGTGAATTGATAACTAATTACTTAAAGGGTGACTCCCAAGAAAAGCTAGTGCAAATTGCTAATTATTATGATTTTTTAGAAATTCAGCCCACCGGCAACAATCAGTTTTTAATTCGAAACGGCACCTCAACGGAGCAGGAATTACAGCAGATGAACCAAGCAATTTTTCAGCTGGGTGAAGAAATAAAAAAACTCACTGTTGCCACAGGTGATGTACACTTTCTTCACCAGGAAGATGCTGTTTTTAGGCAGATTTTAATGCAAGGTAAAGGATATGAAGATGCTGAGTTTCAACCTCCACTATATTTCAGAACAACGGAGCAAATGTTGGCAGAATTTTCTTATCTTGAGAAAGAAACAGCTTATAAGGTAGTGGTGGACAACCCTAGAAAAATTGCAGCTATGATAGACAATATTAAACCAATTCCTGATGAATTTTACCCTCCTAAAATTGAGGGAGCGGAAGAACAAATTATTCAGATGACGGAAGCAAATGCCAGACAGCTATATGGGGATGACTTACCTGAAATTGTTAAGAAAAGAATAAAAAAAGAACTGGATTCTATCATTAACAACGGTTTTGCAGTACTTTACCTGATTTCCCATAAGTTAGTGAAAAAATCTAATGAAGATGGTTATCTAGTTGGCTCCCGGGGATCGGTGGGTTCTTCCTTTGTAGCTACCTTAACCGGGATTACCGAGGTTAACCCGCTGCCTCCCCATTACCGCTGCCCTATATGTAAATTTAGTGAGTTTATTGAAGATGGTTCAGTGGGATGTGGAGCTGATTTATCTGATAAAGCTTGTCCTGGTTGTGGACAAACTTTGGTAAAGGACGGGCACGATATTCCATTTGAAGTATTCTTAGGATTTAAAGGGGATAAAGTTCCTGATATAGATTTGAATTTCTCTGGTGAATACCAGGGAACTATTATGAAATATACTGAAGAGCTCTTTGGTAAAAACTTTGTTTACCGAGCAGGAACTATTGCTACCATAGCAGAACGTACAGCCTACGGCTTTGTAAAAAAGTTTTTGGAAGAAACTAATAAAAAAGCTCGCAGTGCCGAAATAAATAGGTTGGTACTAGGATGCACTGGAGTGAAAAGGACTACGGGTCAGCATCCGGGAGGACTGATGATAGTTCCAAAAGACAAAGATATTTTTGATTTTACACCTATTCAATACCCTGCTGATGATACCAATGCTTCTAAAATTACTACTCATTTTGATTATCATGCTATTAGCAGCAGGTTGGTAAAACTGGATATTTTAGGCCATGATGATCCTACAGTTATCAAAATGCTTGAAGATTTAACAGGTGTAAGTGTTAATAATATTTCCCTTGATGAACCTAAGACCATGTCCTTATTTTCAGGGACAGAAGCTTTGAAGGTAACTAGTGAAGAAATAAGGTCTCCAGTGGGTACGTATGGTATTCCCGAATTTGGTACCAGGTTTGTCAGGCAAATGCTAAACGATACTAAACCAAAAACATTTTCTGAGTTAGTCCGGATTAGCGGATTTTCTCACGGTACCGATGTCTGGCTAAATAATGCTCAAGACCTAATAAAAGAAGGCGTAGCAAAGCTATCAGAAGCCATCTCTACCAGAGATGATATTATGGTTTTTTTAATCTACCAGAAAATGGATCATGTAACAGCATTTAAAATCATGGAAAATGTTCGCAAAGGAATAGGGGTTAGTGGTGAGCAAGAGGAGGCTATGCTTCAAGCAGGTGTTCCGCTATGGTATATTGAATCATGCAAAAAAATAAAGTATATGTTCCCTAAAGCACACGCTGTTGCTTATGTGATGATGGCCTTTAGAATAGCATTCTTTAAAGTCTATTATATGAAAGAATTTTATGTATCTTTTTTTACAGTCAGAGCTGACGAATTTGACGCTCAAGTGATTTGCCTAGGATTGGAAGGGGTATTGCAAAAAATAATAGAACTGGAAAATAAAGGAATGGAAGCTTCAGCCAAGGAGAAAAATTTGCTTAGTATTTTAGAAGTAGCTTTAGAGATGTACCGCAGAGGTATTAAAATGAGGAAAGTTTCACTGTGGGAATCCCATAGCGAAAAATTTATTATTACCAGTGAAGGAATTCTTCCTCCATTGGCTGGGCTGCAAGGAGTAGGTCATACTGCTGCAACTAATATCTTGCAAGCAAGACTGGAAAAACCCTTTAACTCTGTAGATGATTTGAGAGAAAGAAGTAGGATTAGTAAAACAGTAATAGAAGCTCTATCTGATCACGGCTGTTTGCAGGGATTACCTGTGACTAGCCAATTGGAACTATTTTAAGAGTACTTGCTACATTTATACATATATGATATACTACAGGTTGTAATTCTGCATAGAATTAGTGAATTTGGTAATATTATTTACTGCAAAGAGTGGGTTTGAGCCCACTCTTTGACGTATTTTTCCAAATATATCTATAAAATACTTCTATATAAATCTAACCTATACTAAATAGGAGGTAAGGTAATGAGTGATAAAGTTACTGATAAAGTTACCAGATTAATCGAACCCCTTTTTAAAGAACAAGTTGCCTTAGAACAATTTGAACTCATAGATGTGGAATATAAAAAAGAAGGTAACAACTGGTACTTGAGGATTTTTATCGATAAGGAAAATGGTATCACTTTAGATGAGTGTCAAATAGTAAGCGGATATGTTGGTAATCTCTTAGATATTCATGATCCTATACCCTCCTCCTACTTTTTGGAGGTTTCTTCTCCAGGAATTGAGCGACCGCTGCAAAAGAAAGAGGATTATGATAAATATAAGGGTCAGTTGATAAAAATCAAAACATATGCGCCTTTTGAAGGCAAAAAAGAGTTTGTTGGTATTTTGCAAGACTTGTTAGGAGAACAGGTAATATTAGAGATAAACAAAGCAGAACTTAAGATACCATTGGAGAAAGTTGCTTCGGCAAATTTAACAATAGAATAGGAGGGAAAAAATATGAATACCGAATTTTTAGAGGCGCTGCATGATTTGGAAAAGGAAAAAGGAATTGCCTCTGAAGTTTTATTGGATGCAATCGAAGCTGCCTTGGTTTCAGCTTATAAAAAAAATTTCAGTAGTCTGCAAAATGTAAAAGTTACAATTGATCGGAATACTGGAGAATTTCATGTTTTTGCCAGGAGAGAGATTGTAGAGGAAGCAGCAGATGAGCGAACCCAAATTGGACTAAAACAGGCCCGGGCCATAGACCCTCGATATGATGTGGGGGAAGTGGTAGAAAGTGAGGTAACTCCACGAAATTTCGGACGCATTGCTGCTCAGACTGCAAAACAAGTAGTAGTGCAAAGAATAAGGGAAGCTGAACGCGGTATAATTTATGATGAGTATATAAATAGAGAAGGGGATATTGTAACTGGAATAGTTCAGAGGCAGGAGCTAAAAAATGTTTACATAGACTTAGGAAAGACAGAAGCAGTGCTGGCACCTTCAGAGCAAATTCCAGGTGAAACATATAAGCATGGTGACCGGATAAAAACGTATATTGTAGAAGTCAAGAAGACTACCAAAGGTCCCCAGATTTTAGTCTCCAGAACCCACCCGGGGTTGCTTAAAAGACTTTTTGAATTGGAGGTTCCTGAGGTTTATGATGGAGTAATAGAATTAAAGTCTGTAGCCAGGGAAGCAGGTTCCAGGTCAAAAATTTCGGTCTTCTCTAATGATCATAATGTTGATCCAGTGGGAGCTTGTGTAGGACCAAAAGGTGCTCGGGTACAATCAATTGTCAACGAATTAAAGGGAGAAAAAATTGATATTGTCAAATGGGACATTGATCTTAAAATATATGTAGCCAACTCTTTAAGCCCATCTAAGGTTATATCCGTAGACATTATAGCTGAGGGAAATATGGCCAGGGTGGTAGTACCTGATTATCAGCTGTCATTAGCCATAGGGAAAGAAGGTCAAAATGCTAGATTAGCAGCAAAGCTTACTAATATGAAAATAGATATTAAAAGTGAAAGTCAAGCAGGTTTAGTTGCACCACCTCCACCACCTTCTGAGGAGGAATAAAGATGGTAAAGGTAAAGAAAATTCCCACGCGGATGTGTGTTGGCTGTAATGAGATGAAAGAAAAAAAACAGCTGGTACGGGTTGTTAAAACTCCAGATAATAGCTATGTTATTGATAGAACTGGAAAAAAGTCAGGTCGGGGCGCTTATATTTGTCCTAACAAAGCATGTTTGGAAAAAGCCATAAAATCAAAAGGATTAGAAAGATCATTTAAAGAAAAAATTCCTTCCCAGACTATTAGTGAAATTAAGGAGGAGTTTTTAGGTGAAACTAATGGAAGATAAATTTTTGCATCTTTTAGGTTTTTGTCAAAAAGCGGGAATACTTAGTTCGGGCACGGGAACTGTACGGGAGTTAATCAAAAAAGGAAAAGCTTATCTGATTATTGGGGCAGTTGATTTATCTGATCGGCTCTGGAAGGATGTAGAGTCTAGTTGCAACTATAAGGGAATTCCTTATCTGCGAAATAAAACAAAAATTCAACTAGGTGATGCCATCGGCAAATCACCAAGAGGTCTTATTGCAATAGGTGAGCGCAATTTTGCCCTCCAGCTACTAAAGGCTGCTGGGATAGAAATAATGTAATTTAATGGGGGTGTGATAATGAATAAAATAAGAGTATATGAATTAGCTAAAGAGTTAGAGATTTCCAATAAAAGCTTACTGGAAAAATTGCAGAATTTAGATATAAATGCTAAAAACCATATGAGTAGTTTAAATGAACAAGAAGTGAAAATAATTAAATTGAGTATGCAACCTGATAAAAAGCAGACAGCCGACCTCAAAAAGGAAGAAACAGCTAGTGGTAAAGTTGATTCTATTAAAGTACATGAGGTTGCAAGCAGTTCCTTACCCAAGACAAAGACTGTTGATAAAAAAAATAACAATAAAAAGCGAAAAAATAAAAGTAAAAGTGATTGGCAAAGGGATAAACAGCCTCAAGAGATTTCAAATGTGATAGAATTTCCAGAAAAGTTATCTGTTCAAGAGATTGCAAATAAACTAAACAAAAGCTCGGGGGAGATTATTAAAGCATTGATGAATTTAGGAATCATGGCAACAATAAATCAAGAAGTCGAAGGGGAGACAGCTATAGTGGTGGCTGAAGAGTATGGAATTTCTGCTAACGTCAAAAAGGAAGACCCAGAAGAACTGATGGTGGACATGGAAGAAGAGGAAAACCCAGTGGATCTGAGGTCTCGCCCTCCTGTGGTAACAATTATGGGACACGTAGATCACGGTAAAACTTCACTACTCGATGCTATCAGACAAGCAAATGTTACATCAACAGAAGCGGGTGGGATTACTCAACATATAGGGGCGTACCAAGTAATTCATAATGGTAAAAAAATCACCTTTTTGGATACCCCTGGGCATGAAGCTTTTACAGCAATGAGGGCTCGAGGAGCAAAAGCCACAGATATAGCAATTCTGGTGGTGGCAGCTGACGATGGTGTAATGCCCCAGACTGTTGAGGCAATTAACCATGCCAAAGCCGCCAATGTTCCTTTAATAGTTGCAGTGAATAAAATTGATAAACCTAATGCCAATCCGGAAAAAGTAAAACAAGAACTTACAGAGCATGGTTTAGTTGCGGAAGAGTGGGGCGGAGAGACAATTGTGGTACCTGTATCTGCCAAAACTCAAGAAGGCCTGGATGAACTGCTGGAAATGATTTTGTTAGTGGCAGAAATAGAAGAATTTAAGGCAAATCCTTTCAAAAAAGCTAGAGGAGTTGTTATCGAAGCTGAACTGGATAAAGGCAGGGGCCCTGTGGCCACAGTCCTGGTTCATAATGGAACCCTGGAAGTGGGTGACGTGGTTGTTGCCGGCTGGGCCTTTGGCAAAGTAAGAGCAATGATGGACTATAGCGGCAAGCGAGTAAAAAAAGCTGAACCGTCATTGGCAGTTGAAGTACTAGGATTGTCAGATGTTCCCCTTGCAGGTGACGTATTTCAAGTAGTTGCCGATGAAAAAGCCGCTAGGAGTATAGTAGAGAAAAAAATAAATGCTAAAAAAGAAGAGCAGCAACAAAAATCAGTTAAGGTAAGCTTAGAAGACTTTTTTAAGCAAATTGATGCAGGCAAAATTAAGGATTTAAACATTATTATCAAGGGTGATGTTCAAGGCTCTGTTGAGGCTATCAAGCAATCTCTGGAAAAGTTATCCACAGACGAGGTGCGGTTAAATATTGTTCATATTGGTGTTGGAACAATATCCGAAACAGACATAATGTTGGCCTCTGCCTCCAATGCAATTATCCTTGGCTTTAATGTAAGACCAGATGCTAACACAAGAAAGGCTGCAGACAAGGAAGCCATTGATATCAGGTTGTACCGGGTAATTTACGATGCTATTGAGGATATAAAATCTGCCATGTCTGGACTGTTAGATCCGTATATTAAGGAAAACGTTATTGGCAGGGCAGAAGTTAGAGCTATCTTTAAAGTGCCCAAGGCAGGGAATATTGCCGGTTGTTATGTTGTTGAAGGCAAAATAACAAGAAGTTGCAAGATAAGGGTTATTCGCAATGGAATTGTTATTCATGAGGGAGAGCTTGACTCACTAAAACGATTTAAGGATGATGCTAAGGAAGTAAGCCAAGGCTATGAGTGTGGGATCGGTGTTGAGCGATTTAACGACATTAAAGAGGGCGATATTATTGAAGGATACGTTTATGAAGAGATAAAACGTCATTTGTAGAAGGCGGAGGTGTTTTTCGGTGACCGGTCATAGACAAAACAGGTTAGCAGGAGAAATACAACGAGAAATTTCCCAGATAATTAGAGATCAAATGAAAGATCCTCGCGTAGGATTTGTTACGGTAACAGATGTGGAAGTTTCAGGTGATATCAGGCATGCCAAAATTTTTGTTAGTGTTTTAGGAGACGAAACTGTTACAGAAAGCTGTTTGGCCGGGTTATCAAAAGCAAAGGGCTTTATCCGATCAGAGCTCGCCAGGCGCATAAATGTAAGATATATGCCTGAGCTACACTTTAAAGTGGATCAATCATTAGACTATAGCCAAAAAATCAACAGCATTTTAACAAAAGTAAAAGAGGACCTATAACAATGGAAGTGTTAAATGAGCTTAATAAACTGGCGGATATAATTAAAAGCAGTGAAGATAATTATGTCTTAATATCCCATGTGGGTCCTGACGGGGATAATATTGGTTCTTTAGTTGGGCTTGCTTTAGGCTTATTACAGCTAAAGAAAAAAGTGACTGTTATTAATGCTGATCCAACTCCAAAAAAGTATCATTTTTTGGAAAAATGCATTTCTATTTCTGCTGCCAAAGAATATAAAAAACAAGATGGCAACCTAATAGTTTTAGATTGTCCTGATCTAAAAAGAACGGGATTGTCTGAGGATGCTATCAGTAGTTTCTCCAGGGTAGTAAACATTGATCATCATATTAGCAATATACTTTTCGGTGATATAAATTTAGTGGATACAAGTGCAGCAGCAACAGGTGAAATTGTGTTTAAACTTTTACAAAAATTAAATATTGATTTTACCCCAGATATTTCCACCCCTCTTTACACTGCCATCATGACTGATACCGGGTCGTTCAGATATGAAAATACCACCGGTTTTTCACTTGAAACAGGTGCTTTTCTGATAAATCACGGGGCAGATTTAAACAAGATTAATGTGGAAGTCTATGAGACTTTCTCTCCTGCATCTATCCGTTTTATGGCAGCAGCTTTGAAAAAGCTGGAGATAGCACAAATAGGAACTATTGCCTGGATAATTGTGACTAACGAAATGTACAAGCAATTTGGAGTCAATGAAGATGATTTTGAGGGACTGGTGAATTATGCCAAGTCCATTGCCGGAATAGAGGTTGCTTTTTTAGTCAAAGAAGGGGAGGATAGTACCCTAAAGGTCAGTCTTAGGTCAAAGGGCGTTATTGATGTCAATGAAATTGCTGCCAAGTTTGGGGGTGGCGGTCATAAAAAAGCTGCCGGTTTTATGACTGGGGATTATTCCAATTATGAGAGCTTGGTTAAAGATATTTTATTTGAAACAAGTAAAATGCTAGCATCAGGGTGTGAAAAATGAATTTTTTTATTAACTGCCTAAAACCTCCAGGAATGACCTCCCATGATGTAGTCAGTTTTGTTAGGCGACTTCTTAAGGAAAAAAAAGTTGGGCATACAGGTACTCTAGATCCGGGAGCTACAGGAGTTTTACCAATTGCAGTAGGTAAGGCAACTCGAGCAATAGAATACTTAGATGATGATAAAAAGTACCGTTGTGAAGCCATACTGGGAATAACAACAACTACCCAGGATTTAGATGGACAAATTCTGACAAGCAAAGGATGTAGCAATATTACTGAAGAGCAAATATTAGAACAACTGCAAAAATTTATTGGTATAATTGAACAAAAACCTCCTATGTATTCAGCCGTCAAGGTTCAGGGAAAAAAATTGTACCAGCTAGCCAGAAAAGGGGAAACTGCGGTTATTCCAATCAGGAAAGCAGTAATCAAAGATTTAAAGGTAATAAATGTTAGAAAACAAGGCAACTATTTCATAATTTTATTTGATGTACTATGCGGAAAGGGAACGTATGTCCGCACCATTTGCCATGATTTAGGTGAAAGGTTAGGCTGTGGAGGGACTATGTCTTTTCTAATTCGCACTCAATCAGGGTTATTTGCAATTGAAGATGCTTTTACCTTAGAAAAGTTGTCGGAATTTAGCTTGGATACGGATAAATACGGCATTTCCATTAGCCAAGCTTTGACCAAGTTGAACTCTATCTTGCTAGATGACTACCAAGTAAATAAGATAATAAATGGGATGGCAGTTCCTGTGAAATTAGGTGACATTTCATATAAAAATTTATCAGCAGTGAAAATATTTTCAGAGCAAGATCGGCTAATTGGCATCGGTGGATATAAGGTGGATCATTCAGGTACTTGGTTAAAAATGAAAAAATCATTTATTTTAAGGAGTTAAGGCATGAAGGTAGTAAAATCACTTAAAGATGCTGGTGAAATTCCTAAGCTCTGTATAGCTTTAGGTAATTTTGATGGACTTCATTTAGGTCACCAACAGTTAATCTCTGGTGTTGTAAATGAGGCAAATAAAATAAATGGGACTTCTGCTGTACTAACCTTTTTTCCCCATCCCGCCAAGGTTATTTCTCCGGAGAAAGTAACCAGATACTTAATTAACGATGAACGAAAACTCAATCTGTTAAAACAATATGGGATAAAATTGGTGATCCAACTGCCCTTCACCCAGGAATTTGCCGACATTCAAGCAGAGGCTTTTATTAAAGAATTAAATGAGGCCATTCAGCTAGCTCATCTGGTGATTGGCTTTAATTATACTTTTGGCCGGGGTGGTGCCGGTGATTGGCGACTATTAGAAAAATTAAGTAAAGAGTATAAATTTTCTTTACAAGTTATCCCTCCAGTGATAGTTAATGATATTTTAATTAGTAGTACTGCAATCAGGACTGCCCTGTTAGAGGGCAATATAAGCGTGGCATCTCAACTGTTAGGACGACCGCCGCTGATTGAAGGAGAAGTGGAATCCGGAAATAAATTTGGCAGAAAGCTAGGCTTTCCCACAGCAAACATTAAACTGGTGGATAATATTCTGTTGCCAAAGAGAGGTGTTTATCTTGCTCGAGTGGTTCAAGATAATTGCCAGTACTTTGGCTTGCTTAATATAGGCTTACGACCTACACTAACAAATACTCTTAGTCCCGTTGCCGAAGTCCATATTTTAAAATTTGACAATAACATTTATGGCCAATGGTTAGAAGTTTATTTGCTTGAAAAGCTTCGAGATGAAAAAAAATTTGCCAACCCTGACCAATTGGTTAATCAAATTAAAATAGATATAAGCTCAGCTTGGGAAATAATTGCTCAAAAATATTAAAGAATTAGTAATAATTATTTTTTGTAAAAGTAAACTTTTATTACAAAGAATTTACTTTTTATAATTCTTGTGATAAAATTCATGGAGCGGGGAATAAATAGATAAGTACAAGCTTAGCTTGTCTTATATAGAACCTTTTGCTAGGTTGTTCGAAGACTCCGGCGTATAACTTGGCTAATGGGGATTAGATAAAGAAGGAGGTGAAAAAATGGCATTAAATCAGGATCAAAAGATGGAATTAATTAGTAAGTACAAACTACACGACACAGACACAGGTTCTCCAGAAGTTCAAATCGCCATTTTGACAGAACGGATTAATTACTTGACAAACCATCTAAAAGAACATAAGAAAGACCATCATTCACGAAGAGGACTACTAAAAATGGTTGGTCAGCGAAGAGGTTTGCTTAATTATTTAAAAAACAATGATATCGAAAGATATCGTCGGATTATTGAGCAATTGAAACTACGTCGTTAAGAAGAGTGGATTATCCACTCTTCTTTGGTTTTTTTTCTCCAAAGGAGGAAATACTAACTAATGTGTAGAAAACACAGAGATTGTAAGATGTAAGATGTAAGATGTAAGATGTAAGATGTAAGATGTAAGATTGTAGCTATAAGTAGGAGGTAGATTTATGGGAAATTGGCAAGAACCACTTTTAATGAGCATGGAATTAGGCGGCAGAACCCTTACAATTGAAACGGGACGCTTGGCTAAGCAAGCAAATGGCTCAGCATTGCTTCGATATGGGGATACAATGGTGCTAGTTGCCGCAACTGGTTCAACTGACCCCCGGGAAGGAATTGATTTTTTTCCACTAACAGTGGATTATGAGGAAAGACTTTACGCAGTAGGTAAAATTCCCGGCGGTTTTATCAAAAGGGAATCAAGACCCAGTGAAAAAGCAATTTTGTCATGTCGACTGATAGACAGGCCAATTAGACCTTTGTTTCCAAAGGGATATCGTAATGATGTCCATATTGTTGCCACCGTTTTGTCTGTTGATCAAGATAGCCCGCCAGATGTTGTGGCCATGATTGGCGCTTCTGTTGCGCTAAGTCTTTCTCAGATACCCTTTGAAGGACCTATTGCTGGAGTCACAATTGGTTTGATTAATGGGGAATTTATTTTAAACCCAACGATAAGTGAAGAGGAGAAAAGCGAGCTGTATTTAACAATTGCTGGAACCAAAGAAGCTGTATTAATGGTAGAGGCAGGTGCAGAAGAAGTACCGGAAGATATTATTTTGGAAGCAATCATGCTTGGCCATAGTAAGATTCAAGAAATTATTAGTTTGCAAGAGGATTTTATCAAAAAGGCACATGAAATTGGGTATGCCAAAGAGAAGGAAATTGGGAACTTATTATTACTAGATCCCGATTTTGAGGAGCAAATTAAAGATAGGGTAAATCAACCGATTAGTGAAGCAATTCAATATGGTGCTGAAAATAAGCTCAAAAAGAAAGTCAGGGAAGACTATCTTGCTGGTATTAAAAAAGAATTACTTGTAAAGCTATCAGAAGAGTTTCCTGAACAGCAGAAAAAAATTAAAGAAGTAATGGGTAAAGTAGAAAAGTCAGCTATGCGTAAGCTAGTTGTTAATAAGGGAATTAGAGTCGATGGCAGAGCAACAGATGAAGTTAGACCAATTTGGTGTCAGGTAGGAGTACTACCTAGAACTCACGGAACAGGTTTATTTACTAGAGGTGAGACTCAAATATTAACTGTGACCACCTTGGGGGCCATGGGTGAAGAACAAATTTTGGATGGTCTTGGCGTAGAAGACTCCAAGCGGTATATGCACCATTATAATTTTCCTCCTTTTAGTGTAGGTGAAACTAGGCCGATGCGTGGTCCAGGTCGCCGAGAAATTGGCCATGGAGCCTTGGCTGAGCGAGCTTTAGAACCTATGATTCCCAATGAAGAAGAATTCCCCTATACAATTAGACTAGTATCAGAGACCCTTGAATCTAACGGATCAACCTCTATGGGGAGTGTATGTGGCAGTACCTTGTCACTGATGGATGCGGGGGTACCTATTAAAGCCCCGGTATCTGGTGTAGCAATGGGTCTAATTCAGGAGGAGGGCAAAATTGCTATTCTAACTGATATTCAAGGAGTGGAAGACGCTTTAGGAGATATGGACTTTAAAGTTGCCGGCACTGAGAAAGGTATTACAGCTATCCAAATGGATATTAAGGTAGACGGCCTAAATCGGGAAATATTACATAACGCATTAGCACAGGCTAGAAGCGGAAGGCTGCATATTTTAGGCGAGATGTTGAAAGTAATGGCAGCACCAAGGCTGGAATTATCCCCTTATGCCCCGCTAATTATCACTACCACTATTCATCCAGATAAGATTAGAGATGTTATCGGACCTGGTGGAAAGACTATTAAAAAGATTATTGAAGAAACCGGCGTGAAAATTGATATCGAAGATGATGGAAAAGTATATATTGCAGCATACGACGCTGAGGCGGGTAAAAAGGCTCTGAAAATAATTGAAAGTATAGTTGAAGATGTTGAAGTTGGACGAATTTATTTGGGCAAGGTAGTAAGACTCATGAATTTTGGAGCTTTTGTGGAGATTCTACCAGGAAAAGAAGGATTGGTACATATTTCCCAGCTAGCTGAAAACCGGGTTGCCAAAGTTGAAGACGTAGTTAATGCTGGTGACGAAATTCTTGTTAAAGTAACTGAAGTTGACAAGCAGGGACGAATAAACTTGTCCAGAAAAGCTGTTTTAATGGAACAGAATCAAAATAAGGAAAAATAACTAGAAAACCATAAACTGTAAAGTTTATGGTCTTTTATTTTAGTTAGCTAAATATAATTTGTTTTAGAGCAGGTTTTAGTCAAGTTTAGAGTTTGGGGGAAATAATATGATAAGAAAAAAATTTACCAGCAAGGTACTGCTTTTTCTTGTATTAATACTTATTATTTCACTTGGTTTAGGTATGAAGTGGGGATATAACCACTTGAATCGCAAGTTAAATGGTGTGACTAAAGGTGTCTTTCTAGAAGGAATGAATATGGAGGGATACTTGCCCCAAGAGGTACGCCAAATAGTGGAACTATTAGCTTTAGAACAAGAAAGAAAATCTCAAAATGCTGCCCTTAACAAAAAAACAGGTGAAATTATTCCTAGTAAACCTGGAATTGCGGTGGATCAGGAAAGAACAATGGGGTTGGTAATACACAGTCCTGGAGATATGCATCTCAATTTAATAACTTATGTAGTAGAACCAGTATTATCAACCGACGACCTGGCAAAGATAACAAAAGTAATTGGCACATATACTACTCATTTTTCTGGTAGTCCAGGTCGTTATCAAAACATAAAAATTGCTATGCAAACAATTAACAATACCTTAGTAATGCCTAATGAGCTTTTTTCTTTTAATTTAGTTACCGGGCCCAAGACAGCTAGGAAAGGTTATCAGTTAGCGCCTGTAATAATCGGTGAGGGACATACCTTAGGCCTGGGGGGAGGGGTTTGTCAGGTATCATCAACCTTGTACAATGCAGCCCGAAAAAGTAACATGACCATTATAGAAAGGCATGCCCATTCTAAGCCGATTCGTTATGTCCCACCGGGTCATGATGCGGCTATAGCCGATGGAGGCAAAGATTTAAAATTTAGAAATCCCTATAATTATCCAATAATTATTAAAGCCAGTGTTCAGGGAGGAAGAATTCAAGTATGGATTTTAGGAAAAGAAGGGTCTTAAAATTAGTTGACAATCATAAATTCTAGTAAGATGATAGGAGGAGGAGGGTTAAGGGTGCAGATATTATATCTTTCTAAGAAAAAGATTATTTGGTATGGAGTAATTGTATTGTTAACCATGACCTTAGGTTTAGGAATTTATACTTATTCTTTAAGAGCATTAGTGTTGCCAACAACAAAAATGGACCCTATTTACCAAGGTAATGCTGATAAAAAGGCAATTGCATTGACGGTTAACGTAGATTGGGGAGAGGAATTCATCCCCAAAATGCTAAATGTTTTTGAAACAAAAGAAGTTAAAGCAACATTTTTTTTAAGTGGCAAATGGGTTGAGAAACACCCTGAACTTGTTAAAGAAATATCTGCTAAAGGACATGAATTAGGGAATCACGGTTATTCTCACCCCCATCCTGATCAATTATCCATCCATGAAAATATTCAAGAAATAAAAAAGACAGAAGCAGCAATTGAAGAAATCACTCAAATAAAAACTAATTTATTTGCTCCAGCCTATGGAGAGAAAAAGCCCCATGTGGTTGAAGCTGCCAGTAAAGCAGGCTATAAAACAATTTATTGGAGTCTAGACACCATTGATTGGCAAAAACCTAAACCCTCTACAATAGTTGACAGAATAGTACCTAGGGCCTTTAACGGTGCTATAGTTTTGATGCACCCCACTGAAAACACAGTTTTGGCCCTGCCCGAAATTATCCACAAGCTCAAACAGCAAGGATATTCTTTCCTGACAATTTCCGAAATAATAAATTAAATAAAAGGAAATAATAAGCCATTATGAGGGAAAGGATGTCTTCAATAATGGCACAGATTAAAAAAATGGGGCTAGCAATTTTTTGCTTACTCATTTTATTTTTTTCCCACGGTAATCTTTGGGCTGACAGCATCCACATTGACAGCAAAGCAGCAATACTAATTGACCAAACAACGGGAAAAGTACTATTCGAAAAAAATTGTAGAGAAAAGCTGCCGATTGCCAGTACTACTAAAATATTAACCAGTATCATAGGACTGGAGTTGGCTGATTTGCAAGAAGAAATAACCGTTAGCAATTATGTGGCTAGTATCGGTGAAGCAAGCATAGATTTACTGGAAGGAGAAAGAATAAATTTACAAAATTTATTACTGGGAACAATGTTGAATTCAGGGAATGATGCTGCTGTAGCAATAGCTGAGCTAGTTGCCGGCAGTGAGGAAGACTTTATAAATATAATGAATAAAAAAGCTAAATTAATAGGAGCCTACAATTCTAACTTTGCAAACCCCAACGGGTTGCCGGGCATGGATCACTATGCCACTGCCCATGATCTGGCATTAATAGCCAGATATGCCATGGAAAACTCTGTTTTAAAAGAAATAGTCAGAATAAAAACAGCCACTATACCCTACGGAGATAAAGGATGGACTAGGTATCTAAAGAACACCAATAAGCTATTATGGAAATATTCAGAGGCAACAGGAATAAAAACTGGTACAACGGATGCTGCTGGACCTTGTCTAGTGGCATCAGCTGAGAGAAATGGAACTAAACTTATTGCAGTGGTATTAAATAGCAAGGACCGATTTGGAGAAAGCCAAAAGCTTTTAAAATGGGGATTAGATAATTATCAAACAGTGACTAGGTACAATAAAGGTGAGTATATTACAGCTTTGATTATACCCGGAGCTGAACCAGAAATACTAGGTGTGAAAGCAAGAGAAACCCTTATCTTTTCAATGAAAAATGGAGAAAATGTTACTGAAGAAATTACATGGAATGAGTTAAAGCTTCCCATAGCACCAGGGGATTCCCTAGGGGAAATTATTTCCTGGGTAGGAAGTGAACAATACATGGTAGAATTAGTGGCAGCAAATTCCATGCGCCAGAAAACTTTTTGGGAAAAATTATGGATAAAGAGGAATAACTTTGAATAAAGCGAATTGATATAGAACGAAGCGGTAAGGAGGAGAAAAAATATATGTATCAGAAAAAAGTCCTTAATAATGGCATAAGAATAGTAAGTGAAGAAATTCCATATGTTCGCTCAGTTGCTATCGGAATTTGGGTGGGAGTTGGATCAAGGGATGAAACCGAGGAAGAGCATGGAATTTCCCATTTTATCGAGCACTTAATGTTTAAAGGAACAAGTAACAGATCAGCCAAAGAGATAGCTGAGTCATTGGATGCAGTTGGAGGTCAATTAAATGCTTTTACCACTAAAGAATACACCTGCTACTACGCAAAGGTATTGGATGAGCATTTAGACCTAGCTATTGATGTGCTATCGGATATGTTTTTTAACTCTTTATTTGCGTACAAAGATATAGAAAAAGAGAAGAAAGTAGTATTAGAAGAAATAAAAATGTATGAGGATTCTCCTGATGAATTGGTACACGATTTATTTGCTACCCATGTTTGGGCAAAACACACATTAGGAAAACCAATTCTAGGCACCTGTGATTCAGTTGCAGCATTAACTGGGGAAAAAGTAAATAATTTTTATAAAAATCATTATACCAATCCAAACGTGGTAATTGCAGTTGCAGGCAAAATAAATCACCAACAGCTTGTTGAGAAATTAGCGCCTACTTTTGAAGGCCTTAAAGGGCAAGCTATCAAAAAAGATAAAGGACTTCCTAATCCCCATAAGGGCGTCATGTGTTCAGAAAAAACTACTGAGCAATTACAATTGTGTATTGGTGTTCCTGGATTATCTCAAGAAAGTGAAGATATTTATAAAGTGCACTTAATTAACAATATTTTGGGTGGAGGCTTAAGTTCTCGACTGTTTCAGGAGATTAGAGAAGAACGAGGTTTGGCTTATTCTGTTTATTCATATCATTCAGCCTTTAGAGATTGCGGATTGTTTACTGTTTATTCTGGAACCAGTCCTAATAATGCAGATGAAGTTACTGAATTGGTGTTGAATGAACTGGCTAAGCTCGCAACAGAAGGTGTGGATGAGCAGGAATTGTGCAGAACAAAAGAACAAATTAAAGGAAATATTTACTTAGGGCTTGAAAGTGTCTCAAGCAGAATGAGCAGAATGGGCAAGTCAGAATTATGTTTCAATAGACTGATTACCCCTGAAGAAGTAATAGATAACATAGTCAAGGTGAATACCAGTGATATACAAAAAATAGCTGTCCAATTATTTGACCATAAGAAAATAGCTATTGCCACCATTGGACCTTCTTGCAGGAATGAAAAATTAGAGGGATTAATTAATAGCTATGGAACCAGCTAGAAATATTAAGGTTAATATTTTAGCCAGCAAAGACTGCCGCCTTCCAGTTTATCAAACAAAAGGCTCATCAGGGCTGGATTTAAGAGCTAGTATTACTGAACCCATAGAAATTAGCCCTTTACAAAGAGTATTAATTCCCACCGGATTAGCTATTGCTATACCTTTTGGATATGAAGGTCAAATCAGGCCTCGCAGTGGAATGGCTTTTCAACATGGGATAACTTGCTTAAATAGTCCTGGAACAATCGACTCCGATTATCGGGGAGAAATAAAAGTATTGTTAATAAACCTTGGACAAGAGCCATACCTAATTCAGCCGGAGGAAAGGATTGCCCAACTGGTGTTTTGCCCAGTCATAACTGCTGAAATTCAGATAGTGGATGAATTGGATGGCACAGTTAGAAATAAAGGTGGTTTTGGCCATACAGGAAGTTTTTAATATTAATTTTTATTTAGTAGCATAATATGCCACTTACTCTAGTAAAAATATTACTGGAGGAGGTGGTTTTTTGTTTGCCAATTTTATTATCCTAATAATGATCATTATCCTAATATTTATAGCTGTTAAAATAAAAATTTCACAACTGCATAAGCGTTCAGATTTTTCTAAAGTGTCTGAAGAGATCAGGCTATCTCCTTTTTCAAGAGCTTTAACCGAATTAATTGCCATTGCTGGGGGAATATACATCTCGCTGTCAGTACTGACTTCTTTCTTGAGTTTGTCTGTTCCCCAGCGGATAGAACTGGCAGAAAACCTGCACCTTGACCCTTTGGCAATGATCGCTATTATTATCACCATCCTACAACCCATAGTGTTAAAAATATTTTATAGAGTAAAGATATAAAATTAAGATAGAGGAGAATAAAAGAGATGCGATTAAGTGATTTAGTGGGAAAAGAAATAGTAAATATATTTGATGGTGTAAGGCTAGGAACAGTTGGTGAATCTGATTTAGTAATAGATGCTGAGTCTGGAAAAATAGAATCTATTATTATGCCAAATAAAGGAAATATTTTTAGCGTCTGGTTAGATCGTCAACATTTGATAATTCCATGGCAGGCAGTTAAAAAAATAGGCACAGAGGTAATCATAGTAGAGCTGGATGGCACTCATTCCGGTCTATCCAAATACTCAGTCTAATTGAATTAATAATGCACCTGATTTTTGGTCAGGTGTTTATTTTTTTAGGCAGGAATTGATATAATAGTGATGAATATACTACAGAATAGCCAAAATGTTTTATTTTTTTACTAAGAAAGAGGGATGGAGAATAATGAAGAATATCAAAGTCTTAGTTTGCGGTGCCAGTGGTAGAATGGGAAAAGAAGCTATCAAAGCCATCTTAACTGCTGAGGACCTGGAGCTAGTAGCAGCTGTAGATGTAAAACACTCAGGAACAGACGTGGGATTTTTAGTTGGACTTGAGCCAGCTGGGATTAAAATATTTGAGGATTTATCAACAGCAATTAAAATTGCAAAACCTCGGGTAATGGTTGATTTTACTAATCCTCAAGCAGTGTTAAAGAATACAAAGACAGCGCTGGAGCATGGAGTTCATGCAGTGGTTGGTACTACCGGGCTAACGGATGAAGAATTGTCGGAAATCGAACAGTTAAGTACTGAAAAGGGTACTAACGTATTTATTGCACCTAACTTCGCTGTGGGTGCAGTATTGATGATGAAATTTGCCCAAGAGGCTGCAAAATATTTTTCCCATGCAGAAGTGATAGAATTACATCATGATGAAAAATTAGATGCACCCTCGGGTACTGCAATTAAGACATTAGAGATGATTAGTCAAGTAAGGAGGGAAGCGGGTCAGGGGCATATTAATGAATATGAAAAAATATCCGGCAGCCGTGGTGGTAACTATCAGGGGATGAGGGTTCACAGTGTGAGACTGCCAGGACTAGTTGCTCATCAAGAAGTAATTTTTGGTGGATTAGGACAAACTCTAATTATTAGGCATGATTCCATCAATAGGGAAAGCTTTGCGCCAGGAATATTGTTGGCTGTTAGAAAAGTACAAGAATTGAAAGGAGTGGTGACAGGACTGGAAAATATTATGTAACTATTGAAAACAAAATAAAAACTAGCACCTCCAAAATGCTATATTCATATATTAATACTAACTGACTACTAGGAGGTCATGGTAAGAATGAAATGTAAGTTGGAAGGCATAAAAATAGCTGTTTTAGGTGGGGATGACAGGGAACTAACATTAATTCCCAGATTAGTAGCTTTAGGGGCTAAGGTCAAAGTCGCAGGTTTTCCCCTACTACCAGAGTTATCCGGGACCACGGTGATGACTAGCTTGGAAGCGACGGTGAATGAGATTGATGTAATTATATTACCAATGCCTGGTACTGACCAGCATGGGAATATTAGAGCTATCTATGCCGATGAAAAGCTGGTTATGACTGAAAGTGTATTTAAGCAGATACCCCAGGGAACACCGATTATTGTAGGAGTAGCTAAAAAATTTTTGAAAGATTTAGCTAATAAATACAAGGTGAAGCTGCTTGAAATTGCTGAAATTGATGAAGTAGCTATTTTAAATGCTATCCCTACTGCTGAAGGCGCTATTCAGTTGGCTATGGAGCAAACCGACTTCACCATTCATAACAGCACAGCCCATGTACTAGGCTTTGGCCGTGTTGGATTTACCATGGCACGAGTATTGGCAGCATTAGGAGCAAAAGTAACTATAGTTGTGCGTAAAAAAGCAGACGTGGCTCGAGGTTTTGAATTAGGTTATCATGTGTGTAACTACCAAGAAATTTCGGAAGAAATAGGCAAAGCAGACCTGATTTTTAATACGGTACCTGCCATGGTTCTGCCAAAAGACTTGCTAGCTAAGATCAAAAAGAGAGCTTTAATCATTGACTTAGCTTCCCAGCCAGGCGGAACAGATTTTCCTGCTGCTGAAAAATTAGGCATTAAAGCTATCTTAGCTCCAGGATTGCCAGGGAAAGTTGCTCCGAAGACAGCCGGTGAAATACTTGCCAAGGTTATTCCCGGTCTGATTTTAGAGAACTTGCAATAGTTTTTGGAGGTGCTAAAGGTGAGATTAAAGGATAAAAAGGTAGGCATGGTACTGACTGGTTCTCATTGTACATTAGATCAGGTGCTGGTTAAAATTGAAAAAATGGTAGCGGATGGAGCTAAAGTTTACTCTGTTTTATCTGAAACAGTGCAGGAAAATGATACCCGTTTTGGTAAAGCATTAGGGTGGGAAAAAAAGCTGATTGAAATCACTGGAAATAAGCCAATTACATCTATTGTAGGGGCTGAGCCAATAGGACCAAATAATTCATTTGATGTATTGGTAGTAGCCCCATGCACTGGAAATACACTGGCTAAGTTGGCAAACGGAATTACTGATTCTACGGCTTTGATGGCCATTAAAGCCCACTTGCGTAATCTGAAGCCAGTGGTTATTGCTATTTCTACAAATGATGGTTTAGGAATAAATGCAAAGAATATAGGGCTGCTAATAAACATGAAAAATATTTATCTTGTTCCCTTTGGGCAAGACAACTATGTTACTAAGGCAAATTCTCTGGTAGCAGTTGTAGAAAGGATTATTCCTACAATAGAAATGGCATTGGAGGGAAAACAATTACAACCAGTTTTAATTGAATACCCTTCTCCTATTAGCAATTAAGAATCTTATGGGAAATTAAGAAACGGAGGATCTTTAAGATGAAGAAGTATAATATAGCCGTAGTTGGAACAGGGGCTGTAGGCCAGGAGATTTTAAATGTATTAAGCGAAAGAAAGTTTCCGGTGGGAGATGTACGATTGCTTGCTACTGAACGTTCTGCAGGAAAGTCGATGAAGTTTAATGGGCAAGAAATTATTATTGAAGTTACTACCCCTGAAGCTTTTAAGGGGATAGATATAGCCCTTTTTGCCGGGGGAAATGCTAGCGTAGAATTTGCTCAGCATGCAGTGGAAGCGGGAGCGGTAGTAATTGATAATGGTAGTGCCTTCAGGCTTAATCCCGATGTACCATTGGTGGTGCCCGAAGTAAACCCCCATGCCGTGGAAAAGCATAAAGGGATAATAGCTAATCCTAATTGTTCAACCATTCAAATGGTAGTTGCCTTAAATCCAATTCACCAAAAATCAAAAATCAAGCGTGTAGTAGTTTCCACCTATCAAGCAGTATCTGGAGCTGGGGCAGAGGCTATTGAAGAAATGCTGGAGCAAACTAAGCAAATACTGGCAGGTGAAAAAATCACCCCTCAGATCTTTCCCCATCAAATTGCATTGAACATGTTGCCTCAAATAGATGTTTTTTTAGACAGTGGTTATACCAAGGAAGAAATGAAGATGGTGAATGAAACGGTAAAAATAATGGAAGATAAAAATATTAAAGTTACTGCTACCACCGTACGGGTTCCAGTGGTTAACGGACATTCCGAGTCAGTAAATATTGAAACTGAAGTTAAACTAACTAGAGAAGACGCGGTAAAGCTATTGGCTAGTGCTCCCGGGATTGTGTTAGTAGATGACCCATCAACAAAAAAATATCCTATGCCTATTGATATACAAGGAAGAGATGAAGTTTTTGTGGGGAGAATAAGGGAAGATGAGAGTATAGAAAACGGGTTAAATTTATGGATAGTAGCTGATAATTTGCGCAAAGGGGCAGCTACTAACGCGGTACAAATTGCTGAACTATTAATAGCTAAAAATCTGTTGTAGTTGCCAACAGCTCTAGTGAGTTAATAAATACTAACTTTTACCTATAGTAACAATTAGCTTTATTCAAAAAGAGGTGCATGGACTTGAAGATTTTAGTTCAAAAATTTGGTGGTACATCATTAGCCATGCCAGAGCAGAGAAATTTAGTAGTTGGTAAAATTAAAGAGGCTTTAGCAATGGATTACAAGCTGGTAGTAGTAGTTTCTGCCATGGGAAGACTTGGTGATCCCTATGCCACAGATACGCTTCTTTCTCTTGTGAAAGAGACTGGCGGGATTTTAAATAACAGGGAACAAGACTTGCTGCTATCCTGTGGAGAAATTGTATCCGGTGTAGTTTTAACCAGTCTTTTAAATAAAAACCATATCGAGGCCATCACATTTACAGGAGCTCAGGCTGGGATAATCACAAACGAGGATTATACAGACAGCCGAATACTTGCCATTAAGCCTGAACGAATCTTAAATGAACTGAAAAAGAACAAGGTGGTGGTAGTGGCCGGTTTTCAAGGATTGACTCAGAAGGGGGAAATAACTACCTTGGGCAGAGGTGGAAGTGATACTACTGCTGCTGCCTTGGGTGTGGCCTTAGGAGCAGAGGCAGCTGAAATTTATACGGATGTTGACGGTATTAAAACTGCTGATCCGCAGATTGTGCAAGATGCAAGAACTTTATCCATAGTTAGTTATAATGAAATTTGCAATTTGGCTTATGAAGGGGCAAAAGTTATTCATCCCAGAGCGGTGGAGGTTGCCATGCAGCATAACCTGCCTATAAAAATTAAGTCTACTTTTTCCCAGGAGCCAGGTACAATGATTACCAATAAGCTTTATTCTGTAGATCAGATGGTGGAAATAAGTAATTACGGTTTAATAACTGGAATTACCCAGATTCCGAATATTACTCAACTGAAAATATTCACCGACAAACTCAAAGAGAAGAAAGATGTAGAGGTTAAGGTTTTTAAAGCACTGGCGCTGGCTAATATTAGTGTCGATTTTATAAATGTTCTTCCAGACGTAATAATGTTTACTGTGAAAGATGAAGTAGTTGATAAAGCGGTGGAAATACTAAAAAATATGGATATTCAACCAGAAGTTTATCCAAACTGCGCCAAAGTATCTGCTGTAGGTGCTGGAATGGCTGGTATCCCAGGAGTAATGGCCCAGATTGTAGAAGCCCTAGCTAAAGAAGGGGTAAGAATTTTACAATCAGCTGACTCTCATACTACTATTTGGTGTTTAGTGGGCAGGAAAGATATGGAGGTTGCCGTCAGATCTCTGCACAAGCAATTTAATTTGGGGGAAAAATACCTATCCAAGAGGTGAGTTATGAAATATTTTGGCAGAGTAATTACTGCTATGGTAACACCGTTTGACAATGAGCTAAATGTAGACTACCAAAAGGCCAGAAGATTAGCAACATATCTGGCTAATAACGGTTCAGACGGAATTGTTGTAGCTGGGACAACGGGAGAGTCCCCGGTATTATCAAAGGAAGAAAAGTTGAAGCTTTTTCAGGCGGTTAAAGAAGAAGTGGGACATAAAGTGAAGGTAATCGCCGGAACCGGATCTAATAATACTAAAGAGTCTATTGCCCTTAGTAAAGAAGCGGAAGTTATTGGGGTAGATGGAATCATGCTGGTTGTTCCTTATTATAATAAACCATCCCAGGAAGGTTTATACCAGCATTTTGCTGCTATAGCTAGCGAAGTGAAGCTTCCCATAATGCTTTATAACGTTCCCGGCAGGACTGTTACAAATATGCTGCCTCAAACAGTGGCTAGGCTAGCCAATATTGATAATGTTGTCGCTCTGAAGGAAGCCAGTGGCAACATGGATCAATTGTCTGAAATAAAATCACTAGTTTCCGACAAAATATTTCTTTATTCCGGAGATGACAGCTTAACATTGCCCATGCTGAGTGTGGGCGGATTAGGAGTGGTCAGTGTAGCTGCTCACCTGATTGGCCAAGAAATTCAACAAATGATTAACTATTTTTCAAACGGTAATCATGAAAAGGCTTTAGAGATTCACTTGCAACTATTGCCGATTTTCAAAGTCCTGTTTATTACCTCAAATCCGGTGCCCTTAAAATTTGCTTTAAATAATATGGGCATTGAAGTAGGAGGGGTCAGGCCGCCATTAGTGCCCGTTAGCTTGCCTGAACAGGAGCAAATATTGCAAGTATTAAAAAAAATGAGACCTCAAAGTACGGATTAACTCCGTACTTTGATATTTTATCTGAAGGTTGGGCAATAATATTACTATTAATTTTTTTAACTTGTTTAGTAGAATAACATCCGGTATAATAATTCCTGGAAAACTAAATATTGGCATTATGCCCTTCTCCTAGCCTAAATGCATGGGAATATGGATTAGTATAATTACTGGAGGTGGATTGATGGTAACAAATGACTTAAAATTGTTGGTGATCCCGCTAGGGGGATTTGGGGAAATCGGGAAAAATATCATGGCTATTAGATATATGGATGATATCATAGTGATAGACTGTGGGCTTATGTTTCCTGAAGATGAAATGCTTGGGATAGATGTGGTAATTCCCGATATCAGTTATTTGGTAGAGAATAAAAAATTGGTAAAGGGAATAATATTGACCCATGGGCACGAAGATCATATTGGGGCAATACCCTATCTATTGGACTCTCTTAATGTACCAATTTATGGTACAAGCTTAACGCTGGGACTACTTGAAGCAAAACTTGAGGAAAACTTGGTCAAAGTAAAGGCTGAATTACATTTAGTCAATGCCGGTCAGAAAATAACGTTAGGAGCTTTTGTGGTTGAATTTCTGCAGGTCAATCACAGTATTCCTGACTCAGTTGGTTTAGTAATTAAAACGCCATTAGGGACTATTGTTCACACTGGTGATTTTAAAATTGATCAGACTCCAGTGAATGGCGATGAGATGATGATTCACCGCTTTGCAGAATTAGGCTCACAAGATGTATTGTTATTGATGTCCGATAGTATTAATTCTGAAAAAACTGGGTTCACCCCATCGGAAAGAACAGTTGGGTCGGCTCTTGAGCGAGTTTTTAGTAGAGCATTAGAAGACCGGATAATAATAGCTACCTTTGCATCTAATCTTCACCGATTACAGCAAATTATTGATACTTCAGAGAAATTTAATAGGAAATTACTGGTATTGAGCCATAAAGTCCAAAGTGTCATTGATACTGCCACTAAATTAAATAAGCTACGACTGCCGGAAAAAATAATGATATCATCGGAAGAAGCTAAAAGTTTGCCAAAGAAAAAAATTGCTGTTATCACAGCCGGCAGCCAAGGTGAACCCATGTCTGTGCTGACAAAACTGGCTTTTACCCAGCATAAGCAGTTGGAAATATCTACGGGGGATACTGTTATTATTTCAGCGTCCACTATCCCTGGAAATGAAAAAGTAATTAGTCGAACCATCGACAGCTTATTTAAATTAGGTGCCAAAGTTGTTTATGACTCCACCAGTGCAGTCCATGTTTCCGGTCATGCTAGCCAAGAAGAGCTAAAAATTATGTTAAATCTAGTTAAACCCAAATATTTTTTGCCAATCCATGGTGAATTCAGGCATCTTGTCAAGCATAAAAAAATAGCCGAAGAAATTGGACTAAAGGCTGAGCAAATATTTGTTATGGAAAATGGACAAGTACTGGAAATCTCAAAAGAAAAAGCAGTGGTAGCAGGCAGAGTGCAAGCTGGTAAAATTCTGGTGGATGGGTTAGGAATCGGTGATGTGGGAAATATTGTTCTGCGAGACCGAAGGCAGCTATCCCAAGATGGCATTTTTATAGTTGTAGTAACAATTAGCAAGGAAAGCGGTCTAGTGGTGGCTGGGCCGGACATGGTTTCCAGAGGATTCGTCTATGTAAGGGAGTCAGAAAAATTAATGGAAGAAGCAAAAGAAAAAGTTGCTCATGCCCTGGAACAATGCCAGGAGAAACACTTGTCTGAATGGTCGGCTATTAAATCCAG
>Ga0208490_100084_pt1 | contig 79069 bp, 69 predicted proteins | sample SubbioAug_CSWold_FD_184818 | JGI IMG/M metagenome (GOLD analysis project Ga0208490, IMG submission 184818) | Serpentinite rock and fluid subsurface biosphere microbial communities from McLaughlin Reserve, California, USA - CR11Aug_CSWold (SPAdes) | ecosystem: Environmental > Terrestrial > Deep...
CGCCCGAAGGAACGCTCCCGGCGCGCGAGCCCCCATCCCAACCTTCCCCCAGAGGGGGAAGGGGCCAGACACCGCTGCGGCGTGGCGTTTGAGGATGGCGGGGTTTTGCTCCCTCCCCCGCTGGGGGAGGGTTGGGGTGGGGGTACGCCCGAAGGAACAGTCCCGGCGCGCGAGCCCCCATCCCAACCTTCCCCCAGAGGGGGAAGGGGCAAGACACTGCTGAGGCACGGCGCGTGAGGACGGCGGGGCTACCCAGCACCCGCTCAACGCATGAAGGACAGTCAGGAGACACACATGAGCAACCCCCTGGACGCCTACCGCGTCGCCGAACAACCCTATTACCGCCCGGTGGCCGACGAGGTCGAGCTGTACGAAGCCGCGTACGCCGTGCGCATGCCCATGATGCTCAAGGGCCCCACCGGCTGCGGCAAGACGCGCTTCGTCGAGTACATGGCCTGGAAGCTGAAGAAGCCGCTCATCACCGTGGCCTGCAACGAAGACATGACGGCCTCCGACCTCGTTGGCCGCTTCCTGCTCGATGCCAACGGCACCCGCTGGCAGGACGGCCCGCTGGCGCTGGCCGCGCGCTTTGGCGCCATCTGCTACCTCGACGAAGTGGTCGAGGCCCGGCAGGACACCACCGTCGTCATCCACCCGCTGACCGACAACCGCCGCATGCTGCCGCTGGAGAAAAAAGGCGAACTTGTCAGGGCACACCCCGACTTCCAGATCGTCATCTCCTACAACCCGGGCTACCAGAGCCTGATGAAAGACCTGAAGCAGTCCACCAAGCAGCGCTTCGGCGCGCTCGACTTCCACTACCCCGAACACGCCATCGAAACCGAAATCGTCGCGCATGAGACCGGCGTGAGCACGGACGTGGCGGGCAAACTGGTCGGTATTGCCGAGCGCGCCCGCAACCTCAAGGGCCACGGGCTGGACGAAGGCATTTCCACCCGCATGCTCATCTACGCCGGCAGCCTGATCGCCCAGGGCGTGCCCGCGCAGGCCGCCTGCCGCGTGGCCCTGGTGCGCCCCATCACCGACGACCCGGACATGCGCGACGCGCTGGACGCCGCCGTCAGCACATTTTTTTGACTCCCCGCGCCGCCTTCGGCGTCATCCCCAGGGGCAACACCAGCGACCCGGCACAGCCGGTTCCGCGATGTTCCCGACCTGGGGCTGGCAGGCGGTGATCTGTCGCTACCCACGAGGAACTGTTCGCCATGAGTGCCCACTTTCAGGACCACGCCGAGTGGATCGACCAGCTGGAGCCCGCCTCGCGCGAACTGTTGGCGCACCGCTGGCCCGACGCCGTCAAGGTGTTCTCGGCACGCGGGCTGGACAACTACGTGAAAGGCGCCGCGGCCTTGCGCGGCCTGGGGCGGGGCGCCGAACTGGTCAACGCCTGGATCGACAGCGCCCCTCAGGTGGCGCAGGAAATTGGCGAGGACGTGGTGGGCGAGCTCGCCACCACCGCGCTCATGCTCGCGTCCAAGACATCGGGTGCCGTCATCGAACTTGTGCTGGCCACTGCACCCACCGCCGCGCGCCGCCTGGCCGACGCGGCGCTGTTCATCCAGTACCTGCAGTTCCTGAACACCCTGGTGGCACAGGCCCCGCGCGGCCTGCGGCCCATGCTCGGCCAGCTCGACACCCTGTTCGGCCAGCTCACGCTCGGCGGCCTGCGGCGCTGGGCGACCTGGGGCGCGCAGGCGCACCGCACGCAGGTCGAAGAACAGATCGCCTACTTTGGCCTGCAGTCCAAAGAATCGCTGGCCATGCTGCAGCAGGAGCACAAGGGCACGCTGCTGGTGGACGTGCAGCGGCGCATCAACCTGTACCTGCGCGCCCTCTGGGGACGCGACTTCTACATGAAGCCGACCGCCGGCGACTTTGAAAACCGCGAAGGCTACCGTCCCTTCATCGAGGACCACCTCATCCACCTGCCCGACGCGCTGGACGCGGTCGAAGGCAACGCCGGCCCAGTGGACGCCACCCAGCTTTACCGCGCCACCGCCGCCCACGCCGCCGCGCACCTCGTGTTCACGCGCCAGCCCCTCTCGGCCGAGGCGCTGAGCCCCTGGCAGATGGCGCTGATCGGCCTGTTGGAAGACGCGCGGGTCGAGGCGCTGGCGCTGGCGCGCTTTCCCGGCCTGCGCCCGCTGTGGGCACCGCTGCACACCGCACAGGCCAGCGAGCACGCCACGGCGGGCGACTGGCTGGCACGCCTGGCCCGCGCCCTCATCGACCCGGCCTACGCAGACGATCATCCGTGGATTGCCCAGGGCCGCGCGCTGCTGGCCGAGGCGCTGCCGCGCATCCACGCCGCGCCGCACGACAACACCGTGTCGTGGGACATCGGTGTGCAGCTGGCCCACAGCTACCGCGAACGCACCCAGGGCCCGCCGTTCCAGCCGCGCACCGACCGACAGACCGCGCCTTATCGCGACGACAACCGCTACTTCTGGGCCTTCGACGGCTTCGATGCCGAACGCAGCACCGCCGCCGGCCACCCGCCGCCCCAGCAGCTGCGCAAGCACGTGGGCCTGATGGAATTCGTGAACGAGCTGGAAGTGGAGGGCGCGGGCGACGACGCGCAGGAAATCTGGGTGCTGGGCACCGAGCTGTTTCCCTATGAAGACCTGGGCGTGTCCTTCAACGAAAGCGAAGGGCGCGAACCGGTGCTGCCGCCCGTGCACTACGGCGAGTGGGACCACCTGATCCAGCTCGAACGCCCGGCCTGGGCCACCGTGCAGGAACGCCGCCCAACGGCTGGCGACCCGGCCGTGATCGACGCCATCCTCACCGAGCACCGGCGCCTGATCGGCCGCATGAAGCACATCCTGGACGCCATGCAGCCGCAAGGCGTGCAGCGCATCCGCCCGCTGGAAGACGGCGACGAGATCGACCTCAACGCCGCCATCGCCTCGCTGACCGACCTGCGCATGGGCCGCCAGCCCGACCCGCGCATCATGATGCGCAGCGTGCGCAAGACACGCGACATCTCGGTGCTGGTGCTGCTCGACCTGTCGCACTCCACCAACGAAAAAGTCGCCGGCCAGGAGCAGACCGTGCTCGACCTCACCCGCTCCGCCTGCGCCCTGCTGGCCGACGCCATCCAGAAAGTGGGCGACCCGTTTGCCATCCACGGCTTCTGCTCCGACGGCCGGCACGACGTGAACTACTGGCGCTTCAAGGACTTCCACCAGCCCTACGACGACACCGCCAAGGCACGCCTGGCCGGCATGACGGGCCAGCTCTCCACCCGCATGGGCGCCGCCATCCGACACGCCACCGCCGCGCTGGCCGCGCAGCGCAGCAGCAAGAAACTGCTGCTCGTCATCACCGACGGCGAACCGGCCGACGTGGACGTGCGCGACCCGCAGTACCTGCGGTACGACACCAAAAAGGCCGTGGAAGCCGCCGGCCGCCAAGGCGTCACCACCTACTGCATGAGCCTGGACCCCCGCGCCGACCAATACGTGCGCCGCATCTTCGGCGAGCGCCACTACCTGGTGGTGGACAAGGTGGAGCGCCTGCCCGAGAAGCTGCCGGTCCTGTACGCCGGCCTCACGCGATAGCCATCGGTTCCGGGGAGCCGTCCTGGGCCGCGTTCCACAGCGGCAGCCAGAGCGTGACGGTGGTGCCCTCGCCCTGGGTGCTGGCGACGCCCACCTCGCCGCCGTGCAGCTCCACGATTTCCTTCACGATGCTCATGCCCAGGCCCGTGCCCGGGATGAGGCCCGACGTGTCGGCGCGGTAGAAACGCTCGAACAGGCGTGCCAGCTGCTGCGGCGTCATGCCCATGCCCCGGTCGCGTATTTCGATGCCGGCGCGGCGGGTGGCGGCGTCCAGCACGCAGCGCACCTGCACCGCATCGCTGCCCGGTGAGTATTTGTAGGCGTTGGACAACACGTTGAGCACCGCCTGCTGCAGCTTGTCGCGGTCGGCCCGCACCTGCAACGGTGCCGCCGTGCCCTGCAGCACGGGCTGGGGCCGGCCGTCGGGCGGGTTGTAGTCGGTCAGCACCTGTTGCACCAGCGCGGGCACGGCCAGGGGCTCCAGCACGAAGTCCTTGCCCTGGCGCGCTTCGATGCGGGCCAGGTCCAGCAGCTCGTCGATGATGGTGGACATGCGCGTGGCCTGACGGGAGATCGTTTCCAGCAGGTCGCGCCGTTTGTCTTCGCTGAAGTTGCGCATCAGCAGCAGCTCCGAGAAGCCGTAGATGCTGGCCATGGGCGTGCGCAGTTCGTGGGCCGCGGTGGAGAGGAACTCGCTCTTCATGCGGTCCACCTCGGTTTCGTGCGTGACGTCGCGGAAATACAGCACCAGCGACACGTTCGCCGAGCCGGACACCCGCACATCCAGCTCCAGCATGCGGTTGCCCGCGCCGGTCAGCTCCAGCAGCCGCCGGCGTGGCGCCTTCTCGCGGTTGGCGGGCGTGGCGGCGCCCTGGCTTTGCTGTTCCTTGCGCAGGGTGGCGATGTCGGGGAAGTCGTCTGCGCTGCGGCACAGCGCGCCCATGCGGGCCGCGAACGCCGATTCGTTCAGGCCCACCACGTCGGCCGACGACAGCCCCGTCATGCGCAGGAAGGCCTCGTTGGCAAAGTTCACCTGCTGGCCATGGTTGAAGGAAACGAACCCGTCCGGGCTCAGGGCGAAGATGGTGTTGAGCTGTTCGGAGCGGTCGAAGAGCTCCTGGGTGCGCTGACCCACCAGCAGTTCGAGGTCCTGGCGGTAGTCCTCCAGTTCGGCCTCCACCGCCTTGCGTTCCGAGATGTCACGCTGCAGCAGGAACACGAAGGTCTTGTCGCCCCACTCGGCCAGGCTGATCGACACCTCGGCGTCGTAGGTGCTGCCGTCCTTGCGGCGGTGCACCGTCTGCAGGAACGTGCCGGCCGGGCCCGTGGTCTGGATGATGGCGCGCACCTCGGCCGGGCTGTAGTGGGCGTCCCAGTCGCTCACGTGCAGGCGCAGCATCTCGTCCGGGGTGTAACCCAGCATGGCCACGCTCTTGGGGTTGGCTTCGAACACCGAGCCATCGGCATTGAGGATGACCACGCCGTCGCGCTCGTGCTCGAACAGGGCACGCCGCCGGGAGGCCTCGTCGGCGATCATCTGTTGCGCATGGCGCTGCGCCTCATCCTGGTCGGCGATGGTGTCGAGCAGCACGTTGAAGTGCCGCGCCAGTTGCTCCAGTTCATCGCGCCGGCTGGTGCAGGACACGCGTTGGTCCCGGTCGCCCTTGCGCACCGCCGACATGGTGCGCACGATGTCGGCCAGCCGCTGGGTGATCTGCCGGCCAGCCGACAGAAACGCCAGCGAGATCGCGAGCATGGTCAGCGCCAGCACCGCCGCGACCATCCACATCAGCAGGTGGACGCTGTTCTGGTACGGGGCATAGGGGAACGCCACGCCCAGCATGCCCACCCGCTGCCCGTCGCCGTTGACGATGGCCTCATAGGCCGCGAGGTGTTCGACGCCGTCCAGTACCAGCTCGCTGTGCCAGAGCTGGCCGTGCTCCAGCACCGCCTCGACGGCGTCCCGGTTCACCAGCGTGCCCGGCACCTGGTGGTCCTGCGGCCGCTGGTGGCTCATGGTCACGTGCACGTTGCCCAGCGCGATCGAGGTGATGCCTTCCGCATCGTCCGGCAGCGAGCCCAAGGGGTAGATGATTTCCCGCATGTGCTCGATGAGCGAGCTGTTGCGGTTGAGCAGCACGCCGCCGAGCAGGATGGCGTCGGGTGTGTCCACGCCCAGCGGGAAATGGGCGCCGGCATTGATCAGCAAGCCGCGCGTCTCGTTCTGCCGTGCCTCGTCGCGGCCCTGGCGCAGCGCGACCCGGGCGCTTTCGGGGAACGTGGTGGAAAAGGCGGCCAGGTTCTGCGCATCGAACACCTCGTACGCCGAGTTGGCCACGCCGATGGTGGCCTGGCGGATCACGAACGAGTCGGGCAGGCGCGTGCCGGCGGGTACCGGCGTGTTGGCGGCGAGGACGCGACCGTCGGCCATGGCCAGCACCAGGTAATCCAGGCCCGCGCCTTCGGCGGCGGCCGCCAGCGCACGCTGGCGCACCTCGGCGGACTGGTCGGGCTCCAGCAGGTCGCGCATGCGATCCGACCGGGCCAGCTGGGCCACGCGCACGCCGGCCTCCTGGCGCACCTGGTTCAGGTAGTTGCGGCTCGCGGCCAGGTGGCTGTGCAGGTTGGCGTCCAGCAGCTGATGCGCCCGCTGGCCACCCAGCACCACCAGCGCCGCAATCACCAGCGGGAACGCCATCAGGAATGGCATCAGCCCCAGCGCCATCAGGCGAAAACGCAGAGACCCTTCCCATTTCTGGCGCAGGGGGCTGTTCAGTGCCCCCGACGGGAAGGGCTCAGTCTCGTCCAGGAAGGTCGATACGGGTTCGTGGTCGGTCATGAAGCGGAAAGCGGTCTGCCCCGGTCACGCCGGGTGTTCTGTCGGTGAGCGGTTCGGTCTGCACTCGGCGTATTCTTGCGAATGTGTGACGTTTTCCACTTTATCGGTATGAAAATGAAAAAATTGCCTCTTATTCTCCTCCTCTCCATGGTCTGGTGGCTGAGTGCCTGCAGCCCGCCGCCGCCGATCAAGATCGGATTCATCGGCGGTTTGACCGACCGCAACTCGGACAACGGACAGTCCGGCCTCAATGGCGTGACGCTGGCGGTGGAGCAGTTCAACCGCGCGGGCGGCGTGGACGGTCGCCTGGTGGAGCTGCTGGCCAAGGACGACGCCCAGGACCAGGCCGTGGCCACCCAATCGGCCGAGGAGCTCGTGGCTGCCCGGGTGGAGGCCGTGGTGGGGCCGTTCACCAGCAGCATGGCCGAGGTGATCGTGCCCATCACCGGCAAGGCCGGCATCTTCCAGGTGAGCCCCACGGTCACCTCGATGGCCTTCTACGGGAAGGACGACAACTTCTTCCGCATCAACCGCACCACCCGCGACAACGCCCGCGACTACGCGCAGGTGATGGTGGGCATGGGACAGACACGCATTGCCGTGGCGTATGACATGCGCAACAAGAACTTCACCCAGTCCTGGCTGGCCGAGTTTTCCACCAGTCTGGCCGCACTGGGTGCCACGCTGGCCGCCCAGGTGCCCTACGAATCGGGCACGGACAGCAGCTTCGAAGACGTGGTGAAACAGATGCTGGTGACCAATCCGGACAGCCTGTTCTACATTTCCGGCGCGCTGGATGTGGCCCGCTTTGCGCAGCAGTCCCGCAAGCAGGCGCCCCACCTGCCGATCGGGGCGGCCGAGTGGGCGGCCACCGAGCAACTGATCGAACTGGGCGGACCGGTGGTGGAAGGGCTGCTGATCGTGCAGAACTACGACCGCGACGACACCACCGAGCGCTTCAAGGCTTTCAGCGAGGCGTACTTCAAGCGTTTCCAGCGCAACCCGGGCTACAGCTCGGTGTCGGCCTACGACGCCGCCACCGTGGTGCTGCAAGCGCTGAAGAACCGCCAGAAGGGCGAGACGGTGAAGGACGCCGCGCTGCGCAGCGGCCCCTACCAGGGGTTGCAACAGGAGATCGTGTTTGATGCCAACGGCGACACCCAGCGCAAGGTGTACTTCACCGAGATCCGGGACGGCCGTTATCGCAAGATCCAGTGAGTGGCCCGGGCCTGCGCGCCGGACCGCCGCCACGCCTCAGGCCGCCAGCCGCCTGTTCCGCGCTTCAAAGGCCGAGGCGCCGGGTGCGGCCAGCATGCCGTAGAGATTCTTCGGGTCGTCCAGTTGCGGAATCAGCGAGATGCGCTCACCCAGACCCAGCGCGGTGGCGGTGTCGAACATGAAGCGCAGTGCCGAAAAATCTTCCAGCGCAAAACCCACCGAGTCGAACACCGTGACCTGATCGGCCGCGGTGCGCCCGGCGCGCTCGCCGCGCAGCACCTGCCAGAGTTCGGTGACGCCGAAGTCGGCCGGCTGGTGCTGGATCTCGCCCTCGATGCGCGACTGCGGCTCGTACTCCACGAACACCGCGGCCGCGTCGAGAATGTCGCCGTGCAGCTCGGTCTTGCCCGGGCAGTCGCCACCGACCGCGTTCAGGTGCATGCCGGGTTCGATCATCTCGGGCGTGAGGATCAGCGCCATCGCCTTGTCGGCCGTCACCGTGGTCACGACGTCGGCGCCTGTGACCGCTTCGGCTGTGCTCTGGCACACCGTGAGCCGCAGGCCGCTGCCTGCCAGGTTGGCCACCAGCTTGGCGGTGGCGGCCGGGTCCACATCGAACAGGCGCAAGGCGGTGATGCCCACCAGGTGCTGGAAGGCCAGTGCCTGGAATTCGCTCTGTGCGCCGTTGCCGATGAGCGCCATCACGCGGCTGCCGGGGCGCGCCAGCGTCTGCGCGGCCAGGGCCGACATCGCGGCGGTGCGCAGCGCGGTGGTGAGGGTGAGCTCGCTCAGGAACAGCGGCGCGCCGGTGTCCACATCGGCCAGCACGCCGAACGCCATCACGGTGGACAGGCCGAAGCGTGTGTTGCCCGGGTGGCCGTTGACGTACTTGAAGCTGTAGCGTTGCGCGTCGGCCACCGGCATCAGTTCGATCACGCCGTCGCGTGAGTGGCTGGCCACGCGGGCGGTCTTGTCGAAGTCGGTCCAGCGCCGGAAGTCGTCGCGGATGTTCGCGGCGATGGCCGCCAGGCAGCGGTTCAGGCCGTGGCGGCGCACCAGTTCGGCGGCGTCGGGGGCGCTCAGGTACAGGGTGCCGCGCTGGCGGAAGTGCTGGAGGTCGGTGTGGTGGTGCATGGCGGTCTCGGGGCCGTGGGGAGAAGGCTCCAGTCTGCCGGCCCGGCGAGACAATTGAAATCGGCAAATAGATGAGAAAATAGGTGAAATAATGCCAAAATGGCAGACTTCATTGCCACAATGGCATGGATGAACTCGACCAGCGCCTCGTGTTCACCCTCCGTCAGAACGCCCGGCTGTCGGTGGCCGGTCTGGCGCACAAGCTCCAGGTGTCCCGCCGCACCATCACCCACCGGCTGCGCAAGCTGGAAGGCACGCAGGTGATCGTGGGCTACACGGTGCGCCTGCGGCCGGACGCCGAGCCCGGGCGCACCCCCGCCTGGATGGGCGTGCAGGTGGAGGGCCGCCAGACCCGCAGCGTCATGGCCAGCCTGCTGGGCGAGCCCGGCGTGTGGCCTCGCTGCACGACACGAACGGGCGCTGCGATTGGCTGGCCGAGCGGGACGTGGGCTCGATGAACGAGCTGTTGCCGGTGCTGGAACGGGTGCGGCTCATCAGCGGCATCCGCAGCACGGACACCAGCCTCCACCTGGCCAGCCACCGCTGAAGGCGTGCCCGGCGGCCAGGCGCGGCCCCGGCGGGCGCGCGCACTGGCTGGGCACCCGGCCACCAGACCCGCCACGTTTTCTCAGCCGCCGGCCACGGATACCGCCCACCACGCTGGCAGCAGCCGCCGCACCTCGGCGCGCGCAAAGCGGTCGTCCATCAGCAGCACCACGCCGTGGTCTTGCTCGGTGCGGATCACGCGGCCGGCGGCCTGCACCACTTTCTGCAGGCCGGGGAACAGGTAGGCGTAGTCGTAACCCCGGCCGAAGCGGGCCTGCAGCCGGGCACGCAACTGTTCGTTTACCGGGTTCACCTGCGGCAGGCCGAGGGTGGCCACAAAGGCGCCGATGAGGCGGCGCCCTGGCAGGTCGATGCCCTCGCCGAACACGCCACCGAGCACCGCGAAGCCGATGCCGGCGCCGTCGGCGTGGAAGCGCGCCACGAAGGCGTCGCGCTCGGGCTCGCTCATGCTGCGCGCCTGGGTCCAGGCGGGCACCGTCGGGTGGCGCGCCTGCAGGCCTTGCAACGCCTGCTGCAGGTAGTCGAAGCTGCCGAAGAAGGCCAGGTAGTTGCCGGGCTGGGCGGTGAACTGCGCGGCCATCAGGTCCACCAGCGCATGGAGCGAGGCGGCGCGGTCGGCGTAGCGGGTGGACAGTTGGGTGGCGATGCGCACGCGCAGCTGCTCGGGCTGGAAGGGCGAGGGCACGTCCAGCCGCGCGGTGTCGGCGGGCAGGCCGAGCATGTCGGCCACGAAGTCCATGGGGCTGAGCGTGGCCGAGAACAGGGTGGCGCTGTGGGCGGCTTTCCAGCGTTCTTCCAGCAGCGGGCCGGGCACGAGGTTGCGCAGGCAGATCACGGGGTGGCGAGCCGCCGTGCGCCGGCCCGTGCCGGGCGCTGGCGCGTCGGGCGCGCGGCTGAGGTCGCACAGCGAATGGTCGCCGTGCCGTTCGGCCACGCGCAGGAAATGCAGCGCGTCGAAATACCAGGCCTGAAGCGCGCTGCCGGGCGCCACCAGGCCGGGCTGCAGCGCCAACTGGTCGGCTATGGCCCCGCAGGTGGTCTGCAGCGTCTGCAGGAAGGGCGATGGCGGCTCGGGCAGCACTTCATAGGGTGCGGTTTGCGCCCGGGCCAGCGCGCTCCAGCGGCGGTGCAGCGCGTCGAGCGCGGGTTTGAGCGCGCTGGGGGCCGTGGCGCGCAGCGACTGGAAGGGGGCTGGGTCGAGCGTGGCGCTGTACATCTGGCGGGCGCGCTCGACGAGGTTGTGCGCCTCGTCCACCAGCAGGCCCACACGCCAGCCTTCGCTCACCGCGAGGCTGTGGGCGTGCGCGCCGATGTCGAAGAAATGGTTGACGTCGCCCACCACCACATCGCTCCAGCGCATCAGGTCCTGGCCGAGGTAGTAGGGGCACACCTCGTGCTGCAGCGCGAGGGCTCGCAGATCGGCCTTGTCGAGCCAGCCGTGGTGCACGGCGGCCTGGCGGGCACCGGGCAGGCGGTCGTAGAAGCCCTTGGCGAGCGGGCAGGCGTCGCCGTGGCAGGCCTTGTCGGGGTGCTCGCAGGCCTTGTCGCGCGCGACGCGTTCGAGCACGCGCAGGGGCCGCACGGGCGAGGCGGGCGCGGGCGGTGCGGGCGGCGTCGAGGCGAGCGGTGCACCTGCAGACGGTATCGATGCAGGCGTCTGCGTTGGCGTCGAGGCTGGCGGTGCACCTGCAGACGGTGCAGAGGCGGACAGCGTAGCTGTGGGCAGCATCACTGCCGGCGTTGGCGTGAATGCCGGTGGCGTTACGCCCTGCTCCCCTTCGCCGCCGCGCAGCCGGGCCAGCGCGTCCAGCGCGAGTTGGCGGCCGGGCGTCTTGACGGTGAGGTACAGCAGCTGGTCGGTGCCGGCCTCGGGCGCGGCCCGCAGCGCGGCGAACAGGGTGGCCACGGTCTTGCCGATGCCGGTGGGTGCCTGGGCCAGCAGGTGGCGCCCGGCACGCTGGCAGCGGTACACGCCTTCGGCCAGCGTGCGCTGGCCGGCGCGGAAGTCGTCGAAGGGAAACCGCAGCTGGCGCAGCGCGCCGTCGCGCGCCCCGCGGTGGTCGCGCTCGCTGACGGCCCACGCCCAGTAGCGGGCGCAAAGGTCGTTGAAGAAGCGCTGCAGCTCGTCGGCCTCGTGCCACTGGGCCAGCGGCGTCTCCACGCCGGTGTCGATGTTGAAGTAGACCAGCGCCACCTCGATGCGCGGGAGCTTCAGTTGCTGGCACAGCATCCAGCCGTAGACCCGGGCCTGCGCCCGGTGCAGGGCCTGCTGGTTGGCGGGGATGCCAGCGGCGTCACCCCGGTGGGTCTTGATTTCTTCCAGGCGCGGCACCGCTGCGTCGAAGCCGTCGGCGCGGCCCTGCACGGTCAGGGTGTCGCCGCCCGGTGGCTGGTAGCGGGCGCTCAGGCTGAGTTCGCGCTGGTAGCCGGCCGGGCGCCGCGCCGTCACCTCGCCGTGCCCGGCCACGCCTTCGGCGCCAGTGGGCGATGGCGTGAAGCGCAGGTCCAGGTCGCCGCTGCGGGCGGTGAAGTCGCACAGCGCACGCACCGCCACCACCAGCCCGGGCGGGTCGCACAGGCCGGGTGGCGCGTCGGTGGCGGGGGGGTGGTTCACGGGGCGTGTGTGGGGACGTGCGGAGCAGGGGGCGCGGGTCCGCAATGGTAGGCCAGCGGTGTCGCCCGACGAGGGCCTGGGCACATTGGAAGCGCTGCCCGGTCGGGGCGTGGGCACCGGCCGGGGAAGACATGACATGGAAGGGGCTCGTGTGCAGGACACACGGCCCCCGTTTTTCTGCACCCTTCGGGTGATACGCAGGGTGCAATGCCAGCACCCCTGTTCAGGTTCAACCACGCGGAGGTATGCGATGCACACACGTCGGGCTTGGCTGGGGGCCGCGACAATGTCGACCATGGATGCCCCCGTGTTGACCCGCCACCACCTGCGCCGCCTGCGCGACCTCTACCGCTCGGCCGGCTGGCCTTGCCACGACATGCTGGAAGTGGAGTTGCTGGCCGCCGGACTGGTCGAGCGGGTGGTGCCCGCGCAGGGGCTGGAGACCTTGCGGGTGACGGACGCGGGCATCCGCCAGCTGGCGCAGACCTTTGCCGTCAACAAGGCGGCACGTTCACCGCACGAGGCGCTGGTGGAGCAGGTGGCGCTGGCCATGGCGCGCGCGGGCCGGCTGGCCTGGCGCGGGCTGATGCTGCGGGCACCGGTGCCCGTGGCCTTGCAAGGGACGTCGCCCGTGCCCACGACGGCGTCCGACTCGGTGCCCATGGCCGTGCCCATGTCCGCGCTGGAACCCGTGCCTGAGGGGGCGCTGCGGGTGTCTGCCGCCTTGCAGCCGGAGACGGGCGAGGGCGGGGCGCGGGCGCTGCCCATTGCCGGCTTGTTTGAGGACGCGGCGGTGGCCGGGCGCATGCCAGCGGCGCCGCCGGCGCAGGCCTGGTGCATGGCCTGCCCGGACGTGTTCTCGATCCGCCACAGCTCGGTCGAGGCCTATCTGGAACCCGTGGTGCACGAGATCAAGGTGAGCCGGGCGGATTTGCTGGGCGACATCAAGAAGCCCGCCAAACGGGCGGCCTACCTGGGCCTGGCGAGTGCCTGCTGGTACGTGCTGGGGCAGGACGCGCGGGGCCGGCCCATCGGCGGGCCGGACGATGTGCCGCCCGAGTGCGGCGTGATGCTGGCGGTGGACGGGCAGCTCAGCGTGGCGCGCGAGGCACCGCGCCGCGCCATGGAGCGCCTGCCCTTTCATGTGTGGATGGCGCTGGCCAAGGCCGGTCCGGCGTGGCGGGAAGACGAGCCCAGCCAGGCCGGGTTCTGAAGAGGGAGCAGGCCGCTCAGGGCGTGGAGGCCTTGTCGGAAACGCAGCGCAGAAGCGGTTCGTGCCAGGTGGTGCGCCGAGGCGGCGCTTGGGTGCGGGCCATGAGAGCGCCCAGCGCAGCCGGCCCGGATGCGACGCGCGGTGGCCGCGCCTTCAGGCGGCGCTGTCCAGCCGCTGCAGGGCCTGGCGGATGCTGGCGCTGTCGCTGGGGCGCACCAGCTTGTCGAGTTGCTGGCCGTCTTTCAGGAGCACCAGCGTGGGCCAGAGCTTGATGCCGAAGGAGCGGCCCAGCGGGCGCCCCGGGCCGTCTTCCACCTTCAGGTGGCGCACGCCCGGGTACTCGGCCAGGGCCTGCTGGATGTGCGGCTGGGCGCCACGGCAGAAGCCGCACCAGTCGGTGCCAAATTCGAGCACGGTGGCGCCGGGCAGGGCGTCGATCTCGGCGCGCGTGGGGGCTTCGGTGGCGTAGGGCGTGGGAGGATGGGGCATGTCGGGTGCGGCGGTCATCGCCTTGAAAAGGGGCTGAAAAGGGCCCGCAAAAGGACCTGCACAGGGGCAGCAAGACCCCGTGAACATGATTTGATTCTGTGCCAGCCTGTGGGGCCGCACAGGCACCACCCGGCGGCAAGGGCCGTGCCCGTCAGGCGGGCGGCGGCTGGCGGCGGTCTTCTTCGGCCTGACGCTCCTGCAGCTCGCGCCACATGATCTTGCCGGTGCCCGACTTGGGCAGCGCGTCCACGAACGCCACGAGGCGCGGGCTCTTGTAGGCGGCCATGTGGCCATGGGCCCAGGTGATGATGTCCTGTTCGCTCACCTGTCCGCGCTGCTCGGGCTTGAGCACCACCACGGCCTTGACCGTTTCGCCGCGCTTCGCGTCCTGCGCGCCGATGATGCAGACCTCGTGGATGGCGGGGTGGTGGTACATCAGCGCCTCCACCTCGGCCGGCCAGACCTTGAAGCCGCTGGCGTTGATCATGCGCTTGAGGCGGTCGGTCATGAAGAAATAACCGTCTTCGTCCACCCGGGCCAGGTCGCCGGTGCGCAGGAAGCGCCGCCCGTCGATCTCGACGAAGGCCTCGGCCGTGGCGCGCTCGTTGCGCCAGTAGCCCTGCATCACCTGCGGCCCGTGCACCACGATTTCGCCGGTTTCATCGGGCGCGCCGCAGGGCAGTTCGCGCAGCGTGGCGGGGTCGATCAGGCGGGCGTCCACATCGAACACCGGGATGCCCAGGCACTGGGCCTTGGGGCGCTGTGGCGGGTTGATGTGGGTGGCGGCCATGGTTTCGGACATGCCGTAGCCCTCCACATAGTCCAGGCCGAGCAGGGTTTTCATCTTCTGCGCCACCGCCGCGGGCATGGCCGCGCCGCCGCCGCGGATGCCGTTCAGGCTGGCGAGGTCGTAGGCGCCGATGCGGGGGTTGGCCAGAAAGTCCACCACCATGGTGCTGATGGCCTGCCAGCTGGTCACGCCGTGGCGCTGCATGAGTTCGGCGGCGGTCTCGCGGTCCCAGCGCGACATCAGCACCACCGTGGCGCCGATGAACAGCGGCCCGTTCATGCCACCGGCCATGCCGGTGACGTGGAACAGCGGCAGCACCGAGAGCATCACCGCGTCCTGCGTGCGGCCGAACCACTGCATGCCGCCCACGGCCGTGGCGTGCGCGCTGCGGTGGGTGTGCATGCAGCCCTTGGGCTGGCCGGTGGTGCCGGAGGTGTAGGGCATGACGCACAGGTCGTCGGGGCCGGCGGTGTGCGGGCCGGGCGGGTGGTTCGCGGCCAGGGCCTCCGTCCAGGCGTGCAGGCCGGCGCCGCTCAGCGGCTGGCGCGGTGCGGCCACGAAGTCGGGCACGCGCAGGCCCTCCGTGGGCTGGTGCAGGTAGTCGCTGTAGGTGGCCACCACGATGTGCCGCAGCCGGGGCGGGGGCAGCTCGTCCTGCGCGGTCTGATGGGCGTGATCGCCACCCTCGCCGCGGGCGGCGTCAGGCGCACCCGGCGCGTGCAGGGGCAGCAGATGCGCCAGCAGGTCCTGCGGGGCAATGGCCACGGTGGCGCCGCTGTCGGCCACGTAGTGCGCCAGTTCTTCGGTCATGTTCATGGGGTTGACCGGCACCACCACCGCGTTGGCGCGCAGGATGGCGTAGTAGCCGATGACCCATTGCGGGCTGTTCTGCAGGTAGAGCAGCACCCGGTCGCCCGCCCGCACGCCGCAGACCCGCTGCAGGTGGCCGGCCAGGCGCGTGGCCTCGTCGTGGAAGGCCGCGAAGCTCAGCGTCGCGCCGTAGTAGACCAGGTAGGGCTTGTCGGGATAGCGCCGGGCCGACACCTCGGCGTTGGCAAACAGGCTGGTCTCGGGCAGCGTGAGCCGCTGGGGCAAGCCGGTGGGCCAGTGGCGCAGGTGGGCGGTTGGGGCAGCGTGGGCGGTGCGGGCAGGTGTCATGGCGACCATTCTGCGGGCTGGCGCGCCGGGCCGCTGTCACGCCAGTGGCGGCTGCCCGGGCCGCGCTGGTGCACCGAGCGGGCGCCCAGGGTGCCACAAGGGGCCCGTCGTGCGAGGTCAACAAGCCGATGCGCTGGCCGCACTCCACGCATCAGCGGGGCACTAAGGGGGCGCTCAGACCGCCTGACGGGCCTGTAGCTCGGCCAGCTGCTGGCGCAGGGCGGCGTTCTCGGCGGTCAGCTCGTCCACGCGCTGCTGCAGCGCCCGGACCGACGCGCCGTCTGGCGCGCCCGCTTCCCATGGTGGCGCGCTTGCATCGCCTGCCCCGCCCTCGTCGCCCGCGTCGGCGGCCACCGGCTCGGGTGCCTTGCGCTTGGCCTCGCGCACGCGCTTGGCGGCCTGCTTGAGCTCGTCCTTGCCGGCGATGGCCGCGGCGCGCTGCTCGTCGGCGGGCAGTGTGGCCACCACGGCGGCGGCATTGAGCGAAATGGCGCCGGCCTTCACCGCGGCCACCAGTTCCGGGGCGGCCTGCTTCTGGATCTTCTCGATCATCAGCACCTGGCTGTTGCTGATGCGCGCGGCGCGGGCCACCGCCTCGCGGCTTTTCAAGGGCTCGTGGTCGGGCAGGGTGGGGGGCGTGGCGGTGCCGTCCGCTGCGCCTGTCCCGGGCGTGCCGCTGGTGCTGGCGGCCAGTGCGCGGCTGCGCAGCTCCGCCACGATGTCGCGCTTGCGCAGGGCCAGCACGCCGCGCTGGAAGTCGGACACGCTGCGCCGGCCCAGGTGCTGGTCGATCATCCACAGGTGCACGTCTTCCATGCTCTGGAAGCGGGTGCTCTGCACGGTCTGGAACGGCAGGCCGTGCTTCTGGCAGATGCCATAGCGGTTGTGGCCGTCGATCAGCAGATCGCCCCACAGCACCAGCGCGTCGCGGCAGCCCTCGGCCAGGATGCTGCGCTCCAGCGCGTCGTGCTCGTCGGGCGTGAGCGGGTCGATGTAGGCCTTGAGGGCTTCGTTGATGACGATGTTCATGTGCGGCAGGCGTGGCCAGGGGAGGCAAAAGGGGCTGGATTGTAGGGGGTGCACGGCCTGGTGGCCGGGCGGCGCGGTCTGCCGGGCGTCTGTGCGCTGCTGCACAGACGTCCCCGGAGCCCCGACTTACGCTGGAATTTCTCGCACGGGCGTTGTGCACATGGCACACGCCCAGCTCATGCGGGCAACCAACTTGAAGGAGCACACATGAACTACACCGAACAAGACACCTATGGCATGTACAAGAACCGCTCGGGCGACGGCCCGGGGCCACGCCTGATGGGTGCGGCCACGCTCACCGGCAACGATGTGTACAACCGGCAGGACGAAGACCTGGGCGACATCAAGGAATTCATGCTCGACATGAGCAATGGGCGTGTGGCCTATGCCGTGCTGTCCTTCGGCGGTTTCCTGGGCATGGGCGAAAAGCTGTTTGCCGTGCCCTGGAGCGCCCTCACGCTGGACACCGTGAACAAGCGCTTCGTGCTGGACGCTTCGAAAGAGCGGCTGGAGAACGCACCCGGTTTCGACAAGGACCACTGGCCCGACATGGCGGACACGACGTGGGCCAAGGAAGTGCACGACTACTACGGTGTGACGCCTTACTCCGACGGTCGCGTCTGATCGCGTCGGATGAATGGAGGAGCGGGCGCCCGGCGCCCCGTTCCTTCCCTGTTTTTTCAACCCCGAGCAAGGAGCATCACATGAACTGGGATCGCATTGAAGGCAACTGGAAACAACTCACCGGCCACGCCAAGCGGCAGTGGGGTAAGCTGACCGACGACGACCTGACGGTGGCCGCCGGCCACCGTGACAAACTCTCGGGGCGCATCCAGGAGCGCTACGGCATTGCCAAGGACGAGGCCGACCGCCAGTTGACCGACTGGGAGAGCAGCTACTCGGATGACTGGCTCAGCAGCAGCGACAGCAACACGGCGTCGCGCAACATTGGCTGACCGGCTGCCTTGATCTGAAGCGACAACGCGGGCCGAGGCCCGCGTTGTTCATTCCGGGGGGCGTGACAGGGGCAGCCGCAGCTGCCCGCTCAGTTCGTCGTACACGCGCAGGTCGGCCGCGTAACAGCTGCAGGCGCGGCGCTCCAGTTCGGCACGGTCCAGCACCACCAGGCGTCCGCGCCGGTAGCTGATGACCCCGCTGTCCTGCAGTTCGCCGGCGGCCACGGTCACGCCCACGCGCCGCACGCCGAGCATGAGCGCGATGAACTCCTGCGTCACCTCGAAGCTGTCGGACCCCACCCGGTCCTGAAACATCAGCAGCCAGCGCGCCAGCCGCGGGCCGATGAGATGGAAGCGCACGCAGGCGGTGGCCAGCGACTGCTGGTGCAGGCGGATCAGCAGGCAGGTGCGCAGCATCTGCTGCAGGGTGGGGCTCAGCGTGGCTTGCTGGCGCAGCGCGGCGGCTTCAATGCGCCAGGCCTGGCCGTCACCCTGCACCAGCGCCCGCCAGGGTGCGGGTGCCTGCTGCAGGATGAGCTCCGGGCCGAGCAGCGTTTCGCGGCCCACCATGCCCACTTCCAGTGGCGGGTGGGTGTCCAGGTCGATCACCAGGGAGACGAAGCCGCTGCGCGGAAAGTAGGCGTGGCTCAGCGGGCGCCCGCGCTCGCTCAACTCGGTCATGCGCTGCAGTTCGACGGGCTCGCACTGGTCCAGCAGGCGCCCGCGTTCGGCTTTGGGCAGGCGCAGGATCAGGCAGTTTTCGGTGGCGCTCATGAGGTGGGCAGGGCAGGTGTGACGGCGGGCCGCCGGTCGCGGCCCACCCCGTGGCAGCCAGGGGCTGGGGTCAGGACAGGCTGAGCCGGCAGGCCGGCGGCCAGGCGGTGGCGTTGCCCGAGCTGCCCGGGCGTGCGCGCGGCAGTCCCACGCGGGTGAAGTCGTGCTTCTGCTGGGCGCGGCGCATGCGGGCCATCTCGGCGCCCAACGCATGCGTGTCCAGGCCGGCGGCGCGCAGTTCCGGGAACAGGTAGGCCTGCTCGGCCTTCAGGCTGGGTACCACGCAATCGCCCAGCTCGGCCACCGTCTCGTCGTAGTCCGGGTCCTGCGGTTCCATCTCGTCGAGTTCGGCGATCAGCGCATGCAGCTGCTTGTGATCGCAGAAGGCGGTCTGCGCTTGCGGCAGGTGGATGGACAGGCGCCGGGCCGCCGGGTAGAGCACCTGGTCCTTCAGCTGGGCGTGCAGGCTGAGGATGTCGCACAGCTGCTCCACGATCTCGGCCTTGGCGGCCGGGCGGCAGCTGCTGTCCAGTCGCGCGCGGTCGAAATCGCGCAGCAGGCGCAAGATCATTTCGTGTTCCAGGCGCAGCTGGTCCAGCGCATCTTGCACGCGGGCAATCTGCCGATGTCGGCGCGCCGGGGTTCGGCGCACCGGTTTGGCAGACATTGGATGGGCAAATACGATCATGTGGAATGGCCTTTGAAGGTGTCGGCAGAGGTCGGCAAGGGCGTTGCAGCCCGGCGTGTTTGTAAAACCTGTGACCAGAACGGTCTGTACGACACCGCACCCAGGCCGGAGCGTTCTCCTTGGCTTGCAAGGGGCTCCAGCGCCCAGTGTTCGATTGCGCACAGACCCAGGCGCAAAAAATTCCCAGAATCGTGACAAATTTCGGGAGCAGGTTGTGCAATCACTGGGTTCATGTCACATGCGGTCAGGCCGCGCCGGGCAGTGCCTTGCTGCCGCTCGTTTCTGGGGGCTGGTGACGGGTGTCGGGCTCGCGTCTGCGCCCGCGCTGGCACAAAGCGTGCCTGCTGAACCGGCCTGGCCAGCGGCCGGCCTGGCGCTGGCGGCCGTGCTGGGCGTGGTGTTGCTGGTGGTCGCGGTGTGGCGCATGGCTCGCGTCTGGCGCACTCGGACCCGCCAGAGCGCGCTGAGCTACACCGGTATCGAGCAGGGGCCGTGGCCCGAGCTCACGGTGTTCGTTGCGGCCTGCCACGACGCCCATGCCGTGTCCAGCTGCATCCAGCTGCTGCTCAACGCCGATTACCCCGCCCAGCGGGTGCGCATCGTGCCGGTCTGCGACCAGGTGGACGAACGCACCCAGGCCGTGATCGACGCCTACACCCATCTCTTTCCCGAACGCATCCAGCCCCATCGCCGCGACAACGGCCTGAAGGCCCGGGGCGATGCGCTGCAGGAGGCGATGGCCCTGGCGCGCGGCGACATCGCCATCGTCGTGGATGCCACCTATGTGCCGTCCCCTGGCCTGCTCAAGCAGCTGGCCTTGCCCTTCTTCGATCCGGAGGTGGGTGCGGTGATGGGCCGTGTGGTGCAGCTGCAGGCCGCCAGCAGCCTGTTCTCGCGCGTGCTCGGGCGAGTGATGGGCGGCGACTTGCTCGCCGGCCAGCCGCTCCCGCATGAAGCCAGCATGCACCTGCGGGCGGTGCCCGATGGCAACGCCGTGGGCGGCGTGCGCCTGTCCGCCGTGGTGGCGGTGGGCGGCTGGAGCGATGGCGCGCCCGCCCCGCACACCGACATCACCGTGCGCCTGCTCAGCAACGGCTGGAAGACGGTCTACAACCACCGCGCCGAGTGTGTGCGCGCCGTGCCCGAAGCGCGCGCCGCTGGCGGCGCGCCGTCCGCCCGCGCCTCGGGTGGTGGCGCCGACCGCCTCATCACCGCCGAAGGCCTGCGGCGAGGGCGGCTGACCCTGGATCGCCGGCCGCCCCCGCTGCGTTTGCGACCCATGCCCACGCTGTACACCGGGCACGCGCGCGCCTGGCGCCAGACTTTCATGGGGCCGCCGCTGTTGCTGGCCCTGGCTTCGGGGCTGGGTCTGCACCTGATGGGCGCGGGCTTGTTGCTGTCGACCGCGTTGCCCATGGCCAGCCTGCTGCTGCTGGGGGTCGGGTTGGGGGCCGTGGCCAGCCGCGCACTGGTGCGCAAGCCTTGAACCCCCGCTGAACGCAACCACCACCCCGCGTCCTCCCCGGTCAACGTTTCCTGCTGCGCCGCCCACATGAACCCTGCTGATCCGCTGGAGCTCACGCTCTTCTTGTTCTGGTGCACCGTGTTGCTGGGTGCACCGCTGGTGCCCCTGTGGTGGCGCTGGGCCGACCTGCGCCAGGGCCTGGCCGCGGTGCAGGAAGCGCGCGAGCCGTCGCGCCTGGGCGAGCGCGTGGGCGAGTTGCGGCGCGAGATGAAACGCCTGCTGTCCAGCGGCAGTGCGGCGATCGGGCAGCGCCCCTACGAGTCGCTGGACGAGGCCCTGAACCGTGGCCTGCGCCCACAGGCGCGCGGCCAGTCCCGACCGGTGGTGGTGCCGCACGCCGCGCAGGTGCAGCAGGGCATTGCCTGCCAGCAGCCGGTGCTGGCCGCGCACGACCTGCAGCTGCGCGAGGGCAGCGAACTGGCGCTGGTGATGTCCGACGGGCACCTGGTCCTGGGGCCGCGCAGCCGCATCCGTGGCTGGGCCCACGCCGACAAGACGCTGCTGCTGGGCGAGTCCAGCGTGGCCGCGCGCCAGCTCAGTTCGGGGCGTGGCATTGCCCTGGCCTGGGGCTGCTGCTTCGAGCGCATGCAGGCGCCGGTGATCGTGCTGGGCCGCCCGCACGCGCGGCGACGCTCGGACGCGCAGGCCCCGGACGCCGTCCTGCCGGTGCAGCCCGCGCTGCCACGCGCCACCCCCTGGGGCGCCAACGGCTGGCGCATCGACGGCGACTGCGTGATCGAAAAAGGCCACCACTTCACCGGTTCGCTGGTGGTGACGGGCATGCTCTCCATTGGCGCCGGGGCGCTGGTCGAGGGCGATGTGAAGGCCCGCCGCGGCGTGGTCATCGGTGCCCATGCCGTGGTCAGGGGTGCGGTGTTCTGTGAACGCGGCATCCGCATCTTTGACGAGGCCGACATCGCCGGCCCGGTGGTCGGCGGCGACTTGCTGCAGCTCGGCGACGGCGTGCGCCTGGGCAGCCTGGCGGCGCCCACCAGCGTCAACGCCGACGCGATCCTCGCCGGTGACGGCGTGATCGCCCATGGCACGGTCTGGGCGGCACGGGCCGGCCTGGTCTGGAGCCCCACCTGAGCGCTGCGGCCCTTCGCCCGCGCTGGCGCCCCTTTGACGTTCTTCCCTGTCTTTCCTCCCTTCTTTTCATTGGCTCTCAGCCGTCCACCCACCCCCCGACGGAGCCCCACCGCTATGACCACCTACCTTGCCTGTATCGGCAACCGATCCGACATCATCGGCATGGCAGCCTTGCACCGCGTGCTCCAGGCCCGCGGCGACCGCATGCTGGTGCTGCACACCGGCCAGCAGCACCCCATGACCGACCTGCTGCTGCGCTTCTTCGGTATGGACCCCTTCCTGCAGATGCCCTGGCAACGCGAGACCACGCGTCGCGGCGGGTTGCCCACCAGTGACCTGGTGAACATGGTGGGCCGCGTGATCGGCCAGGCCAAGGCCGATGTGGTGCTGGTGCAGGGCGACTCCCGCGCCGCCCTGGTGGGGGCGCTGGCCGCCGAGCATTACCAGCGCCCGGTCGCCCACGTCGAGGCCGGCTTGCGCAGCCGCGACGCCGATGCGTTCTCCGAGGAGCACCAGCGGCCCAACCAGGCCGTCATCGACGACCTGGCGCGCTGGCACTTCGCCACCACCGAGCCGCTGCGCGACCAGCTGCTGCGCGACGGCATCGCCCGCGACCGCGTGTTCATGGTGGGCAACCCGGTGATCGACACCGCCTTGTGGGTGCGCCAGCACCTGGCCGGCCTGGGCAGCCATGGTGGCGGCGCGGTGCCGCTGCCGTTGCGCCAGTTCCTGCGGGCCCACCCGGCCACGCGGCTGCTGCTGGTCACCGCCGAGAGCCTGGACCCCTGGGGCCAGCCGATCCGCAACATTGCCCACGCCGTGGGGCAGCTGCTGCACCAGCAGCCCGACCTGATCGTGGTCTGGCCGCTGGAGGCCGGCGCCGCGGTGCGCGAGGAGCTGGAACGGGTGTTCCAGGGGTTCAGCCCGAGCTGCCGCCAGCGCATCTGCCTGACGGACCCGCTGGACTACCCAGCCCTCATTTCGGTGCTGTCCCAGTGCCACATCACGCTCACCACCTCGGGCGGCAGCCAGCGCGAAGCCTCGGCCCTGGCCCGCCCGGTGCTCATTGCCTGCGACGGCGATGAACGCGAGGAGCTGGTGGCGGCGGGCGGCGCGCGTTGGGTGGGCACCCAGACCGAGCGCATCGTGGACGAAACCGTGCGCCTGCTCACGCAGTACACGCTGTACCGCGCCATGCAGCTCAGCACCTGCCCATTTGGCGACGGCCAGTCCGCCCAGCGCATCGCCGACATCCTCTGCGCCTGATGGCCGAGGACGACGCCTGCATGGACGCCGCCACTCTGTTGAGCCTGCGACCGGCCAAACGGGCGGCCCTGCGCACCGCGCGCCAGCGCCTCACACAGGCGCGCGGCCCTGTGTTTCTCGCCCAGTGCGCCGCGCTCACCGAGCCACTGCCGCGCACCCTGCGCCAGTGGGCCGTGCCGCTGTCGACGGCCGCCGTGCCCCTGCTGCTGGTGGCCGTGCTCAGCCACGGGTTGCTGATGGGCTGGCACGCGGTGCTGTTCATGTGGGCGCCGAGCCTGGGCCTGCCGCTGGAACGCGGCAGCGGTGACACGCTGGTGTGGCGTTCGCTCGACGTGGGGCCCGTCGTGGGCGGGCCGCTGGCGCTGGCGGTGGCCGCGCTGGTGGCGCTGGCGGTGTTCACCGCCTCGCTCTGGATGCCGCCGCGCCAGCGCCGCTGGCGCCATGGGCTGTGGGCGCTGTGTGCGCTGCAGGCGGTGGCGGTGGGGCTGGCGGCCTGGCGCCCCGATCTGCTGCCCGCGTCGCCCACGGCTTACCTCTCGACCCTGCTGCACGCCGGGCTGTTCGGGATGCTCAGCCTGCCGGTGCTGCTGGCCCTGGGCCTGTCGGGGCTGACGATGCGCTGGCCGACCCGGCTGGCCTGCATCGTGGCGGTGCTGGTGTACGTGGCATTCCTGATGCCGCACAAGGTACTGCTGCTGGCGCTGCTGCTCCAGTGGCTGCCCCTGGTCTGGGCACCGCTGCTGTTGGTGTGGATGGGCGTGGTGGTGGATTTGCTGGTGTTCGTCGGCCTGTTCGCCGCGCTGTCGGTCAGGGCCGACCTGTGGCCGCCCGATGACGGAGCGCACGGGCCGCACGGGCATCGGTTCCCGCGCTGACACCGTCCCTTTTCACGCCGCGCCTGTCGGCCCCTCCCCAGGCATCTGACCGGGCCACCCGCCGCTGCGTGGCCTACAGGTCGCGCAGCAGGGGCACCAGAAAGCGGTCCAGCGTGGGGTGCTGCGTCCAGCGCAGCAGTTCGCGCGCCTGCAGCACGCCAGTATCGGGCCCCAGGCGGGTCGCTCCCACCGCTTCGGGCGTCGTGCGGGTGAGCAGGAAGTGGCGGGTGCGGCCGTTGTGGGTCAGCCACACCTCGGCACCTGGCCAGTGCGGCGGCAGGCGCGGCTGGAAGCACACGCCCTCATCGGTCCACTGGATGCCCAGCAGCCCCTCCACCGTGCCCCGGTAGACGGCGGCCGGGTGGGCCGTGGGCCGGCCGGGCGAGGCGGCGGCCGCGTCGCGCGGGAAGGGCGAGGCACGGTAGACCGCCCCCAGCGTGGGCACCGCCGCTGGCGCCTCGGGTCCTGCTGTGCCTGCCGCGCCCGCCCAGCGCTCGGCTCTGGATGTGTCGCCCCGGGCTTGCGCCACCGCCGCCCACCACGGGGCCGACAGGCCGGGCCGCCCGGCGTCCCCGTCGTTCACGGCGTGGGGGGACCGGTTGGCCAGCGCGTCGTCCACCACCCGCGCCACCCAGCCGAACAGCGAGGCCGCGGGCCCTGGGCCAGGGTGGCGAACCGGTTCTTCCAGCAGGGAGCCGTCGCCCGTGATGCTCAGGTAGTGCCGGGCGGCCAGGGGCAGCCAGCGCGGATCGGCCCCGGACGCCCGGGCGTGGGCCGCGGGCGCGGCGGCCGTGTCAGGGGCCGTGCCATCGCCCGCGCCCTGCGCCAGCGCGCCCGCAAAGCGCAGCAGCTCGGCGCGCAGCACCCGGGGCAGCGTCCAGGCCAGCGCCATGGCCGTCTGCAGCCGATCCACCGGGCTGCCCGGCTCGGGCGCCCACAGCAGGCGGTGGCGCAGCTGGTGCGGCAGCCAGTGGTTCACCAGCACGTCGAACAGCGGGTCTTGCGTGGCCACCTGGATGCCTTGCACCTGGGCGTCGGCGGCTTGCAGGGCCGCGTGCTCCCGTGCCGCTGCGGTGGTGGTCAGCGCCTGCGTGGCCAGCTGCTGCGCCTCGCGCACGCCGGCGGCGTGGCCGATCAGGAAGGCCTGCTCGTGTGTGGCGCCCGGGCGCAGCGTGAAACTGCGCGACATCGCCGCGCAGGGGTCGAGCCCGGGGCCGCTGCGCTGACCCAGGCGCCGCGGCAGCACGAAGTGGCCCTGGCGGTTGAAGAAGGCGGCGCGGTCGGCCGTCCAGTCGGCCGGCTCGCTGGCGCGCGTGTCGTCTGCGCGTCTGCCGGCGGGGGATTCATCCCGGTCGGCGGCCGGTGGGCGGGGGTCGTCCATCCCGCTGTCGTCCGGCATCCCCTCGGCGGCCGAGCCGCTGGCCGGTGGCGTGCGCGGGTCGGGCGTCAGGCAGAAGAAGCCGGTGCCACCGCCCTGGGCCACCGCACTCTGGGTGCACAGCAGGCCCAGCAGCGGGCCGCCCGGTGTCTCCCCGTACCAGGCCTGGCTGTCCAGTGTGGCCCGCTCGTGGCGCGCCTGGCCCAGCACCCATTCCACGAGGCCGGTCAGGCGCAGGTGGGCCTTGTGCGGGCCGTGGTTCACCACGCGCAGCGTGACCTGCAGCACGGCGGCGTCGGGGTCGATGCACCAGCTCAGCACCACGTCGAGCATGCCGCGCCGGTGGCCGATGGTGGTGAGGCCCGGGCGGTGCTCGACGTGGTACACGGCCTGTGGGTCGGCCCAGGCGCCGGGCGTGAGGCTCCAGATCGCCTGGGTGCGCTGGTCCTGCAGCAGGCACCACAGCGCGGGCCGGTCGCCCACCGGGTCGCGTGTCCACGCGCCCAGCGCCAGGGGTTGCGGATGGCGCACCCAGCTCATGCCCATGCCGCTGTCCGACACGCGCGCGCCCAGCTCGGCCCGGGCCAGGGCGTTGTGCCACGGCACGCGTGGCACCAGCCGGGTGTCGGTGTCAAAGCCCAGTGCGCCCGTGTCGTGATCGAAGGCGGCGGCGGGCACGGCCGGTGGCGCCTCGCTGCGTTGCAGCGGCACCGCGATGCCGGGCTGGCTGTGCGCGCCGGCCTGGTCGAGCCGCGCGACCCATTGCGCGACCTGCTGGTCCAGGGGCTGGCCATCGGCCGTGACGCTGAACCGGGCCAGCCGGCGCAGGGTGGCGAGCTGGCGCACCGACAGCGCGTCCAGGGGCAGCAGGTGCAGCGCGCCGCCGGGGGCGGGCTCGTGCACCGGTGGGGGCGGCGGCGCACCGATGGCCAGTTCGGCAGCCACCAGGGGGAGCTGGGCACTGCCCTCGGGGTCGAGCAGCACCACCAGGTCGTGGGCCACGCCGGCGTGGCGCCAGTCGCGGTGGGCCTGGGCCAGCTGGCGCAGCACGGGCAGGCCCTGCGGCCAGCTGGCCAGCACCAGCAGCAGCGGGTGTTCGGCGGCCAGCCCCAGTGGCAGCAGGGCCAGCGGGTCCGCCGGTTCCACCACGGCCACGGCCCCGGGGGTGTCCGGGAGCAGGTGGGTGCGGGGCAAGGTCGCCACCAGGGCCGTGGTCAGGGCCTGCAGCGCGGGCAGCAGCTCGCTGCGGGCTTGCAGGCCGGCCGCGGGCTGGCCGGCCATGGTGGCGGCCATCAGCGAGGCGCGCTCCACATGGCTGTGGCGGCGGTATTTGTCGAGCAGCGCGAGCAGGGTGTCGGGCTCGTCGGCGGCGGCGGTGGCAAAGGTGACGCTGGCCTGCGCACCCGGGCGCAGGCGCAGGCGCACGCCGAGCACGCCCACGGTGTCCACCCCGTTGACGAAGGAGGCCGGTCCTTCGGGCACGGCCGCCAGTTCGGCGCGCGGGCGGCCCGGGCTGTGGTGGCGGCCGAGCCACTGGGCGCGGTCGGTCTGGCAGCGCAGTTCCAGCAGGCGACCCTGCACGTCGGCCACGAAGTGCGCCATCCCGGCGCACAGGGGTGCGGCCGTGTCTGGCGCCGTTGATGCCGGGCGCCAGCGCAGCGCGCGCTGCTCGGGCAGCCAGTCGGTGCGCAGGCTGGGGCGGGCCAGGTTCACCAGGCGCTGCTCGGCGCCGGTGGCCTCCAGCGCCACGTCCACGGCGGAGATCAGCTCCAGGTCCAGGGCCTGGTCGCTCAGGTTGCTGAGCGTGACGCGGCGGAACTCGATGTCGTCCTCGGGGCTGATCCACACCGCGGTCTGCGCATCCAGTTCGGGCCACTGCGCCTGCAGCACCATGCGGTCGCGGTGGAAGCTGGCGCTGTAGGCGGCGTTAGGGTCGGGCGCCGGGTGGCTGCTGAGCGACACCGGCGCGCCGCTGCTGTCTTGCCGCAGGTAGAGGAAGTGGCCCAGCTCGTCGCGCAGCAGGTCGTCGGCGTCGCGCGTGAGCGCGGTGGCCCCCCAGTGGCTGCTGCCGGCACCGTTGGCCCGCAGGCGGGTGCTGTAGCGGCCATTGGTGAGCAGCAGGGTGGGCTCCAGGGCACTGGCGCCCGGCACCACCGTGCGCGGTGGGTCTGGGTGGCGGTGGTGTTGCAGGGTCGGCAGGGGCCGGCGCGGCACGTCCTGCAGCGGTGGCAGGTGGCGTGGGGCGGTCTCATGCAGCAGCGGGGCCATGGCCTGCAGGGCCGGGTGGGCCGTGGCCCAGCGCTGCACGATACCGCCGTGCAGCACGCTGGTGAACGCGGCGACGCACAGGCCCTGGTCGCGTGCGCGCAGCCCGTGCACCACGGTGCACGTGCCACCCTGGGCCTGGTGCGCGGGTGTGCAGTCCAGCGCATCGAAGAAGCCGAAGCGCCCGCGGGCGCCCCGTTGCGTGAGGGCCCGCAGGTTGGCGCTGGCCGCGCCCGGGTCGAGCAGGGCGCCCAGCGCGCTGGCATACGGCGCGATCACGCGTTCGTCCGGGGCAATGCTGCGCAGCGCCAGCCGGGGCACGCCGTGGGGCCCCACCGGGAAGGGCTGGGCGGGGTCGCGCCCGGCCCAGGCGGATTCGGCCATGCCCCACGGCAGTTCGTCGGGCCGCGTGTGGGCGATGTGCTCGGCCAGGGCGCTGTGGCTGGCCTCGTGGAGTGCGCTGCCGTGGGGGGCGGGCGACAGCAGCCACGGCGCCAGGTACTCGGCCAGCGAGCCCGACCACGAGCGCAGCGCCGCCCGCGCCCCGCTGGCGAAAAAAGGGCGACCCAGGGCCTGCCAGTGGTGCGCGGGCAGATCGCCCTTGGCCAGGCCCAGCAGGCTGGCGGTGCGTGCCTCGGACGCCAGCAACTCGTGGAAGTGCGGTTCGGGCTGCTGTTCGTCCACCCGGTAGCCGGTGTGCAGGCGCGCATGGCCGGGGTGGTAGAGCAGCCGGAAGTCGGCCTGCCAGGCCATGGCCTCCAATTGGTGGGCGAGGGTGCGCAGGCGCCGGGCGGCCTCCGGCGCCTCGCCGGCGCGGCGCGACCAGGCATCCTGCATGACCGAGCGCAGGGTGTGCAGGTGGTCGCACAGCAGGCTGTGCAGTTCCTCGCGCCCGCTCTCGCCGGCAGGGGGGTCGCCCCGCTCGGGTGGGGCCGCCGCCTGCAGCTCGTCCAGGGCGCGCTGCAGCAGGTCCTGGAAGGCTGCAAAGGCCACCGGCTCGTCGGCGCTGGGGTGCTCCTGCGCCAGCAGCTGGCCCACGGCGGTTTTCTCGGCGCGGCGGCGCAGCACGGTGTGCAGCAGCGGCAGGCGCGGCTCCAGGCGCTCGCGCGAGGCGCGCAAGGCCTGGGCACCGGCCCCGTCCTCAAAGGGGTCGTGGGCCCGTTCCCGGCAGGCTTGCGCCACCGCCAGCAGGCAGGCGCTGAAGTGGCCGCTCTGTGCCGTGTCCACACGGCGGGGCAGGGCGGGCTCCAGCGTGTCGCTGTGGTAGCGCGCCAGCAGGTGGCCCTGGTGGCGTTCGAGCCGATCCACCGTGGCCAGCGTGCTGTCCAGGCGGCTCAGCAGCTCTTCGGTGCCGATCCAGCCGAACTGGCGCGCACACGCCGTGCTCAGCAGGTAGAGGCCGATGCCCTGCGGTGAACTGTGGTGGGCCTCGCGCCAGAAGGGCGCGGTCTGCAGTTCGTCGGGCGGCAGGTGGTGGTGGCTGCCGTCGCTGCAGCGCTCGAACAGGCGCCAGCTGTCGCGCGCCACGCCGGTGAGCAGGAGGCGGTCTGCCGGTGCCAGCGCCGTGTCTTCGCCTGCGGCCCCGGCGCGCCGGCCGAGCCAGCGCAGCAGGGGCGCGGTGGCCCACAGCAGCAGCACAACAGTGGCCAGCGGTTCGGGTGGCCAGCCGTGCAAGCGCCACAGCGCGACGCCCAGCAGCAGCGCCACCACGGGCGCGCTGCGCTGGCGCACCAGCCAGCCGGGCTGCCGTTCAGGGGGTGTGGCCGCGGGTGGCGCCCACGCACGGCGCACGGCTTGTCCCAGCGCATGGGCGGCACGCAAGGCGTCTTGCGGCAGGCGCCACAGACCCACGAGGCCCGCGGCAGCGGCCCTCAGCAGGCCGGCCCCGGCGGCACGGGCCTGGCGCCGGCCCAGCAGGTGCGCGTGGCGCGGGACCGCTTGCACCAGGGCCGAGACCAGCGGTCCGGTCGCGTGGGTAGCGGCCACCAGCAACAGGGTGGCCGCCAGCGACAGCCGCGGGTCCAGCAGGGCCCAGGCCAGCAGCAGCAGGCTGGCAGGGCCCGCCAGTTCGGCACGGGCCGCGTCCAGCAAAGCGGCGCGCTGCAGCGGGCGCAGCGGCCAGCGCTGGGGCTGCCACGCCAGCGGCAAGGCGGTCCAGGTGGCCTGCGCCGGGACCGGGCGGTGGTCGGGGCGCGCGGCATCGGCGTTGAACAGCGCCACGTCGTCCAGGCGGGCACAGCGCGCCAGGGCGCCGGCCAGCCGGTGCTGGCGCTGCACCGGGTCGCCGCCCGGGCGCGCGCCCAGCACCGCTCGCAGGGTGTCGATGTGCAGCAGACCGCTGCCACCAAAAGCAAGCCCGGCGGCACCGGACGCGGGCGCGGTGGACCCGGTGATGCCGTCGTCGCCTGCCGCGCGGCCCGTGTCGGCCAGCCGGCGCCACCAGGGCCTGGCGGGCATCTGCTCGGGCAGGGCGCGCACGCCCAGCGGCTGCAGCACCGCGTGGCCCTGTGCCACGCGCAGACCGGTGCTGTCGAGCCGCGGTTGGTTGCGTGGGTGGGCCGCCACGGCCACCAGCGCGCGCAAGGCACCCGGTGGGAGCTGCCAGCCGTCGATCAGCGGCACCAGGTAGCGCGTGCCCGCGGCCAGGCCGGAGAGGGCGCCCAGCGCGCGGTACGCGCCGCTGTGGCCGGTGGCCAGCGCGTCCAGCAACGGGGCCAGCCGCCCGGGCGGGCAGCGGCCATCGGCAGAGAGTGGCTCGCCGGCGGCCGGCTCTTCCTGCAGCAGCACGAAGCGCAGGGGTTCGCCGTCGGCGACCGGGTGCCGTTCGTTGAGCGACTGCAGGCGCCGGGTGGCCTGGCTGAGCAGCGCGGGGCCGGTGGGCCCGTGCCACGCCGCCAGCAGCGCGAACTGCGCGGCGTCTTCCCGGTTGGCCAGGTACTGCAGGTGCAAGCGGTGGATGGCCTGGCTCAGGGCCTGCGCGTCATCGCCCGGCGCCGGCACGACCACCAGCACCCGTGCCTCGGGCGCAATGCCATCGGCCAGTTCCAGGCGGGGCAAGCGGGCAGCGGGGGCGGTTTCCCGCACCACGGCCGCCATGGCGGCCGCCGCCACCTGTGAGGCCGGCCACACCGCGAGCAGCCCCATCAGCACCACCAGACCGACGGGCATGGCCCGGTCTTCGCCCGCTGATGCCGTGCCCAGCCAGGCGGCCAGCAGCACGGCGGTGATGGCCAGGGTGGTGCCGATCAGCAGCGTGTGGGTGGCCGGATCGCGCCAGCCCTGCCAGGCCGCGGCGGCGCGGCTCATCAGGGGTTGAATGCCCAGTTCCGACTCCAGGGCGGAGCGCCCCGGGCCCTGGAGCCAGTGGTCCGCCAGGGCAGCGTCGCCGCTGCCACCGGCCATGCACGCCAGCAGGGCACGGGCCACCTGGGCACCGCTGTGGCCGCTGCGGCTGCTCAGGTTCTCGATGCGGCGCAGGGTGGTGTCGCGCGTGGGGCCGTCTTCGGCGGCAAACCAGCGGTCGCTCAGCATGAGGCGCATGACCACGCTGTTGCGCGCCAGCAGACCCGGCCAGTCGGTGATGTCAAGCTGGCGCAGCGCCTGCAGCGCGTTCACCATGCTCAGGTGGTCGGCCGCCTCGTCGGCATGGTGCTGGGCCTGCAGGGCCGCCAGGTCGGGCGTCTCGCGCTGTATCCACTGCAGCACCTGAACCGCGGTGGGCGGCTCCTCCACCGTCTCGGGCGAGAGCGCCGTCAGCGCCCCGGCCAGTTCATGCGCCAGCTGGGTGAGGAACACCGCGGCCACACCACGCTGCCCGGCGGTGGCGTGCAGGCTTTGCAGGTCCTGCAGCGCCAGGGTGTCCAGGCGGTGGGCGCACAAGGTGGCCAGTTCGCGTGCTGCCCACTCGGCAGCGATCCGGTCGGCCAGGCGGCGCAGGCTCTCCAGCAGCACCGCGCGCAGGGCCAGCGGCAAGGCCCAGAGTTCTCGCTGGTCCAGCTCGTGCTGGGCCTGGTAAGCGTCCAGAAAACGGGTCAGCAGGGCTTCATCGAAGGCGGCATCGGTGTGGGCCAGAAAGGCCCAGGCGAGACTGTAGACGCGCGGCAGGCCCGTCAGCGGCGCATCGCGCAGCACCGGCAGCCTGGCGTAGAAACGGGGCCCCATGTGCTCCTGCAGGTCGCGCAGGTTGTCCTCCACGCGCTGGAACTCGACAAACAGGGCATCCGCCGCCGCGCTGAGTGGCTGGCCGCTGTGGGCCTGGCCGGCGACGTAGTGCAAGGAGCGGCGCAGCACCCGCGCGTTGGCCGCCACGCGGGGGACGAAGGGCGCCTGGCGCCAGGGGGCGGGGCCGCTGCGGTGCTGCCCGGCCAGCTGGTGGCCGTGTTGTTCGAAGCCGGCCATGCCGAAAATCTCGGCTCGCACGGGTTCCTGCGTGGGGCCCTGTGCCGGGTCGAGCAGTTGTTCGAGCGGTTCCGGCACCCAGGCCCATCGGCTGCGCAGCAGCCCTTTGGCCATCGGCTAGCGGATCAGTCGGGCGGCGCGGGCGAACAGCGCGACGAGGCGCTCGCGCCCGGGCCGCACAGGCAGGCGTTGGGATGCCACCGAGGTGGCGGGGGCCGGGCGGCCAGCGCGTGCGCGACAGTGGCGCAGGTGCTCGCTCAAGGCCGCCGACTGGGCGTCGGGGGCAGGGCGTCGGGGATGGCCGCAGACCGCGGTGGCCCAGTGCAGGCCGGTGGGGAGAGGCGTTGCCATGTGGATGCTCGGTGGGTGGGAAGACGGAACGGGAGGGACGCCGCGCCAAGGCGGCGAGGTGCAACAGCGTGGAAGTGGCTGGCGGTGGCGCCACAGGCTGTGTTGTACCCACGGGCTGCCCTGGCGTCTGTGCGCTGACCCACCCTGGACGGCGCCCCCGACCACAGGGTGGCTTGTGCGCGCTACCGCACAGACGTTGGGCCGGCGGGTGCCTACCATTGACTTATTGCCAGGCCGACCCGACCTCCACCACAACAGGTGCCCTGATGCGCCGCGGGCCGTTCCTGATTTGTTCACGCTGTCACACCACCACCGAGGAAACACCATGCGAAGCAAGCTGAAACCCTGGGCGGGCCTCGCGGCGGCCGCTGCGGCCCTCGCGCTGGCCGGCTGTGCCTCCCCGTACCGCGATGACGACCGCCGCGTGACCCAGTCGCCGGCGCCCGTCTACACCTACCCCGGCCAGGTGCCGGTGGAAACCTACCGGCGCCGCGGCGGTGAACCGCTGTACGAAGCCAACGTGATGACGGTGCGTGCGGTGCTGGGCGAACCCCAGCAACGCTGCTGGATCGAGCGCGAGGACATCGTGCAGCCGCGCCAGAACAACGTGCCTGGTGCCGTGGCCGGTGCCGTGATCGGCGGCATCCTGGGCCACCAGATCGGCGGCGGCAGCGGGCGCGACATTGCGCGAATCGGCGGCGCCGTCGCGGGTGCGGCCATCGGCTCTGGCGTGGGCACCGACCGATACGGCGCCCCGGTGACCACGACGCAGGACGTGCAGCGCTGCACCAGCATCCCCGGCAGTGCCACGCCCGCGTACTGGGACGTGACCTACGTCTTCCAGGGCGTCACGCACCGCGCCCAGATGACCGAGCCGCCGGGGCGCACCATCACCGTCAACGCGCGGGGCGAACCCCGCATCTGAGCGCACCGATCACGCCCTCCCTGACCCGTCGCACTGGCGGGTCGGGGTGCGTGGCCGGCGGCGGCGCGTCCAGGGCCTGCGGGCCCTTTTCTCATGGGTGGTCCGACTTGAGGGGGCGGTGGGGTTCGAAGAGGCCTTGCTGGAGCGGGGCACGGGCGATTGGATGCGCGTTTGGGGGTGCTGTCGCCGCGCGGCCCCAGGAAGTCCCTGGCAATTTTGTTGGAGACGGCCGCTGAAGGCTATACCGATCGTTCGAGAAAGTACGACGGCCGACTGTCCGCAGCTTCCAAGTCGTGCCCTGTGCGCGCCCCGCGCCATCGAGCAGATCTTCAATCACTTATTGCATGGGCACCATCCGACGGCGCTCACGCAACGGCGAGGTCCGCTCCACTCGAGCAGGCGTAAAAGCGGAGGTCGGTGTCAACCGAACCGGCGTCAGTCCACAGGGCTACAAATCTGGGGCAGGGTCGTCCTGGGTGATCGTTTCTGCACGCGACGTCAATTTCTCAAGCGTTTTAATAAACGTCACCAGTTCCTCTTGGCTCAACACGTCAAATAGCAACTTGTTTTGGGCTTCCGAGTGCGGCGCGATAGCCATGAAAAGGTCTTTGCCCTTGGTGGTCAGCCAGAGCAGCATGCGACGGTGGTTGTCGGGATCGCGGGCTTCTTCGATCAAGCCGCGCTTGCGCAAGGCAATCACGGCTCGGCTGATGTTCATGGGGTGCGAGCCGGTCGCCGCGCTCACATCCTGGGCTGCACTACCCGGCTGATTGGCCAGCACCACGATGGAACGCCACTCATTGAGCGTGAGATCGTGCTGCTTCGCAAACTGACCAAAGAAAGGTCGGCTCATCAGGTTGGTGAGCTTGAGCAGCCGAAATCCGGCCATGGCGGGGGTCAGCCCTTGGCCACCTTCAGACGGTCTTGGGGATGTCACAGCCGCGCTGTCGTCGCAGACTTCCGTGAGGGTGGATCGGTGCAAAACGGTCATGGCGTCAAGTTCTGAGGTCGTATTTTGCGAGCGCGGCAAGTTTAGGGTAAGTACCGATTTCAATAACAAATGTTATCGATAACATTTGACCCAGATCAAAAACGCTCTCATTTGAGCTTAACAAGCTGGAGACCACGATGGCATCAAGATTATCCCCATTCCAACCGTCTGCACGGCAGATGGGTACCCAAGCGCTTCGCCGCACTTTCAAGGTGGGCGCGTTGTCGCTCGCGGTCTGGACCTGTAGCCTGAGCGCCTTTGCGCAAACCGCTTCAGCCCCGTTGTTTGATCGCCTGCCCGCCTCCGTCAAGAGCGCCAAGGTGCTCAAAATGGTCGGCGACTCCTTTGCGCCCTACCGCATCGTGGGCGACGATGGCCGAACGGTCACTGGCATCGATGCCGACATGGCGAAGGCGCTGGAGCCGTTGTTGGGGGTCAAGGTCGAGCTGACGATCGTCAGCAACCTGCCCGCCATGCTCGCGGGCATCGACACGGGGCGCTACGACCTGTCGGCGGGTCCACTGCTGTCCACCAAGGCGCGTGAGGAGCGCTATGACATCCTCACCTGGATGTTGAGCAAGCCGGCTTTTGTTCTGCCGGTGGCGGGAGGGCGGAAAACGTCCAAGCTGGACGATCTGTGCGGCCTGCGCATGTCTTTCCCGGCAGGTTCGGCGCAAGAGGCTTATGCCGCCAAGGTCAGTGAGCGGTGCGTCGCGGGCAAGAAGGCACCGGTCGAGATGGTGCCCCTGGCCGACCAAAATGCGACGGTACTGGCGGCCCAGTCAGGCCGGGCAGATGTGGCCGGCATGCAGCTCGCCGCTGCCCTGTACCTGCAACAGCGCAACCCCGGCAAGTTCACGATCCAGACCGACGAGACCGATGGACTGGGGGTGCTGCACCAGGGCTTTGTCATGAAAAAGAACGCCGAACTCAGTCCCGTGATTCACGATGCGCTCAAGGAACTGTGGAAATCGGGCGAATACGCACGCATCATGGACAAATGGGGTTTGACGCTCACCAAAGCACCGGCGCCGCAGCTCAACCCCGCTAGCAACAAGTGAGGCGATGACCATGTTGCAAGGATCCATCGCCATGACCCCCGCCACCGGTATGTCGCCGCCAGCCACGCACGGCTGGGCAGACATCGCCACCGCACGCCACCGCACAAGCCCGCTCCGCTGGGGGCTCTCGCTGTTCCTCGCCCTGGCTGCGCTGCAGGTGACGTACTTCCTGTTCTCCAACCCCCGCTTTGAGTGGCCGGTGGTGGGGAAGTACCTGTTCTCCCCCAACGTGCTGCAGGGCCTGGGCACCACACTGGTGTTGACGGTGGTGGCGATGGTCATTGGAACCGTGATCGGGACGATTGCTGCGCTGGCCCTGTTGTCAGACTTCAAACCGGCTCGCTGGGCCGCGCAGACCTACCTCTGGGCCTTTCGCGGCACCCCGCTGCTGATCCAGCTGATCTTTTGGTACAACCTCGCGTACCTGATCCCCAGCATCAGCATCGGACTGCCTTTCCTGGCGCCATGGGTTGAATGGCCCACCAATGCGGTGATCACCCCTTTCTTGGCCGCCCTGCTGGGTCTGGGCCTTGCAGAAGGGGCCTACATGACCGAAATCGTCCGGGCGGGTCTGTCTTCCGTGGACACACGCCAGCACGATGCGGCCAGGGCCCTGGGCATGACGCCCACCAAGGCTTTCTTTCGCATCATCTTTCCGCAGGCCATGCGGTTCATCATTCCGCCGACGGGCAACCAGGTCATTGGCATGGCCAAGGCCACGGCGCTGGTGAGCGTCATTGCCATGAACGATTTGCTGCACTCGGTGCAGATCATCTACAACCGCACCTACGAAATTGTTCCCCTGCTGATGGTGGCGGTGTTCTGGTACCTCGTGGTCATCACCCTGCTGTACGCCTTCCAGTCCCGGCTGGAGCGCTACTACTCCAAAGGCCACCGCCGTGACACGACCCAGGTGGTCCCCGCATCCGAGCAAGCGTAAAGAAAGCCAAGGTACCCCATGCAAAAACCCAACACAGCCAGCACCCAGACCGGGCCTGTGCTGAGATTGCACAACGTCCTCAAACGCTACGGCAGCTTCCAGGTCTTGAACGGTGTCTCGCTCGACATCGATGAAGGCGAAGTGGTCGCGGTCATTGGTCCGTCGGGATCGGGCAAGTCCACCTTGGTGCGCTGCATCCACCAGCTCGAAACCATTGAGGGCGGCTCGATCTACCTCAACGGCGAATTGCTGGGCTACAAGCAGGAAGGCACCGTCCTGCGCCAGCTGGGTCCCAAAGACATTGCGCTGCAACGACAGCAACTCGGCATGGTGTTCCAGCAGTTTGTCTTGTTTCCGCACATGACGGTGGAAGAGAACGTGATGGAAGGTCCGGTGCAGGTGCTGGGTGATTCGGTGGCCGATGCCCGCACCCGCGCACACCACCTGCTGGGCCGCGTGGGCCTGGGGGACAAGCTCACGGCATACCCCCAGATGCTTTCCGGCGGGCAGCAGCAGCGCGTGGCCATCGCCCGAGCCCTGGCCATGCGGCCCAAGGTCATGCTGTTTGACGAACCCACCAGCGCGCTGGACCCGGAGCTGGTGGGCGAGGTGCTCAACGTGGTGTCAGACCTGGCCAAAGCTGGCAAGACGATGGTGGTCGTGACCCATGAAATTGCCTTTGCTCGCGAGGTGGCCACGCGCGTGGTGTTCATGGAGGGCGGGCGCATTCACGAACAGGGAGAGGCCAAGGAAACCTTGTCCAACCCGAAGACCGATCGCCTGCGTGCCTTCCTGTCCCGTGTGATGTGAGGCCAGGTGACCATCTTTTTTTTGCTTTTTCAATAACAAATGTTATCAATACCGAAAAATTCTGAATCAATACCGCCATGGAGACAACACACATGACCCGACACATCCGATACCTCTCGCCGACCGGCATCCTGGGCGTGGGCTTTTCAGAAAACCACTTCCGCGCCGCGCTCTCACCCGACCTCGCTTTTATCGGCTGCGACGCCGGATCGACTGACGGCGGACCCGCCAACCTGGGCGGCAACAAGCCTTTCTTTTCCCGCGCCGCCATCAAGCGCGACTTGCGCATCCTGGTCACGGGCGCCCGCTCGGTCAACGTACCGTTGCTGATCGGTTCGTGCGGTGGTAGCGGCGGCAACTGGAATCTGAACTGGGTGCGCGAAATCGTGCTGGAGATCGCTCAGGAAGAGAGCCTGCACTTCCGCCTGGCGGTGATCGAGTCTGAACCGCCGCGCGACGTGCTGCTGAAAAAATACCGCGAAGGCAAGATCCGGGCGCTGGACCCCGCGCCCCCCATCAACGAGGACGTCCTGACCGGGGCCGACCACATCGTGGCCATGATGGGCGCCGAAGCCTATGTCGCGGCGCTGAACGGAGGCGCCGACGTGGTGCTGGCCGGCCGCTCCACCGACGCCGCGATTTTTGCCGCGATCCCGGTGGCACGCGGATTCCCCGCAGGTCTGTGCTGGCACGCCGCCAAGATCATGGAATGTGGTGGTGCCGCCGTGGTCACCATGGAAAAGCCCGAAGGCATGATCTGCACCGTCGCCGACGACCATTTCACGCTGGAGCCCGTCAGTCCCACGCAGCAGTGTTCCCCCCTGAGCGTGGCGGCCCATGCGCTGTACGAAACGGCTGACCCCTATCGGATGTTGGAGCCGGGGGGCGAAATGGACCTGACCGGCGCCCAGTACGAGGCGGTCAACGACCGCGTGGTGCGCGTGAGCGGCAGCCAGTTCCGCCCCATGCCCTACACCGTGAAGCTGGAAGGCGCCAGCCTCATTGGCTACCGTGCCATGGTGCTCGGCGGTGTGCGCGACCCGGTCATCCTGGAACAGTTTGACAGTTGGTTCGACGGGCTCAAAGACCACATTGCCGAAAACGTCGAGGCCGTGTATGGACCGACCATTCGCGACCAGTACCAGATTCACTACAAGCTGTACGGCAAGTCCGGCGTGATGGGCGAACGCGAGCCGTTCCCCGAGCGCATCGGCAACGAGATCGGCGTGCTCATGGTGACGCTGGCGAAAACCCAGGAGGTGGCCTACGCCATTGCCGGCCAGGCCGCGCACATGGTGCTGCACCACTCTGTGCCCCAGTGGCAAGGGCTGTTGTCCAACCTCGCCTTCCCGATCGCACCCCACTTCTGGAACCTCGGCGAGGCCTACCAGTTCGTGCTCAACCACGTGGTTGAGCTCGACGACCCGCTTGAGTTGCACCCCATCCGTTACGAGGAGACCTGACCATGCCCCGCCTGCGCGACATCGCAAAACTCATCCGGACCAAGAACGCCGGCCCGTTCCAGCTCACCCTGGACATCATGTTCCCTGACGCCGCCAGCTACGAGCATGTGGTTGCCAGCGGCGTCATCAACAAGCCCGCCATGGCGGCCTTTTTCAAGGTCGACGAATCCAAGGTCCGGCTCTTCAACTACGCGCCGGGCAACGCCATCAAGGTCACGGTGCCCCGACTGGTCACTTCAGGCGATCCCGCCGACACCGATCTGTTCGGCGGCCAGCAGTTCGGCCCGCTGGTCGATCTGGACGTCCCGCCGCGCACCGCCTGAGCGGTCGAGGATCACGCTGCACCGCTCTTCAGATCACCCATACCTCACCCATCCACAGAGAGACGCCACCATGACCAAGAACATCCTGCGCAACATCGTCAAGGACGCCACCGCCTGGAAGGCCGCAGACGTCCAGAACGACAGCTCCTGGGTCTACCACCTCACCCCCGCCGAACTCGATGACATCGACGCTGCCTTTCGCCAGGTGCAGGCCAGCGGCCAGACCTGGGGCGAGTTTGGCAAAGAGGATTTCGTGCTGCCCGTGCTGGCAGAGAAACTGCGCAACATCGACGACCAGATCCGCAATGGCCGGGGCTTCGTGCTGCTCAAGGGCTTCCCGGTGAAGCGCTACACGCTCGACGAGATCAAAACCATTTACTGGGGCCTGGGCACCCACATGGGGCAGGTGATCTCGCACAACGTGGCCGGCGATTTCGTGGCCGCCGTGACCGATCTGGCCCTCAACTCGTCAGACCCGAACCGCCGCAACAACACCACCAACCAGCTGCTGGACCCGCACACCGATCTGGCCGATGTGGTCTCCTTGCTGTGTGTTGAGCAGGCCCAAGAGGGCGGTATGAGCAGCCTGGTCAGCACCGTGGCCATACACAACGAGGTCTTGCAGCACCACCCGGAATACCTGGAGGTGCTGTACGAGGGCTTCTACCACGACTACCGCGGCTACGGCCCCAACGCAGACCCGAACGAAGTGACGGCCACGCCCATTCCGGTCTTTGAATACAACAACGGCCGCGTGAACTGCGCCTTTGCGAAGAAGATCATCGAGACCGGTGCGAAGAAGCGGGGCGTGCCCCTGACCCCGCTGCAGCAAGCGGCCATTGACTATGTGCACGAACTGGGCACGCGCGAGGACATGCGGGTGGACATGATGCTGGAGCCTGGCGACATCCAGATCATCAACAACTACATCACGCTGCATTCGCGCAGCAACTACTTCGACCACGACGACGGCCGCAAGCGCTACCTGCTGCGCATGTGGATCAACCTGGAAGACAGCGTGCAGCTGTCGCCCGATTTCGCCTCGTTTGTGCGCCGGGGCATCCCCGCCCTCAAACAAGTCGCCTGAGCGGCCGTGTTGCAAAAGGATTTGCCATGACCGCCGTCACACAGCCACTTGCCCGCTTCGCTGCCGACCTGCGTTTTGATGATCTGCCCCCGGAGGTGGTCGAGCGCACCAAGCTGCTCTTCATGGACCTGAGCGGCATCATCATCCGTTCGCAGAGCCTGGACTCGTCGCTGGTGCTCAAAGAGACGCTGCGCGATCTCGGGCTCGCCAGCGGTGCCCTCCAGGTGCAGGGCAGTGCCGAGCGTTGGTTGCCGCAGGCCGCCGCTTTGCTGGCGGGTGCCGCGGCGCACAGCCTCGACTTTGACGACACCCACGCGCCCGCCCAGCTGCACCCGGGTGCACCCATCATCCCGGCCGCACTGGCTGCAGCCCAGATGGTCGGCGCCAGCACACGCGACCTGATCGTCGGCATCGTGGCAGGGTACGAGGTCATGATCCGCGTCGCACTGGGGCTGCCGGTGCTCAAACACGGCGAGCGGGGCTTTCACCCCAGCGCCACCGTGGGTGTGTTCGGCGCCACAGCGGCAGCGGGCAACCTGTTCAAGCTCAGCCCCGAGCAGATGGAGCACGCCTTCGGGACCGCGCTCAGCGAGTCGGCCGGCACCGGGCAGTTTGTGGTGAACGGTGCCTGGACCAAGCGCTTTCATGTGGGCAACGCCGCCGCTGGCGGTGTGCTGGCGGCGTCGCTGGCGCGCCGGGGTTACACCGGTGCCACGCAGGCGTTTGAGGGCAAAGAGGGCTTCTTCAACGTGTACTCTCCCGCGCCGCAACCCGACAAAGCCGTCGAGGGGCTGGGCACGATCTGGGAAATCCTGCGCTCCGGACTCAAACCGTATCCGTGCTGCCGCGGCATCCATGCGCCGCTGGATGCGGTGATGAACCTGCACGCCCGACACCCCATCGACATCGCCCAGATCGAATCGGTGCGCGTCGGGCTGGCCAAGCGCAGCGTGTACGTGGTGGGCGAACCCCAGGAGCGCCGGCGCAACCCCCACAACGTGGTGGACTGCCAGTTTTCCACCCATCTGTGCCTGTCGATCGCCCTCAAGCACCAGCACATGGGCTGGGACGATTACGAACCCGCGCTGGCCGACCCCGACATTCGCGCCCTCATGCAGCGCATCGACGTTTACGAAGATGCCGAATGCGAGCGCAACTTTCCCACGGCGTTTTCTGGCGTGGTGGAAATCCGCACCCGCGATGGCCAGGTCTGGCGCGAGTTCGTCTACGCCCCGCGCGGTGAACCCGAAACCATGCTCAGCGCCGCCGAACTGCGCGCCAAGTTTTCGCTGCTGGTACGCGACGCGCTGGGCGCCGGTGGCGAAACCGCCTTGTTCAACGCCATCCAGGCGATGGACCAGCCCAACGCCGTGGGCACCCTGTTTGTCGATCCCGCCGGGCGATGAGCTGGGCACCCCCGGCATCCAACAACCGCTATCCACCGAAGTTTGACCCGACATGTCCCCTCCCATTTCTGCCGACGAGTTGGCCCTGCGCAACGAGCTGGCCGCTTGCTACCGGATCTTTGCCTGGCTGGGCTGGACCGAGCTCATCTACAACCACATCACGGTGCGCATTCCGGGACCCGAGAAGCACTTCCTGATCAACCCCTTCGGGCTGCATTACAGCGAAGTCACCGCGTCGAACCTGGTCAAGATCGACCTCGAGGGCCGTACCGTGGGCGATGCGCGCTGGCCGGTCAACCCCGCGGGCTTCACGCTGCACTCGGCCATCCACAGCGGCATTGAAGAGGCCCACTGCGTGATGCACACCCACACCACGGCAGGTTGCGCCGTGGCGGGCAGTCAGGCCGGCCTCACCATGGACAACTTCTACGCGGCGCAACTCCACGGCCGCGTGGCCTACCACGACTTCGAAGGCATCACGGTGCACGCCGACGAAGGCCCGCGCGTGGTCCGCTCCATTGGAGACCGCCAGGCCGTCATTTTGCGCAACCATGGCCTGCTCTCGTGGGGCAGCACGGTGGCACAAGCTTTTGCCTATCTGTGGACGCTGCAGCGCGCGTGCGACATCCAGGTCGCGGGCGCGGCGCTGGGCCCTGCCATCGCCATCTCCGAAGACATTCAACGCAAGGCCAGCGCCGATGCTTTGCAATTCGACCCCCGGCACGGCGCCGGCCGCGACGTGTTCGCCGCGCTGACGCGGCAGGTGGAGCGCCTCGACCGCTCCTTTCGGGACCTAGAGGGAGCCACCCCGTGAAAAACATCTGCATCTATGGGTTGGGGGCGGTTGGCGGGCTGTTGGCAGCTCGTCTGGCCGCCGCCGGAATCTCGGTGAGTGCGGTCGCCCGCGGTCACACACTGGCCGCCACGCGCGCCCGTGGTCTCGAACTGCGCGAGACGCTGGACGGTCAACCGGTGGTGACGCGCCACGCCATCACCGTGGCCGAACAACCGGCCGAACTCGGTGTTCAGGATCTGGTCATCGTGGCGGTCAAGACCACCGGGCTGGGGGGCGTGGCGCGCGACATCGCGCCTTTGCTCGGTTCGCACACCACCGTGCTGTCGGCGATGAACGGCGTGCCCTGGTGGTTTTTTCATGGCCTGGCGCCAACGCGCGCGCCGTTGCAGCTGACCAGCGTTGATCCGCAGGGCGCCATCTCCCAGGCGATCGCGCCGGCGCGGGTGGTGGGCTGTGTGACGCACCTGTCTGCCACGGTGCCCGAGCCGGGTGTGGTGCAGCACGTTGCCGGTCGGCGACTGGTGGTCGGTGAGCCCGCAGGAGGCACCAACACGCCGCGCTGCCAGCACACCATCGCGCTGCTGCGCCAAGCTGGTTTTGAAGTGGACGCAGCCGACTCGATTCAACGCGAAATCTGGTTCAAGCTGTGGGGCAACATGACGGTGAACCCCATCTCTGCGCTCACCGGTGCCACGGGCGACCGCATCGTCGCCGACGACTTCGTCCGCGCGTTCATGTCGCGCTGCATGCTGGAAGCGGCTGCCATTGGTCGGCGCATCGGTTTGCCTATTGACGCCGACCCTGAGGCGCGCCATGCCGTGACCCGGCAGCTCGGGGCGTTTCGTACCTCGATGCTGCAGGACGCTGAAGCCGGGAAGCCCTTGGAACTGGATGCCCTGGTTGGCGTGGTGGTGGAGATCGCGAGACAACTGGGAGTTGCCACACCACACATTGAGACTTTGCTGGGTCTTTCGCGACTGAAGGCGCGTGTGACAGGTCTCTACCCATGAGACCCTCATCGCTTCTCTTTGCCCTTGAACCTTGTGTGTCTCGTGTTTGGACTGCTGATCTGCCCCACCATCCGCGCCAGCTTGAGGTTGATGGGCTCGTCAACCATGGACCGAGAACGCGGCGCAGCTGCTGGGTATGTTGAGAGGTCGGCTATTGCTGCGGAACAGCCACCCGCCACCCCCATGCGGCAGGAAACCACCGTCCTGTGACCACCGCTGCGTGCCCACCGGTTCGGTAACGCCGGGCCGTGAGGTGAAGCGCCTCGCGCGCTTTATTCCCACCAACAGAAACGCCTGAGCGGTTGCCCGCTCAGGCGTTTCTGTTTGTCTCCTGGTCAGGATGGCTACATGGGGCCACGGCCGCTGATGACGCGCAGCAGCACGACAACAATGGCGATCACGAGCAGGACATGGATGAAACCGCCCATGGTGGTGGAGGTGACAAGACCCAGCAACCAAAGGACAAGAAGCACGACGGCGATGGTGTAAAGCATGGCAGTTCCTCGGGTCAGTGAAGACGGTAGATGGAAGGCGGTGCAGTGGCGAGCGCCTCAGCACACGCCCCTGGCGGGACCGTCAACGGTGGTGGCCGTTGCGGCTGAGCATGGCGAACAGGCCCATCAGGGTGGCGCCCACCGCCGCGGCAATCAGCATCGACTTGACGGGCTCGTCCTGGATGTAGTGCGTGGTGACGTCCTTTACGTGGTACGACCTTTCGCGCAGCTGGTCGGCGCTCTCGCGCACCAGGTCCATGCCGCGGTGTGCCAGGTCTTCGGTGTTGTGCGCCAGCTGTCGCAGCGTGTCGCCGGTTTGTGCGCGTGCTTCGCTCAGCGTGTCGGAGACGCGGTCGATGCCATGCTGCGCCGTGCGCGACGTGTCACGCGCGGCGTTTTCGGCGGCGCGCGTCAGGCTGGAGGTGTCGTTGCCAATGGAGGTGGACGAGTTCATGGTGGCCTTTCGAGTGGGTGGAACAAGAAAAAAACGGGGAAGGAGGGGCCGGTGCGTTCGTTCGGCCCCTGGGGGTCACTTCTTGTCGACCTGGTTGCCGATGACGCCGCCGATGGCGGCCCCGCCCAGCGTGCCGGCGGTGCTGCCGCCAGAGAGCACCGCGCCGCCGACGGCGCCTGCACCGGCACCGATGGCGGTGTTGCGGTCCCGCGTGCTCATGCCACTGCAGGCGGTGAGGCTTGCCACCAGGGTGAGGGCGCCCGCCAGAGCGATCCAGCGGGTGGGGGTGCGTGTCGTGGTTGTCATGACGGCTCCTTTGCAAAGAGTGAAAGATGGAGGGCGCGCGACCTGCACAGATGGCCCGCCGCGTCGCCCGCGCGGCGCTGGAGGTGCTGGGTCAAGGGGCGCGGTGGCGCGGTCGGCCTGGCACCGCCACGAAGGTCGATCGACGGGCTGGCCCATGGCCAGGTGGTGTCGGGTCGGCCCATGCGCCGCGGTGAACCCACAGTAGAGCGACGGGGTGGCCGGGTCTGTGCGCTGTCGCACAATGCAGCCCGCCCGTGGGGCGTATCGGGTGGCGGCGCACCGTGAGGGTGCGCCGCACGGTCACGTCAGAAAGCCGGGGGAGGGCGGCTCTGCCGCGCCGCGTCAGGTCAGTAGTGGGGCGGCAGTTCGTCGCGCGGGTCGCGCAGGCCCGCGCTGGCGCCGTCGCTGCCGCCCTGCTGGCGCAGGCGGCTGACCTCGCGCACCAGCAGCTCGATGGTTTCCTGCTGCCGGGCCACCAGCGCGTTCAGGGTGTCGAGCAGGTCATCGGCGTAGCTCGCCTTGATTTCCAGCTCGGTCAGCCGCTGCTCCAGCGCCTCGGTGGCGGGCGTGGCAGGCGTCGGATGGGGCGAAGGGGTGGCAGGGCTCATGGGCGTATTGGACACGAAGCGGTGGTGAGCGGGTTTCAGCCGGCGGGCTGCAGCCGCATGAAGCCGCCGAATTTGCCGGCCAGGTGGCCTTCGGCGTGTTCCAGCATGAAGTAGCGGAAAGCCTCGGCCGCGGGCGAGAGCAGCTTGGACAGGTTGTGCACCACGTTCCAGCCCCGCACGATGGGCGTGCCTTCGACGTCGAGCACGGCAATCAGCTGGTGCTCCAGTTCCAGGCCGATGGTGTGCAGCGACAGGAAGCTCAGGCCCATGCCGGCCATCACCGCCTGCTTGATGGTTTCGTTGCTGGCCATCTCCATCACCACGCGCGGCTCCATGCGCGACTTTTCCAGGAATTTTTCCATGGCGGCCCGGGTGCCCGAGCCGCGCTCGCGCAAGATGAAGCCGTAGGGCCGCAGGCTTTCCACCGTGGGGTGTCCGACCTTGAGCAACGGATGGTCGGTGGGCGCCACGAACACATGCGGGTGCGCCGCAAAGGGCTCGGCGCGGGTGGCGAGTTCGGTGGGCGGGCGGCCCATCACGGCGATGTCCACCTCGTTGGCCTGCAGCATCTTCACCAGCTGCTCGCGGTTGCCCACCGCCAGTCGGATCTCCACGCCCTCGTGCTCGCGGTGGAATTCGGCCAGCAGGCGGGGCAGAAAGTACTTCGCCGTGCTCACCATGCCGATGGTCAGCGTGCCCACCTCCAGGCGTTGCAGCCGGGCGGCGGCGTCCTCCGCGTCCTTCAGCGTGGCCAGCATCTTGCGGGCGTAGACCAGCATGTATTCGCCGGCGGTGGTCAGGGCCACCTGGCGGCCGGTGCGCTCGAAGAGCGGCAGACCGATGTGTCCCTCCAGCTCCTTCACCTGCATGGTCACGGCCGGTGGCGTGAGGTGCAGCACCTCGGCGGCGCGGGCAAAACTGAGCTGTCGCGCCACCTCCGTGAAAACCCTGAGCTGGCGGAAGGTGATGTTCTTCATTCAGTGAATGCTTAACTTAAAGTGAATTAAATGTGAATTTACCTTATTTAAGTGGCTGCCTATAGTCCGTCCATCACCCCCGGCCCGGGGGATTGGAAGAGGTGGCGACGATGTTGAAGGCCTTGATTTTTGATGTGGACGGCACCCTGGCCGACACCGAAAGCGTGCACCTGCAGGCTTTCAACCATGCCTTTGCGCAAGAGGGGTTCGACTGGCACTGGAACCTGGCGCACTACACCCGCCTGCTCGACATTTCCGGTGGCAAGGAGCGTCTGCTGCACCACTGGCAGCAGGTGAATCCCGATATTCACGAGCTGCACAGCGGGGCGGTGCAGGCCACCATCGACCGGTTGCACGAGATCAAGACGGCGTTTTACGAACAGGCCGTGAACGACGGTGCGGTGCAGCTGCGCCCCGGTGTGCTGGCGCTGATGGACGAGGCCCGCAGCCAGGGCCTGCAGCTGGCCATTGCCACCACCACCTCGCCGGTGAACATCGCGGCGTTGTTGCGCCGCGCCCTCGGGCCCGACTGGCGCAGCCAGTTCGTGGCGGTGGGCGACGCGAGCAACGCACCGCTGAAGAAGCCGCACCCGCAGGTCTACCAGAACGTGCTGACCGACATGGGGCTGGCGGCGACCGAGTGCATCGCCTTCGAGGACTCGTCCAACGGCCTGCGCGCCGCCCAGGCCGCCGGGCTGGCGACCGTGGTCACGCCCAACCGCTTCACCGCCCACCACGACTTCACCGGCGCGCTGCGCGTGGTGCCGGATCTGAGCATGGTGAACGTGGCCCGCCTGCGCGAATGGCACGCCACCGAACCGCACGCGACGCTCACCTGCTGAGTCTTCACCTGCTGAGCCGCCACACAGCGCCCACCTGAGCACCCCGAACCGAACCCCCCGGAAGATCCCCCATGCCTTTGTCCCGACGCTCCACCCTGACCCAGTTCCTGATCGAGGAACGCCGCCGCTTCCCTTCCGCCAGCGGCGACTTCAACGCGCTCATCCTGGACGTGGCCCTGGCCTGCAAGGCGATCGCCCGCGCCGTGGCCTTCGGTGAACTGGGCGGCATGCTCGGCAACCACGGCGCCGCAGGGGCGGATGCGTCCGTCAACGTGCAGGGCGAAACGCAGAAGAAACTCGACGTCATCAGCAACGACATGTTCATCAGCGCCAACAACTGGGGCGGCCACCTGGCCGGCATGGCCTCGGAAGAAATGGACGGGCCCTACCAGATACCGGGCAGCAGCCCGCGCGGCAAGTACCTGCTGGTGTTCGACCCGCTCGACGGCTCCAGCAACATCGACGTGAACGTGTCGGTGGGCAGCATCTTCTCGATCCTGCGCGCGCCGCAGGCCGTGATCGACAGCGGGCGCGACGTGACGGCGGACGATTTCCTGCAGCCCGGCACGCAGCAGCTGGCCGCGGGCTATGCGCTCTACGGGCCCACCACCATGCTGGTGCTGACCGTGGGCAACGGCGTCAACGGCTTCACGCTCGACCCCAACCTGGGCGAATTCAAGCTCACGCACCACCAGATTCGCATACCGGCCGACACGCAGGAATTCGCCATCAACGCGTCCAACAGCCGTTTCTGGGAAGCGCCCGTGAAGCGCTACGTGGACGAATGTCTGGCCGGGCGCACCGGCCCGCGCGAACAGGACTTCAACATGCGCTGGATCGCCTCCCTGGTGGCCGAGGCGCACCGCATCCTCATGCGGGGCGGCGTCTTCCTCTACCCGCGCGACACCAAGGACGCCGCCAAACCCGGTCGGCTGCGGCTGCTCTACGAAGCCAACCCCATCGGCATGCTGATGGAGCAGGCCGGCGGGCGCGCCAGCACCGGGCGCGAACCGGTGCTGGGTGTGGCGCCCACGGGTTTGCACCAGCGCATCGGCCTGGTGTTCGGCAGCCAGCACGAGGTGGAGCGCATCGAGCGCTACCACCGCGAACCGGTGGCCATCAAGGACAACACGCCGCTGTTTGCCGAGCGCAGCCTCTTCAGAGATTGAGCACGCAAGGCCATTCCTCGACCACCCGTTTTCATCCCTTCATCCACCACCACAAGTCCCCGTCGCGCCCGAAGTGCCTGAGCCAGAACACCGCCGGGCCGGCTTTGCCGGACGGCTGGTGTTGCCCCCTGGGGGTGACGCCGCAGGCGGCGCGGGGGGTAAGGAGTACCTCATGTCCGAACGCCACCCCATCATCGCCATCACCGGCTCGTCCGGTGCCGGCACCTCTACCGTCACGCGCACCTTCCAGAACATCTTCCGGCGCGAGAACGTCACCGCCGGGATCATCGAAGGCGACAGCTTCCACCGCTACGACCGCCAGGAAATGAAGCTCAGGGCGGCCGAGGCCGAGAAGGCCGGCAACCTGAACTTCAGCCACTTCGGTGCCGACGCCAACCTGTTCGGCGAGATCGAGAACCTGTTCCGCACCTACAGCGAAACCGGGCAGGGCCGCTGCCGCAAATACCTGCACAACGCCGAGGAGGCTGCGCCCTACCAGCAGGAGCCCGGCACCTTCACGCCCTGGGAAGACCTGCCGCCCGACACCGACATGCTGTTCTACGAAGGCCTGCACGGCGCGGTGGTCACGCCCGACGTCAACGTGGCGAAGTACCCGGACCTGCTCGTCGGCGTGGTGCCGGTCATCAACCTGGAGTGGATCCAGAAGCTCTGGCGCGACAAGAACATGCGCGGCTACAGCGCCGAGGCGGTGACCGACACCATCCTGCGCCGCATGCCCGACTACGTGAACGTCATCACCCCGCAGTTCCAGCACACGCATGTGAACTTCCAGCGCGTGCCCATCGTGGACACCAGCAACCCGTTCATTGCACGCGACGTGCCCACCGCCGACGAGAGCATGGTGGTGATCCGCTTCGCCAAGCCCAAGGGCATCGACTTCCCGTACCTGCTCAGCATGATCAACGGCTCCATGATGAGCCGCGCCAACACCATCGTGGTGCCCGGCGGGAAGATGGAGCTGGCGATGCAGCTGATCTTCACGCCGTTCATCTGGCGGATGGTGGAGCGCAAGAAGCGGGCGATGGGGCTGGCTTGACTGTGTGATGGGCGCTGCTTCGCACGGGCCCCCATCCCGGCCTTCCCCCAGCGGGGGAAGGAGCAAAAGCCCCGGCACCTCCTCGCATGCCTCCCTTCCCGCTGGGTGAGGAGGGTCAGCCAGCAAGCACCTCTCCGCATGGCTCTTTTCCACCTCTGGGGGAAAAGGGGCAGTCAACAGGCATCTCCCCGGATGGCTCCCTCCCCCGCTGGGGGAGGGCAGGGGTGGGGGCTCGCCCGCCCACACCTCACTTGAAAACCTCCACATCGAAACCCGAAGGCCACCATGAACACTCCCTCTCCCGAACTCGCCCGCCAGATGGCCAACGCCATCCGCATGCTCGCCGTGGACGCCGTTGAAAAGGCGAAGAGCGGCCATCCCGGCGCACCCATGGGCATGGCCGACATGGCCGAGGTGCTGTGGAACCGGCACCTCCAGCACAACCCCGCCAACCCGCAGTGGCCCGACCGCGACCGCTTCGTGCTGAGCAACGGCCACGGCTCCATGCTGCTCTACGCGCTGCTGCACCTCACCGGCTACGACCTGCCCATGGACGAGCTGCGGCGCTTCCGCCAGCTGCACAGCAAGACGGCCGGCCACCCCGAGGTGGGCGTCACCCCCGGCGTGGAAACCACCACCGGGCCACTGGGGCAGGGCCTGGCGAACGCGGTGGGCATGGCGCTGGCCGAGCAGCAGCTGGCAGCCGAGTTCAACCGCCCGGGCCACACCGTCGTCGATCACTTCACCTATGTGTTCATGGGCGACGGCTGCCTGATGGAGGGCATCAGCCACGAGGTGTGTTCGCTGGCCGGCACGCTGCGCCTGAGCAAGCTGGTGGCACTCTACGACGACAACGGCATCTCGATTGACGGCCATGTGGAAGGCTGGTTCACCGACGACACCCCGGCCCGCTTCCGGGCCTACGGCTGGCATGTCATGGCCGACGTGGACGGCCATGACCCGGCCGCCGTGGACGCCGCGCTGGTCACTGCCCGGCGGCAGGCGCTGCGGCCCGACGGCAAGCCCACGCTGATCTGCTGCAAGACCGTCATCGGCCAGGGCTCCCCGGGCAAGGCCGGCACGCACGACGTGCACGGCGCCGCGCTGGGCGCGGCCGAGGTGCAGGCCACCCGCGAGGCGCTGGGCTGGACGGCGCCACCTTTCGAGATCCCGGCCGACATCGCCACCGCCTGGCACGCGGTGGCACGCGGACGCCGCGCCGAGGCCGTCTGGCGCGACCGCTTTGAAACCTACCGCCAGCAGTACCCCGCGCAGGCCGCCGAGTTTGAACGCCGCATGGCCGGCGAACTGCACGCCGACTACACGGCGCAACTGCCGGCCGTGCTGGCGGCCATGGCCGCCCGGCCCGAGGCTGTCGCCACCCGCAAGGCCAGCCAGAACGCGCTGGACGCCCTGGCGCCCCTGGTGCCCGAGTTCTTCGGCGGCAGCGCCGACCTCACCGGCTCCAACCTCACCAACTTCAAGGGCTGCGTGAAGGCCGGGCGCGACACGCCGGGCAACCACCTGAGCTACGGTGTGCGCGAGTTCGGCATGGCCGCGCTCATGAACGGCATGGCCCTGCACGGCGGCTTCATTCCCTACGGTGGCACCTTCCTCACCTTCAGCGACTACAGCCGCAACGCCATCCGCATGGCCGCGCTGATGAAGCAGCGCGTGATCCATGTGTTCACGCACGACAGCATTGGCCTGGGCGAGGACGGCCCCACACACCAGAGCGTGGAGCATGTGCCCAGCCTGCGCATCATCCCGGGTCTGGACGTGTGGCGACCCGCCGACTCTCTGGAAACCGCCGTGGCCTGGGCCAGTGCGCTGGAGCGGCGCGACGGGCCGAGCGCCCTGTGCCTGTCGCGCCAGAACCTGCCGCGCGTGACCGGGAACGTGCTCGCCGGCCAGATCCGCAAGGGCGGCTATGTGCTCTCGGGCATGGACGACCCCCAGGCGGTGATCGTCGCCACCGGCTCCGAGGTGGAACTGGCCCTGCAGGCGCAGGCCGCGCTGGCGGCCGAGGGCGTGCGCACCCGCGTGGTGTCCATGCCCGGCACCAATGTGTTCGACCGCCAGCCGCGCGACTACCAGGACGCGGTGCTGCCGCCCCGGCTGCCCGCCGTGGCGGTGGAGGCGGCGCACCCCGACTTCTGGCGCAAGTACGTGGGGCGCAGCGGCGCGGTGGTGGGCATCGCCACGTTTGGGGAGTCGGCACCTGCGCCCGAGCTGTACCGGCACTTCGGCATCACCTCGGCCGCGGTGGCCGTGGCCGTGAAGGCGGTGCTCGCATGACGCCCGCCCCGTTCGGGCTGGGCCTGTCGAAGTCCCCCCGCGCTCCTGCAGCCGTCTGACGAGCTGCCCGCCGTTCGGGCGGAGCCTGTCGAAGCCCTCACCACCACGCCCCATGGAGCCCGCCCTTATGCCACTGCCCTTTGACCTCATCCTCTTCGACCTCGACGGCACGCTGATCGAGACCGCCCCCGAAATCTGCGACGCGGTGAACGACACGCTGGCCCAGATCGGGTTACCTGCCGTGACCCAGCAGCAGGTCAACGACTGGATCGGCCACGGCACGCGCGAACTGCTCATCCAGGCCCTCGCCTCGGTGCGCGGCAGCCCGGCCGACGCGGTGCGCCACGCCGCCGATTTCCCCGCCCTCGAGGCTGTGTTCACCCAGCACTACGGCCGCCGCTGCGGCACGCGCAGCCACCTCTATCCCCACGTCCGCGAGACCTTGCACGCCCTGCGCGCAGCCGGCGTGAAGCGGGCCGTGGTGACCAACAAGGAAGGGCGCTACACGCAGGCCGTGCTCGACGCCCACCAGCTCGCCCCGCTGTTCGACCGTGTCATCAGTGGCGACACGCTGCCCGTCAAAAAGCCCGATCCGGCCGGCATCCACGCCTGCTTGCAGGCCTTTGACGTGGCGCCGGGCCGCGCCCTGTTCGTGGGCGATTCCAGCATCGACGTGGCCACCGCCCGCAACGCCGGCATCGCCGTGTGGGTGCTGCCCTATGGCTACAACATGGGCCAGCCCATCGAAGCCTGCGGTCCTGACCGCGTGATCGCCGACTTCTCGGTCTTGATCGACGCGCCTTCCAGGCGCCTGCATGCGCCCCTTCCCCCGCTGGGGGAAGGCCGGGATGGGGGCTCCCCGGTCCCCTCCACCCTGTTCCATTGACCGATTTTCTGGAGAGTTCCCATGGCCCTCATCACCCTTCGCCAGCTGCTCGACCACGCCGCCGAACACGGCTATGGCCTGCCCGCCTTCAACGTCAACAACATGGAGCAGGTGCAGGCCATCATGCAGGCGGCCGACGCCGTCAACAGCCCGGTCGTCCTGCAAGGTTCGGCCGGTGCGCGCTCGTACGCGGGCGAGCCCTTTCTGCGCCACCTGATCGCCGCGGCCATCGAGGCCTATCCGCACATTCCCGTGTGCATGCACCAGGACCACGGCGCCTCGCCCGCGGTGTGCGCGCGTGCCATCCAGTCGGGCTTCAGCTCGGTGATGATGGACGGCAGCCTCCTGGCCGATGGCAAGACGCCCGCCAGCTACGAATACAACGTCAGCACCACCCGGCAGGTGGTGGATCTGGCCCACGCCTGCGGCGTGTCGGTCGAGGGTGAGCTGGGCTGTCTGGGTTCGCTGGAAACCGGCCAGGCCGGCGAAGAGGACGGCCACGGTGCCGAAGGCGCGCTGGACCACCGCCAGCTGCTCACCGACCCTGTCGAGGCGGCCGACTTCGTGCAGAAGACGCAGGTGGACGCGCTGGCCATTGCCATCGGTACCAGCCACGGCGCCTACAAGTTCAGCAGCAAGCCCAGCGGGCAGGTGCTGCGCATCGACCGCGTCAAGGCCATCCACCAGCGCATTCCCAACGTCCACCTGGTCATGCACGGATCGTCCAGCGTGCCCGAGGACTGGCTGGCCATCATCAACCAGTACGGCGGCGACATGGGCGTGACCTACGGGGTACCGGTGGACGAGATCGTCGAGGGGATCCGGAACGGCGTGCGCAAGGTCAACATCGACACCGACCTGCGCATGGCCAGCACCGGCGCGATCCGCCGGCACCTGGCCGAAGACCGCAAGAACTTCGACCCGCGCAAGTTCTACAAGGAAGCGACGAAGGCGATGCAGGCGATCTGCGCGGCGCGCTACGAAGCGTTCGGCTCGGCCGGGATGGCGTCGCGCATCACACGCGTGCACAGCCTGGAAGCGATGCAGCGGCGCTACGACCAGGGCGAGCTGGCGCCTTGTGTCGCTTGAATGTGGTCTTTGGCTCTGCAGGAGCCGCCGGGCTCCTTGTCCCACAGTGGGCGCGCAGGCCCTCACCCCAGCCCTCTCCCAGGGGGAGGGCGCCCGTCACTGCGCGCTGGAATGAGCGATGCCAGTGCGGCGCGGGGGAGGCTTATTTGCTGCTCAGGTACTCCGCCACCGCCGCCATTTCCAGCTCCGTCATCTTCTCCGCCACCACATGCATCACCGCGTTGTCGTTGGTGCGGTCGCGCTTGTTGAACGATTTGAGCTGGGTGTGGAGGTAGCCCGAGAACTGGGTGGCCAGCCGCGGCATGTTGGCGGCACCCTCTCCGTTGGTGCCGTGGCAGGCCACGCAGGCCGGCACGCCGCTGAACTTGTTGCCGTTGTGGTAGACGTACCGGCCCATGGCGGCCAGCTGCGGGTCTTTGGCTTCCTCGCGGGGCAGACTCATCTTCTCGTAGTAGCGACCCAGCGCCAACATTTCGTCGGGCGTGAGCTTGGCCACCATTTCGGCCATGGCCGTGCTCTTGCGCTGGCCCGACTTGAAGGCCGCCAGCTGTTTGGCGGTGTACTCGGCGTGCTGCCCGGCCAGGCGCGGAAAAATCTCGCTGGTGGACTCGCCATTGGCGCCATGGCACAGGAAGCAGGAGCCGCCCGCGATCCGCTTCGCGCGGGCCTCATCGGCCTGCGCCCATGCGCCCGACGCTGACCCACCGGCAGCCAAGGCGATCAGGGCGAGCCGTGCGAAACGAGACAAATTCATTACATAACCCCAAACGGATATTGCTATCCAAAAAAAAGCCCCAGCCGCAGCCGGGGCCTTGCAGACGGTCAAGCCAGCGTATCGGCCCAGATGTTGCGCGCCCAGGCCAGCGCGTAGCGGCCTTCCAGTTCGCTGGCCGCGGCGGACACGCCACCCGAACCCGGCACGGTCACCATGGTTTTCTGCTGGGCATCGTAGCGGTGCACGCTGGCCACATGCACCACGTCTTCTTCGGTCACGAAGCTGTAGCAGGTGTTGGCGTACAGCGGCAGCTGCGGTGGCTCCTGGCCCATGAGCAGGTTGACCACGGCGGCGGCACAGGTCTTGCCATGCTGGTTCGCCATGTGACCCGACTTGGGCATGGCCGGCGCGATCTGGATCGCGTCACCCAGCACGTGGATGTTCTTTGCAGCCTTCGATTCGAAGGTGAGGAAGTCCACCTCGCACCAGCGGTTGTTGGCGGTGGCCAGGCCGGTCTTCACCGCGATGTCGCCGGCGCGCATGTTGGGAATGACGTTGGCCACGTCGGCCTTGAAGTCGTCGTTGAATTCGAACTTCAGCGTGTTGGTGGCGGCGTCCACATCGCTCACGCGGTGCTTGGGCCGGTACTCGATGATGCCTTTGTAGTGCTCGTCCCAGGCCTTCGTGAACAGGCCCTTTTTAGAGGTGATGTCGTCGTTGGCGTCGAAGATGACGACCTTGCTCCTGGGCTTGGCCTTCTTGAAGTAGCTGGCCACCATGCAGGCGCGCTCGTAAGGGCCGGGCGGGCAGCGGTAGGGCGCCAGCGGGATGGACATGGCGTACACGCCGCCATCGGGCATGGCTTCGAGTTGCTGGCGCAGGGCCACGGTCTGTGCGCCGGCTTTCCAGGCGTGCAGCACCTTGTCCTTGGCGGCCTGGCTGGCCATGCCGGGCAGGCTGTCCCACATGAAGTCGATGCCGGGCGAGAGGATCAGGCGGTCGTAGGACAGTTCCCCGCCGCTGGCCAGCTTGACGATGCGCTTGTCAGGATCGATGCTGGTCACCATGTCGCGCACCACCTGCACACCGTGGCGCTTGCTGAGGTTGTCGTAGGGCGTGGTGATGTCCGCCATGGTCTTGTAACCGCCCACCACCAGGTTGGAAATGGGGCAGGAGACAAACGACGCATTGGGCTCCACCAAGGTCACCTGGACGCGGTTGTCCGAAAACATGCGCAGGTACTTGGCTGCGGTGGCGCCGCCGTAGCCGCCCCCCACCACCACCACCTTGGGGCCGCTGCCGCCGGTGGCTGCACAGCCGCCCAGCAAGCCCAGGCCTGCCACGGCCGAACCGGCGCCCAGCGTTTGAACGAATTGACGACGTTGGATCATGGTGCGGGCTCCTCTTTATTTCTTCTGGGCGGCGAAGTAGGCGGTGATCTGCGCGAGCTGCTCGTCGGAGTAGCCCTTGCTGATCTGGTGCATCAGCGTGGCGGGCTTTCGGCCGCTCTTGAAGTCCAGCATCTTCTGCAGCATCTCGTCTTTGTCTTTGCCGGCGAGGAACTCCATGCCGGGCAGTGCGCGGCCTTCGGTGCCGTGGCAGTTGGCACAGGCCGCTGCCCAGACCCGAACCTGATTGACCTGCGCCTGCGCGCTGACTGTCATGACGCACAGCGCCCCTGCCGCCAGCCATTTCATCGACTTGACCATTGCCATCTCCAGTGGAAAGTTTTTGTTGAAACCATCTAAAACTGTAGCAGAGCAGTGAAGCGGCGCTCTGTATAAGTAAGTACGCATATTTAGATGGTTGATGCTATCACCGCACCGCTGCGCACCTGAACGGTGAAAACCCTAGCGCTTTTTGACCCGTTATAGGGCGTTGGGTCAGGTGGGTGTCAGGGTATTGGGTGCTTGGTCTGGTGGCGCGGTCAATGCTGCTGCGCGCGTGCGGCAGCGCCGTGGTGGCGCTTGTCAGAAAGACGAAGGGGATCAGGGGTTACACTAATCGTTATATCAGCAATCACTCATATAGTTGCTTGGTCGCTGTTGTGACGACCTGGAGAAAACCTTCCGTGGATGCCTTGCACGCCGTCTTTGAATCCGTTGCCCGCTATTTCAGCGTGCTCGGTGAGCCCACGCGGTTGCGCATCCTGCACGCCCTGTGCCGGGAAGAGAAGTGCGTCACCGACATCCTGCGCGTGACCGGACTCGCCCAGGCCAATGCCTCCCGGCACCTCGGGCTGATGTACCAGGCCGGCCTGTTGTCGCGTCGGCGCGAAGGCAACCAGATTTTCTACAAGGTGGCCCAACCCAGTCAGATTGAGCTGTGTCGGGCGCTGTCGGTCCAGATGGCGTTGCGCGCCAAGGGCGAGCCGCCCGGCGCATCGGCCCCTGGCCCCGAGTTGACCCGCCCGCGCCGCCATGGCGCAACCGTTTGATCCCCGTACCCCCTGCCAACCACAAGGAAAAAGAAAGTGTCTAAAGACCTGAGCGACGTCATCGGGCGCGTGCTTCCCGCGCCTGAGAACCACCTGAGTGCGGAGAAGCTGGAGCTGGCGCGCAAGGCGCGGCGCAGTTTCATGGGCAAGGCGCTGGCCATGGGTGCTGGCGTGGCCGGCACGGCGGCGGGCGCGGGCAAGGCCCTGGCCGCCGAGGGCGAGGCCGCCATCCTCCAGCTGCCACCGCACAGCGTGGGCCTGGGCCAGCCGGTGGCCATGGACGGCTATGGCAAGCCCAGCAAGTGGGAAGGCAACCTGCAGCGCCGCGAAAGCCCGGGCCTGACCCGCGTGTCGCAGGCCTCCGTGAGCTTCACGCCCCTGCAGGGTCTGTTCGGCATCATCACGCCCAGTGGACTGCACTTCGAGCGCCACCACCAGGGCTGGTGGGATATCGACCCTTCGCAACACCGCCTGATGGTCAACGGCCTGGTCAAGCGCGAGCGCGTGTTCACCATGGACGACCTGATGCGCCTGCCCAGCGTGTCGCGCATCCATTTCATCGAATGCGGCGCCAACTCCGCGCCCGAGTGGGGCAACGTGGCGCTGCCATCGGTGCAGTACACGCACGGCATGGTGAGCTGCTGCGAGTTCACCGGCGTGCTGCTCTCCACCCTGCTGGAGATGTGCGGGTACGACAAGAAGAACGGCAAGTACGTGCTGGCCGAAGGCGCCGACGGTTCGTCCATGACCCGCACCATCGACATGGAACGCGCCATGGACGACTGCATCGTCGCCTGGGCCATGAACGGCGAGATGCTGCGTCCCGAGAACGGCTACCCGCTGCGCCTGGTGGTGCCGGGCATCCAGGGCGTGAGCTGGGTGAAGTACCTGCGCCGCATCGAAGTGGGCGACCAGAAGTACGCCACCAAGGACGAGGCGATCCACTACGTGGACCACATGCCCGACGGCACGCACCGCCAGTACACGGGCATCCAGGAATGCAAGAGCGTGATCACCACGCCGTCGGGCAGCCAGACGCTGCTGGACAAGGGCTACTACAACGTCACCGGTCTGGCCTGGTCGGGCCGCGGCAGCATCAAGCGCGTGGACGTGAGCGTGGACGGTGGCCGCAACTGGCGCACCGCCCGACTGGAGGGGCCCATCCTGCCCAAGGCGCTGACCCGCTTCAACATCGACTGGGTCTGGGACGGCAAGCCTGCCATCCTTCAGAGCCGCGCCATTGACAGCACGGGTTACGTGCAGCCCAAGATCAACCAGCTGCGCGCCGCGCGGGGCACGCGGTCGGTCTACCACCAGAACGCCATCCAGTCATGGCGCGTCGCCGAGAACGGTGAAGTCTCCAACGTGCAGGTTTATTGATCATGAACACCCCCGTCGACAACATGCTCCCCCCCGTCGCTTGTTCCCTGCGTGCAGCCGCATCCCCTCTCAAGGGGGCAATGCCTGCGCCCCGGCACAGCCGCTTGCGCGGCATTCCTGGGCTGGGTCGCGCGCGTGGCGCTGCGGCGCTTGCCATTGCGGGCCTCGCACTCGCAGCCGTGACGGCTTCCGCCCAGACCAAACCTTGGAACGACATCGGCCGGTACGCCACGCCGGCCGAGGTGAAGGCCTGGGACATCGATGTGCGGCCCGACTTCAAAGGTTTGCCCAAAGGCGCCGGCAGCGTGGCCAAGGGTGAGGAGGTGTGGGAGGCCAAGTGTGCTTCCTGCCACGGCAGCTTCGGCGAGTCCAACGAGGTGTTCACGCCCATCGTCGGCGGCACCACCAAGGCCGACATCGAGCGCGGGCGCGTGAAGAATCTGGAGGAGGGCAGCAGCTTTCCGCAGAAGACCACCATGATGAAGGTGGCCACGCTCTCCACCTTGTGGGACTACATCAACCGTGCCATGCCGTGGAACGCACCCAAGACGCTCACCACCGAAGAGGTGTACGGCGTGACCGCCTACATCCTGAGCCTGGCCGAGGTGGTGCCGGCCGATTTCACGCTGAGCGACGAGAACATCGCCGAGGTGCAGAAGCGCCTGCCCAACCGCAATGGCATGGTGTTCTATGAGCCGCTGTGGAAGGTCAACGGCAAAGGCGACGTGAAGAATGTGGCCTGCATGAAGGACTGCCCGGTGGACGCCACCATCCGCTCGTCGCTGCCCGACTTCGCGCGCGACGCCCACGGCAATATCCAGGAACAGAACCGCGTCATCGGACCGGTTCGCGGAGCCGACACCACCCGCCCGGCGCCCAAGGCTTTGCCAGCCTCGGGTGGCACGCCCGTGGCGCTGGCTGCCCCCAAGCCGGCACCCGCTGCAGCAGGTGCTGGCGATGCCAAGGCGTTGGTCAATGCCAACAGCTGTACCGCGTGCCATGGCATGAAGAACAAAATCGTGGGCCCCGGCTTCAACGAAATCGCTGCCAAGCACAAGGGGCGCGCCGACGCCGAGAGCTACCTGCTCAGCAAGATCCGGGGCGGTGGCAGCGGGGTGTTCGGTGCGATTCCGATGCCGCCACAGCCGGACCTGAAAGAAGCGGACGCCCGGGCCATCGCCCAGTGGATTGCCGCCGGCGCGCCCTAAGCGCCAGACAGCCCCGACGCGATGAATGGCACGGCATGCAGCAATGATCCCATTGTTGAATACAAACAGATGCCTATATACGCGTTTACCCCTGACACAAACTTGCCCCAGATGAAGGAGACTTTCACGATGACGATGGACCTGAAACGGGCGGTGCTTGCCGCCGCCGCCTTGCTGGCTTCGGCTGGCGCATTCGCCGTGGACGCGGCCGCTGCCAAGGCGCTGGCCAGCAAGAGCGCGTGCCTGGCCTGCCATGCTGCCGACAAGAAGCTGGTGGGCCCCGCCTACAAAGATGTCGTGGCCAAGCACAAGGGGCAGGCCAACGCCCTGGACGTGGTCGCCGCCCGCATCAAAACCGGTGGTTCGGGAGTCTATGGCCCTGTGCCCATGCCCCCGCAGCCCCAACTCAAGGACGATGAGCTCAAATTGCTCGCCGCCTGGATCCTTGCCGGCGCCCCCGACAAGTAAACTTCGCCCCCTCTCACTCACCAGGAGCCCCCCATGAACTCTTCACGCCGTGTCGCCCTCAAGACCACCGGTGCCTTCGCCACACTGGTGTCGCTGGGCATCATCACCCAGAGCCAGGCCCAGGCCGCCGTTGACCGCGCCGGTTTCGAGGCCAAGACCTTTGCCGACGCCATCAAGGCCGTCGGCGGCACCCCCGCCACCAGCGACCAGGTGGCCGTGGTCTCGCCCGACATCGCCGAGAACGGCGCCGTGGTGCCCGTGGGTGCCACCAGCAAGCTGCCCAACACGACCGAGATCTACCTCCTGGTCGAGAAGAACCCCACGCCCCTGTCGGCCGGTTTCATCATTCCCGCCGGCACCGCTGCCGATGTGCAGACCCGCCTGAAGATGGGCCAGAGCACCAACGTGGTGGCCGTGGTCAAGGCCGACGGCAAGCTGTACTCGGCCACCAAGGAAACCAAGGTCACGCTGGGCGGCTGCGGCGGCTGACCGCCGGCGCGCTTCGTTCCCAAGCACCCTTTCATCGACGATTCAGATTACTCAGGAGTCCATCATGGCCGATCCGATGCGCATCCGCGCCGCCCTCGCAGGCGAAGAAACCACCGTTCGCGTGCTCATGTCCCACCCCATGGAAACCGGCACCCGCAAAGACGCTGCCGGCGCCACCATTCCCGCGCACTACATCCGGGATGTGGTCGCCACCCACAACGGCAAGAACGTGCTGCAGGCGATGTTCAGCGGCTCGGTGTCGCAGAACCCCTTCCTGTCCTTCAAGTTCAAGGGCGCGGCCAAGGGTGACAAGGTCATCGTCAAGTGGACCGACAACAAGGGCGAGACCCGTACCGACGAAGCCGCTATTGCCTGACCACCGCGCGCGTTTCGCGCGACCCCCTGAAGGGGGCGTCACGCGCAGCCCGTCTTTCGCCTGAGGGCGGGCGGTCTGCGGTGAATTGAGCGGGCGTCCGAACCCACTTTCCATACAACGAGGAGACAACCGATGAAGCCATCCGTGGCCACCCGCCTGACGCTCATGTCCGTTGCCGTACTGGCCGGACTCGGCCAGGCGCACGCGCAGAACTCCACTGCTGAAGGTATTGCAAAGTACCGTGAAATGCTGCAAGACGGCAACCCGGCCGAGCTGTTCGAAGCCAAGGGCGAAGACCTCTGGAAACAGAAGCGCGGGCCCAAGAACGTGTCGCTGGAGCAGTGTGACCTGGGCAAGGGGCCAGGCGTGATCGAGGGTGCCTTCGTCGAGTTGCCGCGCTTCTTCAAGGACACCGGCCGTGTGCAGGACCTGGAGACGCGCCTCATCACCTGCATGGAGACGCTGCAGGGCTTCAATGCAGCCGAGATCGTCAAGACGCCCTTCGGCCGCGGCGAAATGGCCAATGTGACCGCATTGGCCACTTACGTGGCCACCGCCTCCAAGGGCATGCGTTTCAACCTGCCGCAAACCCATGCGCAGGAAAAGAACATGTACGAAGTGGGCAAGCGCCTGTTCTTCGCGCGCGGCGGCCCGCACGACTTCGCGTGCGCGTCCTGCCATGCCACCGATGGCGGGCGCATCCGCTTGCAGGATCTGCCCAACCTGACGAAGAACCCCGGCGATGGTGTCGGCTTCGCGGCTTGGCCGGCCTACCGCGTGTCCAACGCGCAGATGTGGGGCATGCAGTTGCGCTTGAACGACTGCTACCGCCAGCAGCGCTTTCCCGAACCCAAGTTCGGCAGCGACGCCACCATCGCCCTGGGCGTCTACATGGGCGTGAACGCCAAGACGGCCGAGTCCATCGTGCCTGCCATCAAGCGCTGATCAGGAGACACCACATGAAGAAGACCATGCGCTACGCCTTGTTGCCCCTGGCGGTGCTGACCCTGGCGGCCTGCACCTCCGCGCCTTCGGGCACCGACTATGAAAAGCTCACCGCCGAGGTGGTGAAGGCCTCGTTCCAGGACCGCGGCATTGCCAAGGTCGACCGCCTGAACCAGGACGAAGCCAACCGCCTGTGCAGCGCGGCCGATGTGGCGGGCGAGCAACTGGACGAGAAGCAGGCCAAGGCCATCGAGGAGGCCAACCTCAAGTTGGTGAAGTGGCCCACGGACGGCAAGTTCCTGGGCGACTGGAAGCTGGGCGAGCAGATCGCGCAGAGCGGTCGCGGCATGACCTGGTCGGACACGGCCACCACGGTCAATGGCGGCAACTGCTACAACTGCCACCAGATCAGCAAGGAAGAGATTTCCTTCGGCAACCTGGGCCCGAGCCTCTACAACTACGGCAAGCTGCGCGGCGTGGCCGACCCGGCCAGCGACGCCGCCAAACCCATCGTGGAGTACACCTGGGGCAAGCTGTGGAACGCCCGCGCCTACAACGCCTGTTCCCAGATGCCCCGCGCCGGTCACATGGGTATCCTGACCCAGGAGCAGATCCAGCACGTCATGGCTCTGCTGCTGGACCCGCAGTCGCCCGTCAACAAGTGAAGTGCCGCCCTGCAGGCCGCGGGGCCTGCAGGGCCGCCTGCTCAGGCTGCTGGCACGGCGCGGCTGCCGTTTCACGTGCGTGAACGGCCTCTAAATATCAGTATGCAATTGTTAAGGAATGTTTATGAGCTTCAGTCGTCGTGAATTCATGCAGGTCCTGGCCGTGGCCAGTGCCACCGGCATGGCCATCGGTCACAAGGATGTGCTGGCGGCCAACCCGGGTGCCGCCCAGCGTCTGTACGACGTGCCCAGGTTCGGTAACGTCAGCTTCCTGCACTTCACCGACTGCCACGCCCAGCTCACGCCCGTGTACTTCCGCGAGCCCAACGTGAACCTGGGGGTGGGCGAGGCGGTGGGTCGCCCGCCGCACATCGTGGGCGAGCAGCTGCTCAAGCATTACGGTTTCAAGCCCAACACGCACGAGTCGCACGCCTTCACCTACCTGGATTTCAGCCAGGCCGCCAAGACCTACGGCAAGGTGGGCGGTTTCGCGCACCTGGCCACCCTGGTCAAGCAACTCAAGGCCAGCCGCCCGCACGCGCTGCTGCTCGACGGCGGCGACACCTGGCAGGGCTCGGCCACGTCGCTGTGGACCAATGGCCAGGACATGGTCGACGCCTGCAAGTTGCTGGGTGTGAACATGATGTGCCCGCACTGGGAATTCACCTTTGGCGCCCAGCGCGTGCAGGAAATCATCGAGAAGGATTTTGCCGGTCACATCGATTTCCTGGCGCAGAACGTCAAGACCGCCGACTTCGACGAGCCGGTGTTCAAGCCCTATTCCGTGCGTGAAGTGAATGGTGTGAAGCTGGCCGTGATCGGTCAGGCCTTCCCGTACACGCCCATTGCCAACCCGCGTTACATGGTGCCCGACTGGACCTTTGGCATCCAGGACGAGCACATGCAGAAGATGGTGGACCAGGCCCGCGCCGAAGGCTGCCAGGTCGTGGTCGTGCTCTCGCACAACGGCATGGATGTGGACATCAAGATGGCCTCGCGCGTGCGCGGCATCGACGCCGTGCTTGGCGGCCACACGCACGACGGCATGCCCGCGCCCGTGATCGTGAAGAACGCCGGCGGCCAGACGCTGGTGACCAACGCCGGCTCCAACAGCAAGTTCCTGGGCGTGCTCGACTTCGACGTGCGCGGTGGCAAGGTGCAGGATTTCCGCTACAAGCTGCTGCCGGTGTTCGCCAACCTGCTGCCGGCCGACCAGGAGATGCAGGCCCACATCGACAAGGTGCGCGCACCCTACAAGGCCAAGCTGGAAGAAAAGCTGGCCGTCACCGAAGACCTGCTCTACCGCCGCGGCAACTTCAACGGCTCGTGGGACCAGGTGATCTGCGACGCGCTGATCGAGGTCAAGGGTGCCGACATGTCCTTCTCACCCGGTGTGCGCTGGGGCACGTCGTTGCTGCCGGGTGACGTCATCACCTACGAGCGCATGATGGACCAGATGGCGCTGACCTACCCGGCCACCACGCTCAACGAATTCACGGGCGCCGAGATCAAGACCATCCTGGAAGACATTGGCGACAACATCTTCAACCCCGACCCGTACTACCAGCAGGGCGGCGACATGGTGCGTGTGGGCGGTCTGCAATACAGCGTGACCCCGAACGCACCCATGGGCCAGCGCATCAACAACATGGTGCTCAAGGGCAAGCCGGTGGACGCCGACAAGAAGTACAAGGTGGCCGGCTGGGCCTCGGTGCAGGAAGGCGTGCAGGGCGAGCCGATCTGGGACGTGGTCTCGGGCTACCTGCGCGACAAGAAGGTCATCAAGGGTGTGAAGATCAACACCCCCGAGATCGTCGGCATGAAGGGCAACCCAGGCATCGCCGGCTGAGCCTCTTTCTGAGGTGGGAGGGAACCCGGCGCTGAGCGCGCGGGTTCTTTTTTTGCCCGCATGGTGGGTATCATGCGACTCCCCGGCGCAGCCCATCGGTCGCGCTGGCCCTGCACCCTCACGCATCCCGCCATCCCATGAGCAAGGCCTTCACCCGCGAAACCGATCAGGACGAAGACGACGAGCTGCCGCCTGCGCCGCCGGTGTCCAGCGGCAAAAACTACATCACCCGCGCCGGTTACGACCGCCAGCGGGCCGAGCTGTTCAGCCTCATCGACGAAGAGCGGCCGAAGATGGTCGAGATCGTGCACTGGGCCGCGAGCAACGGCGACCGGTCTGAGAACGGCGATTACCTCTATGGCAAGAAGCGCCTGCGCGAGATTGACCGGCGCATCCGCTTCCTCACCCAGCGGCTGGAAATTGCCGAGGTGGTCGATGCATCGCTGCACCACGGCGGCGACCAGGTGTTTTTTGGCTGCACCGTCACGTACGCCGATGACGCGGGGATGGACACCACCGTGACCATCCTGGGCGTGGACGAGGCCGACAGTGCCCGTGGCGAGATCAGCTGGGTATCGCCGGTGGCCCGCGCGCTGCTCAAGGCCCGCGTGGGCGAGGTGGTGCGGCTGGTGGTGCCCGGAGGCGTGCAGGAGCTGGAGGTCGTGGCCGTGGCCTATCCGGTGCCGGAACAGCCGCCCGCCTGAACGGCACCCGTCGCGCGCCGGCGGTTCAGAGCGCTCAAGGCTTGGACGGCTTGTATCGCTGCGCCTTGATCACCGAGGGCGTGCGCTTGAGACTGCGCAGCACATCGGCCAGGTGCACCCGGTCGCGCACCGCGATGGTGAAGCGGATGTCGGTGGCGGTCTGGGCGGGCTCATCGCCCATGTCCACGTGGGTGATGTCGGCCTCGGCCGCGGCAATGGCCGAGGCCACGCGGGCCAATACGCCTTTGCCGTTCGTCACCGTGATCAGCACCACCGACTCGAACGGCCGCACCGTCTCATCGGCCCATTCCACCTCCAGAAAACGCTCACCGTCTCGCGCCAACAGGCGCTTGCCGACGGCGCAATCCTCTGCGTGCACCACCAGGCCTTCGCCCCGGCCAAGGTAGCCCACGATGCGATCGCCGGGTATCGGCTTGCAGCAGGGGCCGTACTGCACCGAGAGTCCTTCGCTGCCGTCCAGTGTGACCACGCCTTGGGACACCGATTCATCGTGTCCGGCCGCATAGCGCTCGGTGCTGATGAGCAGTGCGTCGGGCTTCAGACCCGTCTCGGACAGCAGCACCGCCAGCTTTTTGCCGACCATGCTGGCGATGCGTTTGCCCATGCCGATGTCGGCCAGCAGGTCGTCGCGGCTCTTGTTGCCGCTGAAGCGCAGCAGCTTCTCCCAGGTCGCCTTGTGTTCGCCGTCTTCGGCGGGCAGACTGGCAATGCCTTCCGACCGCAGGGCCTGGCTGAGCATGCGCTCGCCAAGTTCGTTGGATTTCTCCTGGGCCACCGTTTTGAGGTGGTGCCGAATCTTGGAGCGGGCGCGGCCGGTCTTCACGAACGACAGCCAGGCCGGGTTTGGCTCGGCCTTTTCATCGGTGACGATTTCCACCACGTCGCCGTTGTTGAGCTCGGTGCGCAGCGGGCGCTGTTCCCCATTGATGCGGGCCGCCACCGCCCGGTTGCCCACGCCGCTGTGGATGGCGTAGGCGAAGTCCATCACGGTGGCGCCACGGGGCAGGGCGAGGATCTTGCTCTTGGGCGTGAACACATAGACCGCGTCCGGGAAGAGGTCGATCTTGATGTGGTCCCAGAACTCGGACGCGTCGTGCGTTTCCTGCTGGATGTCCAGCAGCGACTGCAGCCACTGCGTGCCCAGGCGCTGAGATGTGTCGCTGCTGGGCTCGCTGGCCTTGTAGAGCCAGTGCGCCGCCACGCCCGACTCGGCCACCACGTCCATGGCGTGCGTGCGCAGCTGGAATTCAATGTTGGTGCCGAAGGGTCCGATCAGCGTCGAGTGCAGGGACTGGTAGCCGTTGACCTTCGGTATCGCCACGTAGTCGCGGAATTTGCCGGGTGCCGGCTTGTAGAGCTGGTGCAGGATGCCCAGGCCCGTGTAGCAATCGGTCAGTTCCGGCACGACGATGCGAAAGCCGTAGATGTCCGTCACCTGCGAGAACGACAGGTGCTTCAGGTCCATCTTGCGGTAGACGGAATAGAGCGTTTTCTCGCGACCCATGATGCGCACCGGCATGCCGTGGCGCGCGAACTCCGCCTCCACCTCGTTCTGCACGCGGTTCATCAGGTCGCGGCGGCGCGTGCGGGATTTGTTCAGCGCCTTGGACAGCACCTCGTAGCGCCACGGGTGCAGGAAGCGAAAGGCGAGGTCCTGCAATTCCCGGTAGGTGAAGTTCAGGCCCAGCCGGTGGGCGATGGGGGCGTAGATTTCCAGCGTTTCGCTGCTGATGCGCTGCCACTTGCTGCGCGGCATGTCCCCCATGGTGCGCATGTTGTGCGTGCGGTCGGCGAGCTTGATCAGGATCACCCGCACGTCTTTGGCCATGGCCAGCAGCATCTTGCGGAACGATTCCGCCTGGTTCTGTTCACGCGTATCGAAGGCCAGTTTCTCCAGCTTGGTCAGGCCGTCCACCAGTTCGGCCACGGGGGCGCCGAACCGCTCGGCCAGTTCCTGCTTGGTGACGCCGCAGTCCTCAATGGCGTCGTGCATGAGGGCGGCCATCAGCGCCTGCGCGTCCAGCTTCCATTCGGTGCACTGGGCGGCCACCGCAATCGGGTGCGTGATGTAGGGAGAGCCGTTCTTGCGCAACTGGCCCAGGTGCGCTTCATCTGCAAAGCGGTAGGCCTGGCGTACCTGGTCCACTTCGGCCGGGCTGAGGTAATCCAGCTTGCCGACCAGTGCGGCAAAGCTGGCCGCAGCGGCGCAGTCAGCGGGGTGGGCCTGTGGTGCCGGGCTCGGGTGGGTGCCAGAATCGGGCGCGGTGATCATCCCTGTACTTTAGCGCGAGATGGCGGCAGAAGTTGCCGCAGCCGCGATGAGCGGATCGCAAAGACGGGTTGCGGATGCCATCCGGCGAAAAAAAACACCGCAGCGCGGTGTTTCGTGAGAGGCCAAGGCCCTGTCAGAGCGGCACCTTCTTGAGCATTTCGAGACCGATCTTGCCGTCGGCGATCTCGCGCAAGGCGGTCACGCCCGGCTTGTTCTTGCTCTCGATCTTGGGCGCATGGCCCTGACTGAGCATGCGGGCGCGGTAGGTGGCGGCGAGCACCAACTGAAAGCGGTTGGGGATCTTTTCCAGACAATCTTCAACGGTGATGCGTGCCATGTGCGGGCTCCAGTATGTGCGGGGGGTTCAGTGGATGTTGAGCGCGCTGAAGGTATCGCGGCGGGCGATACGCTGGGCGGCAAACTTGAGCCGCTGGGCATGAACGATGGCCTTGAGGTCAAACAAGGCCCGCTCGAACAACTCATTGATTATAACGAAGTCGAATTCCCGGGCATGGCTCATCTCGGTGGCGGCGTTCTGCAGGCGCAGTTCGATCACCTCGGCGCTGTCCTCGGCCCGGCGCTCCAGCCGTGAGCGCAGTTCTTCCCAGCTCGGCGGCAAGATGAAGATGAGCACCGCGTTGGGGAAGATGCGCTTGACCTGGATGGCGCCCTGGAAGTCGATCTCCAGCACCACATCGGCCCCCTGTGCCATGCGCTGCTCGATGGCCTGCTTGGACGTGCCGTAGCGGTTGCCGTGCACCATGGCCCACTCCAGGAAGCCCCCCTGGATCACCATCTGGTCAAAGGTATCTTTGGAGACGAAGAAATACTCGCGACCGTGCAACTCCTGTCCCCGTGGGGCGCGGGTGGTGTGCGAGACGGAGGGCACGACACGCGAGTCGAGTTCCATCAGCGCCTTGACCAGGCTGGATTTGCCGGCCCCGCTGGGAGCGGCGACGACGAACAGGTTTCCGGGGTATTCCATGGGCTAGCTTGTAAGAAAAGAGGGGATCCTGCGCTGGTCCGCTGCGGGTCGGTGCGGTCCCGAAGGGAGCGCAAACCGTGCAGCGACGCAGCCGTGGGGCGTCAGGTTCATTCGATGTTCTGGACCTGTTCGCGCATTTGCTCGATGAGCACCTTCATGTCCACCGAAATATTCGTGAGTTCGAGGTTGGACGATTTGGAGCCCATGGTGTTGGCTTCACGGTGCAGCTCCTGGATCAGGAAGTCCAGGCGCTTGCCGATCTCGGCGCCTTTTTTCAGCAGGCGTTCGATCTCGTTCAGGTGCGAGTCCAGTCTCGTCAGCTCCTCGGCCACGTCGATCCGGATGGCAAAGGCCGTGGCCTCGGTGAGGGCGCGGTCGCGGGCCATGTCGCTGGTGACGGCATTGCCCAGGGAGCCCGTCGCACCGCCGAGAGCATCGTTCCAGCGGTCGATGAAGCGCTGGCGCTGCTGGGCCACCAGCTGCGGAATCAGCGGTTGGGCTTGCCTGGCGTGCTGGCGCAGCTGCGTGAGGCGGTCCAGCAGCATGTCGGCCAGACGGCCGCCTTCGCGTTCGCGCGCGGCCAGGAGGCTGGTGAGTGCCGAGCGCGCCAGTTCCACCAGCGTCTCGTGGAGCTCGCCGGGGTTCCCCGCCTGGCGCGACGTGAGCTGCAGCACCTCGGCCACCGACAGCGGCGCCGCGCCGGGCAGCCAGGCGCGCACATTGTCCTGCAGGCCCACCAGCTTCTGCAGCTCGGCGGTGCTGGGGGCGCGCGCTCCGGTGTCGGCGCGGCCTTCGATCCAGGCGCGCACTTCGACCTTCCCGCGTTTGAGCGTGGCGGTGAGCAGTTCGCGCAGCGCTGGCTCGGAGCCGCGCAGATCGTCGGGCAGCTTGAATGTCAGGTCGAGGAATCGGCTGTTCACCGAGCGAATTTCCACGCCCAGACCCGATTTCGGCTCGCTGGCGTTCGCCGCGGCAGGCCCGCCGCTCTGGGCTGTGGCGTAGCCGGTCATGCTGTAAACTGCCATTGAACTGTGTCCGATCAGGTTGAGTGGACCAAAACGAGGCGTTCCGGAACCAGTCCGAATTATGTCAAAGGTCAAACCCGCCCCGCTGCCGCCCGATACCATGGTTGGTGGGTACCGCATCGTCCGCAAGCTGGCGGCGGGCGGTTTCGGTGTGGTGTACCTGGCGGTGGACGCCGAAGGTCAGCAGGTCGCGGTCAAGGAATACCTGCCCTCGTCACTGGCCACGCGAGGCCCGGGCGAATTGCTGCCGCAGGTGCAGCCCGAAAAACTCTCTCTGTACCGCCTCGGCCTGAAGAGCTTCTTCGAGGAAGGCCGTGCCCTGGCGCAGATTTCCCACGCCTCCGTGGTGAGCGTGCTCAACTTCTTCCGCGAGAACGAGACCGTGTACATGGTCATGAACTACCTGGAGGGTGCGTCCCTGCAGGAATTCATCATCACCGCGCGCGAGTTGAAGAAGCAGAAGGTGTTTCGCGAGTCGACCATCCGCTCGCTGTACGACGAGGTCCTGCGCGGGCTGCGCATCGTGCACCAGCACAAGATGCTGCACCTGGACATCAAGCCAGCCAACATCTTCGTGACCGACGACAACCGCGCCGTGCTGATCGACTTCGGCGCCGCCCGCGAGGTGCTGAGCAAAGAGGGCAACTTCATCCGGCCCATGTACACGCCCGGCTTTGCCGCACCCGAGATGTACCGGCGCGACTCGTCCATGGGGCCGTGGACCGACATCTACGCCATCGGCGCGTGCATTTACGCCAGCATGCAGGGCTATCCACCCAACGACGCACCGCAGCGGCTGGAGAAGGACCGCCTGTCGCTCGCACTCTCCCGGCTGCGCGGTGTCTATTCGGACAACCTCATCGAGGTGGTCGAATGGTGCATGTCACTGGATCCCCTGTCCCGCCCGCAGTCGGTGTTCGCATTGCAAAAGGAGCTGAGCCGTGAAACCGAGCGCAGCTACACCAAGCTCACGGTGGCGGAAAAAATGCGGCTGCAGTTCGACAACATCGTGTCAGACAACAAGAAGTCGTTGCGCCGGCCCAGCAACGTCGGCACCAAATTTCGATGAAGTTTTCGGTCTACCAGATCAGCCGCCAGGGCGGTCGAGAGCGCAACGAAGACCGCATGGGCTACGCCTTCACGCGCGAGTCCGGCTTGTTCGTGCTGGCCGACGGCATGGGGGGACACCCAGAAGGTGCGATGGCTGCGCAACTGGCCCTGCAGACTTTTTCGGCCTACTTTCAGAAGGCGGCCAACCCGACGGTGCGGGGCGTGCCGGAATTTCTGTCCGGCGCCTTGCTGGCGGCGCACCACCAGATCATCCGCTACGCCGCCGAAAAAGGCATGCTCGACACGCCGCGCACCACGCTGGTGGCTGCGGTGATGGAGCGCGGCCACATGCACTGGGTGCACTGCGGCGATTCGCGGCTGTACATCGTGCGCGACGGCGAATTGCTCACCCGGACCCGCGACCATTCCTACATGGAGCAGCAGGCCCACCTGGGCCGCGCCACCCAGCACATCAACCGCAACATCCTCTTCACCTGCCTGGGCTCGCCAGCCAAGCCTGTTTTCGACATGTCGGGTCCGCTGCAGCTGCAACATGGCGACCGCGTGCTGCTGTGCTCCGACGGTCTGTGGTCCACCGTGAAAGACCACGAGATCGCCGCGGAGCTTGTCCGCCACCCGCTGGAGCAGTCGGTGCCCGAACTGGTGGAGATGGCGCTCAAGCGCGGTGGTCCGCGCTGTGACAACGTCACCGTGCTGGCGATGGAATGGGAGACCATGGAGGCATTCCAGTCCACCTTCCAGCCACGGGAAGACCACGAGGAAGGGGTCTTCGCCACCACCATCCAGTCAGGCGTGCCAGACCCGACCATGGACGACCTGGACGACGAGGCCATTGAACGTTCCATTGCCGAGATCAACGCAGCCATCCGGCGGACCGCAGAAAAGAACGCTTGACGGCGCGCGCGACCCGCGCGGCCTGCGGCGGCACCGCTGATGGGCCCCGTGATCGTCCCGGTCAAGTGGCTCCGGCCCATGCCAGACAGGGCCACCCGACGCACCCCGGCTTCCCCCTTTTTTTCAGACCACCCATTCCGAGATTCCCATGACCCTTTCATCGCGCCCCGGCCAACGTGCCGCCGACGCCTTGCGCCCGGTGCGCATCACCCGTGGCTACACCATCCACGCCGAGGGCTCGGTGCTGATCGAGTTCGGCCATACCAAGGTGCTGTGCACCGCATCGGTCGAAGAAAAAGTGCCGCCCCACAAGCGCGGCAGCGGCGAGGGCTGGGTGACGGCCGAATACGGCATGTTGCCGCGCGCCACGCACACCCGCAGCGACCGCGAAGCGGCCAAAGGCAAGCAGAGCGGCCGCACGCAGGAGATCCAGCGCCTGATCGGCCGCTCCCTGCGCGCCGTGTTCGATCTGAAGGCGCTGGGCGAGCGCACGATCTCGCTGGACTGCGACGTGCTGCAGGCCGACGGCGGCACCCGCACGGCCAGCATCACCGGCGCGTTCGTGGCGGCGCATGATGCGGTGTCCCGCCTGCTGGCCGAGGGCAAGATCCCGGTTTCACCCATCCGCGGCCATGTGGCGGCGATTTCGGTGGGCCTCCTGAACGGGGTGCCGCTGCTGGACCTGGAATACGTGGAAGACGCCGCCTGCGACACCGACATGAACGTGGTGATGACCGGCGCCGGCCACTTCGTGGAAGTGCAGGGCACCGCGGAAGGCGCCGCATTCACGCGGCGTGAAATGGACGCCCTGCTGGCCCTGGCCGAGAAGGGTGTGGCCGAGCTGGTCACGCTGCAGCGCCAGGCGCTCGGTCTGGTGGCGTGAGGCGATGGCGATGAAGCTCGTCCTGGCATCGAACAACGCCGGCAAGCTCGCCGAATTGCAGGCGCTCCTGGCCCCGCTGGGCATCGAGCTGGTGCGCCAGTCCGACCTGGGCATCCCGGAGGCGCCTGAGCCGCACCGCACCTTCGTTGAGAACGCATTGGCCAAGGCGCGCCATGCCTCGCGCCTGAGCGGGCTCCCCGCGCTGGCGGACGATGCCGGCCTGTGCGTGGAAGCTTTTGGCGGTCTGCCAGGCGTGGACACGGCCTACTACGCCACGCAGTTTGGCTACGAGAAGGGCGACGCCAACAACGTGCGCGCGCTGCTGGAGCAGATGGCCGACCAGGACGACCGGCGCGCGGCGCTGGTGAGCACGCTGGTGGCGCTGCGCAGTGCCGACGATCCCGAGCCGCTGGTGGCCACTGGCCGCGCGCCCGGTCTGCTCACGCGCGAGCCGGTGGGCGACAACGGTTTTGGGTTTGACCCGGTGATGTTCCTGCCGGCCTTCGGTCAGACCTTCGCCCAGCTGCCCACCGAGGTGAAGAACGCTCACAGCCACCGGGGCCAGGCAGCCCGGCAGATGCTGGCGCTCATGCGCGAGCGCTGGTTCAACGGCACCCCCCGCGTGAAACCCGCATGAGCGACGACAAGGGAACCCCCATGTCCTGGCCCGGTGCCCGCGCGCCGGCAGAGGCGTCCGCCACGGACGTGCGCCTGCACGACGTGCGCCACTGGATGCGCCCCGGCACGCTGCAATTGCGCAGCCTGCCACCGCTGTCGCTCTACATCCACCTGCCCTGGTGCCTGAAGAAGTGCCCTTATTGCGACTTCAACTCGCACGAGTGGAGCGCCACGGCCGCGCCCGGCCAGCCCCTGCCCGAGCAGCCTTACCTGGACGCCTTGCGGGCCGACCTGGAGGCCTCGCTGCCGCTGATCTGGGGCCGTCCGGTGCACAGCGTCTTCATCGGCGGTGGCACGCCCAGCCTGTTTTCACCGGAAGCCATTGACCGCCTGCTGGCCGATGTGCGTGCCCTGCTGCGCCTGGATGCCGACGCCGAGATCACGTTGGAAGCCAATCCCGGTACCTTCGAGAAAGACCGCTTCCGCGCGTTCCGGCAGGCCGGCGTGACGCGACTGTCGATTGGCGTGCAGAGTTTCAACGATGGCCACCTCAAGGCGCTGGGGCGTGTGCACGACCGGGCGCAGGCCATGGCCGCGGTGGAAGAGGCCGCCCAGGCCTTCGACACCTTCAACCTGGACATCATGTACGCGCTGCCCGGGCAGACGCTGGCGGACTGCGAAGCCGACATGCGCACCGCGCTGTCCTTCAACCCGCCGCACATTTCCATCTACCACCTCACGCTGGAGCCCAACACCTATTTCGCCAAGTACCCGCCGACCCTGCCGCCGGACGATGATGCTTACGCGATGCTCGACCGCATCACCGAGCTCACGGCGGAATCGGGGCTGGAGCGCTACGAGGTCTCGGCCTACGCGAAGCCGGGCCACCGCTGCTGGCACAACCTGAACTACTGGCAGTTCGGTGATTACCTGGGCATTGGTGCCGGCGCGCACAGCAAGCTGAGTTTTGCCCACCGCGTGGCACGCCCGGTGCGGGTGCGCGAGCCGCGCCTGTACATGGAACGGGCGATGGCGGGGCAGGCGGTGGTGAGCGCGGACGAGGTCAAGCGCGCCGAACTGCCGTTCGAATTCATGCTCAACAGCCTGCGCCTGCGAGAGGGGTTTGCGCTGCAGGATTTTCTGGACCGCACCGGGCTGCCGCTCTCGGCCATCGAGCGGGCCCTGTCAGAAGCGGTCAGCAAGGGGCTGATGGAGCGCGACGCGCTGCGCGCCTGGCCCACGGCGCGCGGCTTCGATTTCCTGAGCGACCTGCAAAGTCTTTTCCTGCCCGATTGAGCCGCGCCCGGACATCCGCGCCGCGCGTGAGCCTGCCGGAGGGCCACCGGATGGCTGGCTATGCGACGGCCGCCTCCCGAGCGCTTTCTGCCACGATCTCTGCTGGCGATGCGATGCGCAGGCGCAGGGTCGCCACGGTGCCTTCGCCTGGCTGGCTCTGCAGGGCCACATGGCCCCCGTGGATCTCGGCGATTTCGCGCACCAGGTTCAACCCGAGGCCGGTGCCCGGGATGTTGCCCGAGGTGTCGGCGCGGTAGAAGCGCTCGAAGGCACGGGCCAGCTGGGCCGGCGTCATGCCCATGCCCTTGTCCCGCACATGAATGGCGGCGCAGGGCTGGCCTTCGTGCTCCGCCATCTCGATCTCCACGCTGACCTCGGCCTGGCCAGGTGAGTACTTGAAGGCGTTGCTCAGCAGGTTGGTCAGGGCTTGCTGGATCTTCTCGGCATCGGCCATCACCTGCAGGTCGGGCAGTGGCCCCATGTTCACCGTGCGGCCCAGCTCGGCGCTGGCAATGCCACCCACGGCCTCACGCACGATCTCCGCCACCGGGGTGGGGACGATGTGGAAGTCCTTGCCCTGGCGGGCTTCAATGCGCGAGAGGTCGAGCAGCTCCTGGATCAGGTTGGAGAGCAGCAGGCCCTGCTTGTGCACCGTCTGCAGCAGCTCGCGCTGCTTCTCTTCGGCGTACTTGCGGTGCAGCATCAGTTCGGTGAAGCCCAGGATGCTGGCCAGCGGAGTGCGCAGCTCGTGCGCCGCCGTGGCCAGGAAGTCGCTCTTCATGCGGTCCACCTCGGTCTGGTGCGTCACGTCGCGGAAGTACAGAATGGTTTCGCCACTGCCACCGAGGTTGCGGCGGATTTCCCGCTCCAGCACCTTGAACGTGGGGCGGGCCAGCGTGATGAGATCGGTTGTGCGGTCGTTCCACGCATCCGTGATGGACCGGTAAGCCCCGGCGTCTTCGCACAGGTTCTTGAACCATTCGTCGAAACGCTGGAGTGAACACCAGGCCGGCAGTTCGCCCACCATGGCGCGGAAAGACGGGTTGCTGCTGATCAGATCGCCGCGCCCGTCGAACACGGCAAAGCCGTCGGGGCTGAGGTCGAACGTGGCGTTGAGTCGCGCTGTGCGCTCGATCAGCTTCTGCTTCACCTCGATCTGTCCACTCACATCGTCGATCACGTTGATGTAATGGGTGATGTTGCCGGCCGCATCCCGCACCGGCGCGATGGCCAGCTTGTTGTGAAAGACCGAGCCGTCCTTGCGGTAGTTTTTCAGCGTCATGCTGATTTCGCCACCCGCCTGCATGGTGCGTGCGAGCAGCAACTGGTCTTCTTCGTCGGTCAGCGGCCCGGCCAGCAGGCTGGCGTCCCTTCCCAACACCTCGCGGGGTGCGTAGCCCGTGAGGCGGGTGAAAGCCCGGTTGACGTAGACCAGCGGCTGGGGAAAGCGCCGTGCATCGCTGATCATGATGCCGTTGAGTGTGCAGTCCACCGCCCGGCTGTAGAGCGCGAGGTATTCCTCAGCCAGTCTGGAGTCGCTCAGGTCGCGCACGATGCAGGTGTAACGGATGTCCGGATCGTTCGGAATCTCACCCAGCAACACCTCCACCGGAAACTCGGTCCCCCCATGGCGCAAGGCCATGAGCTCGACACGGCCGATGCGGCTCTGCGTGCTGTGGATCAACATGCCGTCGTCCATCGCCTGCTGCAGCGCCGCGGCGTCCAGGCCCAGGAGGAAGGTGCTCAGCGGTTGTTCGTGAATGTCGTCGGCCACGCGGCCAAACATGCGTTCGGTCGCGGGGTTGGTGCTGTCGATGCTCCCGTCGCGCCGCACCCCGATCACGGCATCTGCTGCCGTGTCCAGGATCGCACGCAGCCGGGAGAGGCGGTGCTGGGTGGCCGCGATCTGGGCCGCAAGCTCCTGTGACGACCAGTTCAGCGCCCGACCCAGCTCTCGCACTTCCTTGCTGCCCCAGCGCATGCGCAGCACGCCCCCAGGGGCGCTGGCCAGCTGGGTGGAGAACGCGGCGAGCGCGGTCAGCGGCTGGATCGCCCGTCCCAGAAAGATGGAAAACAGCCAGAGCGCCAGACTCACCAGCAGCAAGGTGCTGAGCGCGGAAAACAGCCAGTCCGTCCGAGCCTGGTCCAGCCGCGCCTGGTGACCCACCCCGACGTCGATCCAGCCCGACCGCATGAAGGCTTCGCCGTCGGCGAGCGCCTGGCCGGGGCCAGGCGGCACCATGTTCAGCCGTGCATACGCGTGCAGGTGGCTGCCGTTCAGGACAAACGCCCCCGCAGGCGCCTCCCGAGTGGCCTCGGTGGGCAGCCCCGCGCGGGGCACGCCATGCTCGTCGCGGTCGACCCGCACCAAAGTACGTCCTCCCGGCAGCACCGCCTGAACCGAGGCCACGCCCGGCAAGGCGGCGAATTCCTGCAGGCTTGCCGTGAGCGACGCGTGGCTGCCATCCCGAACAGACGGGGCGGCCACATGGGCCGCGAGCGTGGCCAGGGCGGTGGACCATTCGCGGGTCTCTTCCCACGCATGGCCGACGCTGCGCTGGTACGAGATCAGGCCGATCACCACGCAGCCGACCACCGTCACGCCCATCACGAGCCATCGGATCTGGCTGAGCAGGGATTGCTGCGCGAAGGCGTGCCGCAGGTGTATCCAATGCTTCATTCAGAGCGCCCTGCGATGGCTTCACAGGCGCTGCAGCGACCCGGGACGGGGTGGCGCAAGGGCCCGCCCTCCCTCGGGGGCGGGCCGCTGCGTGCGCCTGCGTCCTTCATGTGCTGCGACCCAGCATGTTGTCCACCAGGTCCAGCAGCTTCAAGGGGCTGAAAGCCTTGGTCAGGTACGCGTCACACGCGACCTTGCGGCCCTGCTCCAAGTCTTCCTTCTGGGCGCGCGCCGTGAGCAGGATCACCTTGGTCGTGCGACCCAGTTCCGGGTGCTTCTTCACTTTGTCGCACACCTGGTAGCCGTCCAGTTCCCCCGGCATCATCACGTCCAGCAACATGACGTTGGGCTTGATGTCCTGTGCCATGAGCCACCCGTCCAGCCCATTTTCGGCTTCGAATACCTCGGCGTCGTCCAGGTGCTGCAGCGTCAGGCGGATCAGCTTGCGGATGTCGGGCTGGTCGTCAACGATCAGGATGCGCGCGGTCATGCGGGTCTCCTGGTACGGCCGCTGGCGAGCAGTTTCGAGAGGTCTTCAGCGTAAATCTGGGCTTGCAGCATATCGAGGTGGTGGGTGTTGCGGCGTGGTGCGCCAGTGGGTAGTTCAAGCATGACGTGGAGCTCCTGCGCGCTGTCCTGCTCAATGCGCAGGCGACCGCCGTGCAGCTGCAGAATGCGCTGCGCCAAGGGAAGGCCAATGCGCATGACGGGGGGTGCGCTCGCCGTTCGGGGGTCATCTGCCAGTGCGGGTCTGAACAGCGCCGAGGCGTGCTGGTTGAGGGTGGCAGCCGAGAGAGCCCCCATGTTCGAGATACTGACCAGCAGGTGCTGGCCGGACGCCCGGAATCCAATTTCCACGCCCACCGGCAGGCTGGGGTCGATGGACTGGCGCGCGTGCACCACCGCGTTGTGCAGGCATTCGTAGAGCGCCCTGCGCACCATCCGCTGGCTGCCGTAGACGGGCGGCAGATCGTCTTTCTCGCCTTTGAAGACGATCGACACACGCTGGCCGCGCACACTGGGTGCCAGTTCCTGGCAGGTGCTGCGCACCAGGTCGACCACGAGTATCCGCTCGTCGGTGATCAGCACATCCTCGCCAAACACGTCCACCAGGTCCACCATGCGGTCCAGTCGCTCGGTGAGCGCTGCCAGGCCGTCCTGGAGACCGGGCACCGACTCGGCAGGGGGAGCCGCCCGCGCTTTGTGGACCACGTCCTGGATGGGGGGCAGCAGCTCACCGCGCAAGAGTTCCATGATCTGCTGCAAGGACGGGCGCTGATCCCCAGCCGCCTCTGGGGCGGGCCGCTCTTCGAATGCCGCGTCGGCCACCACCTCCTTCACCGCCAGGGCCACCAGTCCGGCGATCGGCTTGGGGGCAAAACGGCAGTCGAGCGGGGTGATGCCACGGTCTGACATGGCTTCCACTCGCAAGCTGGTCTGCGTCGCGCTCTTGCCCTGCGCAATGGCGCCCACCAGGGTGCGCACACGGGGGTCGCTGCCCAGCACCAGCGACGGCCGGCTTTCCATCAACTTGGCCGCCTGATTGGCAAACACCACATGCCCGTCTTCACTGAAGAGCAGCAGCGCGCTGTCGATCAGGTCCAGCAAAACCAGCAAAGGATTGGAGCCAGAAGGCGCTGCTTTCTGCATGATGGTGCCGATGAGTGGACGAGGGCGAACACACGCGTCGTCAATTGGCGACTATATCGGCAGCTGGTTACAGAGCTTTAGCGATGGGGTGACCGGTTGTGTCGCATCGGTTTTGCGGGCGGCCGCTGTTCAATGCGCAATCTACACACGGACGCCAAGCCTGTCATGCCCGTCACGCCCCCTTTGACTTCGCATCACCACGGTTCACCTGGAGCCGGGTCGATCGCGTCAAAAAACCACTGCCAGCACCCAGGGAGATGAGGGGTGCGATGTGGGAAGACCCGACAGACGAAAAAAAGCGACCCGAAGGCGGGTCGTAATCTGGTGCGCTGGCGGAGACTGTGAGATTCGAACTCACGGACCCTTGCGGGTCGGCAGTTTTCAAGACTGCTGGTTTAAACCGCTCACCCAAGTCTCCGGATGCGATGGCAAGGCGGTAGTTTAACCTGCGCCGCCGCCGGTGCGTCCCTCCGGCATCCCTTCAGCCGCTCCTGCGGCGGCCTCGCCATCTCAATCCTGCGGACGCAAGCCGATGATCAGCGCGGGTGGCACCCGGCCATCGGTGTCGCGCGGCAGGGTGGCGGTGCGGTCAATGGCGCGCAGCACGGCTTCGTCCCAGGCTGCGTTACCGCTGCTTTTGACCAGCTTGCTGGACGTGATGGTGCCGTCTGGCAGCGTGCGCACCTCCACCTCGGCGCGGGGGTTGCCCAGGACCACGTCGGTGAACACCACGTTGGGCTTGATGCGCGCGGCCACGCGGCCGGCGTAGCCGGGCGACGGGCCGCTGGACTGCTGCGCTGTGCCGGTGGACTGGGCGCCGCCGGTGGCGCCCGCCTGGCCCATGATGCGGCGCAGTTGCTCGTCGCGCTGCTTCTCCGCGGCCAGCGCGGCTTCGCGCTTCTCTCGTTCTTCAGCTTGCTGGCGTTGCTGTTCTGCCAGCTTTTGCTGCCGTTGCTTTTCAGCCGCCACCTTTTCAGCTGCCGCCTTGTCGGCCGCGGCCTTTTTTTCTGCCGCTGCCTTGTCGGCCGCCGCCTTCTTTTCCGCCGCCGCCTTGCGCTCGGCGGCCAGTTTGTCTGCCGCGGCCTTCTCGGCGGCGAGCTTGCGCGCCGCTTCCTCCCGGGCTTTGCGCTGCTCTGCCTCGGCTTCAGCCTTCTTCTTGGCTTGTGCCGTGGCCACGTCGGCTTGCCGTGGCGCGGGTGGCGCAGGCGGTGGGGCTGGCGAGGGTGTCGCAGGAGGTGGGGGGGGC
>Ga0208490_100085_pt1 | contig 78237 bp, 67 predicted proteins | sample SubbioAug_CSWold_FD_184818 | JGI IMG/M metagenome (GOLD analysis project Ga0208490, IMG submission 184818) | Serpentinite rock and fluid subsurface biosphere microbial communities from McLaughlin Reserve, California, USA - CR11Aug_CSWold (SPAdes) | ecosystem: Environmental > Terrestrial > Deep...
AGCCGAATGAGCATCACGACAACCCGGCGAGCACGCGCGTCCCGAAACCATCCTCACCGAACCTGTCGCCGCCATCCTCACCAGACGCGGCGCCCTACAACCAGGTTGCCATCTGGAAAGAGTCGTTCGTAGTCCTTCGTGTACCACTCGACGCCGACGAACAAGACGTCGTGCCCGCCTGCGACTTCGCGCACGGCTGGGAGCACCCGGTTGGCGAGTATGGAGCGGTCTATTACAGAGATCTCTGCGTGTCGCGTCATCCACCTGCGCCTGTGGAGAAGCCGCCGTGGTGAAAGGACGACGGCGCGAAGCCGTGGCAGGCGAACACGGAGCCAGGTTCGAAACGGAGAACCCCGCTCGAAGTGTGAGCGCATCATCGCAACGCTTCAGAGACGAGCAGAACCTCATAACGGCCGAGGTGTTCTTGGAACATCTGCACCGGGAGCCCGCCTCCCTCCCCCTCTCCGTACTGACTGTCGTACTCCATCGCGGCATCCGCCTTCCTTGGCAGCTGGCTCGAGATATCGCAGCGTCTCGATCGACGCACCGTCTCGACGACCGACTTCGCCCGCTTGAGACTCGACTCGGGACCGGCGCCGGCGGCCGCGAGCCGCGGCCACCGATGCCAAGACCACACCATGTACTCGTGAACAACTGCCTCTCCAACTCGCAGATCGACGAGGGCCGAGTGGAGCGCCACATGGTCGGGGTGACCATCCTGTGCCGCGCAGATGAGAACTTCCCTCGGCTGCAGCGTCTTGATCAGCGTGTTCACGTACGCCACCAGTTCATCGCGATGCTCGGCGAGCCTGCCATCAGCGATCGAGAGCAGATGGAGATCGTCAGCCGCCACACCGAGTGCTGCGCTAGCTCCTCTGGCTTCCTGAGCGCGGACGGACCTGACAGCGTTCGGCGACCGGTCCAGACGATCGGAGAGGCTGCCGTCCGTGGCAATGACCACGACGACGCGCTCGCCAGAGTCGGCCTTCGCAGCAATCGTGCCCCCGCACCCCAGAGTCTCATCGTCGGGATGGGGGGCGAGGACCAAGCACGGCCCATCAGGCCAGTCGTACGACTTGGCGAAGAGAAGCGCGGCGGCGCGCAACACGACCCTGGCACATCGACCCAGGAGGCGCCGAGCGTTTCGCCACACTCGTGCGACGGGCTTGCGCGGGCTGGGGATGGTCAGCTCGATCCCGAGAGGTCGAGCGCCTCCCGGTAGAAGCCGGCCTCGTCCGCCAACTTCTCGGGGCGGTCGAACGCGACAAGCCTTCCGTCTTGGATGACCATGATCCGATCGCAGATGTTGAGGGTCGAGAGCCGGTGGGCGATGATGATCACCGTCATGCGATCCTTGAGTTCGAGCAGCGTCCGACGGATGAGGTGCTCGCTCCGTGCGTCGAGCGCGCTGGTCGGCTCATCGAGGATGATCACAGTCGGAGACTCGACGAGCGCCCGAGCGATCGTCAACCTCTGGCGCTGACCGCCACTCAGTCGACCCCCCTCGTCGCCCACCTCGCGGGCGTACCCCTCCGGGAAGGCAACGATGTCCTGGTGGAGGTGTGCCAGCTTCGCAGCCCGTTCGACGTCTTCGTCACCGACGCCGTAGCGGAAGAACCGAATGTTGTCCGCGATCGAACCTCGTATCAGGCGTGCCTCCTGCGGCACGAAGGTGACCTTTCTCGCCCACTCCTGACGGTCAATCGTTCGAATATCTCGTCCATCCATCTGAATCGTGCCGCCGAGGGGTTCCCGCAAGCCGAGGAGTAGCTGCACGAGGGTCGACTTGCCACTTCCGGAGGGTCCAACGATTCCGACGACTTCCCGTGGCTCGATCGCGAAGGAGATGTTCTTCAGCACCCGCTCCGTGCCTTGGTAGGCGAACTCAAGGCCTTGCACGCTCAACCGTCCGACATCGGGCACGGGCTCATCGCCGAAGCTCGTCCTACCCGTCTCGAGCACATCCAGCTGTCGGCGGAGCTCGTCGATCAGCGGCGACGACGACGCCAGCGAGATGTAGGCACTCTGGAGTGCCTGGCCATAGCTCAGCGACCGCAGCATGACCAGCATCGCAGCGCCGAGGGAGGTCAAGCTCGTCGCCGACGAGATGGCGACCAAGGCGAGCGCAGCGACAAGAGCACCGTAGGCCAACCCGAGGTAAAGCGGGGTCGTCAGGCCGGCGACGAAGATGTGACTGCGGTTCCGGCGACGAGCCTCCTCGATCCGATCCGTGACCAGCGCTTGGGTCGGTTCCTGCGCGTGGAACACATGGAGCTCGAGACCCAATCGCGAGACATCGTTCACCACGACCGCGAGCTCCATCCCTGCTGCGGCACTGCGTTGACTGCGACGCTTGACCGCACCGCGAAGCGGCCGGAGCACGAGGCCCAAGACCGCCACCGAGGCCACCAAGACCACCGCTCCCAGCGGGTCCACTCCGATGGCGATGCCCAGCAGCGCGACCAGACTTGCTCCTGACACCAAGCCCTGGTTGACCCCGGACATCATGCCGCTTGCTTGGCCGCTGTAGCCGGAGAGGAGCTCTTGCAGGTTTCCCCCGCGCATCCCTTGCTGCACGGGCCATGCCGCCTGGAGGAATGCAGACGTCAGGCGATGACGAATTCTCGCCACGACGCTGGACGAGACGACCGATGCCTGCCAATTCGCCACCACGGCGAGCACGACTCGCACGGCGACGGCAGCGAAGGCCAACCACAAAGCCGTACCGACGGAGACATACCGGCCGAGAACGAGCCCGACTCGGTCGTTGTGATCCGTCACTGCGAAGGCCGCCCGGGTAGCGATGATGAGGAACAGAGCCTCGGATACGCCTCCGGCGAAAGCCATCGCCGACATCGCCGCCAAGCGTCCGCGACACCCGTGGACCACGAAGGCGACCGCCGGTCGGATGCTCACGTCCTCGACTCGAGTGCCACCGCGCCCCCGGAACGCAGCGAGCACGGTCGCGACCCGCCCGAGCCTCGATGTCATATCCTCTCCAAACGGCCGTGGCCAAGATGCCAGGCCTCTGCTCCAACAGGCAGCGAACCGTATCGCGCCGCGGTCTGGGCGCCGGGCACGACCTCCATGCGCATCGCGTTCCTCATCACCGCCTATCGCGACCTTGATCACCTCGCCCGACTGGCGCGCCGACTGCGAGAGGATCTGCCGGGTTCCCTCCTCGACATCCAGTTTGATCGAGGGTCGCCGCTTGCGGATCGAGCGTCGGACATGCAGCTCCCCGTCAGCCTCACCTCCGGCCCGGTCCGGTGGGGTGACGGCTCGTACTCCGTCGAGATCGTGGCGTCGCTACGACGCCTTCAGTCCAAGCCGTGGGACTGGGTCGTCCTGCTCTCTGGCCAGGATTACCCGATTCGTCCGCTCAACCGCCTCACCGCGGCTCTGTCGTCGACTGGCTTCGTAGCGTTCTGTCCGGCGACGGAGGAGAGCGTGTCCGAACGGCGGGACGAGATCGACCGGCGCTACCGGTACCGGCACTACTTCGTCCCGGGCACCTGGCCCGTGGCCGCCCTCGCCATGGGGAAGAAGGTCGGCACGGTCCTCGAGCACCGCACCGGTGGAGCGGTTCGGGTGCAGGCACGGCCTCGTCGGGCCGGACCGGCCATCGCTGTCCGCAGACAGGACACCATCTTCGATGCCCGACGCCCCTGCTTCATGGGTTCGGACTACTTCGTCGCTTCCCGTCCTGCCGTGGACGCAGCCCTTGCACTGCTGCATGCAGACCCGCGGATACTGGCCTACTACCGCCGGTGCTTCGTGCCCTCCGAATCTCTGTTCGCGTCTGCCTTCCGGTGGACAGCGACCGGGCCGGTGGCCGACGACAACTTCCACTTCATGCGCTTCAGCGGCCTCGCCAACCCACGTACCATCACCCCCGCTGACCTGCCCGAGCTCTCGACGATGGACAAGGTGTTCGCGCGCAAGTTCACCGATGACTCGGGCTGGGTGGAGCAGGAGCTACCCCTTCTGGCTACGAGGTGAAGCGCCTGCTGGTTCTCACCCATCGCCTCGATCGAACGGGCGCGCCGCTTCAGCTCCTGACGCTGTTGGATGGACTGGACGAAAGACTCGGTGTCGAGATCGTCCTGCTCCATGCGCAGTCGGGAGAGCTCGAGGGCCTGTTCGACCGGCTCGGCATCGTGCGCCGTCGGGAGGCACGACTGCTGCGACTACTCCGCCGAGTTGAGCCCCACGCTCCCCGCCCGCTCCGGCGGCTGCTCCGCACCACCTGGGCGGTTGCCATCCGCAGCTCCGTGGGACGTATCGATGCTGTCTACATCACGAGCCTCATGTCTCACCGCCTGGCAGCACCGTTCCTCGGACTGCCGACCGTGCTCCACGTGCACGAGTTCGGTTCGATGGCCGCCTCCCTGGGGGAGGAAGCCTTGTCCATGATGTCCTCCGTCGACCGCGTCCTCGTGCCAAGTCGTGTGGTGGCGGACTGGGTGGTCGAACACGGCGCAGCACCAGATGTGGTGCACCTCCAAAGCGGCGCCGTACCGGACGATGCCTTTATACAAGCGGCGAGCTCGGCGATCGAGGAGCTCAGGACGGACCTCGCCCTTCGCACTGCGGACTTCGTCATCGTGTCCGTCGGGTGGATCGGTCACGCGAAGGGCATCGACCGCTTCCTGGATGTTGCGGACCTGCTCGCGACGGCTCTCGACGGCGCGGTGCGAATGGTCTGGGTAGGCGCCGGCTCACAGCCCACGACGGAAGCGGTGGTCTTGCGGGAGATCGAAGTCCGTGGACTCGGAGGCATCGTGTCCGTACTTCCGAGGACGACAGACCTTCGGCCGCACTACGCCGTGGCGGACGTCGTGCTGTTGACATCACGAGAAGAGTCCCTCTCTCTCGTGGCTCTCGAGGCTGCCGCCCAAGGCACCCCCGTCGTCTACTTCCCGGGATCTGGCGGACCCGACGTGCTGGCCGAGGAAGGCGTCATCGTGGCGCCTGCGGGACACCTGAAGGCTGACGTGGTCGAGCTGCTGGTTTCACTTGCCCGTGAGCCGTCGAAGCTCCAGGCAGCATCATGGCGTGCCCGGTCGGCGGTGGAGCGGTATCGCGTCGAGCGCGCGAACCGGCAGCTGGAGGCACACTTGCGGTCAGCGCTCTTCAGTGCGCAAAGCACCGGGGCGTGACCTACAAGCGCGAGGATTGATGGATGCCCGACGTAAGGGTGAGTGTGGTCATTCCGGCCTTCAACGCCGGACACACGCTCGCACGTCAGCTGCACGCGTTGTTCCGCCAAGAGCTGACGGAGCGGTGGGAGATCGTCGTTGCCGACAACCGCTCGACGGACGACACAGCGGAGGTTGTCCGGCAGGTTGCTCAAAGCGCTCCCGTGCCGATCAGGCTCGTGGCTGCGGATCGGGCACAAGGCGCCAACGTCGCCCGAAACGTCGGGGTCGCTGCGGCATCAGGACGTCTCCTGCTCCTCGTCGATGCCGACGACGAAGTCTGCGACGGCTGGCTCCTCTCCATGGTTTCGGAGCTGGAGCACCACGATTGCGTCGCCGGATCGCTCCGGGTTCAGGGCCCGGATTCTTCCTGGCGCCGCATGGTCGAGGATCTCGAGCCCAAGCACGGGTTCTTGCCATCGCCCAGCGGTGGGAACTGCGGCTTTCGACGCGGAGTCTTCGACCACCTGCGAGGCTTCGATGAACGGTTCGGGGCGGGTAACGAGGACACCGAGTTCTTCTGGCGCGCTCAGCTGGAGGGCTTCGACGTCGCTCTGGCCGCCAATGCCGAAGTTACGGTGCACATCGGCGGGTCCTTCAAAGCGGATTGCGCGCGGCGTCGCACCTACGCCGCTGCTGATCCATTGCTGTACAAGCACTTCCGGCTCGCCGGCATGCCACGAAGCTCGACCATCGGAGCCCTCCGGCAGTGGGCGTGGCTACTCAAGCAGTTCCCCCGGCGGTCGCGCTCCCCTGACGCGGCAAGGCACTGGGCCTGGGTGTACGCCGTTCGCGCCGGCAGACTCCAAGGGAGCATCACCCACCGGAGGGTGTACCTGTGAGTCCGAGAGAAGGGACGGTCCGCCAGAGCCCTCGAGCGCGCGCAACGGGGCGGCGTCTGCTCTTCGTCTCGGGAGAATGCGACGGCGGCGCCCCGCGCAGCACCCTGGAGCTCGCAAGGCGTCTCGTGCCGAGGTATGACGTGTCGGTCGTCCTCGGGGACCGCAGCGCCGCTTCGGCGACCTACGGGCGCTTGACCAAGGGCGCAGTGAAGCTTGGCCGACTCGGGGACCTGACGGCAGGGCGGGTAGCTCAGCGGCTCGGCACCAACGGACAGACCGCGACCGATCGAGGTGTACGGATCGTCCGCACGGCAGTCGCTGCCAATCGGGCTCGACGAGAAATCGCCGACTGGGAGCCGGACGCCGTCATCGCCAACAGCCTGCCCAGAGTCGAGATGCGCTGGTTGCTCGAGCACGCTCGAGCCCGGGGCATACCGTTCGTGGTCTATGTGCGAGAAGATCACGCGGTAACCCACTTCTCCGTTTCGGGGCTCTGCCCCGACCTCGCCCTCGCGAACTCCCAGACGCTCACAGATCAGATCTCTCCATACCAGGCCTGCACGTGCGTTCCTTCGGTCGTCGACACTTCGGGCATTCGGGTGGAACCAACGCGCGAGGTGGTCGTCAGCGTCAACCCGGCCCTTGACGCCTCCGCGCTCGACGTCGCTCGGCATTGCCCGGAGATCGACTTCGTCCTGCAGGAGTCTTGGCAGATGGAACCGCGGTTCGAGCGGGAGTTGCTGGAAGCCGTCGATGCGCTGCCCAATGCCAGGTTCCGACGTGCGGTTCCGGGTCCGAACGAGCTCTTCGCGGACGCACGGCTGTTGCTGATCACCGCTCAGGCCGGCCGTCCACGCATCGTCGTGGAAGCTCACGCCTGCGGGATCCCCGTCGTTGCACCCGCTCTGCCGCCCATGCTCGAGGTGGTCGGGGACGGCGGCCTGCTCTTCCCACCGGCTTCGACTCCGGCCGAGATCGCGACGGTCGTTCGCCAGGCTTGTCGGGCGTCGAGGTACGAATCGCTCTGCCAGGCCGCGCGATCCTTGAGCATGTCCGCTGATCGCGATCCAGATGCCATCGCGATGCGGTTCGACGATGCTCTCGTTGGAGCATTGTGGGCGAACTCTCGCTGATACGTTTCGTCTGAGATGGCTCGCAGCGGGGATGAGCTGGAACGGGAAGATCTCGACCTGATGGTCATCATCCCGTGCCACAACGAGGAAGCGACGCTGGCGGAGCAGCTCGACTCGCTCACGGCGCAGGAGTGGTCTGGCCGATGGGCCATCACGGTGGTCAACAACCGGTCGACAGATCGCACTGAGGAGATCGCCGCCTCGTATCGAGACCGGGGAGTTCGGTGCATCGAGGCGAACGACGGCTCCGGTGTGGCGTACGCACGGAACCAGGGCGTACGACACACCACTTCACGTAGCGTGGCGTTCTGCGACGGGGATGACGTCGCATCCGCCGGGTGGGTGGCAGCGATGGGGGACGCTTTGGCGCTCCATCCTCTTGTTACAGGTGTTCTGGATGTCTCGACGATCAACGGCCCGGCGGCGGCGTCGCTCCGCCCTGCATCCAGCAGCCAAAGCCTGCCGCACTTCGGCGCGGTGCCGTTCGCGCGAGGCAACAACTGCGGAATGCACCGGACGCTATGGGAGCAGCTAGACGGCTACGATGAGCACTTCGTGGGCCTGGAGGACATCGAGTTCTCGCTGCGAGCATCTGCGGCCGGTGTGACGCCCGTACTCGCTGCCGGGGCCGAGGTCAGGTACCGCTTTCGGACTGACCGCCGCTCGGTCTGGAGGCAGGCGTACTACTACGGACGCGGTCGAGCAGCGCTTGCCAAGCAGGCGCGGGAGTTGCACATCGTAGGTCCGAAGCGCACCGAGGGCCTCCGCTCATGGGGGTGGCTGCTCCTGCACCTTCCTGAACTGCGCAGCGCGACCGGGCGGTTGCGATTGCTGTGGGTGATCGGCAATCGCTTGGGTGTGTTGCACGGCGCTCTGGAAGCAAGGACCTTCCATGTCTGAGTCGCGTCTGCTGGGAATCGTCGTCACCTACAAGCGACCCAGCGAACTGGGTCAATCCCTCGCTGCTCTCGTTGCTCAGACGCGGCGCCTCGACCGCTTGATCGTGGTCAACAACGAACCTGGTAGCGACGTGCGCGCCGTGGTCGAACAGCATCCCTTGGCGGCAGGCACGGTGTCTGTCATAGACACCCCGGACAACCTCGGACCTGCCGGAGGCATCGCGTCGGGAATGGAAGCCTTGTTGCAGGACGCGTCGGACACCGACTTCGTCGTGGTGTTCGACGACGACGATCCGGTGGTGGACAACGAGGTGCTGGCGGACCTGGCGGTCGCGGCGGCGGCCGGCGGTCCCCGTCTGGGAGGGGTGGGTCTTCGGGGCGCCGTACTCGATCGTCGGACGGGGCGCTTGCGCCCGCCATCGATGGCCGGTTCCGACGCCGCACCCTCAGCTCGGGTCGATTACCTGAAGTCGGGCTGGACTCCCTTGTACTCCGTGCGAGCCATACGCGAGATCGGACCGTTCGATGCGGGACTCTTCTTTGGTTTCGACGACCTCGAGTTCGGACTACGGCTCGTCGATGCGGGCTACCTGCTCGAGGCGCACGAGCTCGGACGCGAGCAAGCGGATCCGCCGTCGACGCCGAGCCTCGGATATCGGCGTGCCGAATGGCGGACGTATTACACGGTACGAAACCTCGTCATCGTGTTGCGGCGGCACGCTTCTCCGTCGGCCGTTGCCCTGACCGTGCTCCTGCAGGGCGTTGCCAAACCACTCTTCAACCTCCTCCGGGGGCCCCGGTCGGGTTGGCCCCAATGTCGGATGGCGTGGACGGCCATCTGGCACGCCACCATTGGCCGTCACGGGAGAACTGTCAGCCCGGAAACAGCCAAGACCAACCCACCCCGCCGCTCCTCGTTGACAAGGCAAGCGCTCCGTTAGAGGCGGGTGGGTCCGGATGCGTGACCGGCGTGGCCCGGTCATTTCCCCTTGAGAATGACTCCCCCGGCACGACGGACACGCCTGCGGAGCTCGTCAGCCAGCGTCGGTACGGCTGGATCGGGCGGACCAAAGCCCGTCCGAGCTGCGACTTCCGTCCATCGTGGTGCCGCGGGATGAGTACAAGCGTGTTGCCACGGTTTGGGACGATCGAGGAAGTGGACGACAGCCGGTTCTTGTCGAACCCGATCGATGGTCTCGTCGTCATAGACGAGGTGCACACCGTGCTGGTCGTCCAGGAACGGCGTCTGCTGGTTCCACTTCGGGTCGAGCTCGAGCCAGTCCTTGTGGAGAACGTAGTTCCAAGCGTTCTGATCAAGGTTCGGGCCGCTGCGCTCGTGGGACGAGAGGTGAGCGACGGCCTTCTCCTCTAGGCCCAGTTGCCGCCATCGCTCGACATCGAGGAGAACGACACCGCTGTTGAAGTAGGGCTGCCTCGGATCCAAGCCCAATGTGCGCCAGCGGTCGAATGCCCCTCGGGTCGCGATGTTCGGGAAGTTGACAGACCGGACTGCGGCCGCCGTCCGGCCACCGAGATCTGAGTCCCACAGAGGCCGAAGCGACGTCTCGATGAGGAGGTCGACATCGAGATAGAGGCAGCGACGGACGTCATCGTCCAACAGGGAACCGATCCTCAGTCGAAAGCAAGCCGCCCTCGGCAAGTGAGAGGCGGAGACGTCAATACCAAGGTCTCGTCGGCCGAGATCGATCCACACGACCGCCACTTGGGAGCTTCCGATCGATTGCTCGATCCGAGCTCGCACGTCGCGTGGAACGGCCTCGTGCAGGACGGTCACCCGTATCGGGCCCGTCGTGCAGGCGGCGAGAGAGCGCAGGGTCACTGCGGTGGGTAACGCGTACGCGGTGTCCGTGGCCACGACGACGTCGATTCGCGCTTCATCGAGGGTGTCCATGTGAGGTCTCCTCCTCCCTCGTACTCAGGAACGGCAGGTCACGCAGAAGGGCTCGTGCCTCACCATCCAACTGGCTCAGTACCCACACCCAGCGAGCTCTCGTGCTCCTACTTCCCGCTGCTCCTGGCGCGTGGCGCAAGAGCCAGGCAACTCGCCTGAACCGGGATGGCCATGGTCGAACCGTCGGTTCGGGCGCGTAGGGGGCTGCGGCGCGCACCGACCGCCGCGTCGCCCCGTAGGCCCGTCCCTGCCGGTACGAGTCTGTGAGGCTGAGTCGGTAGCGGTACGCGACTCGCGCAAGAGGCTCCCAGTGCAGATCGACACCTGCTCGCCACGCACGAGCGCCGAACTCGATGTCGTCCCCGCCACCCCTTGAGAGGGTCTCATCGAACAGGCCGATCTCTCGAACGAGCCGGCGGTGCAAGCCGAGGTTGCACCCGTGGGCGAACGGCAGCGACCCGTCGAAGACCGCCCGCTCCTCATAGATGCGTCGCCCCCGCATCTCCCGGACCCATGCTGGGTTCAGACTGTCGAGGTCAAGCGGTCCCGTCACATAGGGGGTGGCCGGAGAGATGGTGCTGGCCATAGCAGGCACCCACGTGCGGCTAACCACGTCGTCGGCATCGCAGATCGCGATCCGTTCACTTCGGGCCGCCTCGATACCGGTGTTGCGAGCATGACTGACACCAGTGCAGCGATCGGCGCTCACGGTCCTGACCAGACCGCGCCGGTCACCTCGGTGTGCTTCGACGGCGCCGGCGACCGCGCCGTCGGTTGAGAGGTTGTCCGACACGATCACCTCGACGCTGCCGGCGAAGCTCTCAGCACTTCGTAGGACCGCTTCCACCTGTACAGGGAGAAGGTCGCCCCCATTGAACGTCGGAATGACGACAGACAGGTCCATGCCGGTGCTTGAGGGAGCGGGCGGCTGCAGGACTACCCAACCAGGTCGGCGATGCGTTGCACACCCTCGGCCAGGTCGTCGTCGCCGAGGGCGAAGGACAGACGGGCGTAGCCGGGGGTGCCGAAGGCCTCGCCGGGCACGATGGCGACCTTGGCCTCCTCGAGGATGATGGCGGCCAGGTCGAGGGTGTTGTCGGCGGCACGGCCGTTGAGCGAACGGCCGTAGAGGCCGGTGAGGTTGGGGTAGGCGTAGAACGCCCCCTCGGGCTCGAGGCAGCTGACGCCGTCGATGGCATCGAGCATCTTCCAGATCGTCTGGCGCCGACGATCGAAGGCCTCGCGCATCATCGCCACGTCGTCGAGCGGCCCTGAGACCGCAGCCAGCGCGGCGCGCTGGCTGACGTTCGCCACGTTGGACGTGGAGTGGCTCTGCAGGTTGGTCGCAGCCTTGATGACGTCGTTCGGGCCGATCATCCAGCCGACTCGCCAGCCGGTCATGGCATAGGTCTTGGCCACGCCGTTGAGCACCACGCAGCGGTCGGCGATCTCGGGGACCTCGACGGGCATGGAGGTGAACTCGTGCCCGCCGTACACGAGGTGCTCGTAGATCTCGTCGGTGAGCACCCAGATGCCGTGCTCGGCGGCCCACTGGCCGATGGTCCGCACCTCGTCCCGGGAGTACACGGCCCCGGTCGGGTTGGACGGTGAGACGAACACCAGCGCCTTCGTCCTGTCGGTGCGGGCGGCCTCGAGCTGCTCGACGGTGGCCTTGAAGCCGGTGCTCTCGTCGCAGACCACCGGGACGGTGACACCTCCGGCCAGGCCGACTGGCTCGGGGTAGGTCGTCCAGTACGGCGCGGGCAGCAGCACCTCGTCACCGGGATCGATGAGCGTGAGGAACGCTGCGTAGACGGCGTGCTTGCCGCCGTTGGTGACCAGCACGTTGGCCGGATCGACGTCGAGGCCGGAGTCCCGCTCGGTCTTCTCCGCGATGGCCTGCTTCAGCTCTGGAAGGCCGCCGGCGGGGCTGTACTTGTGGTTCTTGGGGTCCCGGCACGCCTCGACGGCAGCCTCGACGATGTGGGCCGGTGTGGGGAAGTCAGGCTCACCGGCACCGAAGCCGATCACCGGCTCGCCGGCTGCTTTCATGGCCTTGGCCTTGGCGTCGACGGCGAGGGTGGCGGATGGCGCGATGGCGGCGACGGCGGCGGAGATTCGGGACGAGGACAAGGGATTGCGCTCCTGATAGCGGACCTCTTGATACTGACATCTGGAACGGCGGCCAGCGCATGCTGATCCGCCAGTTCCGCACTGACTGCCGAGGCTTCCAGCGGTGCGACGCGCGGCAGGACACGCTGACGTGTACCAAGGCCGGCGTATCCTCACAGCGTGGGACGGCGGAACGTGCCTGACCTCGCGGTCTGCGCTTGCGTAATCCTTCTCTCAGTGGTCATGGGCGTCGTCCTGATCGAGGACTACGGCCAGCTCGGTCGTCACAGTCCCGACGCAGCCCAGTACCTGCGAATGGCCGCTGGAGACCCAGTGCCTGACCCGTACGCCAATCGCGTCTTGGCGCCCGCGCTCGCGGGTGCCCTCCCGGGATCACCGGAGACGGGGTTCCGGATCCTCTCGTTCGCTTCGCTCACCGCCGCCCTGGTGGCCTCCGCTGTCCTCAGCCTGCGCACGGGTGCGTCTCGGGGGGCAACAGCCACCGCTGTCGTTCTCGGCGCGGCCTCGCCGGCGGTCTCGTACATTCTTGCCAACCCGTTCCTGACCGACGCTCCCGCCGCAGCGGCCGGCTCGATCGCCGCCGTCGCCTTCGTATTCGGCGCGTGGCCCGTGTTCCTCATGGCTCTCGTCGCCGCCGTCGGCTTTCGGGACGCGACCGCAGCCTTGGCCTTCGTCTGGCTACCCGAGCGGCAGGTCCGGCATCTGGCACTCTCGGTTGCCCTCTGCCTGGCCGTTGTCGGCCTGTGCCGAGTCGTCGCCGAGCCCAACGGCAGCTTCGTGTACGTCGGGATGCCGTCGTGGTCCCGGTGGATGGCCGACCTGGTCCGGTCGTGGGGTCCGCTCTGGCTCGCCGCAGGCGCCGGCCTCCTCGCCGTGCGCTCGCACCGCGAGCGGGTGGTGATCACCGCCGGTGTCCTGTTCACCACCGGGATCGGGCTGACGTTCATCTTCAATGACACCGAGCGGATGGTGCTGCCCCTGCTACCCGTCGTTGTCGTCGGAACCGCCCACCTGCTCGATCGTGCGACCAGCCGAGTTGCTCCAGTCGTCCTCGTCCTGGCCGTGTCCGCCACCCCGATGCTCGCCTTCCGCAACGTGGTCGTCCCAGAGACCTCCCTGCTGCGAACGAGCGAGGCAGTACGGATCGGCGTTCTGCTCGTCGGCCTCGCCGCTGTTGGCCAGATCGCCTTGGGTCAGGCGCGGATGGGGCACAACGCTCGGTGGAGCCAATTCGCACGCCTCAGATCCCTTCGCGATAGTGGCGAGCGTGTCAACCGACCTCCCGGCCATCACGATCCCTGACGACCTGAAGCCGAAGGACGGGCGGTTCGGTGCGGGTCCGTCGAAGGTACGGCCGGAGCAGATCCAGGCCGTGCTCGACGCTTCCCCCGAGGTCATGGGCACCTCCCACCGGCAGGCACCGGTGAAGTTCGTCGTCGGCTCGCTTCGCAACGGTCTGGCCGAGCTGCTGCAGCTGCCCGACGGCTACGAGATCATCCTCGGCAACGGCGGCACCCACGCCATCTGGGACGGCCTCACCGCAGGGTTCGTCGAGCACCAGTCGCTGCACGCCACCTTCGGCGAGTTCTCCTCGAAGTTCGCCAAGGGCATCGCCGCCGCCCCGTTCCTCGCCGACCCGATCATCGTCGAATCCGAGGTCGGCACCCACCCCGACATGGAGGCCGTCGACGGCGTCGACACGTACGCCCTGACCCACAACGAGACCTCCACCGGCGTGATGATGCCGGTGAAGCGCCCTGAGGGCGCCGACGGCCTCGTCGCCGTCGACGCCACCTCGGCCGCCGGCGGCCTCCGGGTCGACCTCACCGAGTGCGACGTCTACTACTTCTCGCCCCAGAAGGCGCTGGCCTCCGACGGCGGCCTGTGGCTCGCCGCCGTCTCCCCTGCCGCCGTCGAGCGCATCGAGCAGCGTGCGACCGCCGGCGACCGCTGGATCCCACCGTTCGTGAACATGAAGGACGCCCTCGACAACAGCCGGAAGGACCAGACGCTCAATACGCCGGCACTGGCGACGCTGATCATGGCCGACGCCCAGGTCCAGTGGCTGTGCCACAACGGCGGCATGGAGTTCGCCGCCGGTCGCTGCGACCAGTCCGCCGAGATCCTCTACGGCTGGGCCGACGCCCACGAGTTGGCCACGCCGTTCGTCACCGACCCGGCGAAGCGCAGTCACGTCGTCGCGACCATCGACTTCGCCGACTCGGTCGACGCCGCCCAGATCGCCGCCGTGCTCCGAACAAACGGGATCGTCGACACCGAGCCGTATCGCAAGCTCGGCCGCAACCAGCTGCGCATCGCCATGTTCCCGGCGATCGACCCGGAGGACGTCGGGGCCCTCACGGCGTGCATCGACCACGCTGCAGACCGGCTCACCTGAAGGCTCACCAGCTCAATCGCGCTGGCGCAGGCGGGACCAGAGGTACCGCAACCGACGGATCACCCCGCCGCCCCCCGGCCCAGACCCCATCTGGACATGACCCGAGAGGTAGAGCAGGCGGTCGCGCCAGGTCGGCAGGTACCGCAGGTGGGCGAGCTCCTCCGCCGCAGGGCGGCGCTTCTCACCTAGGTACGCCCGGTCGACCAGGCGGTCCCGCTGGCGAATCGGATCGGCCATCGCTGAGCGCCACTCGTCAGGCAGTTCGAGCATCGCTGCATCCCATGCCTGCCGGATTCCCTGTTCCGCGAGCGACCGCACCCGCCACCCTTCGGCACGATGCAAGACCTCACGAGCACTGCCCGCCTGCTTCTCGCTCATGACCAAGACGTCGGCGAGGCTCGACAGCCGGCGGTAGCCGCCCCGTGACGCCACCGCGTGGATGCACGCGTGGATCAGGCGGTCACCGTCAGCCAGGGCCCACAGAAGTTGGCCGGCGAGTTGATACGGCATCCGCGCTGCCAGCAGCTCGCTGGTCGGGATGAGCAATCCGAGCGATCGATGGGCCACGTGCTGGTGGAGGTCGATCTCCGCGATGCCCTGCCGCCGGTAGGTGATCGCGTGGGTGAACCGGTCGTGGTGAGGTGGGAGCTGGTAGGCCGAGTGCCATCCGGCGCCCTCCAGGAGACCGCGTACTCGGGACATGTCCTCTGGGTCGACGAGCAGATCCACGTCTCCGACCTGGCGCTGGCTGGGGTCGCGATAATCGAGATGCGCGGTGGCGCAGCCCTTCAGGACGGCGAAGGGCACCTCGGCGGCGATCAACTGGTGGGCCACCGAGACCAGCGCGTGTTCGATCCGCACCGCCGTGCACGCCACGTCCAGTTGCATGGCAGTCACGAGGTCGAATCGTTCTACCGCAGCTTCACCGCCCTGGGCGCCTGCGAGGGCGTAGAGCTGGGGGATGACCCGGTCGCCCCTGGCCGCCGTGACCCACTCCGCCCAGGTCCGATCTCCCAGCTCGGACGGATCGGCCCGATCCAGCGCCGCACGCAGCAGCTCTGCTCTACGCCGGTCGTCGCTCAAGGAGGCTCTCGTTGCCCAGCTGCTCGAGTATCGCGGACAAGGCGGCGCGCCTCACGTCCTGGGCGACCTCTGGGTAGTGGCAGCGCAGCACGGACTCGAGCTGGGCGAGGTCGCACCAGTCGTCGAGGGAGGCCCAGACCAGCGCAGCCGTCTCCGGCAGCACGAGTGCAGTGCCGTCAGCGGGCCGGGCGAGGACTGTCTGTGCTCCCACGTGCCGCGCAGGCACCGACCGGCGACGCAGCCGGCAGGAAAGATCGGCGTCGATCCGGTCCACGGTACCCGGTCCGCCGGAGCCACCGACAGTAGGCTCATCGCAATGGGTAGCGACGGCGGTGCCCGGCAGCTGGAGCTCAGCCGGGGGTTTCGTGCGGGGGCGTTCCGGTTCGCCGTCGGAGCTCCCACCCGGGAGCTGGTAGATCTCGTCGAGGAGCTCTTCTGCGATCTTCCACCTACCGAGCCGACCTCACGAGATGAGGATCTCACCGTGTTCGAGCTGTCGCCGTCGCCGACGGCACCGAACCGGTACGAGCTCGAGGGACCGGTGATCGGTCCGCCCGGCGCACTCCCCCTCGCCGCGACCGTCGCGCTCCTCGTCACCGCCGTCAGCCGAGGTTCGCTCGACGCCGAGCCCGGATGGCTGCACCTCCATGCCGCAGGAGCCGTTCGTGACGGCCGGACCGCTGTGCTCGCAGCCCCGAGGGAGACCGGAAAGACCACCACGCTTGCCACGCTCGTCCACCGGGGCTGGGGGTTCATCAGCGACGAAGCGGTCGCCATCACCGCGGACGGAGATCAGCTGCACGGCTTCGCCAAACCACTGTCGATCAAGTCGCGGGGACGCGGGCTCTTGTCGCACCTCGAAGCCCGCTTCCTGCCCCGAGGCGAGGTTGCGCCGGATGCCGTGCTCCATGCGTCGCTCGGACCGACCGGCGCCACCGCCCACCCCTGTGCCGAACCCCGACTCGTGTGCCTGCTGCACCGCACGGGAGAGGCCGGCACACCGGCTGGCCAGCCGTGGTGGCGGCCGATGCACCCCGTCGATGCGGTCGTCGCCCTCATGGGCGAGACCATGGATGCCGGACGGTTCGGACCCGAGGCTGTGGTCACCTTGGCCCGCCTTGCCACACAGAGCCGGTGCTACGAGATCGGCCTCGGGGGGCCCGTCGACACTGCCGAGCTGATCGAGCAGCTGTTCGAGCAAGCGCGTCCCGACCCGCTCCCGGTCGAGGTCATGGACGACGGCACCTTCGTCCGCCCGAACGTCCGATCGGTGTTGATCGGCGATCGCGTGGTGATCCATGAGCAGCCCGAGGGACGGATCCTCGCTCTCGATCAGCCGGGCACCCAGGTCTGGATGAAGCTCGGCGGTTGGCTGCCAGGACTCGACATCGACCTGCACGGCCCCGTGATCGCCCAGTTCGTCCAGCAGCTGCACGCGTTCGGCCTCATCGACCTCCCCCCATCCGATTCGGCTCCAGGCGTCCGGTCGTGAGCCCCATCGACGACGGCTTCGTCCCCGAGCTCAAGCCAGATCTCCTCCTCCGAACCCTCGGACACGAGGCCGTCGTCTGGTCCCCAGCGAGACCGGAGCCCACGGCGCTCGACCCGATCGCCGCAATCGTCCTGCAGCTCATCGACGGCATCGCATCCGTCGATGAGATGGTCACCGACATCCACGAGGTGGTCGGGGTGGACGTCGACGTCGCCCGCGGGCAGGTCCACCGGACGCTTGCCCAGCTCGACGCGGCCGGTGCCTTCCTCACGTCGGAGCCGGCGCCCGTTCCGGAGCGCCAGCGCGAGCTCTTCGTGAACCCCCCGAGCACGTGAACGGAGCGGACCAGCCGCCTCGGGAAGGTGGCATCGGTGAACCTCCAGCTCGGTGCTCACCAGGTGCGAGTCGTCTGCCCCCGGCGGATGGCTCGTCGCCTCGCATCAGTCCTGCGTGAGCATCTGATCGACGAGGAGGTGCCCATCGGGTTCGTCGTGCGACCGACCACCCTCCGCACGCGCGAGTACGTCCTGGTCGACCGATGCGGCTTCATCCTGGCGAGCTCGAGAGGGGCGGAGCACGTGCTGGCGTCGCTCACGAGCCACCTCACCGCCCTCCTACCGACCGCCGAAGACCGCGTTCGCTTCCGCCTTCGAACGATCATCCGCGAGGGAAGAGCAACGCTGGGCCCGTTCCCTCTGTTGTCGATCCCGGCGCTCGAGGAGGCGTCACTGTCGGGCTCGGGTCACACCGTCCTCGACGCACTGGCCGTCGACGTCGGCGTGACTGACGGGACGATCGCCGGAAGCGTCGACCGCTGGCACGGCCTCGAGAGCCTCGCCCCCCCGCCGGCGCACCGCTCGGCGCTCGGTGTCGCACCGATGCCGGTCGATCGGATCGCTCTGGCACTGCCCGAAGGATCCCTCCCACCCACGGAGGCCGGCGTGGTGGTGGCGCTCTGCAGGGAGGCACTCGGGGGCGAGCGCGCCGACATCCTGGCGGCGGCCACCACCGTCGTCGCCGCCGCGGAGACGGTCGCAGTCAACGTACGGCAGCCGATCTTCGATCAGCTCAGGGGCTGACAAAGCCCAGGCTGCGCCCGTCCTGTCGGCCGAGCGTCGCTCTTCTTACGAAGTGGCTTCGCCGCTAGTCCGGCGGCGGCGGTCGGAACTGGTCCAGACAGGCGGCATCGCCATCCCGGAAGCACTCGAACCAGATGCCCCACCGCAGGCTGCCATCGTTAGGGGGCGGGGGCGTGGGAACAGGGTTGGCACCGGTGAACTTCGGAAAGCAGATCTCCATCCGACTCTCGCCATTGGCCGTTCCAATGAAGTTGTCGGGATCAGAGCTCACTGAATGCGACGTACCCCAGAACTGCGACGCGTCCTCCGGCGGATTGTTGCCGACCTGGCTGGTGAAGTAGATCCGGATCGAGACCCTGCACTCATCTCCCTCTGGGAAGGTGAACACGTAGTCATTGCACGTCTCGGTCGTGGCACAGGACACGAACTGCCCGTTCGGCAGGCTCGTGCGATACGGCGATACGTCGTTGTTCTTGAGCCCGAGGTAGTCCTTGATGGCGTTGTCCACGATGGGCCCGTTCGTGTATTCGAACGTGCTGCACGAACCGGAGCTGTTGGTGTTCATGTCCGTGATGACGAACTTGAAGGTGAAGTTGGTGCACGCCGCTGCGTACGCCGGCGTCGCGCCGAATGCGGTGATCTGGGGGCCGGTCCATGCCATGGCGCCGACACCCACACCGACGGCGGCCTTCAGCGCGTTCCGCCTAGATATCCGAGACTCGTCCTGAGCCTGGAGCGCTTCGTCAGTCATTGCTCGTCCTCTCGCACCGTGGAGCCCTTGCCGCCTGGAGCAACTCACAGTGTGGTCGACCCACCTCGAGGTGTCGACCCCGGAAGGTCACCGATGCGACGAATACCGGTGCATTCTCGCTTGCGACTGGTAGCTCGGCCACCGTGAGCACGATCCGTAGGGAGAAATGTCACGCACCGAGTGGAACGCGGGCGAGCCGACGGCGGCGCCGCGCGATCAGTGGTGGGAGGCACACCAAGGTGAGCGCGAACGGCAGCACCTGCACGCGCTGGCGGACGAGGATCCCCGCGTTGCTGAAGGCCGAGAACCCGTAGACGAAGAGCACCGTGTACGCGACACAGAGCACGACGTAGGGGGCACGAAGAACGCCAGCGGCGGCCCCTGCGATCCGGCGCCAGCTCGTCGCGAACAACACCATGAGCAGCAACGACTCGGCGGCGGCCAGTGCAGCCTGCACGTTGTTGACCTGCCACGGGAACGGTCGGAACAGGACCCCGACGAAGGCCTCCGGGAAGCGGCTCGGGTTGAGATCCGTGCTCGACGCCGCCCCGATCTCTGACCCGCCCTGTCCGGTTCGTCGGGTCACCTCGTCGAGGGTCGTCTGGACGGCCTCTGCGTCGAACTCGTCGACTCCGAAGAAGCTCTCGAGCTGGCCGACGGCGAACACCATGCCGGCGCCAAGGATGAGCAAGACGACGAACTTCCCGATGGGGACGAGCGACGACGAGCCATCGGGGCTGCGACGGACCAGGTAGGCGAGAAGCACGGCGAAGCCAACGATCGCGGCGACGTGCGGACGCACCATGCCGAGCATGATCGATCCGGTTGCGAGCAGGACCAGACCACCCCGGGCCGCGGTGAGCATCCTGGCGCCTGCGTACGCCACCACGCCGAGGCCGAGGCACATCCAGGCCTCCTTACCGATCGACGAGGGCCAGAACAGCATCGAAGGCAGGAGGAAGACGAGGCGGGCGTAGCGCAAGTGGTCTCCCTCGGGGCAGGCACGGACGAACGCCCTGTGGAACAGGTACAGCCCCCAGAAGCCGAACCAGGAGAAGACGAGGAAGCCGCCGATCGAGGTCGCACCGGTCACCGTGTAGACCGCCCCGGTGACGATCTGGACGAAGCCCGTTCCCTGCACCGGCCGCCCCAGATCGGCATAGAACATCCCCTCACGGAACTGGCGAGCCAGACCAGCGCCGACCCGGCTGTAGGCGGCGGCGTCGGCTTGCCCGTCGTACACCCCGAAGGCGACGACGTAGCGCGGGATCGCGGAGACGAGCTTCAGTCCGAACGCCCACCACAGCAGCCGGCCGATTCGCCGGTCCGCTTCCAAGACGGAGGCACGTCGCAGCAACGGAAGGCTGACGGCGACCAAGCCGATGGCCACGGGAATCGACGCCCAGGCGTCGTACGACCGGTGCTCCATGAGCCACGCCATGAGCGCGGCGAGTGCCCCGATTGCAGCGACGGCGAGGCCGGCAGCGAGAGTGGGCGGCGAAGGACGCCGGAGACCGCCGACTCCAGTCAGGCGCCCGACGACGGCGACCACCGAGTCAGCTCCGCGTACCTGGCTCGGGCTCCTCGACTGCATCGAGCGTCCGCTCGATCTCCTCCGGCTGCGAATCCGCCCGGTCGCCCTGCTCATCGGGCCTCCGATCGGCTGCGTGCAGTGGCCGGGCTTCGGTCACCGGAGGATCGGCCTGACCGCCGTTCGTATCCCTTTCCCCATCGTGGCGTCCAGCACCGAGGTTCGCATCGGCCGAGCCCGCACGCCCGCGACGACGGCGCGGGCGTTCCGGCGTCGTGTAGTAGGAGGAATAGTCACCGTACGAGGCATCCCGGGCAGGAACCCCCACCGCCACCACACCCGCAACGGGGGCGCTCAGGCGATCGAGGAGGAAGCGGGTGCGGCGGGCGCCGTCGATCGTGGTCTTGTCGATGCGGGCCACGACGACCACGGCGTCGCAGGCGGGGATGAGCTCGCTGGCGTCGTTGGTGGCGAGCACCGGCGGCGTGTCGACGATCACGACGTCGGCCAGGGAGCGGGCTTCGGTCACCACATCGCGCCCGGCGACGGCGACGTCGCCGAAGTGGCGGAGTCGCCCACCGCTGGGGGCGAGGAAGACGCCGGGGTGACTCGTCGACACGACGACGTCGGCGAGCGAGTCGCCGGCGTCCTTCGTGAGCACGTCGGCCAACCCGGGGCTGGGTGGGCGATCGAAGAAGAGGTGGATCTCCGGACGCCGGAAGTCGCAACCGAGCACCAGCACGGTTCGGCCGGACTCGGCCAAGGCGATGGCGAGGTTGGCGACCGTCGTCGTCTTGCCGTCGCCCGGCGACGGCGACGTCACGAGGATGACCTCGGGCTCGTCGACCCGCGGCGCCTTGCGAGCGTCGAGCCCGAGGCGCGTCACCGGGCTGAGGAGCAACGACGACCGGAGGGTGCGGAAGGACTCGGCCAGTGCGGACATCGGGTCGGAGGTGGTGAGGACTCGTTCCCTCCGCCGGGAGCCGACGAGCGGGACCTCGGCGATCACCGGGAGGCCGAACGCCTCGCTGATGGCGCGGACCTCGTGGAGGCGGGTGTCGATCCGGTCGATGACCAGCACGACTCCGAGACCGAGCAGAAGTCCGATCCCTGCCGCGAGCGCCGAGCGCGCCGTGCGGCTGCGGGGTGCGCTGAACCCTCCCCCTTCGATCGAGGCGAGCTCCGGCAGAGCGGGCTGGAGAGTGATGTAACCGGCACTGGGGGGCGGCTGATCCATCACCTGCTGCTGCTGGTCGATCGCGGCGCCGTACCGGCGGAGCTTGGAGTCGCGCTCGGCCTCGAGCCGGCTCGTCGACGCGCCGGACGCTTCGGCGGTGGCGATCTCGTCGTCAAGCGCATCGAGCTCCGCTTCGAGCGTGGCCAGATCGGTGTTCACCCGCTCGATCTGCTCCTGCTGCTGTCTCGCCGCCTGCTCGCCGAGGTAGGCGAGGGTCTCCTCGCCGAAGGCGTTCGCCCGCCTCGCAGCGTCCGATCTGCTGTTGCCCGTCGCGGTGATCTCGAGCGTCCCGGCAGTCTCGCTGGACTCCACGACCACGTCGGCAGCGAGGAGCGCCGGGTTACCGCGGTAGCCCAATCGTTCGGCGACCCGCGCCGGCACCTCGCCGGTCTTCACGAACAAGGCGATCGTGGCGAGCGCCTGCGGGGCGATCACCTGGTTGTCACGCAGTAGCTGGTGGGTCGCTGAGTAGGTCACCGAGTCGTTGCGAGGTTGCTCGGGAGTGGTGAGCCACGCGGCGAGGCCCGAGACGAGGGTGCACGCCAGGATCAGCGCCCACCGGCGCCGGAACAATCGGAGGTAGTCGATGAGGTCCATCAGCGCGCCGCCTTCAAGGCCGGGGAGGGTACCGGAGCCCTACCGGGCGGATGGGAGCGCAGCCACGACCTGCTCGGCGTGGTCGTGGAGGGCGGCGATCGCGCCGGCGAGGGTGTCGACCGTGGCGTCGTCCATGTGCGACCACAGGGGTGGGCTGAGCACCGACCCGGCGAGCTGGTCGGTGACCGGGAGCGGGCGGGGGCTGGGCCAACGATCGGCGTAGGCCTGCTGGCGGTGGATCGGCGGGTGGTAGTAGCGGCGGCTGTCGATGCCGTCGAGCTGGAGAGCCGCCTGCAGCCCAGGCGCGGCCATGCCGAAGCCGTCGGGATCGACGACGACGGTGAGGTCCTTGAACGTGGACGTGTCGCCCTCGGCGGGGCGGACGACCCGGAGGCCCGGGATGTCGGCGATGGCGGCCTCGAAGCGGTCGACGAGGGCGTTGCGGCGGGCGACGTGCTCGTCGAGGCGGGCGAACGATGCGAGGGCGACGGTGGCGTGCAGCTCGCTCATGCGGGCGTTGAGTCCGCAGAAGCGGGTGTCGTAGTCGCCCGGGTTCCCGTAGTCACGGCCCATTCGCAGCCGGGCGGCGAGGGCGGTGTCGTGGGTGGAGACGAGGCCGCCCTCGCCGGCCACGACCACCTTGGTGGGGCTGAGGCTGAACACCTCGGCGACGCCGTTGCCCCCGATGGGTGTGCCCTGCCGTGCGCTGCCCAGCGCATGGGCGGCGTCGTAGATGACGGGGATGCCGGCATGGGCGGCGAGCGCATCGAGCGCCTCCACCTCGGCCGGGGTCCCGTAGATGTGGGTGGCCGACAGCGCCACCGCTCCGTCGAGCAGCGGGGCGATCGCCTCGGGGGCGAGCGTCGCCCGCTCGGGTTCCACGTCGGCGAAGTCGGGCGTGCCCCCTGCCCAGACCACGGCGTGGGCCGACGCTGAGAACGTGAAGCTGGGCATGACCACGCGGCCGGTGGCACCGATGGCCTGGTACACGAGCATGAGGCCAGCGGTGCAGCTGGACACGGCGACCACCTCGGTGCCGAGCCGCTCCCCCACCACCTGCTCGAGCCGGCGCACGGCGGCACCGTTGGTGAGCAGGCCGCTGTCGAGCACGGCACCCAGCTCGGCGGTGAGGGCCTCGGGCTCGGGGATGGTCGGCCGCACCAGTGGCAGCCGGTCGGGGAAGGCGGGTGGGCCACCGAGGACGGCCGGCGTCCGGGACGCCCTCACAGCACCTCGATGTGGGGATCGCCCCGGCGGCCGGTGGCGTTGCGGGCGTCGAACAGCAACGTCGACCACGCGGCGATCTCGTCGAGGTCGTAGGTGGCGTGCGGGGTGAGCAGCACCACGGCGTCGGCCCCGCGCACCAGCTCCTCGGTGAGGCGCCGGCGCCGCAGCTTCACGCCGTGCTCGTCGATGGCGGCCACGAACGGATCATGGAACGACAGCTTCGCCCCCCACGACGACAGGTGGGCCAGCACCTGGATGGCGGCCGACTCGCGCACGTCACCCACGTCGGGCTTGTAGGTGACGCCGAGGGCGAGCAGCTTCGCCCCCTTCATGGCCACGCCCCGCCGGTTGAGGGCGTCCATGATGCGCCGGGCCGTGTAGCTCGGCATCTGGTCGTTGATGTCCTTGGCCAGCTCCACCAGCCGGAACGGACGACCCGTGTCGCGGCGGGACTGCCAGGTGAGGTAGGCGGGATCGAGGGGGATGCAGTGGCCGCCCACGCCCGGCCCCGGCTCGAAGCGCTGGAAGCCATAGGGCTTGGTGGCCGCCGCCTCGATGACCTCCCACGTGTCGATGCCCTGGTCGGCGCACAGCTGGGCGAGCTCGTTCACGAGGGCGATGTTCACCAGCCGGTAGGTGTTCTCGAGCAGCTTGGCGAGCTCGGCCGCCCGGCAGCTCGACACCGGGTGCACGATGTCGACCAGGCGCTCGTAGAAGGCCACCGCCGCAGCCGTGCAGTGCTCCGTGAGGCCGCCCACCACGCGTGGGACGTCCGCGAACCCGTGGTCGGTGTCGCCGGGGTTGATCCGCTCGGGCGAGTAGGCCAGCAGCAGGTCCTCGCCCGCCGCCCGGCCGTTCGCCTCGAGGAGCGGGCGCAGCACCTGCTCGGTGGTGCCCGGGTAGGTCGTCGATTCGAGGATCACCAGCGTGCCCGGGGTGAGGTGCGCACCGACGGCGGCGCCGGCGCCTTCGATGGCGGCCAGGTCGGGGCGGTGGTCGATGAGCGGAGTGGGCACGCACACCAGGACGACGTCGCTGCCCGCCACGACCGACGGATCGGTGGTGAACGTCAGCCGGCCGGTGGCGTGGGCCTCGGCGAAGAGCTCGTCGTCGACGCCGGGCACCACCTGGTCGCCGGCCGTCAGGGCGGCGACACGGTCGGAGTCGAGATCCACTCCCGCTGTGCGCATGCCGGCGCAGGCCGCAGCCGCGGCGACCGACAGGCCGACGTAGCCCTGGCCGATGACCGCGACGCTCGCCGTGCTCGCCTCGATGGCGTCGACGAGGGTGCGGGACAGCTCGGCGGCCGGGTCAGTCCGGCGTCGTGCGGGGGGCATCGTCGGAGGCTAGGTCGATCGGGTCGTGGTGTCGGGGTTCCGCCCGTGTCGCCCCGACCCGGACCGTCGCGGCGAAAAGGGCGGCCCGGACGTCGTCGTCGCGCTGCTCCTCGGCGAGCGTGGTCAGCCGGATCACCGCCGCCCGCAGCTCCTCCGGAGCGGGCAACGTGGGAGAGATGCGCGTGATCGACTCGTGCACGGTCTGCAGCGCCGGCTCGTCCTCGTTGAGCAGCTCCTCGGCCAGCTTCTCGCCCGGCCGCACGCCGGTGACCCGAACCTCGATGTCGATGCCGGGCCGCGCGCCGGACAGTCGGATCATCCGCTCGGCCAGGTCGAGGATGCGGACGGGCTCGCCCATGTCGAGGACGAACAGGTCGCCGCCCTCGGCCAGCGCGGCCGCCTGCAGGACGAGCTGCACGGCCTCGGGGATGCTCATGAAGTAGCGGGTCATCCGCTCGTCGGTGACGGTGACCGGGCCGCCCTCGTCGATCTGGCGCACGAAGGTGGGCACGACGCTGCCCCGGCTGCCGATCACGTTCCCGAACCGGACGGCAGCGTGGGTGGCACCGGGAGGGGCGAGGCCGAGGACGAGGTGCTCACCGAGCCGCTTCGACGCCCCCATCACGCTCTTCGGCGCCACGGCCTTGTCGGTGGAGATGAAGACGAACCGCTGGACGCCGACGGCTTCGGCGGCGTCGAGGAGGTGCTGGGTGCCGGCGACGTTTGTGAGGATCGCCTCGCTCGGGTGGTCCTCGAGGAGCGGCACGTGCTTGTGGGCGGCGGCGTGGAAGACGATCTCGGGGTGGTGCCGGTGGAACGCGTGCTCGACGGCGGTGCGGTCGCGCACGTCGGCGAGCAGCTGCACCGCCGAGCCGTCGAGGGTGGCGGCCAGGTCGTGCAGGTGGGATTCGTCGTGGTCGAGGGCCACGAGGGTGGCCGGCGCGCAGCGGGCGACCTGGCGGACGATCTCGGAGCCGATGGACCCGCCGGCACCCGTGACCAGCACGCGGCGACCGGCCACCATGCGCCGGACCGCCTCGAGATCGGTCTCCACCTGCTCACGGCCGATGAGGTCGTCGATGCGCAGGTCGCGGATGTGGCGGATGCCGGCGCCGCCACGCATGCGGCCGGCGATGCCGTCGACGATCTTGAGGGCGACCCCGGCCCGCTCGGCGTTGGCGGCGATGACCCGCACCGTCTCGCTGGTGGTGGAGGTCATGGCGACGACGGCCTGGTGGGCCCCCATGGCCTCGGCGATCCGGGGCAGGGATTCGTAGCTGCCGGCGACTCGCAACCCGGCGACCCAGCGGCCGTGGAGCTCGGGTTCGGGGTCGAGCAGGGCGACCGGCACGAGGCCTGCACCAGGGCTCTTGCGCATCTCACTGATGAGGGCGACGCCGGCGTCGCGGGCGCCGATCACGATCACGCGGAGCCCGTCGCCCGTGACCGCACGGCGGCGGAACGAGAACAGGCGGCTGCGGAACCGCACCGCGCCGAGGAGGAACGCGCCGAGCCCGGTGCCCAGCAGCACCACGGACCAGGGGACGATTTGGTCGAGCGCCAGCTTCGTGCCGCCCAGCACCAGCAGGGCGCAGCCGCTGGCGCCGAGCAGCCGGCGGGCCTCGTCGGCGCTCGCGTGCCGCCACACCTGCCCGTACAGCCCGAACAGCCAGAGCGAACCCAGGTTCACCACGACGGCGAAGGGCAGCCAGAGCAAGACCTGGTCCCAGTAGCGGCCGGGGACCGAGCCCTCGAACCGAAGGACGAGCACGATCCCGTAGGCGCTCACCAGCAGGAGCGCGTCGAGCACGGCGAGCAGGACGTCAGACCGGGCGCGGACGGTGGAGCTGGCTGCCCGTCCCCACCAGCCCGTCGGCTCGTCGCCGACGTCCTCGTCGTCCATGTCGTGCCTCTTCCCGCCGGTCGCAGGGTCCTTCGCGACCGTCGGAACGCTACCGACCGCCTCCGATGACGACAACGGGCCGTCAGACCCAGTGGCCTCCCTCATCGGCTGGGTGGAGCAGGGTCGCCGGACGACCGGCGGCGGTCGCCGCCCCGATCAGTGCGGCGGCCAACACGATGGGGGCGGGCCGATGCCACACGTGGTCGACGGCGCCGTGCAGTCCCACCATGGTGGCGGCGCCGACGGCGGCGGTGGCGAGGACAGGATGCTGGGGGATCGCAGTCCAGAGCCGGGCGGCGACCCAGGCGGCGAGGGCGAGGACCAGGACCAGCCCCGGGGCGCCGGCTTCGAGGGCGACCTCGAGATACTCGTGGTGCGCCCAACGCAGATCGGCATCGTCGCTGACCGGGTTCTGCGCCTCGAAGGCGCCGATGCCGAGTCCCCAGAGCGGTTCCTCACGGGCCAGGTCGGCCGCCGCGCTCCACAGATCAGCTCGGACCTCGTCGCCGGCACGGACGCCGTCCGCGCCGCCGACTGCCACCGCTGCGGTGACTGCGATGGTCATGAACACGAGGAGGAACCCGGCGATCGGGACCGCCGGAGCCCGGTCGGGTCGCCGTCCGGCGGCAACGAGCGCGGCCGCGACAGCGAGCGCGACGGTGCCAGCCACCGAACCAGTGGCCGCCGTGACACCGGCGAGGGCACCGGCCGCGACCACCCATGCCTGGCGGGCGCGACCAGGATCCGCCAGGCGCGCGGCGGCGACCGCGGCCAGGGTCCCGACGGCGGCCAGGGTCGCGTTGGCGTTGGCGTAGCCGGTGGGCGCGCCGGCGGCGCTCAGCAACCCCGGGTACGTCAGGACGAAGGTGGCGAGCACGGCGAACGCGATCGGGCCGGCGACGGGGATGCTCCGGTCTGTGAGGGTCCGACCGACGACCGCAGCGCCGACAATCGCGGCCAGGAGGGCCAGGGCGGGACCGGGCAGGCTGGTCACCTCGCCGTCGCCGGCGCCGAGGGCGAACCAGGCTGCGAGGGCTGCGACGATGCCGATGCCAGCGACATCGGCCTGCCGAGCGGTCCAGAAGGGCATCGCTGGGAACGGTACGGGGCCAGGTCGGGGCGCCGGGTCACCCCGAGGGCAGCCGTGGCGGGCCACGATGGTGGCCGTGGAGCTGTGGATCGCGGGGGCCGGGGGCGTCGGGCGCGAGACGCTGGACGTGGCGATCGCCGCCGACCGGCCGGTGGCGGGGTTCCTCGACGACGCGTCCGCCGGCGCCACGGTGCGAGATCTGCCGGTCTGGGCGATGGACGACGTACCGGCAGGTGCGGTGTTCCTGGTTGCGATCGGCGATCCCGAGGCCCGGCTCCGTGTGGCTGCCCGCCTGTCCGCCCCCCCGGGAACTGGACGCGCCGGCGTCGCACCGGCACTCGTCCACCCCCGGGCAATCGTCGGTCCCCTCACGACGCTCGGCGCCGGCTGCCTCGTCGCTGGTGGGGCGCACGTTTCGTCGTCGGTGGACCTGGGCGACCACACCCAGGTCCACTACAACGCCACCATCGGTCACGACTGCGTGCTCGCGGAGGGCGCCACCGTGCTGCCCGGTGCGAACATCGCCGGCGCCGTCCGACTGGGCCGGTCGTGCACGGTGGGCAGCGGGGCCATCGTGCTGCAGGGGCTGTCCGTGGGCGACGGGGCCACCGTCGGCGCAGGCGCGGTGGTCACCCGGGACGTGCCCGCCGGGTCGACGGTGGTCGGCGTCCCCGCCCGATCCCTCGACCCGCGCTGAGGACCCGGCCGCCCACGCCCAGCCCGGGCTGGGTTCCACCGGATCGGGCGCCTCCGGCCCGGGCTGCGGCCTCAGGCGCCGGCGCGGAACCAGTCGACGGTCGCCTCCAACCCGTCACGCAGCGGCACGGGCTCGACATCCGGGAACAGGGCGCGCAGGCGCGCGGTGTCGGCCTGGGAGTGCGGCACGTCGCCGGCGCGCACCGGCTGGTGGTCGCGCTCGAGCGAGGTACCGAGGATGTCCTCCAGCTCGACGACCACGTCGAGCAGCGTGACCCGGGAGCCGAACGCGAGGTTGACCGGGTCCGCGCTCGTGACCCGTCGCTCGAGGGCGTCGATCAGCACGGCGCAGACCGACCCCACGAACGTGAAGTCCCGGCTCTGGGTGCCGTCGCCGTGCACGGGCAGCGGCCGGCCGGCGAGCGCGGCGTCGACGAACGCGGGCACCACTGCGGCGTAGGCGTGGCCGGCGGGCTGGAGCGGGCCGAACACGTTGAAGAAGCGCACGGCGAGCACGTCGAGCCCGAACGAGCGCCCCCAGGCCAGGGCGTAGGCCTCCGTCGCCAGCTTCGAGGCGGCGTACGGGCTCACCGGTCTGGTGGCGAGGTCCTCGTGCTTGGGCAGCGTCGGGTTGGCGCCGTACACGGACGACGACGAGGCGACGATCACCTGCGCCGGCCGGTCCCGCAGTTCCCCGGCCCGACGCACCGCCTCGAGCACCTCGACGGTGCCGGTGGCGTTGACGAGGTGCGAGGCCACCGGGTCCTGGATCGAGCGCGGCACCGATGGGCGGGCCGCGAGGTGCACTACGGCGTCCGCTGCGGGGACGACCGCATCGAGCTCCTCGGCGGAGAGGATCGTGCCCTCCACCAGCTCCGCCGCCACGCCGGAGAGGTTCTCCCGCCGCCCGGTCGACAGGTCGTCGAACGCCACCACCTCGTGTCCCGCCTCGACGAGGTGGCGGGCGAGGTTGGCGCCGATGAACCCGGCGCCGCCGGTGACGAGCACGCGCATGGCCGGACCCTATGGCAGGTCCACCCCCGTCCCGGTGTGGTGGGATGCCGCCTGTGCTCCTCGTCGCCGCTGCCGCCGGGGCGCTGGTCACCGCCGTCCTCGCCGTGGTGCGACCCGCCCCGCTCGAGCGCCTGCCATCGGCGCTCACCTGGGCCGCCGTCGTCGCCGGTGCCGTGGCGGTCGGGGTCGCCGACACCGCCCCCACCGGCTGGAGCGGGCTCGACCTCGTCCTCCGGGCGGCCTTCGGCGCGCTGGTGCCCCTCGCCGCGGCGCGAGCCGGTACGTGGGTGACGGTGTGGCTGGCGATCGTCGCCTCGGCGGTGCTGCTGGTGGCCGACGCCCCCGGGGCTGCCGTGGCCGTGGCCGGTGCGGCCACCGGCGCGCTGCTCGCGCTCGTCGCCGCGGGCATCACGCCTCCCCCCGCGCGGGCCATCGCCGCCGCGGCTGCCGTCGCCCCGCTCGCCCACGCCGACTGGCCGCTGGCCGCCGGTGCCAGCGCGCTCGCGACCGCGGTCGCGGCCCTTCCGGTGCTGCTGGTGGGCCTGTACCGCACGGGGCGGCCGCTGCGGGGACGGATCACCCTCGCCCTGACCGTCCTCGTCCTCGTCGCCGCCGCCGCCTCCGTCGGCGGGCTCCTCGCCGCCCTCTCCGCTCGCAGCGACGTCGACCGTGCCGTGGACCTGGCGACCGACGGCATCGACCTGCTCGGCGACGACGACGAGCGGGCCCGCACCCTGCTGCTCGACGCCGCCGGCGCGTTCGGCTCCGCCGAGGACACACTCACCACGTGGTGGGCCCGTCCCGCCCTGCTCGTCCCCGGCGTCGCCCAGCAGTCGCGTGCCGTCGCCACCATGGCGTCGGCAGGAGCCGAGCTCGCCCGCACCGCTGCCGAGGCCAGCGAGGATGCCGACATCGACTCGGTCCGCCCGGTCGACGGTCGCATCGACCTCGCCGCCCTCCAGGCGCTGGCCGACCCCCTCGATCGGTCCCTCGCCTCGCTGCGCCGGGCGGAGGCGCGTCTGGACGACGTCGACTCGCCGGCGCTGCTGTGGCTCCTCGCCGAGCGCCTCCACGACCTGCGAGGCGAGGTCGTCGCCGCCCTGGACAGCGCCGAGCTGGCATCGCAGGTGGTCGACGTGGCGCCCGACCTGCTCGGCGACGGCGGCCCCCGCCGCTACTTCATCGCCTTCCAGAACCCGTCCGAGCAGCGCGGCAACGGCGGGTTCATGGGCAACTGGGCCGAGCTCACCGCGTCCGACGGCGAGCTGTCGCTGACCCGGAACGGTCGCAGCCGGGACCTCTTCTCCGTGGCGCCACCCGCCGCATCGAACCCCATCGTGGGCGAGGAGGAGGTGCTGTCCGTCTACGGCAACCGCATCGCCAACTGGACCAGCATCAACTTCAGCCCCGACCACCCCACCGTCAGCCGGCTCATCTCCCAGCTGTACCCGCAGTCCGGCGGATCCGAGATCGACGGTGTGATCGCCATCACCCCGACGGCGCTATCGGGCTTCCTCGAGCTGACCGGCCCCATCGACGCCCCCGGGTACCCCGAGCCGATCTCCTCGGAGAACGCGGCACGCATCCTGCTCCACGAGCAGTACCTCGCCTTCCCCCAAGAGCGCAGTGAGGACCGGGAGGGGTTCCTCTCGGAGGTGGTCGAGACCCTCTTCGACCGCCTCACCTCGGGCGAGCTCCCTGGCCCCCGGACCATCGCCGCCGAGCTCGGCCCGGCCGTCGAGGCCCGGGACCTCCAGCTGTGGTCGGCCCGGGAGGAGGAGCAGGCGCTGTTCGCCCGGTTGGGCGCTGACGGCGACGCCCGTCGCGAGTCGGTGGATTCCTTCGGGATCGTCACCCAGAACTTCGGGGCCAACAAGATCGACTGGTTCCTCCATCGCGAGGTGGCCCACGAGATCGAGTGGGACCCCGGCACCGGTGCGGTCGCCGGCACCATCACGGCGACCCTGCGCAACGACGCCCCGTCCGTCGGGCTGCCCTCGTCGATCATCGGCTGGGGCGGCGACCCCGGCGACGGCTCCCGACCCGTCGCCGACGGCGAGAACTTCATGATGCTGACCCTGTACTCGACGTTCGAGATCGAGGAGTTGACCATCGACGGCGCCCCGACCGAGTTCGAGCGGGTCGAGGAGCTCGGGCACCGCGCGGCCCGCCTGCTGCTGTTGGTGCCTTCGCAGAGTGTTCGCGAGGTGCGCGCGACCGTACGCGGCGTAGTGGGCCCGACAACGCGCTACGTGGTACGACCGCTCGTCCAACCCACCGCGCGGCCGCAGCGGTCGACCTCGGAAGTCCGCGTGACCGGCGATTGGAAGATCCGAACATCACCGGGTGGCGCTGTCGCCGGAGACGGAAAAGCGGCTCTGACCAGGGACGATGCGCCGGTCGGTTGGGAGATGGCCGTCGACGTCGAGCGCTCGGAGGCGTCCCTCGACTGGCTGGACCGCCTCCGAGGGCGGCGCTGACGGCGCCACCCAGGGCGCGCAGATCTCCTGCCCTGATCCCTGGCGGTCGCAGGCTCCGGCTGCGAAGATGACCCGGTACACGAACCGGTGATCGACATCGGCGGGAACGAAGGGCGACTTCGATGGTGCGACGGACGATCGCAATGTGCGCTGGACTCTTGGTGGTGGCCTTGGCGCTGCTGCCGTCCACGGCCTCGGCCCAGGCCCCTGGCGACTACCCGCCGTTCATCGACACGACGACGACCACCACGACGTCGACCACCACGACGACGGTGCTCGGCGACCAGGTCGAGCCGACCACGACCACCGAGGCGCCGACCACCACCGAGGCCGTCGAGCCCGACCAGGTCACGCCGCCCACCACCGAGCAGGTCATGGGCGATGTCGTCCGCCGGCCGCTGCCCCGCACGGGCAGCGACCTGAACGGCACCGCCGTCTTCGGCGGTGCCATGACGATCCTCGGCATCGCCCTCGCCCTGGGCGCCCGCCGGCGCCGCAACGCCTTCGACGGCAGCTGATCGACCGAGGGACCTGACACCTCGCTGGAGGCCGGGCCGAGCGCCCGGCCTCCGTCGCGTCCGGGGACCGGGGTGACACACTCGCACCCCATGCGGGCCACCAGCACGAGGACCTTGATGGCGGTGCCGCTGCTCGCCGTGGCCCTCGCCGCGTGCGACACCGGTCCCTCCGACGAGGAGGCCATGGTCACCGCCATCCGCACGAGCATCCTCCAGGACGAGACCTTCGCCGGCTACGAGGTGAGCCCGCCTGAGGCCACGTGCGTCGCCGAGGCCACGGTCACGGGCGTGGGCGTCGAACGGCTGTCCGAGGTCGGCTTCGACGACGACGCGGAGACCGTGGACGAGGTCGACCTGCGCCAGCTGTCCGACGACGAGATCGATGTCGTGGGCTCGGCCATGGGCGAGTGCATCGAGGACGTCGAGGCCGTGCTGGTGGACACGGTCGCGGCGAGCATCCTCGACGACCCCGAGCCGGCCCTGCCGATCGGCGACGCGGAGGCCACCTGCGTCGCGGAGGCGGTGGTCGGCGAGATCCCGGCCAGCCGGCTCATCGCCATCGGCGTACGCGGCGATCGCACCGGCGCCGTCGGCCAGCTCCGGCCGGCCGAGGTCGACGTGTTCGCCACGGCATACACCAGCTGCATCGACGTGCGCGCCATCCTCCTCGACGGCATCGAGTCGGCGGGCACGGCATCGCCCGAGGTGCTGGCCTGCCTCGACGAGCGCATCGCCGACGCCGACATCGAGACGATCTTCCGCGCCGGCCTCGCCGGCGAGGACGCCGCGGCCACGGCGCAGCGGCTCTTGTCGCCCGCGGTGAACTCCTGCACGGATCGTGCCAGAACCGGGTAGTGAGCGCCGGTGGGCATCTTCGACTCCCAGACCTCCCGCCTCTCGCGCCACGGTGACGTGCTGCGGCTCGCGCTTCGCCACGCCCGGCCGGGGCTGTTCGACCAGGCCGGCCTCGAGGCCGAGCTGCAGGACCTCGAGTCGGTGGGCGGCGACCCGGCCGAGGAGGAGGCTCGGGCCGAGCGATTCGCCCAGGACCTGGAGGGCCTGGGCCCCACGTTCGTGAAGCTCGGCCAGGTGCTGTCGACCCGGGCCGACCTGCTCCCCCAGGCCTACCTCGACGCCCTGTCGCGACTGCAGGACGAGGTCGAGCCGATCCCGGTCGCCGACGTGCGGGCGGTGATCGAGGAGGACCTCGGCATGGCCGTCGACGACCTCTTCGAGCGCTTCGACGACGAGCCGATCGCCGCGGCCTCCATCGCCCAGGTGCACCGCGCCCGGCTCGGCGATGGCCACGAGGTGGCGGTGAAGGTGCAGCGGCCGGGCATCGCCGCCACCGTGCGCAAGGACCTCGAGGTGCTCGACGACCTGGCTCGGGTGCTCGACGCCACCACCGAGGTCGGCCGCCGGTTCGCCTTCGTGGACTTCCTCGACTCGTTCCGCACCAGCTTCGTCGCCGAGCTCGACTTCCGCACCGAGGGCGACAACCTGCACGCCTTCCACCAGCTGCTCGCCGAGCGCGAGCACCTCGACGTGCCCCGCCCGGTCGACCGCCTCGTCACCCGCCGGGTGCTGGTCATGGACTTCATCGACGGGCGACGGGTCACGGACATCTCCCCCATCGGACGCACCGACCTCGACGGTGCCCAGCTCGCCGACGAGCTCGTGCGGGCGTACATCGACCAGATCCTCGTGCACGGCCTCGTCCACGCCGACCCCCACCCCGGCAACGTGCTGCTCACCCCCGACGGCCGCCTGGTGCTCCTCGACCTCGGCATGGTCGCCCGCCTCGGCCACCGGGTGCGGCGCCACATGCTCGACCTCACCCTGGCCATCGCCGAGCAGCGGGCCGACCGCGCCGTCGAGGTCCTGGAGTCGGCCGGGACCCCGCTGGCCGACTACGACCGCTCGACGCTCGAGGCCCACATCGCCGAGCTGCTCAGCCGCCACGCCGGCTCCTCGGTGGCCACGCTCGACACGGGCTCGGTGATGCTCGCCCTGTCACGGGCCTGCGGGAACGCCGACCTGCGCCCACCGGCCGAGCTGGCCATGGTGGGCAAGGCCCTCCTGCACCTCGACGAGGTCACCCGGTGCCTCGATCCCGACTTCGTGCCCAACGACACCATCGTCGACCACACCGGCGCCCTCATGCGCCACCAGGTGTCCGAGGGCGCCAGCCGCCTGCGGGTCGCCCGGACGGCACTGGACTCGGCCCGGCTGATGGAGAACCTGCCCCGCAACGCCGACCGCATCCTCACCGGGCTGGCCGACGGCTCGCTCAGCGTGAAGATCGACGCCATCGACGAGGACCAGCTGCTCCGCGGCATCGAGAAGATGGCCACCCGGCTCACCGTGGGCCTGGTGCTCGCCGCCATGATCGTGGGCGCGTCGCTGGCGATGCGGGTCGAGAGCGACGTCGAGCTGCTCGGCGCGCCCGCCGTGGCCGTGGTCTTCTTCGTGCTCGCCTTCATCGGCGGGCTGGTGCTGCTCGGCCACGTCCTCGTGACCGACCGCAAGGACCGGGCCCAGCGCCGGCGCTCGGTGTGAGCACCGACGAACGAGTCAATCCTGGCTGCCGCCGGCGGCGTCCTTCACCGACTCCTTGCCGGCCGAGATGAACGGCATCATGGCGCGCAGGCGCTGGCCGACCTCCTCGATGGGGTGGGCCTCACCCTCCTTGCGGAGGCGGTCGTAGTTGGCCCGGTCGCCGTTCGCCTCGGCCATCCACTCCTCGGCGAAGCGGCCGTCCTGGATCTCGTCGAGGACCTTGCGCATCTCGGCCTTCACGGCCGGCGTGATGATGCGCGGCCCGCGGGTCAGGTCGCCGTACTCGGCGGTGTCGGAGATCGAGTAGCGCATGCCGGCGATCCCCTCCTCGTACATGAGGTCGACGATCAGCTTCAGCTCGTGGAGGCACTCGAAGTACGCCGATTCCGGGGCGTAGCCCGCCTCCGTGAGGGTCTCGAAGCCGGCGCGCACCAGCTCGGTGAGGCCGCCGCACAGCACGACCTGCTCGCCGAAGAGGTCGGTCTCGGTCTCCTCGGTGAACGTGGTCTCGAGGATGCCGGCCCGCCCGCCGCCGATGGCATCGGCGTAGGACAGCGCGAGCTCCTTGGCCCGGCCCGAGGCGTCCTGCTCGACGGCGATGAGGCACGGCACGCCGCCGCCCTCGACGTAGGTGCGGCGCACGAGGTGGCCCGGGCCCTTCGGGGCGATCATGATCACGTCGACGCCGGCCGGCGGCTTGATCAGGCCGTAGCGGATGTTGAACCCGTGGGTGAAGCACAGGACGTCGCCCTCCTGCAGGTTCGGGGCGATCTCCTCTTCGTAGATGGCCGCCTGCTTCGTGTCCGGCAGGGTCATCACGATGAGGTCGGCCTCGGCGCAGGCGTCGGCCACCGACAGCACGCGCAGCCCCGACTTCTCGGCCTTGGCCTGCGACGACGAGCCCTCGCGCAGGCCGACGCGCACGTCGACGCCCGACTCGGCGAGGTTCAGGGCGTGGGCGTGGCCCTGGGAGCCGTAGCCGAGCACGGCGACCTTCCGGCCCCGGATGAGGCTCTGGTCGGCGTCGGACTCGTAGTACACGGTGGCGGCCATCTGGCGGGTTCCTTTGCGGTTCTGTCGTGGATGAGGGACAGCAGGTGTCCCTCAGGGACGAAAATCTAGGAGGCGGACTGGTTTCGGACGGACTTGAGGCGGGGCGGCGTGCGCTCGAGCTTGGGCAGGGCGACGCGACCGGTGCGCTGCAGCTCGACGATGCCGTAGTGGCGCAGCAGCTCCTCGACGTCGTCGAGCATCTCGGGGGCGCCGTCGACCGCCACCGACAGCTCGTCGAAGCCGACGTCGATGACGTTGCCGTCGAAGACGTCGACCAGCTCGAGCACCTGGCTGCGCACCGACGGGTCGGCCTTCACGGTGGCGATCATGAGCTCGCGCTCGACGGAGTCGGCGGGGTCGAGCTCGGAGATCTTCACCACGTTGATGAGCTTGAACAGCTGCTTGGTGATCTGCTCGAGCGGCGAGGACTCCACGTCGACGACGATGGTGATGCGGCTGAAGCGCTCGTCGTCGGTGGGGGCCACGGCGAGGGAGTAGATGTTGAACCCCCGCCGGGCGAACAGGGCCGCCACCCGGGCGAGCACACCGGCCTTGTTCTCCACGAGGACGACGAGGGTGTGGTGGCGCAGCGGCTTGCCCGAGCCGGTGGACGCGACGTTGTAGATGCCCGGCATCAATCGCCCCCGATCCCGGCGACCTGGCTGGGGTGGACCATGACCTCGGAGTTCGACCGGCCCGAGGCCACCATCGGGAACACCTTCTCGGCGGCGTCGGTGCGGAAGTCGATCACCACCGGGCGGTCGTTGATCTCGTTCGCCTTCTGGATGGTGGGCAGCACCTCCTCGGGCGAGTCGACACGGAAGCCGGCGCAGCCCATGGCCTCGGCCCACATCTTGTAGTCGGGGACGTCCTGGGACAGGTAGACCTCCGAGTAGCGCTCGTCGTAGAACATCTCCTGCCACTGGCGGACCATGCCGAGGTAGCTGTTGTTGAGGATGGCGATCTTCACGGGGATCCGCTCGACCGAGGCGGTGACCAGCTCCTGGGCCGTCATCTGGAAGCAGCCGTCGCCGTCGATCGCCCAGACCATCCGGTCCGGGAACGCGACCTTGGCGCCGATGGCGGCGGGCACCGAGAAGCCCATGGTGCCGAGGCCGCCGGAGTTCACCCACGTGTAGGGGTGGTTGAACCTCCAGTACTGGCTCGTCCACATCTGGTGCTGCCCGACGCCCGAGCACACGATGGTGTCGGAGGGCGTGTTGTCGCGCAGGGTCTCGAGCACGAACTGGGGCTTGAGGCGCTCGCCCGGGCGGTGCGGGTCGTAGTGGAGGGGGTGCTTCTCCTGCCAGCCGCTGATCGTCTGCCGCCAGGTCGACGTGTCGGCCTGGGTGCGGCCGCCGTCGAGCAGCTGGCGGATGGCGACGACCAGCTCCTCGATGATGAGGCGGGCGTCGCCGACGATGGGCACGTCGGGGGCGCGGTTCTTGCCGAGCTCGGCGGGGTCGATGTCGGCGTGGATGACCTTGGCCAGCGGCGCGAACTCGTCGAGCTTGCCGGTGACGCGGTCGTCGAAGCGGGCGCCGAGCGCGATGAGCAGGTCGGACTCCTGGAACGACATCACCGCCGTGTAGTTGCCGTGCATGCCGGGCATGCCGAGGCACAGCTCGTGGTCGTCGGGGAACGCGCCCCGGGCCATCAGCGTCGTGACCACGTGGATGCCGGTGAGCTCGGCGAGCTCCCGGAGGGCGTCGGCGGCGCGGGCCTTGAGGATGCCGCCGCCGGCGTAGATCACGGGGCGCTCGGCGGCGAGGATCATCTCGGCCGCCTCCTTGATCTTGCGGGGGTGCCCCTTGGTGGTGGGCCGGTACCCGGGAAGGCCGGCGACGACCTCCTCGTCGGTGGGCCAGTACCAGTCGAGCTGCGAACGAGGCTGCGTCGGGTCGACGATGTCCTTCGGGACGTCGATGAGGACCGGGCCGGGGCGGCCGGTGGTGGCGATGTGGAAGGCCTCGCGGACGATCCGCGGGATGTCTGCGGCCTCGCTGATCAAGAAGTTGTGCTTCGTCACCGACATGGTGATGCCGGTGGTGTCGCACTCCTGGAACGCGTCGGTCCCGATCGCGCCGTAGGGGACCTGGCCGGTGATGCAGATCATCGGCACGGAGTCGAGGTAGGCGTCGGCGAGTGGGGTGACGACGTTCGTCGCCGCCGGGCCCGACGTCACCATGCACACGCCCGGCTTGCCGGTGACGTGGGCGTACCCCTCGGCCATGTGGCCGGCGCCCTGCTCGTGTCGCACGAGGATGTGGCGGATCGAGGAGTCGATGATCGGGTCGTAGACCGGGAGGATCGCGCCGCCCGGCAGGCCGAACACCACCTCGACGCCCTCGAGCTCGAGGGCCCGGATGAGGGCGGCGCCTCCGTTGGTCGGCTGGTTCGGTTCCACTGGTGCTCCTCCGAGCGGCTGCGGGGTGGGTGTTCGGGGCGGAAAACGACGACGACCTCCCGTCTGGGAGGTCGTGGGCGCACGCGCGAGGGCTCGAACGTGCGCTAGGCGATGATGCGTACGAGGTGGTCGTGGAGCATCCCGGCCATGTTGCCAGACGACCCCGCCGGTCACAACTCCCCAGGATCCTCACCCCGGCGGGAGGAATGTGGGACGATTGCGTCGAAAGGTGCCCCGAGCGCCCCGCCCAGGGGTGTCGCAGGGGTCGGCCCGCCCGCACGGGGTGGTCCGCGTCGAGGAGGCAATACGTGCAACGCCAGCGAATCACCCGCAAGTTCTTCGCCCTCTTCGGGCTCGTCCTGGCGCTGACCTTCGGTGGTGCGGCGCTGCTGCCCACGGTCGCGTCCGCCCAGACCGATGGCTACGACGGGTACGACGGCTACGAGGGCGAGGACCCCGCCGCCGATTGCCCGCCCGGCTACGAGGGCTACGCCGGCTACGAGGGCTGCGGCGAGGACGACGCCGGCACCGGCGGTGGTGGCGAGTCGGCTGCACCGCCCGCCACGGGTGGCGGCGCCCTCCCGAACACCGGAGGCATCGCGCTCGTCGGCGCAGCCAGCGCGGCGGCGGTCGCCGGCCTGGCGTTGCGCCGGCTGACCCGCAGCTGAGCCCGATCCTGCGGCGGGGGCTCCTCCTCGCCGCGGGCCTCTACCTGATCGCCGTCGTCGCCACGCTCGCCGTGGTCGGCTGGTCCCTGCTTTCGGCGCAGCGCGAGCTGTCCGACCTCTCCCTCGGCACCATCGAGGCCCGTGGCGGCCTGCGCGAGGCCGTGTCCCCGTCGCTGCAGGCGGTCGACCGGGCCGAGCGCTGGTCCGCCTCCCCACTCCTCTCCCCCCTCAGCGCCGTGCCCGTGCTCGGCGACCAGGTCGACGGGCTGCGCGAGATCACGTCGAGCATCGCCCTCCTCGGCGACGCCGGCGACGACGCTCTCACCCGGGTCGAGGCCGGCCTGGCCGCCACCGGCGATCAGGGCGGGCGCCTCCGCCTCGTGCGCAGTGCCCTCGACGCCGTCGGCGACATCGAGGCCCGGGCCCGGGCGCTGCCGCCGGTGGACGACGACCGCCTCCTGGGACCCCTGCGCACGGCCGCGGCGCGCCTGGACGCCGAGCTCGACGAGCTGCCCGAGCGGGTCGACGAGCTCGAGGGCCACCTGGAGACCGCCGCCGACCTGCTCGAGGGCCCGAGCCGCGTGCTGCTCGTCGCCGGCAACAACGCCGAGATGCGAGCCGGGATGGGAATGCACCTGTCAGCCGGCCTCATCACCATCGCCGACGGCGACTTCGAGACCAGCCCGTTCGTCCAGACCGGCCACCTCACGCTGAACACGACCGGCCGGGCCGAGGTGCCCGACGAGCTCGCCGCGCTCTACGGCCGGATCTGGGACTTCGGCTTCGAGTGGCGGACCACCTCGACCGCCCCGGACTTCCGCACCGTCGGGCGCATCCTGTCCGACCTGTCTGCGAACACGGCGATCGGCGCGGTCGACATGGTCATCTCCCTCGACGTGCCCGCGCTCGCCCGGATGCTCGACGCGACCGGGCCGGTGGAGGTCGACGGCGAGCTCGTCACCAGCGAGAACGTCGTCGAGCTGCTCCTGCGGGACAACTACCTGCGCCTGGGCAGCCTGGAGAGGCGCGCCGAGCGCCGCGAGCTGCAGAGCCGGATCGCCCGCACCATCTTCGACACGGTCACCGAGCGGGACATCGACGTGGTCGAGCTCGCCGCCGCGCTGACCGACGCCGCCGAGGGGCGCCACCTCATGGGCTGGTCGGCGGACCGGGACGTCCAGGCGCTGTGGGAGTCGCTGTCGGCCGACGGGGCCATCGGCCGCGACAGCTTCCTCGTGGCCGCCCAGAACGCCAGCGCGTCCAAGCGCGACTACTACCTCGACCCGGTCGTGCACCTCGTGCCGCTCGACGAGCCCGGCGTGTTCGTCGACGGTCGCCGGCGCTTCCGGGCGACCCTCGAGCTCACCAACCCGGTCGTCGAGCCGACGTCCCCCTACATCGACAGCCTGAACCGCTTCGTCCCCGTCGGCGTCCACCGGGCGTTCGTCACCTTCCACCTGCCCCGCGCCGCGCGGGACCTGCGGGTCGTGGAGGGCCGGCAGGCCGGCATCGGCACCGACGGCCCGACGCAGGTCGTCACCACCTGGTTGCGCGTCCCGGTCACCGAGACGGGGCGGGTCAGCGTCGACTTCACGCTGCCGGTCGAGCAGGGGAGCATCGAGATCGTGCCCGGCGCCCGGGTGCGCCCCACCGTGTACCGGATCGGTCCCCACGAGGTGCTCGACGACGTCCCGGTGCGCACGCCGCTGCCGTGGATCGCCGAGCACGCCCCCCAGGAGCCCCAGCCCCTGGCCGCCGGGTCGCTGGTGGCCGCCTTCGCCGTGGTGGTGCTGCTGGCCAGCCGGGCGCGGCGGCTCGAAGGGCCCGACGTCGATGCCGAAGGCGCCGCCGTCGACGCCCAGCTGGCGCGCGTGGCCGGCGCGCTGGCGCTCGTCCTCGCCGTGCTCGCCGCCGTCGGCTGAGGCCGCCCGGGCTCAGATCCCGGCGATCTCCTTCAGCTCCTCCAGGCTCTCCTCGAGCAGGTGGCACAGGTCCCACAGGTCGGGGACGGCGTCGCGACACGCGACGAGGCCGAAGTCGCAGCGCCCGTTGTAGGACATGATCGTCATGTTCAGCCCTTGGGTGTCGGCCACCGCCGACACCGGGATGTACGAGAGCATCTCGGCCTCGCCGGCGTAGAGCGGGAACTGCGGGCCGGGCACGTTGGAGATGATCAGGTTGAACGGCGGGTCGATGCGGTTGGCGATCGCCGTGCGGGCCATGACCCGCGACGCCCGGGCGAAGATCGCCGGCGGTGCGAACTCGGCGACGTCGGTGAGCAGGTCGGCCGGCAGCGCACCCAGGCTCTCCTTGGCCCGCAGCGTCTCCTCGTGGATCACCTGCAGGCGCGCCACCGGGTCGGCCACGTCGGTGGCCAGGGCGGCGAGCATGCCCGACACCCGGTTGCCCCAGGTGTTGGCCTCCTCCGCGGTGCGCACCGACACCGGGATCATGCAGCGCAGCGACTCCTCGGGCAGCTCGTCCCTCTTCTCGAGGTACGTGCGCAGGGCGCCGGCGCACATGCCGAGCACGACATCGTTCACCGTGACCCCGAGCGCTGTCTTCACCGCCTTCACGTCCTCGAGGGGGACCGACGTGAACGCGAACCGCCGGTGCGGGCTGATCTTGTTGTTGAACCGGGTGGAGGGCCGGGTCAGGCCGCCCGTGTGCGACAGCTCCGGCGGATGGTCCTCCTCGGCGCGCGGCGACTGGCCGAGCGCGCGGGCGAGGGGCTCGGGCACCGCCTTGGCGAGCCCCGCCCAGTCGAAGGCCCGCCCGACCGATGGCAGCTCGCGCAGCATCCGGACGGCCAGGCGACCCTGCTTGTAGGGCCGGGTGGCCAAGGACACCAGGCCCCGCAGCAGCATCTGCTCCTGGGAGGGAACGGGCTCGGGATCGGGCAGCTCGCCCGGAGGGACCGGCGCGCCCGGCTCGAGGTCGAGGATGTTGGCCAGCAGCTGCGCGCCCCCGACCCCGTCGATGGCGGCGTGGTGGATCTTGGTGAGGTGGGCGATGTGGCCGCTCTCGTGGCCGTAGATGACGTAGAGCTCCCACAGCGGCCGGCTGCGGTCGAGCGGCCGGGCGATGAGGCGGCTCACCAGGTCGGCGAGCTGCTCGTCGGTGCCGGGCGGCGGCACCGCCGTCTGGCGGATGTGGAAGTCGAGGTCCAGGTCCGGGTCGTCGACCCAGTAGGGGTGGTCGAGGTCGAGCGGGACGTGCACCAGCTTGTGGCGCATGGGCTCGAGCAGGTGCATGCGCTCGCCGAACAGCTGCTTGGTGGCCTCGTACCCGGCGGCGTCGGTGCCCTTGGGGTCGTAGAGGATGAGGCTCGACACGTGCCCGAAGGTCGTCGGGCCCTCCATGTACAGGAACGACGCGTCCACCCCGCTGAGCTGCTGCATGGCGCAGAACCTATGCCTCGGTGACCGCCCCCTTCTCGGCGCCGGCGGCAAGGCGGGCGTACTTGGCGAGGACGCCCTTGGTGTAGCGGGGCTCGGGGTGCTTGAGCGTCACCCGGCGTGCCTCCAGGGTGGCCTCGTCGACGAGCAGGTCGATGGTGTGCTCGCGCACGTCGATGCGGATGCGGTCGCCCTCCGCGACGAGGGCGATGGGACCGCCGTCGACGGCTTCGGGGGCCACGTGGCCGATGCAGAAGCCGTGCGTGCCGCCGGAGAAGCGGCCGTCGGTGATCAGGGCCGTGTCGCCGCCCCGGCCAGCACCCTTCATGGCGCCGGTGATGGCCAGCATCTCCCGCATGCCCGGGCCGCCCTTGGGGCCCTCGTAGCGGATGACGACGACGTCGCCGCTGTTGATCCCGCCGGCGAGCACGGCGTCCATCGCGTCCTGCTCCCCGTCGAACACCCGGGCGGGGCCCTCGAAGTGGTCGAAGTCGATGCCGGCGACCTTCACGACCGAGCCCTTCGGCGCGAGCGAGCCGCTGAGGATGGCGATGCCGCCGATGTCGTGGATCGGGTCCGAGAGCGGGTGGACGACGTCGCCGTCGGGAGCGGGCGGGTCGAGCTCGGCGAGGTTCTCGGCCACGGTCTTGCCCGTGACGGTGAGGCAGTCGCCGTGGAGCAGGCCGGCGTCGAGCAGGTGCTTCATGACCACGGGGACGCCGCCGATGCGGTCGATGTCGACCATGTGGTACTTGCCGTGGGGCTTGGTGTCGGCGATGTGGGGGACCTTGGCGGCGATCTCGTTGAACACCGACAGGTCGAGCTCGACCTCGGCCTCGTAGGCGATGGCGAGCAGGTGGAGCACCGCGTTGGTCGAGCCGCCGAGGGCCATGGTGACGGCGATGGCGTTCTCGAACGCCTCACGGGTCATGATCTGGCGGGGCCGGATCCCCTTGCGGATCAGCTCCATCACGGCCTTGCCGCTCTCGTATGCGTAGTCGTCGCGGCGGCGATCGACGGCGGGGGCGCTGGCGCTGCCGGGCAGGGCCATGCCGAGGGCCTCGGCGATGCTCGCCATGGTGTTCGCCGTGAACATGCCGGCGCAGGCGCCCTCGGTCGGGCAGGCGTTGCGCTCGATGGCGTCGAGCTCGGCCTGGTCGATGGTCCCCGCCGCCCGGGCCCCGACGGCTTCGAAGACCGAGACGATGTCGAGCGCCTGGCCGTTGTGGCGACCCGGCAGGATCGAGCCGGCGTAGGTGAACACGGACGGCACGTTGATGCGGGCCGCAGCCATGAGCATGCCGGGCAGCGACTTGTCGCAGCCGGCGAAGGTCAGCAGGCCGTCGAGGCGCTCGGCGTGCATCACCGTTTCGACGGAATCGACGATGACCTCGCGCGACACCAGCGAGGCCCGCATGCCCTCGTGGCCCATCGAGATGCCGTCGGAGATGGCCACGGTGACGAACTCGATCGGGTAGCCGCCGGCGTCGCGCACGCCCACCTTGGAGCGCTTGGCGAGGCGGTCCAGGGGCATGTTGCAGGGCGTCACCTCGTTCCACGAGGACGCCACGCCGATCTGGGCCTTGCCCCAGTCGTCGTCGGTCATCCCGATGGCCCGCAGCATGGCGCGGGCCGGGGCCCGCTCCATGCCGTCGGTCACGTCGCGCGACCGCTGCTTGATGTCGACGGTGGTCTCGGCCGGGCGCTCGCGGGTCACGGGTCGCAGGGTACGCGGCGGGCGAGGATCCGTCCGTGCACCGAAACTGGCAGCGGCGGCGTTGCACCATCGGGTAGGGAGCGGCCCATGGTCACCGTCGCCGAGCGCGCCACCGAAGCCCGCACCCGCCACCTCGCCCGCCTGCTCGACAGCCGCTTCCGGATCCCCGGGACGCAGATCCGCTTCGGGATCGAGCCGGTGCTCGGCATCGTGCCGGGCATCGGCGATGCCGCCGGCCTCGCGCTGTCGTCGTACGTGATCCTGCAGGCGATCGGGCTGGGTGCCCGGGGCGCCACGGTCGCCCGCATGGTGGCCAACGTGGCCGTCGACGCCGTCGTCGGCTCGATCCCGCTGATCGGTTCCGTGTTCGACGTGTGGTTCAAGGCGAACACCCGCAACGTCGGGCTGCTCGAGCGCCACGGCATCGACCCCGAGGGCACGGCCGAGTGGAGCCGGCGGTCGCTGCGGCGCACGGTCGTCGGTGCCGCCATCGGGCTCGTCGTGGTGCTCGCCGGTCTGGTTGCGCTGGTCGCGTGGGCCCTGCCGCGCCTGTTCTGATCCCGCGAGCCGCTACGGTCCGACCGGTGTCGAGACACACGCCGCCCTCCGACCACGACGAGCAGTCCGGACTCCGGCGCCGGCCGCTGTCCGTCCGCATCGGCGTCTGGGTGCTGCTGATCGGCGTCCTCGCCCTCGTCTTCGTCGACGTCCTCGCCGCGCTGATCTAGGAGCGTGGGTCAGTAATCCACCAGATCGTGCTCGTGGTCGAAAAGACTGTGAGGATGGTTGCGGTGGCAGAAGACGGCCGGTTGTTCGATGCGGGCCCGGCAGTGGAGCCGGCTGCGTCGGGGCGGCCTGGGGTGGACAAGACGTTCCGGCGCTATGACCCGCACCAGGTGTTCTTGATGCCACCGTCGATCGATGAGTGGCTACCGGAGGATCATCTGGCCCGGTTCGTTTCCGAGCTGGTCGAAGAGACCGTGGACCTGGAGCCGTTCCTGGCTGCCTACACCGAGGGCCGCGGGTTCCCGCCCTATGACCCCCGGTTGATGTTGAAGTTGTTGATCTATGGCTACGTCACCGGGGTGCGGTCGTCACGGGCGATCGAGAAGGCCTGTCATGACGATGTGGCGTTCCGGTTCCTGGCTGCGAACGCTGTCCCGCACTACCGCTCGATCGCCCGGTTCCGTCGCCGTCACCTCGACGCGCTGCAAGGTCTGTTCCTCGAGTCGCTGATGCTGTGTCGCAAGGCGGGCATGGTCCGCCTCGGCCGGGTGGCGTTGGACGGCTCCAAGGTGCGTGCGAATGCGAGTCGCCGCAAGGCCATGTCCTACAAGCGGATGAATGAACGAGAAGCGAGCTTGGCTCGGGAGATCGATGCGATGCTTGCTGAGGCCGAAGCGACCGACACCGCCGAGGACGAACGCTTCGGAACCGATGGCCGCGACGATGATCTGCCCGGCGAACTGGCCCGCCGCGAGTCACGCCTGGCCAAGATCCGTGCCGCGAAGGCCGATCTGGAAGCCGAAGCAGCCGAGCGAGCCGCGACCAAAGCCCAGCAGCGGGCCCGCAAGCGCGGTGGCGACGAGCAACAGGCGGCACGGGCTGGTGAAGCGGCGGCGGCGGAGGCGACGCCGCAGGACACAGCGCAACGGAACTTCACCGACCCCGAGAGCCGGATCATGAAGACCGCCGACAACAGCTTCCACCAGTGCTACAACGCCCAGGCCGTGGTCGATGACGCCCACCAGGTGATCGTGGCCACCCGGCTGGGGAACTCCTCCGCGGATGCCCCAACGTTCGAGCCGATGCTGCAAGAGACGATCACCAACTGTGGGACCGCACCTCGTCAGGTGCTCGCCGATGCCGGCTACTTCTCCGAAGACAACGTCGCCGCCGCCGCCGAAACCGGTGTCGATGCGCTCATCGCGACGGGACGGATGAAGCACTCCGAGACGCCGCCACCGGCGCCCCGAGGTCGGATCCCCAAGGACGCGACCACCAAGGAGCGCATGGCTCGCAAGTTGCGCACCAAGGCAGGCAAGGCTGCCTATGCCAGACGCAAAGCGATCGTGGAACCGGTGTTCGGTCAGATCGACACCTGCCACGGCGGCAAACGGATCTTGCTTCGAGGACTGGCTGCCGCCGATGCCGAATGGGCGCTGCTCGCCGCATGCCACAACCTGCGGAAGCTGTTCGCCCACACCGGCACCAGCGGGCTCGCCGGTCTGTCAAGCACCTGATCCGGGGCGGTTCGCCCGCCCACCAGCCCCGGCCGGTGTCCATCAGCCGTTTCCGCGTCACGCTCCGCCGGAGACCGCCCCAGCCCGTCCACACAACAGCACAGCTACCGTCGCCCCAGTGACCACCTCACCGCTTACGGCCCCAAGCTCCTAGGTGACCGGGCCCGTCGAGGTCTTCGACGTTGCCTGGCGCCCGTCGCCGGCGTCGGTCGCCGCACTCCTGCGCCCCCGGGCGGTGCAACGCAGCCGCTGCCAGTTCGAGAGCGGCCGTCACCCCTCGGTGCAGACCTGCTCCTGGTAGGCGGTCAACCGGGCGGCCACGTCGGCGAGGGCCGAGTCGTCGAACACGGCCAGGTCCTGACCGGACGCCGCCAGCTCCTGGAAGTCGTAGCCCGCCTCCTCGAGGATCGCGGCCAGCTCCTCGAAGCGGCGGTCGAGGAGGGCGAGGTCGTCGGCCAGCGGCTCCGGGGCCAGCTCGGCGAAGCCGGAGAAGCGCTGGGCGAGGGCCCGGAAGCGGAGCTCCACCTCGCGCGGGTCGAGGCCGGGCGCGAACGGGTCGAGGACGGGCTGCGTCGCCGCCTCGCGGCTGCGGCGGCAGAACGGCGAGTCTGCGTCGCCCGCGAAGTCGGGGACCGCGGTGGTGGTCGTGGTGGCAGGTGCGGCGCCGTCCTCGTCGCCGCACGCCGTCAGCAGGGCCAGGGCGGGCAGCACCAGCAGCCAGCGGACGACGCGGGTCACCATGAGGCGCGGCGCTGGAGGATCTCGTTGAGCGCCCTGCCGTCGGCCTGGCCGCGCGTCGCCTTCATGACGTGGCCGATGATGGCGCCCTGGGCCTTGCCCTCACCGGCGAGCACCTTCTCCCAGGCGTCGGCGTTGGCCGCGATGGCCTCGTCCACCAGGCGCTCGAGCTCGCCGGTGTCCATGGCCTCGAAGCCCCGTTCGGCGGCGACGACCCCCGGGGCCCGACCGGTCGCCGCCATGTCGGCGATGACCTGCTTGGCCTGGCTGGCGGTGAGCTCGCCGGTCGTCTCCATGCGGACGAGCTCGGCGAGGTGCGCGGCGGGCACGTTGGCCGCCTGCTCGGGATCGAGGTCGTGCTGGAGGTGGGTCAGGGTGCGGTCGGCGTCGGCGCCGGCGGCGATGGCAGCGAGCGCGAGCTCGTCGAGTCCACGGTCGACGACGATCGTGACACGCTCGTCGGGCAGGGCCCGGCCGCCGGCCTCGGCCAGGGCGGCCCGCCGCTCGGCGGGGAGGGCGGGCAGCGAGGCGTCGATGCGCTCGATGTCGGCGGCGGCGGGGACCAGGGGGACCAGGTCGGGCTCGGGGAAGTAGCGGTAGTCCTCCGCCTCCTCCTTCGAGCGCAGCGTGTGCGTGCGGCCGTCGTCCTCGTTCCAGTGGCGGGTCTGCTGGACGACCCGCTCGCCGGCGTCGAGCAGGTCGATCTGCCGGCGGGCCTCGTACTCGATGGCCCGGCCGAGCGAGCGCACCGAGTTGATGTTCTTGATCTCGCAGCGGGTGCCGAACGGCGTGCCCGGCTGGTGCACCGACACGTTCGCGTCGACCCGCAGCGAGCCCTCCTCCATCTTGGCGTCGGAGACGCCCGTGGCCACGAGGATGGCGCGCAGCTCGTTGACGTAGGCCTTGGCCTGCTCGCTGGTGCGGAAGTCCGGCCGGGAGACGATCTCCACGAGCGGGACGCCGCAGCGGTTGTAGTCGACGAGCGAGTAGGCGGCGTCGTGGATCCGGCCCCCTCCTCCCACGTGGGTGGACTTCCCCGTGTCCTCCTCGATGTGCGCCCGCTCGATGCCGATGCGGGTCCCGTCGGGCAGGTCGAGGTGGCCGTCGACGTTCGTGGGCTGGTCGTACTGGGAGACCTGGTAGTCCTTCGGCATGTCCGGGTAGAAGTAGTTCTTCCGGGCGAACACCGACGGCCGCACCTCGCAGTGCAGGGCCCGGCCGAGGCGCATGGCCAGCTCGAGGGCCTGCGCGTTGAGCACGGGCATGGAGCCGGGGAGGCCGAGGCACACCGGGCACACGTTGGTGTTGGGCTCGTCGCCGAACTGGTTCGGGCAGCCGCAGAACAGCTTGGTGGCGGTGTGCAGCTCGACGTGGACCTCAAGGCCCACGACCAGCTGGTAGCCGCCGGGCAGGTCGGCGGTGGCGGCGGTCTCGGTCGCGGTCATCGCACCGTCCCGTCGCCGGTGGGTGCGGCCGCCTCGAGGGCGGCGGCCACCTGGAACATGACCTCCTCGCCCAGCGCCGGCGCCATCACCTGGACGCCGACGGGCAGGTCGTGGGCGCCGGTGCCGAACGGCACGGACAGGGCGGGGTGGCCGGCGAGGCTGGAGGGGATCGTGCACACGTCGTTGAGGTACATGGCGAGGGGATCGGCGGTCTTGTCGCCGAACGGGAAGGCCACGCACGGCGAGGCCGGGCTGAGGAGGACGTCGAAGCGCTCGTAGGCAGCCTCGAAGTCGCGGATGATCATCGTGCGCACCCGCTGCGCCTTGCCGTAGTAGGCGTCGTAGTAGCCCGAGGACAGCGCGTAGGTGCCGAGCATGATGCGCCGCTTGACCTCGGGGCCGAAGCCGGCGCTGCGGGTGGCGTCGTAGGTCTCCCCCATCGTCGCCCGCTCCTCGCGCAGGCCGAAGCGCACGCCGTCGAAGCGGGCCAGGTTCGAGGACGCCTCGGCCGGCGCGATCAGGTAGTAGGCGGACAGGCCGTAGGCGGCCGCCGGCACCGAGACGGCATCGACGGTGGCGCCGGCCTTCTCGAGGGCGAGCGCCGCTTCGCGGGTGCGGGCCTCGACCTCGGGCTCGATGCCGCCCTCGCCGCCCATCAGCTCGTCGACGATGCCGATGCGCAGGCCCTCGACGCCCCGGCCGAGCACGGCCCGGAGGTCGGGGAAGGCATCGGGGATGCTCGTGCTGTCGAGCGGGTCGGGCCCGCTGATGACCTCCATCAGCAGGGCGGCGTCCTCGACGCTGTGCGCGAAGGGACCGATCTGGTCGAGGCTGGAGGCGAAGGCGATGAGCCCGTAGCGGGACGTGCGCCCGAAGGTCGGCTTGGCGCCGACGACACCGCAGAGCGCTGCCGGCTGCCGGATGGACCCGCCCGTGTCGGAGCCCAGGGACAGGGGCGCGAACCCGGCGGCGACGGCCGCCGACGAGCCGCCGCTGGATCCGCCGGGCACGCGGGCGGTGTCGAGCGGGTTGCGGGTGGCGCCGAACGCCGAGTTCTCGGTGGACGACCCCATCGCGAACTCGTCGAGGTTGGTCTTGCCCACCACGACGGCACCGGCGTCGCGGAGGCGCTGCACGACGGTGGCGTCGTACGGCGGCCGCCAGCCCTCGAGGATCCGCGACGAGCACGTCGTGGGGATGCCCCGGGTGCACAGGTTGTCCTTGAGCGCCACCGGCACGCCGGCAAGCGGGCCGACGTCGTCGCCGGCGGCGACGCGGGAGTCGAGCTCGTCGGCGCGCGCTCGCGCCTCGTCGACGAGCAGGTGGTTGAAGGCGTGGATCTCGCCCTCGCGGTCGTCGATGCGGGCGAGGTGCTCGTCGAGGACGTCGCGGGCGCGGCGCTCGCCGGACGCGACGGCGGCGGCGATCTCGGCGGCGGTCACGGCGCCTCCCCGAGCACCGGCGGGACGCGGAACATGCCCGACTCGGCGGCCGGCGCCTGGGCGAGGATCTCGTCGCGGTCGAGGCACCCGCGCACCTCGTCGGCACGGGTCACGTTCTCGAGCGGGTAGGGGTGCGACGTGGGCGGCACGTCGTCGAGGTCGAGGGCCTCGACGTCGGCGGCGTGGTCGAGGATCGACGCCAGCTGGCCGGTGAACGTGTCGAGCTCGCCCTCGGTCAGCGTCAGCCGGGCGAGCCGGGCGACGTGGGCGACGTCGTCACGGGAGATGGGGGTCTCGGCCACGGAGCGAGCCTACGGCGACCCGCCCGGACCCGGAATTTCGTCGCTCCGTGACAGCTGCTGTCCCCGATCGACGAAATTCCCGATCAGGTGGCGACGCGAGCGACGAAGTCGAGGACGTGCTCGATGATCAGGTCGCGGTCGTGGTCGATGGTGGCCACGTGGTAGCTGCGGTCGAGGCTGACCCGCTCGACGGGACCGCCGACGGTGGCGGCGAGGTGGTCCGAGTTCGACGGGGCGACGACGTGGTCCTCGGGGCTGGTCATGATCAGTGCCGGCGCCGTGATCCGGCCGAGGTCGGCCTGCATGGCCTCGATGCCGTCGAACATCGACAGCAGCGGCGCCAGCGGGGTCTTCGTGTACGCCGATTCGGTGACGTCCGGGTCGGCCACGTCGCTGCCGATGCCGTCCATGAGCGTCTCGCCGGCGTCGATCAGGCCCTGGAACATCGCCTTCATGTCCGGGGCCGGCTCGGAGACGGCGTTGATGAGCACGATGCCGGCGACGTCCGGTCGCTGCGTGCCGAGCCAAGCGGTGAGGGCACCGCCCATCGACAGCCCGACCGCCACGACCCGCTCGCAGCGGCCGGCCAGCTCGTCGTGGGCGGCCGCCACCTCGCTGGTCCAGTGCGACCAGGTGCGGTCGAGCATGTCCTCGACCACGGTCCCGTGGCCGGACAGCCGTGGCAGGGAGACCGCGTGGCCGGCAGCGGCGCAGGCATCGGCGATGCCCCGCATCGACGACGGGTTGCCGGTGAAGCCGTGGAGGACGAGGACGCCGGCGGGCCCGCCGTCGGCGGTCATCGGCTCGGCTTCGGGGAGGACCTGCGGCTCGCTCATGCGCGCACCCTACGGCGGGCTCGGAGCCCGCAGCGGGTGCAGGGTGCACGAGCTCTCCGTGGAGCGGCTCATCGGCGGCTACTCGACCGCCACGGGCTCGTCGCCGAGCAGGTAGCGCGCCCCCGGGCCCCTGGTTCCGGCGACGTCGTCGGGGTTGTAGAGCCCGCAGCTGGCGAGCGACAGGCACCCGCAGCCGATGCAGGAGCTGAGCTGGTCGCGCAGCGCGACGAGGGCGTCGATGCGCTCGTCGAGCTCGTCGCGCCAGGCGGCCGAGAGCAGCGCCCAGTCGTCACCGGTGGGCGTGCGGGTGCCCGGCAGCGACTCGAGCGCCTCGCGGATGCGTGCGAGCGGGATGCCCACCCGCTGCGCGGTGCGGATGAACGCCACCCGCCGGAGCGCGTCGGCGCCGTAGCGGCGGTGCCCGCTGTCGGTGCGCTCCGCGTCCAGCAACCCCTTGCGCTCGTAGAAGCGCAGCGCCGATGCGGCCACGCCGGCACGGTCGGCCAGCTCGCCGATGCTCCAGGTCCGCGACACGGATCCGCCTCCAGGTCCTTGACTTGAACGTTGGTTGAACTCTTACCGTCCGGCGTCATGAGCGCAACCGTCCCCACCACCACCCCCGTCGACGTGCGCACCGGCTCGGCTCGGGTCGCCCACGTCGACGACCTCGCCGTCGGCTCGCCCCGGCTCGTCCGGGTCGGCGACCGCAAGGTCTGCCTGGTGCGCACGGCCACCGGCGTCCACGCCGTCGACGCCACCTGCCCGCACGAGGGCTACGGCCTGACCCAGGGCTCCGTCGACGGCGACGTCCTCACGTGCGAGTGGCACAACTGGAAGTTCCGGCTCAGCGACGGCCGCTGCCTGCGAGGCGAGGAGGACGTGATCGCCCACGACGTGGCGGTCGACGACGCCGGCGACGTGACCGTCACCCTGCACGAACCCGACCAGGCCGGCGAGCGGGTCCGCCTGCGTGCCAGCCTCCGCACGGCGATCGAGCACGACCGCCTCGGCCAGATCAGCCGGGACGTGGTCCGGCTGCTCCGAGCGAGCGACGACCCGGGCGAGCTGGTGTGGGAGGCCGTCGCCTACGGCGCACCACGGAACGAGTACGGCTGGGGCCACTCGATCGCGGCGGCGACCGACTGCTTGGCCATGGTCCCGCTCCACGACGGCGACGAGCGGGCGCTTCCCGTCGTCCAGGCCATCGCCGGCATCAGCGAGCCGAACCGCCCGTTCCCGCCCCGACCCCTGCCCGCGCCGGCCCCGGCGCTGCCCGCCGACGCAGCAGCGGCGTTCCGGCAGGCGGTGGAGCGCGAGGACCTCGGGGGCGCCCAGGCCCTGGTGCTCGCCGGCATCGAGGCCGGCCTCGGGATGGACGAGCTGCACCGGTGGTTCACCGGACCGCTGGCCGACCACCACCTCTCCTACGGCCACGGCGCGATCTACGGCCACAAGGCGTTCCAGCTGCTCGAGCTGCTCGGCGAGGACCGGGCCGGGACCGTCCTCCCCCACCTCGTGCCGGCGCTGGTGTGGGGTACCCGAGAGGACCTGTTGCCCTACATGCGACCCTTCGAGCGGGCCCGCCGGGCGCTCGACCTGGACGAGCTCGCCGGCCGGACGGAGGACCCGGGCTGGCGAGATGACGGCCGCCTCGTGGCCGCCCTGCTCGGAGCGGACAAGGTGGCGCCGGTCGCAGCCGCCGCCGAGGCGCTGCGGGAGGGCGCCGGCGTCCACGGCCTGCTCGACGCCGTGGTCGAGGCGGTGTCGCTGCGGATGCTGCGCTACGACGCAGCCGGCGAGTTCGACCTCGAGGACGACTTCGGCTGGCTCGACATCACCCACGGGCTCACGTACGCCAACGCCGCTCGTTGGCACCACGAGCGCCACCCGGGCGTCGACTCGCTGCGCCTCGCCCTGCACTGCGTCTTCCTCGCCCACTGGACCGGTCGCCACGAGTGGCACAGCACGGTGGCGCCGGCGCTCGAGCCGCAGGCGGGCGACCTCGACCTGCGAGCCGCGCTGCTGGCCGGTGACGAGGCCGGCGCGCTCGCCGCCATCGACCGCATGCCGGTGGCCGACGCCGGCGACGAGCTGCAGCGGGCGGCCCTGCTCGACCGCACGACCGCCCCGATCGTGCACGCGCACGCGGTGAAGACGTCGCGGGCGGCGGCCGAGGAGGCGGTGCGCTCGGGCTCTCGCCGGCCGCTGGCCGCGACCGCGCGGTTCCTGGCCGGGCCCCGGCTGGAGCGCTTCGTCGCCGCGACCGTCACCCGGTCGATCGACTTCGTCGCCGGACGGGTCGAGCGCTCCTAGAAGCCGCCGGAGATGTTCACGGCCGCCGGTCCGAGGATGACCACGAACAGGGCGGGCAGGATGCAGAACACCAGCGGGAAGGTGATCTTCACCGGCACCTGCATGGCCCGCTCCTCGGCCCGGGCCCGGCGCCGGTCGCGCAGCTCGAGCGCCTGCAGGCGCAGGATGTTGGCGAGCGGGAATCCGTGCTTCTCGGCCTGGCGGACGGCGGACACGAACTGCCGCAGGTCGGGGACGTCGGTGCGCTCGGCCATGGCCTGCAGGGCCTCGCCGCGCGACAGGCCGAGCTGCATGTCGTTCACCGACTTGAGCAGCTCCTGGGCGAGGATGCCCCGGCCTTCCTGGCCGGCGCGCAGGACGGCGCCGTCGAAGGACATGCCGGCCTCGACGGTGACCGTGAGCTGGTCGAGCACGTCGGGGAGCTCGTTGGTGATGGCCTTGCGGCGGTCGTCGGCCGCCCGCTTGATCTTGGCGTTGGGGGCCATGGTGAGCAGCACGACCATGAGCCCGGCGACGAGCAGGTTCGTGCGGCTGGTGCCGGCGCTCGACAGGTAGGTCATCGCGCCGAAGGCACCGACCGCGAAGCCGACGACCTGCGCGGCGATGATGACCTCGGGCCGCCACTTGCGGTCGAGGTCGGCGACCCGCAGCGTCTTGGCCGTGGCGTCCAGCAGGCCGCTCGGCAGGAACCGGCCGACCCGCCTGGCCAGGCTGGCCGACAGCGGGTTGACGACGCGCTCGAGGAAGCTGCCCTGCAGCTCGAGCTCGCGGGAGGTGGGGGCGACGTCCTCGGGGTCGAAGCCCACGGGGATGACCTTCGGCTCGGGCTTGATCGCCCACAGGGCCAGGCTGAGGCCACCGACCACGAAGAGCGCTGCGAGGTAGACGATTCCCATGATCAGAACTCCGGGTTGACGAGCTTCTTGAGCCACAGGCCGCCGGCGGCGAGCATCAGGCCGGCGGCGCCGAGCATCACCTGGCCGAGGCCGGAACCGAACATCGGGGTGATGTAGTCGGGGTTCGAGCTGAAGATGAAGCCGAACAGGCCGAAGGGCAGCACGAACAGCACCAGGGCCGAGATCTTCCCCTCAGCGGTCAGGGCGTCGACCTGGCGCTTGATGCGGACCCGGGCCCGGATGGTCTCGCCGACCTGCTCGATGATCTCGGACAGGTTGCCGCCGACGCTGGACTGGATCTTGATGGCATCCACGACCCAGTCGAAGTCCTTGGCCTGGATGCGGTGCGACATGGCGTCGAGGGCGTCCTCGAGGCTGCGCCCGAGGCGGGTCTCCATGACCACCCGCTGGAACTCCTCACTGGTGGGCGAGTCGGTCTCCCGGGCCACCGAGTCGAGGGTCTGGCCCAGGCCGTAGCCGGCGGTGAGCGAGCCGGCCATGAGCTGCAGGGTGTCGCCGAGCTGGTCGACGAACCTCTTGCGCCGGCGGCCGATCTTGAACTTGAGGAACAGCGGGATGCCCGCCGCGACGGGGATGGCCATCAGGAGGAAGAACGGCACCCCGAAGAGCAGCACCCCGAGGAGCAGGGCGCCGACGCTGACGGCGGCGCAGACCACCACGAACTCGTTGGACCGCATGGCGAGGCCGGCCCGGTCGAGGGTGTCGTCCAGCGACCGGCCCCGGTCGTTCTTGGCCAGCACCTGGGCCGACAGGCCGTTCAGGCGGTCCTGCACGCCGCTGGTGCGGCGCGTGCGGGTCGCCTTCGCCGTCTCCTTGCTCTGCTGGCGCTGCTCGCGCCGCTCGAGCGCGCCCTCGGAGGAGCGCACGGCGTTGAGGAGCAGGAAGGCGCCGAGGCTCACCCCGAGGGCAGCGACGAAGGGGACCCACCCGGCGCCCAGGGGACCGGGGTCGGAGACCACCCGGACGTCGTCGGCGATGTCGGGGACGAACTGGCGGACGGTGGGGTGCTCGAAGCTGGTGCTCACCGACACGTCGGGTGCGGAGGCGAGCGAGATCGTGAGGTCGGCCTCGGCGCCCTCGGAGGCCGAGCGCCAACGGAGCTCGAACAGCCCGCCGAGGCCGGCGGCGATCTGGGCGAAGGCGTCGCGCAGGCCGGCGGCCTCCTCGACCGTCACCACCCGGCCGCCGGCGGCGTCGGCCATGGCCTGGATGGTGGAGAGGTCGTGGTCGGGGCTCTGCAGGGCGACGAACGAGGCGGCCACGCCCTCGCTCCCGAGGCGCTCGAGGACCGCCGCCTCCTCCGTGCCGCTGGCGGAGTCGGCACCGTCGGCGAGGACGACCAGGGCGCCGGTGCCCCCGCGCGTGGTGAGCTGGGTGAGGCCCTGCTCGACGCCGTCGAGCAGGGCGGTCCCGCCGGCGGCGATCACGCCGTCGACGGCCGCCTGCAGGGCGTCGCGGTCGGTGGTGAAGGGGTGCTGGACGGTGGCGGTCGCGCCGAACGTCACGATCGAGACGGGCACGTCCGGAGGCAGCGTGGTGAGGAGCTTGCCGACGGCGAGCTTCGCCTGAGCCAGTGGCTCGCCGGCCATCGATCCCGACACGTCCATGACGACGACGACGTTCAGGTCGTTGGTGCGCAGGCGCACGACGTCGATCTCGAGCTCCTGGCCATCCTCGACGATCTTGAAGGCATGCTCCGGGTCGTCGGTGATGGTGGGCCCGGAGACGACGGCGCGCACCAGCGGGAAGGCGCCGGCGTCGATGCTGCGGACCTCGAGCCCCTCGGCCTGCGCCGCCGCCGGGGCGGCGAGGGCGAGCGAGAGGGCGGCGACGGCGCCGACGATGGCGGCCCCGACGTGGGTGCGGTGGCGGGTGCGGGAGCTCATGCGCTCGTGCCTCCGAAGATCCGGTCCTCGAACGGGATGCCCATCTCCTTGATGTGCTCCACGAAGTGGGGGCGGTGTCCGGTCGGCTCCAGCCGGCCGAGCACCCGGCCGGCGGCGTCGAGGCCGGGCGAGTAGTCGAAGTCGAAGATCGGGGTGACCTCGACCTCGTCGCCGCGCACCCGGCCGACCTCGCAGATCTGCACGATGCGGCGGCTGCCGTCGCGAAGGCGGCCGATCTGGACGATGATGTCGACGGCCCCGGCGATCTGCTGGCGGATGGCCTGGATCGGGAACTCGATGCCCGCCATCAGCACCATCGTCTCCAGGCGGGTGATGGCGTCGTGGGGGCTGTTGGCGTGCAGTGTCGACAGCGAGCCGGCGTGGCCCGTGTTCATGGCCTGGAGCATGTCCAGCGCCTCGCCGCTGCGGCACTCACCGACGACGATGCGGTCGGGCCGCATGCGCAGGGCGGTGCGGACCAGGTCGCGGATGCTGATCTCACCTCGGCCCTCGGAGTTGCCCGGTCGGCTCTCGAGGCGCACCACGTGGTTCTGGTGCATCTGGAGCTCGACGACGTCCTCGATGGTGACGATGCGATCGCCGTCGGGGATGAAGCTCGAGAGCACGTTGAGCAAGGTCGTCTTGCCTGAGCCGGTGCCACCGCTGACGAGGATGTTCAGCTTGGCGTGCACGCAGGCAGCGATCATGTAGAGCGACTCGACGGTGGCCGACTCGCGGGCGATCAGGTCCTGCGCCGTGAACCGCTTGGCCGCGAACTTGCGGATGGTCAGCGACGAGCCGTCGACGGCCAGCGGCGGGATCACGGCGCAGACGCGGGAGCCGTCGGGGAGGCGGGCGTCGACCATCGGGGAGGACTCGTCGATGCGCCGGCCGAGGGGGGCGACGATGCGGTTGATGACCTTGCGCAGGCTGTGCTCGTCGGTGAAGTTGATGTTGGCGAGGGTGAGCTTGCCGTCCTTCTCGATGTAGATCGAGCGGGTGCCGTTCACCATGATCTCCGACACCGTGTCGTCGGCGAGCAGCGGCTGGATCGGCCCGTAGCCGAGCAGGTCGGCGGCGATGACGCCGACGAGGCGCTCGCGCTCCTCGGGCGACAGCGGGATGTCCTCGGCTGCCAGCACCTTGGTCATCTCGGCGACGGCCATGCGCTTGAGCTCGTCGTCGTCGACGTCGGGCTCCCCCACCCGGTTGCCGAGGGCGAGCAGGAGCGCCTGCTGCACCTTCTCGCGCAGGCCGGTGAAGCTCTCGCTCTCCATCAGCGCGGCGGTCATCGCCACGCTGGCGGCCGGGTCGAACGTCGGCGTCTCCGGCAGCTCGGGCAGGTCGGCGACGGCGAGGCCTCCCTCGCCTCCCTCGGTCGCGACCCGGACGCGCTCTCCCAGCTTCATCCCTCAGGCCTTCCGCTTGAACAGCCGCATCCCGCTGCGGCCGCTGTGTCCGTGCTCCCGGTCGCGGGGGAGGAAGTGGTCGACCAGGCCCTGGAAGGCCCGGACGAGCTCGGGGTTGCGCTCCGACTCCATGACCGGGATCCCGTCGTTGGTGGCGAGGACCATGTCGATCGAGCTCGGCACCCGGACGTCCACCCTGTGGCCGACCGTGCGCTCGAGGGCGTCGACGTCGACGCCGACCTTCGCGTCGCTGCGGTTGAGGACCAGCAGGCGCCGGGCCTCGGTGAGCCCGATCACGTCGAGCGCCTCGAGCGCCTTCTTGAGCCCCCGGATGGAGGGCACCTCGGTCGAGCAGATCATCACCATGTCGGTGGACAGGTCGAGGGCCGACAGGACCCGCTCGCTCAAGCCGGGGTCGGTGTCGACCACCACGAACCGGAACGAGCGGTGCAGGGCCCGCAGCACCCCGCCCACGTGCTCGGCGACGATCTCGTCGGCCTCTGCCGGGTTCAGCGGGGCGCACAGGGTGTAGAGCCCGGTGTGGTGCGCCGTGAGCGCCAGCTTCAGCTGGGCCGTGTCGCAGGGCCAACGCCGCACCACGTCGGCGATGGTCGCCGTGGGCGACAGGCGCAGGTTCGACGCCACGTCACCGAACTGGAGGTCGAGGTCGACGAGGACCACCTCCTTGGGGTGGACCTTCGCCAGCCCGACGGCGAGGTTGGTGGCTGCCGTCGTCTTCCCCGCGCCGCCCTTGGGCGACAGGATCGTGATGATCCTGGGGTCGGTGGCCACCTCCTCCACCGGGTCTGCGGTCAAGGTCGTGGTGCTCATCTCAACCGAAGATCGTGTCGCTGCTCTGGACCCGGGTCCCGGACTCGTCAGCATCGGCGGGCTCGACGGCGAGCCAGATGTCGCCGTAGCTGGAGGCGAACACGATCCGCTCCGCGGCGGGGGCGTCGGCGGCCAGCGTCACGTACAGCTGGCCCGTCGGCGCCGGTGCGGCGGGGTCGGCCTCGGTGGCCGTCGCGACGGGCGGCGGACCGCCCTGCACGTTCGTGACGAGCAGCTTGTGCAGCAGGAAGCCGGACACCTGCGAGGAGGCGACGGGCTGGCCGTCGGGGCCGGTGGCGCCGCCCTGGTAGTCGGTGAACGAGGCGATCAGGCCGACCAGGTCGCCGGGGCGCACCGTGCCGCCCACGGCCCGGATCGGGTCGAGGGGGATCGTGATCTCGAGGTGGCCGTCGGGCACGGCGACGCTGCCGCCGCCCCGGCCCACCCGGGCCTGCAGCGCGTTGTACTCGGTGGCGTCGACCAGCCGGCTGGCCGTGACCTGCTCGCCCTCGACCATGTCGACGGCGGTGACCATGCCCTCAGCCTCGGACAGGCTGGCCAGGGCACCGGCCGCCTGCACCTTCACCGGCACCGCCTCGACCCGCAGGTAGGTCTGGAGCTCGGTGGCGGCGGTGCCGGCCGGCACCGGGGCGTTCAGGACGAGCACGTCGACCAGCTCCTCGCCGGCCAGGGCACGGTCCTCGGCCGTGCTGACGTACTTGACGAGGGCAACCGTGCCCAACGCAACCAGCAAGATGGCTGCGAGCAGACTGAGGCGCTTCTTCTTCACCGTTCTCTCCCGAGGTTCGCGGGCCGCTCCGAAAGGGTCATCGGGCCACATGCGCCGGAACTGAAGCGCTTTCCGGAAGGAGATGTCGCGGCGCCCCCGGAAGAGCCGGAAGGCGGGCGTCTCTCCCTTGACCTGGGGGTCAGGCGGACAGGACACTTCCGGCGTGCCCGCATCCCCCGCCGCGCTGGGTCGTCCCGACCGGCAGCTGACCTCGCAGGGCCGCGAGCGCAAGCAGCAGCTCGTCGACTGCGCGGCGCAGCTCTTCGCCGAGCGGGGCTTCGAGGAGACCCGCATCAGGGACATCGTCGACGCCGCGGGCGTGGCCAAGGGCCTCTTCTACTGGTACTTCGAGAACAAGGAGGCCCTGTTCGCCGACGTGGCGGCCGACATCCGCCTCCGGCTGCGCAAGCACCAGGCGACCGCCATCGACCCGGAGGCCGGCCCGCTGCGCCAGATCTGCCAGGGCGCCGAGGCCAGCGTCCACTTCATGGCCGAGAACGCCCCCTTCTTCTCGCTCCTCGAGGCCGAGACCGGTGCCGCCACCCAGGCATCACGCAGCGAGGGCACGGCCCAGCACATCCGCGACGTCCGGTCGATCATCGTGCGGGGCCAGGAGGCGGGGCTCATCGTCGACGAGGATCCGGAGCTGCTCGCCCTCGGCGTGGTGGGCACGGTGGGCCACTACAGCCACTACCACCGCACGGGCCGCACCAGCGTGGCCATCGACGACCTGGCCCGCTTCGTGGCCCGCACCGTCGTGCGCACCCTGGCCGCCGACGCCTCGGCCGCGGAGGACGCCCTGGGCGGTGACGGGCGGTAACGTCCGATTCCATGGCCAAGTACGAGTTCCTGTCCGACGAGTGGATCGCCGCCGCGCAGGCGATCCGTGAGGAGTACGAGGGCACGACCACCACCCCGCCGCCGCCCATGCGCATGAACGTGGTGATCAGCGACGTGCCCTTCGGCGACGGCAGCATGGACGCCCACATCGACACCACCGACGGCGAGCTGTCGCTCGACGTGGGGCACCTCGACCAGTCCGACCTGACGGTGACCGTCGACTACCTGACCGCGAAGGCGATCTTCGTCGACCAGGACCAGCAGGCGACCATGCAGGCGTTCATGGGCGGCAAGATCAAGGTCCAGGGCGACATGACCAAGCTCATGGCGATGCAGGCTGCCCCGCCCGACCCGAAGCAGATCGAGGCCGCGGGGCGGATCGCGGAGATGACGGCCTAGCCGCCTCCGCAGGCGTCCGCTCCACCGACGAGCGGACGAAGACGGCGAATACCAGGCCCAGGAGGGCGGCGGCCGCGCCCACCAGGTAGGCGTCGCCGAACGACGCCAGCGCGCCCACGGCGGGCTGGCGGGCGGCCTGGGTCGACTGCATCACCTGGATGCCGACCACCACCCCGAACTGGGTCATCATCTGCTGGGTGGCGCCGACCACGCCGAGGTCGGCGTCGTCCACGGCGTTGGCGATCGAGGCCACCAGCGCCGGCGCCGACATCCCCAGCCCGATGCCCGACAGGGCGAGGAAGCCGACGACCGCGAGGTCGGCGGAGCCCGGGGCCAGCGTCGCCATGCCGAGCATCGAGGCGAACACGGCGAGGGCACCGCCCACGGCGGCCGACCGCTCCCCCGTCCGCGCCACGAGGTAGCCCATCACCGGTCCGGCCACGGCGAACGCGAGGGGCCGGGCGATGAGCAGCCCGCCGGTGCGCGCCTCCCCGTAGCCGAACACGTTCTGCAGGAGCAGCGGCGTGATGATGAACCCGCCCATGTAGGCGAAGTTCGTGAACACCTGCGTGAGGATCGGCATCGAGAAGTTGCGGCGGCGCAGGTACGCGAGCGGGAGCAGCGGGTCCCTCGCCCGGGCCTCGATGCGCACGAACCACCAGCCCAGCAGCGGGGTGGCGGCGAAGCCGGCGACCACGGCCGGCGAGGTCCAGCCCAGGACCGGTCCCCGGTTGACGGCGACGAGGAAGGCGGTGGCGGCGGCGGCGAGGGTGGCGGCGCCGGCGAGGTCGAACCGGGTGGCGGGGATGCGCTCGGTCTCGGGGAGGACGGCGAGGGCGAGCACCAGGGCGGCGAGCGTGAGCGGCACCTGCCCGGCGAAGATCCAGCGCCAGCCGAACGCCTCGACGATGGGACCGCCGGCCACCACGCCGACGACGGGGCCGCCGGCGCCCACCATCGTCCAGTAGCCCATGGCCTGCGCCCGGCGCTCGGGCGGGAACAGCCGGTTGATGAGGGCGAGCGACGCCGGGCCGACGGCGGCACCAGTGGCCGCTCCGAGCACCCGGAAGGCCACGAGGGACGGGGCGTCCCAGGCGAGGGCCGTGAGGCCGGCGAACACGAGCACGGCGGCCATCGACCACACGTAGACCCGCCGGTGGCCGCGCAGGTCGCCGAGCTTGCCGGCGCCGGGGCCGAACACGGCGAAGGCCAGCAGCGGGCCGGTGACCAGCCAGGTGAGGGTCGACTCGTCGGAGCCGAGGTCGCCGGCGATGCGCGGGATGGAGACCGACAGGATCGTGATGGTGAACCCCACGCTGAACAGCCCGAGCAGGACCGTGGCCAGCACCACCCACGGGTAGGCCGGCGACTGCTCCGCCCGGCCGCGCACCTGCTGGGCGAGCAGGATCGACCAGGGGACGACCGAGACCTCGTCGGCGCCGGGTGCGTCGATGCTCAGCTGGTCGAGGTGGTCACCGGGCCGCTCGCTCACGGAGCAACGCTCGCGGACCTTGACCCACGGGTCAACTCGACGGGGCCGGTGTCACCGCCGGTGGGTGGCATCGCCGTCGGCTGGGCTCGGGGGGACGGCCGGCCTCATCGCGGTGGCTGGGGATCACCGCGTCCGGCACGACCGTCCCCCCGAGCCCGGCCGACGGCCGGGATGGTAGTCAGGCGAGTCGCGTCAGCGTCTGGTGGAGCTCGGCGATGGTCCAGCGGGCGTCCTGCTCGAAGCTGGCGCCGAACTGCCAGCCGTCCATGAGCCGGATGGTGCCGCCCTGGACGAACAGGGTGCGGCCGTTGAGGGCGCAGTCGGCCGTGGCCAGGTAGGCGACGACGGGCGACACGTGGGCGGGGTCCCACACGTCGAAGCCGCCGGCGCCGGGGGCGGCGACGATGTCGCCGAGGCCGGGGGCGGCCTCGGTGAGGCGGGTCCGGGCGGCGGGGACGATGCAGTTCGAGCGGACCCCGTAGCGGGACAGCTCCTGGGCGCAGATCATCGAGAACGCGGCGACCCCGGCCTTGGCGGCGCCGTAGTTGGTCTGACCCGGGTTGCCGAGGAGCCCCGAGGTGGAGGAGGTGTGGATCACCGCCGCCGCCCGGGAGGCGCCGGCCTTGTGCTGCTCGCGCCAGTACGCGGCGGCGAAGCGGGTGGGCACGAAGTGGCCCTTCAGGTGCACGTTGGTGACGCTGTCCCACTCCTCTTCGGACATGTGGACGAGCGCCCGGTCGCGCAGGATGCCGGCGTTGTTGACCAAGACGTCGAGTCCGCCGAACGCGTCGACGGCCGCCTGCACCAGGGCCCGGCCCCCGTCCCAGGAGGCCACGTCGTCGTGGTTGGCGATGGCCTCGCCGCCGGCATCGCGGATCTCCTCGACGACCTCGTCGGCGGCGTGGGGCGCGGCGCCCCCGCCCTCGGGGTCGCTGCCGAGGTCGTTGACGACGACCTTGGCCCCCTCGGCGGCGAACAGCAGGGCATGGGCGCGCCCCAGGCCGCGACCGCCGCCCGTGATCACGGTGACCCTGCCTTCGAGCGCTCCCACGGCCAGACGTTGCTGGCCCACGCCGTGACAGGTCAAGTCAGGCGCCGGCGACCGCCCGGATCACGTCAGGCAGCTGCGCGATGTCGCGCTTGTTGACGAAGCCGGCGATGCCGGCCCGCTCGCCCTCCTCGCGCAGCTCGCGGTCGAGGAACGCCGAGCACAGCACGATCCGCTGGTCGGCGGATCGCGCCCGCAGGGCCACCGCGGTCTCGATGCCCGACATCCCCGGCATGCGCTGGTCGACGACGACCACGTCGGGCGCCACGTCGGCCGCGAGATCGACCGCCTCCTGGCCGTCGGCGGCCTCCCCGCACACCCACAGCCCCTCGTTCGCCGTGTCGAGCGTGAGCCGCATCAGCATGCGGATGTCGGGCTCGTCGTCGACGAGCAGGGTGGCGATCCGCTGCATCGGCGGGGATGGTAGCGGCGTTCTACCCCTCCGTCGTCGCTCCCCGGCCCGCGATCGGGACCTCGTAGGTGAACGTGGTGCCGACGCCCTCGGCGCTGTCCACCCGGATCGTCCCGCCGTGGGCCTCCACCAGCGATCGGCAGATGTAGAGGCCCAACCCGGTCCCCATCGCCTGCTTGGCGGCGGCGGCCGAATCGATGCGGGAGAACTTGCCGAACAGCTTGGGGAGCTCGGACGGCGGGATGCCGGGGCCCTCGTCGGCCACCTCGACCTCGACGACGTCCCCGCGACGCCGGGCCCGGACACGGACGGCGGCATCGGACTCGGAGTGCTTGCAGGCGTTGGACAGCAGGTTCATCAGGACCTGCCACTGCCGCGCCTCGTCACCGAGCACGGTCGGCAGGTCGTCGTCGATCTCGACCTCGAAGGGGCGCCCGGACTCGTGGGACGCCAGCTCGGCGACGGTGCGACGGACGAGGGCGCCGAGGTCGAGGGGGTCCTGGGCCACCTCGAGCTCGCCCGACTCGATCCGGGCGAACTGGAGCAGGTTCTCGACGAACTCCGAGAGCCGCCGGGTGTTGCTGACGATGCGGCCCAGCAACTGCGCCCGCTCCTCGTCGCCGAGGCGGTCGCCGAGGTCGGTGAGCGTCTGCGCGAACCCGATGATGATCGCCAGCGGGGTGCGCAGGTCGTGGGCGGTGATGGCGACGAGCTCGGTCTTGAACTGGTCGAGTCGGCGCAGGCGCTCGGTGATCTGCTGCTCGCGCTCGTAGGCGTCGCGCAGCTCCCCGACCCGCGCGTCGAGCTGCTCGTAGGCGTCGCGCAGCGCCGCGGTGCGCTCCCCGACCCGCTCCTCGAGCGTCGTGGTGAGGGCCTGCACCTCGGCGAACCCCTCGGCGTTCTCGAGGGCGGCGCCGGCCAGCGCGGTGAGGAACGACGCGATCCGGACCTCGTCGTCACCGAACGCGCCGCCGAGCTCGCGGTGGCTGACGTACAGGCAGGCGACCGGCTCGCCCCGGACCCGGACGGCCGCCGCCAGGATCGACCGGACGCCCGAGAGGACCAGGCTGTCGCTGGCGTCGGCGTCGGCGACCTCGTGGACGACCGTGCTCCCGGAGTCCATGGCCTCGGCCACCACCGAGCGGCTCGGCTCGCCGCCCGACCCGGCGACGACCTCCACGGCGTCGACCGGCGGGGACCGGTCGAGGCCAGGGGCGGCCAGCACCACGCAGTGCTGGGGCCGGAGCACCGCCTCCGCCGACTCGACGAGGGTGCCGAGGATCCCGGCGGGGTCGAGCCCGCCGGCGATGGCGCGCCCGGCGGCGAGGAGGGCGTCGAAGCGGTCGAGGAGCGAGAGGTTCGCCGACCCGAGCCGGACGGACCCACCCGGGCGCAGGTCCTCGAGTGCCCGGCGGCCCGTCTCCAGGTCGGCCTCGGCCCCCGGCCAGCCGTGGCGCACCCCGACGGCACCCCGCGCCTCCAGGCTCCTGGCCAGCTCCTGGCGGGCGCCCAGGTCCTCGGCGACCCGGATGCTGCGGTCCAGCCACCGGCGGGCCCGGCGGAGGCGTCCGAGCTCGGCCTCCACCAGCGCGGCCTCGCGCCACGCGTGCGGGGCGTTGTTCCGGTACGCACGGGCCAGCCGCCGGGCGCGCCGGCCGATGCGCCGGGCCTGGCGCAGCTCTCGCCGCCGGGTCGGCAGGTCGACCGGCCCCGCCTCGGACGCCCGCCGGGCGCGCTGGGCCGTGAGCAGCCAGGCCGGCACCGGCGCCACGTACTCCTGGCGCAGGCCGGCCCCGCGCACCAGCGCGTCGGCCCGTTCCAAGCAGGCGACCGCCCCGGCCGGTGACCCGGTGGCCAGCTGGCGGAGGGCTTCGGCGGTGAGGACCTCCGCGGCGGTGTGCACGTCCTCGGAGAGGTCGGCCAGCTCGGCAGCGACGACGTCGGCCGGGAGGCGCCCGTCGGTGGCCTTGGCCCACACGGCGAGCCCGATGCCGCGCGCCTGGGGGTCGCCGAGCTCCGTGCCGGCCCGCCACACCGCCTCGCCGACCTCGGCCGCCGTGAGCAGGTCGCCGCGGCGGTAGGCGCAGTACCCGATGTGCCAGCGGGCCGTGTTGGCCTCCCACCGGTCGCCGGTGCGGTCGAGCAGGCGCACGGCCTCCCGGCAGCGGTCGGCGGCCTCGTCCCACCGGGAGGCGGCGTAGAGCACGAGGCCGAGGAAGTGCCGGCTCTGCCCCTGCCCGTACAGGTCGCCGAGCTCGCATCGGATCGCGTGGCTGCGCTCGGCGTAGGCGATCCCGCGCCGGTACCACGGCAGCAGGCTCATGACCGGGGCGTGCTCGGAGTAGGCCTGGGCGCGCTCGGACGTCTCGGGGTAGCGCTCGGCGAGGTTCAGCCCCCGCAGGTGCACGAAGAGCGTCGCCAGCGACCCGCGCTGGAACCAGTAGGTGTGGGCCAGCCGGCTGTAGAGGCGGGCGGCGAGCAGGTCGCGCCCGGCGCGCGGCGTGTCGAGCGGCCGGCGCCCCAGGCGTCCCGGCCACGCCGTGTGCACCGCCTGCACCAGCACCTCCCACAGGAGGTGGAGGACCCAGCCCCGACGGGGGACCCGCTGGTCCAGCGCGCGCAGCGCCCGCTCGAGCGCCTCGGAGGAGCTCGCCATGTCGCCCCGCTTGAACCACAGCTCGCCGAGGGTGGCGTCGATGCGGGCGGTCGTGGTCGCGTCGGGCGCGAGGCGACGGGCGGCCTCCAGCTCGACGGACGCCTCGTCGTAGCGGCCGCGCAGCATGAGCACCCGCCCGAGCTCCTCGGCGATCGCCCCCCGGCGCTCGGGCGCGGCCTCGCATCCCCGCTGGGCGATGCGGAACTGCTGCTCGACCAGCTCGAGGGACTGCTGGGCCCGGGCCTCCTCGGCGGCGGCGAGCGCGTAGGGCAGCGCCCGCGCCGGCTGGCCGGCGGCGTCGAAGTGGAAGGCGAGGTCGAAGAACGCCGTGGGCGAGCGGGCCTCGAGCAGCTCGGCGGTGCGCTGGTGCAGGGCACGGCGCTCGGCCGGCTCGAGCCGGGCGAGCAGGGACTCGCGGATCTTGTCGTGGACGAAGCGGCACCGCTCGCCCCGCTGGTCCCAGACGAGGTGGCGGCGGCTGGCCTCCCGGACCGCACGGGCGATGTCGGCGGGCTCGACCCCGCCCAGCGCCGCGGCCACCGCCGGTTCGAACTCCTTGCCGAGGACGGCGCCGACGGCGAGCAGGCGCCGGGTCTCCTCCCCGAGGAGCGTGATCCGGTGGCTGAGGACCGCGGCCGCCCGGCGGGAGGAGCGGACGTCGGCCAGCGCCACCGGGTCGACCGTCCAGCCGTCCGGCCCGGACACGAGGGCGTCCGCCTCCAGCAGCCCGCGGAGCACGGCCGCGGCCATGAACGGGCTGCCCTCGGCGAGGCGGACCACCACATCGACGACCTCCGGCGGCACCGTGCCCGCCATCGACGTGACCAGGGCGGCGACCTCCTCGGCGCCGAGCGGCGGCAGGTCGATCCGCTCCCTCGCCTCCACCCGGCGCAGCACGGACTCCACCGGCAGCTCGTCGCTGCGGTAGGCGGCGACCACGAGCACGTGGCAGGGCGGCTGGCGGCGGCTGGTCCACAGGGCGAGCAACCGGTCGCTGAGCTGATCGGCCCACTGGCAGTCGTCGAGCACCACGAGCGCGGGTCGGTCGGGTGAGCCGAGGGCGTCGAGCAGCGCGGCGAGCGCTTCGACGGTCCGGATCTCGCCGAACTCCTCCGGGCCGAGCCCGGCGGCCCCGTCGCCCGGCGGCACGCCGAGGGCACCGGCCAGCTCGGGGAAGGCGACGGCGACCGCGTCCGCCCGGTCGGCCAGGGCGTCGCGCACCCGGGCGGCCAGCACGGGATCGGCCATCGACCGCGCCAGGTCGCGCGCGACCCCGCTGAGGACCTGGAAGGGCCGCTGCGCGGCCTGGTCCAGGCCCTGCCCGTGGAACCGGCGGGTGCGCTCGGGCAGCCGGCGCACCAGCTCGTCGAGCAGCCGGGTCTTCCCGGCGCCGGACTCGGCGCCGACCAGCACCAGGCCGCCCTGCCCGAAGCCGGCGTGGCGGAGGTGCTCCTCGAGGGCGGCCAGCGGTGCGTGCCGCCCGACGAAGCCCGGTTCGGCGAGGGTGACCCGGCGGTCCTGCCCGCCGAGCACGAAGGTGGGTTCCGCGAAGCCCCGCTCGAGGGCATCCGCCAGCAGGGCGAGGTCGTGCCCGAGGCCCGATGCCGTCTGGTAGCGCTCCGACGGGTCTCGGCGCACGAGCCGGTCGACGATCTGGGCCAGCAGCCGTGGCACCGGGGGGCCGAGCAGGGGCGGCGCGGCGGTCATCTGCTGGCGCAGCACGTCGCCGACGCGCTCGCCGTCGTGGACGGGGCGGCCGAGCAGGCACTCGAGCAGCACGAGGCCCAGGGCGTGCAGGTCGGAGCGCTCGTCGACGGCGCCGGCGATCAGCCCGGTCTGCTCCGGCGCCAGGTAGCGGACGCTCCCCACCGGCACGTCGCGCAGCTCCACCTCGAGCAGGTCGCTGCGAGCCAGCCCGAAGTCGATGAGCACGGCGCCCGTCACCGGCTCGCCGTCGACGACGATGTTGGCGGGCTTGACGTCGCGGTGCAGCACGCCGAGGTCGTGGGCGTGGCACAGGGCGGCCACCACGTCGCGAGCGACGGTGACGGCCTCCCGCACCGAGAGCGGGCCGCCGGCGAGCCGGGCCGCGAGGCTGCGGCCGGGCACCCACGGCGTGACGAGGAAGACGCTGCCGTCCTCGTCGCGCCCCCGGTCGAGGAGGCGGACCAGGTTGGGGTGGTGGAGCCGGCCGAGGACCGCCGTCTCGTGCTCCAGCCGGCGCCCGGCGGCGGCGGCGACCACGTCGGCCGGGGCCACCTTCACCACGACGGCGGGCGCGTCGGGCCCGTCGCCGTCCCGGGCCAGGTACGTGTCCACGCCCTGCCCGCGGTGCAGCAGCGACGTCGTCCGGTAGCGACCGCCGACGAGACGATCCACCCCGACGGCGCTCACCCGCGTCTGCCCCTCACGTCCCGGTCGGCTCCCACGTCCCGCGGAGCGCGCGTGGTCGCGCGCTGAACGTCAGCGTGCGGGGCGGGAGCCGCCCGGGCAATGGCCCGTTCGGGTGGTCAGCGGGCCATGAACAGGTTGACGGGGCTGCCGCGGCGCACGTAGGTGCCGGCCGCCGGATCGGTGCCCACCACCCGACCCCGGGGGGCGCAGCACGCCTGCCCGAGCTCGAGGCCGGCCGAGCGCAGCGCGGCCTCGGCCTGGTCGAGGGTCATGCCGCCGAGAGCGGGCACCTGGACCCGGTCAGGGCCCTTGCTCACGGTGACCTTGACGGTGCTGTCGCGGGGAACCTGCCGACCGGAGGGGGGATCCAGGGAGACGACCACGCCGGCCGGCACCGTCTCGGAGAACACGTCCTCCCGCACGGCCTGCAGCCGCTCGGCACCCAGGGCCGCGGCCGCCTCTCCCCACCCGGCGCCATCGGGCAGCTCGGGGACGGTGCGCGGCGCCGGACCGAGCGACACCTGCAACCCGACGACCGTGCCGCGGGGGACCTGGTCGTCGAGCTCGGTGGCGGTGCCGATGACGTGCTGGGCCGGCACCTCCTCGTCGTGCACCTCCTCGGCGACCTCGTGGCCGAGGCCGGCCTGCTCGAGGGCGGCGACGACCTCGGGCACCGGGCGGCCCCGCAGCGGGGCCGGGAGGTCGGTCAGGGTGTTGCCCTCCGAGACCAGCACCACCAGGAGTCCGCCCTCCTCGAGCCGTTCCCCGGCCACCGGGTCGGTGCTGACGACCTCGCCCGCCTCGGTGCCGTCGCGGCGGGTGCGCTTGAGGTCGATCTCCCAGCCGTTCTCGGCGGCGAGGAGCTCGACGTCGTCGATGGGGCGCGTCGCCAGCTCGGGCACCTCGTGGGTGGGGGTGCGCAGCTGCTGGACGAGGACGAACCCGCCGGCAGCGAGGGCGACGGCCAGCAGGACCGCCAGGGCGACGGGCCACCGCCGGCGACGGCGCGCGCCCGGCTCGGGGAGATCGACCTCGTCGGCGTCGCCGCCGGCGGGGGCCGGTGGCGCGACCTGGGTGCGCTCGTCGATGCGCTCGCCGTCGCCCGACGCGCCGGCCTCGCTCAGGGCGCCCACCAGTGGCAGCGGGGCAGGCGCGGTGAGCCGCTCGGATGCGGCGAGCAGGGCGATGCCGAGCTCCTCGGCGTCGGCGCGCTCCTCGGGGTCGAGCCGGCCGGCCCGCTCGACGGCGGCGCGGAGGGGGCCGAGGGCCTCGGGCGCCTCGAGGTCGCCGTGCGTGCGGGCCTGCAGGGCGGCGAGTGGGTCGCCGCCGGCGAAGGGGACCCGGCCGGTGACGGCCTCGACCAGGACCAGCCCGAGGGCGTACACGTCGGCCTTGGGGCCGGTGCGCTCGCCGCGGGCCTGCTCGGGGGCGGCGTAGCGCATGGTGCCCACCAGGTGGCCGCCGTGGTCGGTGATGCCGGTCTCGGCGAGCGCCCGGGCGAGCCCGAAGTCGGCGATGCGGAGGCGGGCGTCGTCACCGAACAAGACGTTCGCCGGCTTGAGGTCTCGGTGCACCAGCCCCCGGCCGTGGGCGTGGGCCAGGCCCCGGCACGCCTCGAGGCCGACCACGAGGGCCTGCGAGGGGCTCAGCCGGTGGCCGGCGGCGAGCATCCCCCGCAGGCTGCCTCCGGCCAGGTACTCGGTGACCAGGTACGGGACCTCGTCGACGCCGCTGTCGTGGACCACCACCACGTTGGGATGGCTGATCGAGGCGACGGTCTGGGCCTCGGCCCGGAAGCGCTCGAGGAAGTGGCGGTCGCCGGCGAGGGCCGGCTGGAGCATCTTCACGGCGACCTGCCGCTGCAGCGTGACGTCCTCGGCCAGGAACACCTGCGCCGAGGCGCCCGCGCCCAGCGGGGCGAGGAGCCGGTATCGGCCGCCCACGACGCGACCGATCTGGTCGGACAGCTGCGACATGGTCACCGCACCACAGTACGAGCCTCCTGCGCGCTCCCGGTGGAGGGCTCGGCGCTGCGAGACTGGGCCGGCCATGGCCGCACCCGCTCCCGCTCCCGCGCTCGCCGGCCGCGTGCCGTGGATGCTGCACGCCGCGTTCTGGCTCGTGCTCGTCGAGTCGCTGCTCGGGGGGGTCTTCGTGCTGGGCCGCGACGACTACGGCCCGGGTGGCAAGGCTGTGGTCCTGTCGGCCTTCGCCCTCAAGGTGTGGTTCGCCCACCTCGCCCGGCGGCTCAGCGCCGGCGGCGTGCTGGGCCTGCTGGTGCTCCAGCTGGTGGGCATCCACGTGGCCCTGGGCGCCGACTGGGACCTGTGGCTGCGCCTCACCCTGGTCGCCTCCGTCTTCGCCGTGTTCGCCCTCGTGCTCTCGTCCCTGCGCGCCTTCCCCTCCCCGGAGCTCCCCTCGCGATGACCACCCCCACCCCCCCGTCCCCGAGGCCGGCCCGGCTGGCCTACCCGACCCGCACCAAGGTCGTCGTCGTGGCGGTCCTCGCCGTCGCCGGCGCCGCGTTCGTGCTCGGCTACCTGACCACCGCCGACCGGGGCGGCCCCGCCGCCGAGCTCTCGGGAGTGGGCGCCGGCACGGGCGAGCGGGTGGCGGGCGGCGTCGAGGCGCTGCTCCCCCGCGACGGCGCCGAGATCCTCGGCCAGGAGCTGATCGGCATCGACCTGGCGCCGGGCTGGACCGGCGAGCTGCTGCTGCTCCCGGGCAACGGCCAGGCCACCACCCTCCCCGAGGACGAGCTGGTCCGCGACGAGCTGAACCGCATCACCTACCAGCCCCGGCCGGGCCGCGCCATCGAGCGCCTCAGCGGCGACTACTGCATCGCCGCCACGATCTGGGACCGCGTCGAGGGGCGGGAGTCCACCCAGCGCACCGTCAACTGGTGCTTCTCGGCCACGTAGGCATCAGGGCAGCTCACCCGTGGCGAGGAGGTGCTCGAAGCCGGCCTCGTCGAGCACCGGGACGCCGAGCTCCTCGGCCCTGGTGAGCTTGGACGCGCCGGGCGACTCGCCCACGACGACCGCGGTCGTCTTCTTCGACACCGAGCCCGGCGACTTGCCGCCGCGGACCTTGATGGCGGCCTCGACCTCCTCACGGTTGTAGCCCTCGAGGGTGCCGGTGACCACGACCGTCTTGCCGGCCAGCGTCTGGGGAACGTCGTCGGGGGCGGTCTCGCCTGCGAGGTTCAGCCCGGCGGCGCGCAGCCGCTCGACGACGGCGCGGTGGGCGTCGTCGTCGAACCAGCGCCGGACCGACGCGGCGATCGTGGGGCCCACCCCCTCCACGGCGGCGAGGGTGTCGACGTCGGCGGCCATGATGCCGTCGAGGTCGAAGCGGCGGGCGAGGGCCTCGGCGCCGGCGGGGCCGAGGTGGCGGATGTTCAGCCCGACGAGGAGGTGCCGCAGGGGCCGGTCCTTGGTCGCCTCGATGGCCGCCCGCAGGTTGTCGACCGAGGTCTGCCCGTAGCCCTCGAGCTCGAGCAGGCGGTCGAGGTCCATCTCGTAGATGCCGGCCACGTCGTGGAGCAGGCCGAGCTCGAGCAGCTGGGCGATGGTGCGCTCGCCGAGGCCCTCGATGTCCATCCCGCCCCGGCTGGCGAAGTGCTCGATGGCGCCCTGCACCTGGAAGGGGCACTCCGGGTGCACGCAGCGGGTGTCGGACTCGCCCTCGGGTCGCACGAGGCTGGACCGCAGCGGGCACGGGCAGGTGGTGGGGAACGTCCAGGGCTCGAGCCCGTCGGGGCGGGCACCGAGGACGGGGCCCACGACCTCGGGGATCACGTCGCCGGCCCGGCGCACGATCACGGTGTCGCCGGGGCGCACGTCCTTGGCCGCGACCTGGTCCTGGTTGTGCAGGGTGGCCCGCTCGACGTTGGCGCCGCCGACGAAGACCGGCTCGAGCACGGCGTACGGGGTGGCCCGACCGGTGCGGCCGACCGAGATCATGATGTCGAGCAGCGTGGTGGTGCGCTCCTCGGGCGGGAACTTGTAGGCGATGGCCCACCGCGGCGCCCGGGTGGTGACGCCGAGGTCGGCCCGGCGGGCCAGGTCGGAGACCTTCACGACCGCGCCGTCGATCTCGTAGGGCAGGTCGTGGCGGTGGTCCTGCCAGCGCAGGCAGAACTCGACGACCTCGTCGATGGTGTCGAGCGAGCGGATCTCGGGGTTCACCGGGAAGCCGAGCTCGCGCAGCAGGTCGAAGGTGTCCTCGTGGCGGGTCATGGCCGGGCCGCCCTCGACCTGGCCGAGCTGATAGGTCCACAGCGACAGCTCGCGCTGGCCGGTGACGGACGGGTCCTTCTGGCGCAGCGCCCCGGCCGCCGAGTTGCGCGGGTTGATGAACGGGGCGTGCCCGGTGGCGGCCGCCCACTCGTTCAGCGCCTCGAACGCCGAGGTGGTCATGTACACCTCGCCGCGCACCTCCAGCACCGACGGTGCGCCGGCCGGGAGGCGCTCGGGGACGTCGGCGATGGTGCGGACGTTGGCCGTCACGTCCTCGCCCACCCGGCCGTCGCCCCGGGTGGCCGCCTGCACGAGCTCGCCCGCCTCGTAGCGCAGGGAGATGGCCACGCCGTCGATCTTGAGCTCGCAGACGTAGCCGTGGTGCACGGGCTCGTCGCCCGGCGCCACGCCGAGCCGGCGCTGGAGGCGCTCGTCCCAGGCCCGCACCTCCTCCGCGGTGAAGGCGTTGTCGAGTGACAGCAGGGGGCTGGAGTGGACGACCGGCGCGAACGCCGTGGAGGCCCGGCCCCCGACGCGCTGGGTGGGCGAGGCCTCGTCGCGCAGCTCGGGGTGCTGCTCCTCGAGGTCGCGCAGCTCGCGGACCAGCTCGTCGTACTCCGCGTCGGTGACGAGGGGCGCGTCCTGGACGTAGTACCGCTCGTCGTGCTCGAGGATCTCGGCCCGCAGCTGCTCGGCGTGACGCACGGTCTCCTGGTCGGGCTCGCTCACCGCAGAGAAGGTACGCGCGGGCCGTGACGGTCAGGCGCCGACGGAGAGCTTCACGCCGAAGGACTGGCGGCGGACGCGCTCGGCCAGGTCGACGGTGAGGGCGAGGATGTGCTCGGCCTGGAGGGGGTCGTGTCCGGCGAGGCCGCACTCGGGGGTCACGAGCGCCTGCTCGCGCAGGCGCAGGGCGTCGCAGCCCCGGCGGACCAGCTCGCACCACGTGTCGGAGAGCGTGCGCCACAACCGGTCGGACGAGTCGCCCACCGGCCGGGAGCTGGGGACCGCACCCCATGCGACCCAGCCACCCCGGTCGAGGTGGACGCCCAGCGCGCCGGCGTGCTCGGCGATGGACGGGGCGACCGGCAGGGACACGATCTGGGGCCCGGTGTCCATGGCGAGGCGCCAGTCGGTGTCGCCGCAGCAGTGCAGGCCGGTGACGGCGAAGGGCTCGACGGCGGCGAGCGCCCGGGACACCAGGTCGAGGGCGTCGTCGGTGGCGAGCGGGAAGCCGGGGCGGGACAGCGCGACGAGGCCGGGCTCGTCGACGAAGGCCACCTGGGGGGCGAGCGGGGCGATGCGCAACGCCTCCCCGAGCATGGCGTCGGCCCGGGCGGTGACCGCCTCGACCGCCGTGGCGAAGGCGAGCGGCGCGGGGGCGCCGGCCTCGGCCAGCGCCACGCCGAGCGTGACCGGACCGGTGAGCTGGAGCTTGATCGGTGACGTGCGGTGGCGGTTGGCGTGCAGGAACGCCCGCAGAGCGCCGAACGCGGGGCCGTCGATGCCGGGGCCATCGACGTAGGGATCGGCGGGGTCGAGCGCGCCGACGAGCCGCAGCACGCCGTCGTCTCCGACCTCCACGCCCCGCAGGCCCCAGGCGCCCTGGGACAGCATCCCCTCGCGGGCGTCGCGACCGGGGAGCGAGGGGGCGGCGGGCAGGTCGGGGCAGGCGGCCAGGGCCACCGCGACGGCGGCGTCGACGTGGCGGTGCGGGAGGCTGCCGATGGCCGAGGCCGTGCCGACGCGCAGGTTGAGGGCCTTCATCGCCCGGCGCCCCGGCCACCGCGAGGGACGCAGCACGTGCGATCCCCCCTGAGCTGCATGACACCGGAATAGCCACCGCCGGCGGTGGCGGGCAAATCTGTCGGGACCATGGCGTCCTCGCGCACGGCTCCGCTCTGGCTGCTGCGGGCGGCTTGGCTGCTCCTCCCGGTCCTCGCCGGGCCGGCGCTGGCCGACGCCTTCGACGACCGGTCCCGTCCCGTGCAGCTGGTGGCGTCGGGCATGGCGTGGGCCACCTGGGCGCTCGTGCTGGTGGCCACCCTCGTCCCCCGCACGGTCACGCTGACCGCCGTGCGCACCGCGACGCCCGGTGCCGTGGCCCTCGCCGCCTGGACGGCGGTGGGCGCCCACCGACCCGGCTGGGCCGCGCTCGGGCTCGGCGCCGCGCTGGTGGCGCTGGTCGTCGCGTTCACGCCGGCCGTCGCCGACGCGTTCGTCGACGGCTCGAGCTACGGCGACGAGCGCCGGGTCGCCCTGCGGTCGCCGCTGGCGGTGGTCCTCGGCCCGGTGGCCCTGGCCTGGCTCGTCGGGGCCGCGGGGCTGGTCGCCGGACCGCTCCTGCTCGCCGCCGAGCAGTGGCTCGCCGGTGGCGTGGCGCTGGTGGTGGGACTCCCGGTCGCAGTGCTGGTCGCCCGCCGGCTCCACGTGCTCAGCCGGCGCTGGCTCGTGTTCGTCCCCGCCGGCGTCGTGGTCCACGACCCCCTCGCCACCACCGAGCCGGTGCTGCTCCCGCGCCACCTGCTGCGGCGGGTCGGGCCGGCACCGGTCGACGCCGTGGAGGCGGGCGCGGTCGACCTCACCGGCGGGGCGCTCGGCCTCGCCATCGAGCTGCGCACCGCCGAGCCGTTCGCCCTGGGCCGGCGTCGTGGACGCGACGCGGTCGAGGTCGGGGGCGCGTGCGCCGTGCTCGTCACGCCGGGCCGCCCGGGCACCGCGCTGGAGCTGGCCGCCGAGCGCAAGCTCCCGGTCACCTGACGCTTCGGTGCACCCGAAGCGACCAGATCCGGTCTGATCTGGTGCAGCGAACAGTCAGCGCCGGGCGATGCCGCCGCCGACCACCAGGTCGCCCCGGTACAGCACGACCGACTGCCCGGGCGCCACGCGGCGCTGCGGGGCGTCGAAGTGCACCGACGCCATGCGGCCGGGCCCGGGCTCGACCGTCGCCGCCACCGGGGTGCCGTGGGCGCTGGACTGGGCGACCACGGCGCCGGCCACCGGCTCGTGGGCCCACACGACCTGCTCGACCTCGACGCCACCGCGCCGGAGCGCGGCGGCGTCGCCGATGGTGACCGTCGCGGCGGCCACGTCGACGTCGACGGCGTAGCGGGGGGCCTCGTTGCCGCCCACGTCGAGGCCCCGGCGCTGGCCGATCGTGACCAGCTCGACGGCGTCGACCCGGCCGACCTCCCGACCCCCGGTGTCGACGACCGTCCCCGGCGTGTACTCCACGCGGCCGGCGAGGAACCCACGCCGGCCCTCGACCGACGTGATGAAGCAGACGTCCTGGCTGTCGGGCTTCGACGCCGTGCGCAGGCCGAGGCGGGCGGCGTGGGCGCGCACCTGGTCCTTGGGCATCCCGCCGACCGGGAACGCCACCCGGGCGAGCGCGTCGCCGGCCACCGGGTAGAGCACGTAGCTCTGGTCCTTGGCGGCGTCGGCGGCCCGGGCCAGGTGAGGCCGGCCCCGCTCGTCGGGGGCGAGGCGGGCGTGGTGACCGGTGGCGACGACCTCGAAGCCGAGGGCGGCGGCACGGGTGAGCAGCCGGTCGAACTTCAGGTGCCGGTTGCACTCGATGCAGGGGTTGGGGGTCCGTCCCTCGGCGTGGGCGGCCACGTAGGGCTCGATCACGTCCCGGGCGAAGTCGGCGCCGAAGTTGAAGACGTGGTGGTCGATGCCGAGCTGGTCGGCGACCCGGCGGGCGTCGTCGACGTCGGACACGGAGCAGCAGCCGGAGTCGGACTCGCCGCCCCAGAGCTTCATCGTGACCCCGACGACGTCGTGGCCCTGCTCCAGCAGCAGCGCCGCGGCCACCGAGGAGTCGACGCCGCCGGACATGGCGACGAGGACCCTCACGGCGCCACCGGGCGGGGGTCGAGCGCCCGGAGCCGCTGCACCGCGGCCGGGACGGCGGCGAGCGCGACGTCGACGTCGGCGTCGGTGGTGGGCCAGCCCAGCGAGAGGCGCAGGCTCCCGGCGGCGACGTCACGGGCGACGCCCATGGCGGCGAGCACGTGGCTCGGGTCCTGGGCCCCGGACGCGCACGACGACGCCGCAGACGCCTGGACGCCGGCGTCGTCGAGCAGCACCAGCACTGCCTCGGCCTCGACCCCGGGGATGCAGACGTGGCAGCTGCCGGCCACCTTGTGGCGCCGGTCGCCGGTGGCGGGGTCGACCGCCGTCTCGACCAGCCCGGGGACGGCCTCGTGCAGGCCGGCGACGAGCCGGTCGCGCAGCGTGCCGAGGCGGGCCACGGTGTGCGCGCGGGTGTCGGCCGCGGCGCGTGCGGCGGCTGCGGCGCCGGCGATGCCGGCGACGTTCTGGGTGCCCGAGCGCCGGCCCCGCTCCTGACCGCCCCCGAGCAGCCGGGCCCGCAGCGGGGTGCCGGGCCGCACGGCGAGCACGCCGACGCCCTGGGGCCCGCCGAACTTGTGGGCCGACAGGGACAGCAGGTCGACGCGGCGACCGGCCGGCGACGTGGTGGCGCCCGGGAGGTCGAGCCAGGTGAGCGCCTGCACGGCGTCGGTGTGGACCACGGCCTGCGGCGCGCGCTCGGCGACGAGGTCGAGCACGGCACCGAGGTCGGCGACGACGCCGGTCTCGTTGTTGACCGCCATCACCGACACGATGGCGACGTCCCGGTCGAGGAGGTCGGTGAGGTGGTCGAGGTCGACGGCGCCGCGAGCGTCGACCCGGGCGACGCGCCCGTGGCGGTGCTCGACCGCCTCGAGCACCGCGTGGTGCTCGGTGGCGGGGCAGACCGCGATCGCGCCGGGGCGCTCGTCGGTCGCGGCGTCGAGCACGCCGTTGACCGCCAGGTCGTCGGCCTCGGTGCCGCCGGCGGTGAACACGATGTCGCCCGGCTCGAAGCCGGTGAGCTCGGCGAACACGTCGCGCGCGTCGTCGATGGTGCGGCGCGCCTCGCGGGCCAGGCGGTGGGCGCCGGACGGGTTCCCGGTGCGCTCCCCCAACCACGGGAGCATGGCGTCGCGGGCTTCGGGGCGCACCGGGGTGGTGGCGGCGTGGTCGAGGTAGGCCACCCTCAGAGGCTACGCCCGGTCCCACCGGGGTCTTGCCTGCAACGGAGCCGCTGCCAGTTTCACGACTCCCGGAACTGGCAGCGTCTCCGTTGCACGTCAGCGGCCCCAGGTGGGGGCGGGCTCGTCGGGCTCGACGACCGGCGGGGGGATCACGCCCTTCGCCGGCGGGGGGACCGTGGTGGCGGGCGCGCCGGCGGGGCGGGCCG
>Ga0208490_100086_pt1 | contig 77837 bp, 70 predicted proteins | sample SubbioAug_CSWold_FD_184818 | JGI IMG/M metagenome (GOLD analysis project Ga0208490, IMG submission 184818) | Serpentinite rock and fluid subsurface biosphere microbial communities from McLaughlin Reserve, California, USA - CR11Aug_CSWold (SPAdes) | ecosystem: Environmental > Terrestrial > Deep...
TCAGTAGATGATAATTTCCAATTAAATTTTAGACTTTTTTACCACACTCTACCATTTGGTTGTGTTTTCTCCCTTTGAATTCCGAGAGGCTATTTAATTCTTTCTCTAATTAATAAAATCAATAATAATCCACCGCTTATAAAAGCTAACACCATGACAGCAGTTATCATATTGGGAATCAATGAAGGGGAAATGAAAACTAACCCCATTATCCCAAAAAAGTATAAGGCAATACAAAATACCAGTATCCAGCTAAGGACTTTAATCATTTAATTACCATCCCTCCCAAATTGTAATAACCTTAAACATATAGGATGATATCCGTTCGCAGCAAGAATCAGGTCATAACGCTACCTTTTTTTAGTGAAATCTTCCCTCGTGTAATCAATGGCATGATCTGCACCAATTGATTGCAAAATATCTAAATTTCTCGTACTGCACACACCTGGACCATAGACGGGCTAAGAACGGTTCTCCTTTCACCAAAGCCAAATTACCATAGTTCACGGATGAAGCATGAACTTTTATTAATACTTCATTGTCCTTGGGAATAGGCTTTTCGACCTCTTTTAATTCAAGAACATCATCAGGGGATCTATTGTTGACAAATAATTGCTTTCATTATTCTAAACCTATAAGCATCTTAAGCCTTTTCTCAACTTCTCCAAGTATTACTTCGTCTACTTCCCCGATTTTAGCGATAAGCCGCTCCTTAGATATACCTCTAATATCCTCTGTTTTTATAAAGGAGTCAACTGTTAATCCCGTTTCTTGAGCTTTTACCGGCACATGTAATGGTTGTCTTTTGTCATGCTTTGTAAAAGGTACTGCAACAACCATTCTTGAACCCCCAAGGTTAAAAGCGTCAACAGAAATAATAAGCACCGGTCTTTTTCCAGCTTGTTCTTTACCAACTACAGGGTCGAGGTTTGCAAACCATATCTCACCACGTTTCAGAAGAATCGTCCTCCAATCCATCCTTAAGGGTAATATCCATTTCTTTGCGTTCCGCTAATTCATTTTCCCAATCCTCTGAAGACATTTTTTCATATGCTAGATTAACTTCCTCAAAAAACTTTTCGGTTTTGTATAGTCTTGCCAGTTTTTCTAAAATCCCTTGCAAAGTTGTATTTTCTTTTTCAGCAGCTTCTTTTAGCATATCATATGTTGAGACCGCAACTTTAATCGATTTAGTTTGAATCATATTAAAACCTCCCGAAGTAGAATCATCATTCTACTTCTGACTCTACCACAAAGCAGAATATTTATCAAGAATCACAGGGACGGTTCTCGTGATTATTTAGGCTTTAGATATAAGAGTTTGTGAAACTCCTAAGATTCTTGCCAATTGCCGCTGCGACATTCCTTCTAAGGACTTAGCTATTTTAATTATAGTATCTCTTTGCTCTTTTGGTAAGCTTTTGATTTGTGCTACATTAACTCCTGGTATAATCTTATTAATTTCTAATCTTACTTCTTCATCTTTTAATCTTTTAGTAATAACCTCGTCTAAACAATTATCTTTATTTTTTTTTCATTAAATTCCCTGAATTTTTTTATTGCTACATACTTATCATCTGAGAATAATTTTAGTATCAGTTCACCATCTAATAGCCCTTCTTGATAAGGTTTTTCACCATAATATTCCGCACAACTACTCCATTTCCACTCCTGTGGCATACTTACAAGACCAGCTTTAACAGGATTTTGATGTATATACCGTATTACTGTTATTAGGTATTCTTCACTTTCCACATTCTCACTTTTGTACCTGTCTTGAAATAAATGTCCTGTTGTATCATATTTCAGATGATAATACCCTACAAAGCTTACACCTATCCTCTTCATAGTTGTTGCAAGCTCCTCATTACCTTCTTCCATAAGTAAATGTATGTGATTATTCATCAAACACCAACCATGTATCTTTATTTCAGTTTTCTCTTTAAATCTTTCTAAGATTTCTAGAAATCTTAAGTTATCCTGCTTATCATGAAATATCTCTTGTCTATTTGCTCCTCTTATAATTATATGATATATACCGCTTTTGCTTTTCCCTCTAGCAGTTCGTGGCATTTTGATTACCCCTTTACATTTTGCCTTTATTACACTTCAGTAGGTTAAATTAATCAACAGAACCGTCCCCATGATTTCCTGGGATCTCATGCACATTCCCGCAGGGGGACTGTCAAGGGTCCGTCGAGGAACGAGGCGGGGCAAAGCCTTGCCCTTGACAGTTGAGCAAGGGGATGTAAAATTTCTAAAGCAGCTTAGGAAAAGTCTTTTAACAAAAATAGCTATAAAATACTTCTTGTCAAAGTTAAATTTGCCCTTTATTGACTAGGGGTAGTTTTTTACAAACATAGTTACATTTTTCACAGTTGGGGGATTTTTAAGTGAATATATGGGGGAATTTTTAGTTGACAAATACAACGCCTACGGAATTTCAAAAAATCATTTAAAGTTTCCGCCCAGTCCTTCATATACATAGGTATTTTTTGCTGTGCCATATCCTCAGCATGATCTAAGAACATTGTTACAATACGGTTTAAATCCTCAAGTTCCTCTTTACTTAAGTAATTTTTCGCTACTGTAACATCACTTCTCCTTACTTTATTACTAGCAAAATTAGTAAGTCCCATATTATCCTTTGAAGCATTTGCTCTTTCAGAAATCAGTTCTGCTGCAGTGTGTCCATGAACTGAATAATGTAGTTTGTTCTGGACTGTTGCAAAGAACTCTTTGGTGAGTTCTATATTTGGATCATAATCTATCGAAAGCGCATATATATCTTTAATTTTCTGATAGAACCGTTTTTCTGAAGCACGTATGTCTCTGATACGTCCCAATAACTCATCGAAATAATCAGCCCCATACTTTTTCGGATTTTTCAGGCGTTCATCATTCATTGCAAATCCTTTTTTCATATATTCAGTTAGGATTTCGCTAGCCCATCGTCTGAATTGGTTTCCAACATGTGAGCGAACTCTATAACCAATAGCTAATATCATATTAAGGTTATAATAATCCACATCCCTCGAAACCTCTCTGCTACCTTCCTTTTGAACTATTCGGAATTTCCGAATAGTTGCTTTTTCCTCAAGCTCTCCATCTTCAAAAATATGCTTTATATGCTCATTTATCGTATTAACGCCTTTTTGATATAGTTGAGACATTTGTTTTTGATTAAGCCAAATAGTGTCATCCTCAAAAAAAACATCAATCTTTGTCCTGCCATCTTCTGTCTGATATATTAAAAGTTCACCTTTATAAAAATTATCTGATTCTTTACTCATATTTCATCTCCTCATTTCTTAGGGTGTAATATATACTTCAAAGTTGTTTCAGTTAGCTGTTTCAATCCACGCACCCGCATGGGGTGCGACCATCAGCACCCTGGAGACTTGGCTGATGGATTGGTTTCAATCCACGCACCCGCATGGGGTGCGACTAAAGCTAATCTGGTATTCTAGTTTTAGTCAAAGGGTTTCAATCCACGCACCCGCATGGGGTGCGACCTGGAAGGGGCAAAACTTCCGGTAGATTTAAAAGGGTTTCAATCCACGCACCCGCATGGGGTGCGACTTTTTGCAGCCGGACGCATCCACCAGCCGGAGGTTTCAATCCACGCACCCGCATGGGGTGCGACATAAACTTAGGATTAGGCGGCAGCGTGGAGTGCAGTTTCAATCCACGCACCCGCATGGGGTGCGACGAATTGTGATGGGAATTCTAACAGAGCGTCGAGGCGTTTCAATCCACGCACCCGCATGGGGTGCGACTGATGACAGAATACGAAAACAGTCAGATAGAAAGTTTCAATCCACGCACCCGCATGGGGTGCGACAATAAAAAAACGGATTATACACCACACATAGGCGTTTCAATCCACGCACCCGCATGGGGTGCGACAAAACAACAGCAACAATCGTTTATTTTTTGTCCGTTTCAATCCACGCACCCGCATGGGGTGCGACAAAGAACTATCAGAAGATGTTTTCCCGGAAGAATGTTTCAATCCACGCACCCGCATGGGGTGCGACGGTGCAAAATACTGCGATAAACATTGTCGGGATGTTTCAATCCACGCACCCGCATGGGGTGCGACCATAGAACGGGATTTTTAATTTAAGAAAGGAAGTGTTTCAATCCACGCACCCGCATGGGGTGCGACTGCAAGCAGGGAGGGCAAATACAGGATTTACTTAGTTTCAATCCACGCACCCGCATGGGGTGCGACGTAATGACAGGCGCTAAGCAACTGTCGGTTTTCATGTTTCAATCCACGCACCCGCATGGGGTGCGACGAATTGTGATGGGTATTTTAACTGAGCGCCGAAGTGTTTCAATCCACGCACCCGCATGGGGTGCGACGTAGATTTTCTTGCCGGTCTGATGCGCCGGTCCTGGTTTCAATCCACGCACCCGCATGGGGTGCGACTTCAAAAGCATTTGAACCATCGGGAAGTTTTGGTGTTTCAATCCACGCACCCGCATGGGGTGCGACGCCGGTAAGAGTATTTTTAACCTCCCCCTTTTTGTTTCAATCCACGCACCCGCATGGGGTGCGACAAAAGTTCAAAAAATTGGTTCACCTGTCATTGGGGTTTCAATCCACGCACCCGCATGGGGTGCGACATTATCACAACTACCATCATTCCAAAACTACTAGTTTCAATCCACGCACCCGCATGGGGTGCGACGAAATGCCCAGCTAACTCAGTTGGGCATTTCCAAGGGTTTCAATCCACGCACCCGCATGGGGTGCGACATTATCACAACTACCATCATTCCGAAACTACTAGTTTCAATCCACGCACCCGCATGGGGTGCGACGGAATGCGAATTTGAAGATTACGAAGATGAATGGGTTTCAATCCACGCACCCGCATGGGGTGCGACGCCAGAAAGAGTACGTCTTGCAGCGTACTGCCAAAGTTTCAATCCACGCACCCGCATGGGGTGCGACAAGTATCATCAGGTAGTTTATTAATTTTGAAAGGTTTCAATCCACGCACCCGCATGGGGTGCGACGATGGGCTCAATAAAAATAAGATTGACAAGGCGGGTTTCAATCCACGCACCCGCATGGGGTGCGACAAGTTGGGGCAAAGTTAGCAGCCCTGTATTAGCCAGTTTCAATCCACGCACCCGCATGGGGTGCGACAGTCATCGTGATAGAATTTGCAGACAAATAAATAGTTTCAATCCACGCACCCGCATGGGGTGCGACGGCTTAAATGATGATTTTATTTGAGCTTTAGTCTGTTTCAATCCACGCACCCGCATGGGGTGCGACATACAAAGCATCTCTCGGGGCAGGTAACAAGCTAGTTTCAATCCACGCACCCGCATGGGGTGCGACCCGTTTGGTGATGTTTGGCAATTTGTCGATGGAGTGTTTCAATCCACGCACCCGCATGGGGTGCGACCATCATCCGGCAGTATCACAAGTAATTCGGACGGGTTTCAATCCACGCACCCGCATGGGGTGCGACGTATTCATTCATCCATGTGGTTATCCATGCGCCGTTTCAATCCACGCACCCGCATGGGGTGCGACTTGTAATTGTATTTACCCCTGACGCAAGCTGCGGGTTTCAATCCACGCACCCGCATGGGGTGCGACATTAGAGGAGGTTGTATAAATGGCAGCAGAAGAGTTTCAATCCACGCACCCGCATGGGGTGCGACGGCAAAAAGCACTGCCGACGTTGAACACTTGCTGAGTTTCAATCCACGCACCCGCATGGGGTGCGACGCAGGGTGTACCGGATGCGTTACAGAGCGGGGATGTTTCAATCCACGCACCCGCATGGGGTGCGACGAAAATGAAACAAATTAGTGAGATTTCTATAGAGTTTCAATCCACGCACCCGCATGGGGTGCGACCGAGTTGGCAAATTTAACGCCAGAGCACCGGGAAGTTTCAATCCACGCACCCGCATGGGGTGCGACATTAAGCTGCGAAAAATGGAGACTGTCAAACTTAGTTTCAATCCACGCACCCGCATGGGGTGCGACGCAATCCGTTGCAAATTTACTGCAGTTATTTCCTGTTTCAATCCACGCACCCGCATGGGGTGCGACAAAAGCAATTTCTTTGTTGGTGAGTCGGTAATCAGGTTTCAATCCACGCACCCGCATGGGGTGCGACTTAATCATCCTTGTATCCTAGCAGCAAAGGCGGGTGTTTCAATCCACGCACCCGCATGGGGTGCGACTTGTTTGGCAAGCACCAGGGATTATATTGGTGGGTTTCAATCCACGCACCCGCATGGGGTGCGACTTAAAATCGGCTAATACTGATTGAAATATTGGATGTTTCAATCCACGCACCCGCATGGGGTGCGACGAATGTAATACACTTAAACTTGTCTACATACGAAGTTTCAATCCACGCACCCGCATGGGGTGCGACGGCTACTGCTGGGAGGACCCCAGCAAATAGCGATGTTTCAATCCACGCACCCGCATGGGGTGCGACGGCAAGTGGATTTAAAACAAATTGAGCATAGGAAAGTTTCAATCCACGCACCCGCATGGGGTGCGACGAAGTGGTAGTGTGGCAAAAACAGACTTAACATTGTTTCAATCCACGCACCCGCATGGGGTGCGACTCATCAAAGCTCTTAATGTGCCATCCGTTCCAGTGTTTCAATCCACGCACCCGCATGGGGTGCGACCTAGACGCATTACCAAGGGTACTGGCTAAGCTAAGTTTCAATCCACGCACCCGCATGGGGTGCGACACTGCTTCCAGGCGAGTGGCGGGCTGATGAGTGGGTTTCAATCCACGCACCCGCATGGGGTGCGACTGCCAGGTGTGACGGTCGCCCAATAGTTTGGCCAGTTTCAATCCACGCACCCGCATGGGGTGCGACGAAGTTGGATGCAATGACGGAATTAGTTTATATCGCGTTTCAATCCACGCACCCGCATGGGGTGCGACAAAGAAGAGCCTAAATATACCCGGGCACGGGTTGTTTCAATCCACGCACCCGCATGGGGTGCGACAAGACCCCTGTGTGCTTCATAATCTTCTTTTCTTTGTTTCAATCCACGCACCCGCATGGGGTGCGACAAACACAATCATCATGGACAACCTTGATGGTGCTGTTTCAATCCACGCACCCGCATGGGGTGCGACGTCAAGTTCATTGTTGACAGGGGTGTCAGTCATGTTTCAATCCACGCACCCGCATGGGGTGCGACGCTGCTGTTCAGAAATGGGAAAGTGGCAGGGTTGTTTCAATCCACGCACCCGCATGGGGTGCGACAACATGGGTTCAGCACTTCAAAACATACTACCCTGTTTCAATCCACGCACCCGCATGGGGTGCGACCTGATTGTTTTTTACAACTTTACTGCTGAAAAGGTTTCAATCCACGCACCCGCATGGGGTGCGACCAAAACGGTACTGGAAGCAGAAGACTTCCCAAAAGTTTCAATCCACGCACCCGCATGGGGTGCGACCCTGATTTCTTCCGTCACCTGCTTCCATAGTCAGGTTTCAATCCACGCACCCGCATGGGGTGCGACGCTACTACAGGTGAAAAGATTGCCTATGGTGCTGGTTTCAATCCACGCACCCGCATGGGGTGCGACTGCATACACAAATAAGCTAATTTTATTAATGGTTTGATACACATATTTTGCGAATGTGATATTAAACATAAAAAACAAATGCATGCAAAGTCCAAAAAAACCCATATTACAGTCAAACTAAGGGTTGCGAATGTTCCAGTATAAATATGTGAGCTATAGGTTCGCAAATTAATAAAATATCTACATAATTAGTATTCCTTGTGGGTCATATGTAGGTTTTGCACCAAAATGTTCAACACGGTTTTTCCAATTATTACCTAGAAAATAATACCTTAAACTGTCAGTAGAAGGATCTGCTATCTTTTCTAAATTATTTCTTAACTCTGAAAATTGGGCGGGATCTACCAAACATTCAAAAACAGAATTTTGAACTCGTTGACCATTGTTAACACATTGTTTTGCAATCTGCCTCAGTCGTTTTTTGCCTAAGTTAGTTTCTGTGTTAACATCATACGTTATTAATACCATCATTTCTATCACCTACTTCCACAAAAATGGTGGGTATGCATCTAAGTCACCTCTTAGATGGCGTGCTAATAACAAAGCTTGAACATATGGCAATAGACCTATGCTTATTTTTTCGTTTAAGAATGGGTGAGTTATTTCCTCTTGTTTCCGTTTTTGCCATGCGGTTAAAACATCTTTCCGTGTATCAGTATCCATTAAAACTCCGCCACTTTCTTTAGTAGTAAATCCTTTAGCTGTTATTTGCTTTCTGTTAATTAAAGAAAGCACCAATCTGTCAACAAAAAAAGCTCGGAATTCTTCCATAATATCTAATGCAAGCGAGGCTCTTCCAGGTCTGTCCCTGTGCAGAAAGCCAACATATGGATCTAGTCCTACAGTTTCTAATGCTGATTGTATATCATGTGCCAGTAAAGTATAAAGAAATGAAAGCATAGCGTTTAACTTATCTTTTGGCGGTCTTTTGTTTCTGTCATGCATAAAAAAACTATCTTTTTGCTGTAGAATCAATTCATTAAATACTCCAAAATATGTTTTAGCACAATCTCCTTCAATGCCTCGTATTTGATCTAATGTCTTACAGCTCTGCAACCGCATAGTACTACTTTTTAAATATGCAGATGCCTGTTTAATAGCAGCAACATTAATCTGTTCAGTATGGTCGCGAATACCGCGGTCTATTACCACTCTTGAATTTATCAGTTTACCGGTAATGAAATTAATAGCTATTGATATACAATCATTTTCATTATCAGAAACACAAAACTGTTTTTTCCTTAGCAAAACATTTCCACGCACACCACCAGACACACGTGCTAAAAATTTGCCATATGGGCTCAAAAAGCATAACCCGACACCTTTCTCCGCACAGAATCCCATTAAGGCAGGACTCGCTCCCATATAACCAAAGCATACTATGCTTTCAATATTATGCACTGGTATACGAAATTTTTCACTACCTTCCACTAATATCACAATGTTTTCCCCATCTAAAGACAAATAGGAATTTGGTGTGCTAACATATAAAACATTTAAAAGTTTTTTCATAATTATACTTCTAAATATTTATTGATGTAATTGTTAACACTTGCTTGTTTCGTGCTTAATTTAGGAACACAAATATCCACAAGAGAGCATGATTTGCAATTTTTATCAGATGTGTTAGCTTTAGGGGTACATTGTTTATCAAACAAACTATGCATTTGCTCTGAAAAATCTACTACTTTATTTCTTAGTCCACCCTCAAATAATACTTTCGTTCTGTGCCTAGTTTCTCCATAAAAAAGGTATCCATAATCTATGTTAATGCAAAGCATTTCTTCAAGACACATTGCCTGAGTACATAATTGCACCTCGTCAATAATATCTTTTTTAGGCCTTCCCCTTTTGTACTCAACTGGAACAGGACACCATCTTCCTTCACGTCCATTTAAGATTACACCATTTTCTTCAACAGCATAAAATTCCACCATATCAGCAACACCATAAAATCCTAGCACATATGAAGAGAGAGGCACAGAACGTGTTGTTAAAATCCCTCCTCTGGCTTCAAAGAAATCAGGGTTATCAACACGTTCGTGCAATTGTTTGCCTTCAACTGTACGCAGATTTTCACTCCATTGTTTTTCAATATGTATCAATGCCCATTGCCTTTGACAATAGGCAAAATGCTGAATTCCTGACAAAGCTAATAAATCATCATCTTTATATCTTGAAATCATAATTTTTCTATTACAGATACACCCTCAGGTACTTTTGACATATCAATTTCAACGTTATAATCACTATACTTGCGTGCAGGTCTTTCACTATCATTTTTGGTAATGCTTATCAACTCAAATAATAAGTGTGACGGTGCATTACCAAGATCGCTGCTGTGCTTGAATACAACTAACTTCCGAACTGCCATTTTGCCTCTTGCTGCTGAATGGTCATGTTCAAACATATTTAATATTGCATCCCATAAAAGTTCTAAATCTTCCTCAGAAAACCCTGTTGTTTTTTTTGCTATTTTTGCAGAAATATATCCTTCTGTTCTGTATAATGCATATGGTACAATATGTTTCCTGCCCATTTCGTTTGTTTTATTTTCAGCATCTTTTTCAGTTGTTACAGCCATACGAGTTATGGTTATTTCTTGTGCAACAATGGGGTCTATACTCCTTGCAAAATTAATTTGAATAGGTCCCCTAACTTGTCCACAATTAACTTTTGTCGTCATAACTGCACCAAATGCACGAATATCAAAAAAGTTTTTGCACATAAAATCTCTAAGTGGCTCACGATTTTCTTTTGAGGCTTTTTCATCTTTTGGATCAATACCTAATCCAATGTATGCTGTTTCATGCTGTTTATTAAGAACTGCACCCACTTTAACATAAATTTTATATCCTTCACAGTCATCTTTGACAACCTCAACATAGTTCCTGATTTTTCTTTTAATACATACATCTGTTACAATACCATACCCTGTTTCAGCATCAATTCTTGGCATATTTCCAGCATCAGGGTCACCATTCGGGTTTCCATTTTCAACATCAAACAAAACCACAAATTCATAACGATTTTTAATTATTTCACTCATTTTCAAATCCCTCCAATTATAATTTTTCTTTTTCTGCTTTATCAGATTTTTGAAATAATGCAACTCTTTGATGATAATATCCAAGTATAAAGATTCCCTGTTGCTCAAGTGTTAAATGAGATGGAAATTTGGTTATTTTATTTATAATAGGCTCAATCTTTCTGTCAATTACATAACCATAGTCTGATTTTGAAATATGGTGCTGTGCAAGCCTTAATAATATAGGAAATACTGCTGCCGGGGTTGCACATGCAGACGCAAAATAGCGGTCTTTTATGGTAGCATTTATGCCTGGGTTTGCATCTTGTTGTGCTTTTTCTAAAACAGAAAAAAGTCGTCCTAATAAATACTCGGTATTAGCTGATTCTTCATTCAAGCTCACTGTTAAGACCTCCCCTAACTTCTTATTATTTTGTATCCTTGCCTTTCTTAGCAAATATGCTTTAATTATTGCAACTCTGACGTAGTTCACTCTGTGAATATTTTTATCTTTATCGTCCATATCGGCTCTTATCCTAATTATGACAGCATTGAAAAGTGACGCTGGGTATGGCGTACCGCTTATAATCGAACGCATAACAGCACCTGCTAAAAGGGGGGGCGCATCTTTATCTCTGCTTTTAGGTGAAACAGTTTCTCCCAACATCATCCATATAGGTATATTTGCAGGTTTGTTGTCAAAATCTTTTGCTATTTCCATGTCCTTATAATGCTGCGCAGTTTTTTCTATAAATCCGCCAAAACTGTCGGAATGAAAAAACCTGATTGAAACACGACTAGCATTTGGTGATAAACCTAAAATATGAAATTTTATTTGTGTATCTACTTTTCCATCTAAATCATTAATTCTCATACCAGACTTTGCTTTTAATAAAATATCTTTAACTAATTCTTCAATTTGTGCATCCCGTTTGTATTTATTTGTATTTTCTTTTTCTTCTTGAGTAATAGAAGGATTAAAAAGCTCAGCTGCCAAATCGGTGTATATGTCTTCAGGACTTTCAGCCCAAAATACTGTTGTTGCATCACCTACTTGAATCTTTTGCTTTTGGCTTGAAAGCATATGATTTAATACTGTGGTATAGGAAAATGCGGCATATATGCCAACCGGTGCAATATAACCATTCTCTTTACCATAGGATTCATATGCATTTTCATTAAATGATACAATTAACGCCCCACTAGATTGAGCATTCTTGACATTCTTTATATTTGGATGTAACCTTGCTATTGAGTTATGCTCACCAGTTATAAGGCATTGACCTTTTATATCATCTTCACTTTTTGAGTTGTATTCTTCCCATATTCTTTTAATTTCTAAATCATTATGTATATAGCCTGTTTCGCCATCTAATCTAAAGACCAAATTACTTCCCTCTAATATTTCTTCTATAAAGTCTTTCAACGCAGGATGTTGTCTTGTTTCGCCAATATTCCAGTTGTCCAAAAAAGCTAAAATTGCTTTTGTTGCTTGTCCATTAGCAGAACTTAAAACTTGATAGTGTAATTCTTTGAATGCGATAAAAGCGTCTTTAGATCGTTGAGGCTTTCCTTTGCTGTCAATACCCAAAACATAGGTGCTATTATCACACATAAAGTTGGCTGAAATCCCTGATGATCGAATTTTTTGTTCCGGTACCATTAACATTCTTGATACAAGCCTTTTACCTTTATTGCCTTCCACCTTCAGAGGAATAACATCAAGTAATTCTCCTGCTACTGAAATATTCAGGGCAAACCCAACCTTGGCACTGGTATAACCATATAACGGAATCCCACTCTTTTCATCCTCTGCAAGTATTTCATAATACTTGTTTAACGCATTGATGATCATATGTTTATCACCTCGCTTTTAATAACTCTTTAAGATCAATGATTCCGTCTTTCATAATTGCCCTATAAAATATTGGCGTCATATCATTTTGAAAATCAATATCCCATAACATCCAGCCTAAATCCATTTCACCACCGTAAAAGCTTGTTGGAATTTCATTTTCAAGTATTTCAAAATTTGCGGCAAACTCTCTTGTTCCAAGGCATGGTTGGTGATAGCACTGGCCTTGACGTATACGTCTAAGTGCAATATTATAATGCTTTTCCGGTGTATCTTCTACACCAGCCTTTTCAGTCATTTCAAAATGTGCTTCAATAATATAGCACACATCCTTTAGTATCATAGATGCTCTCTGCTGTCTAACCTCTGGAGCTATTTGATATAATTCTAAATTGCTGCCATTCATAACTTTTTTTACGTTACTACTTGAAATTTTTTGACTAACCTCATTCCTCCTTACATTAGTAAATTTGATTTCATTCATTACATAAATTTTGTCAATAACCCATCGCAAGGCTGGTTTCCAGTAAATAGCTTCGATTATACCTCTTGCAGCTGACGGAGTGATTACATCATAGCTAACTCGTTCAACTTTCATTTCCGGTCTTGTAAAGCATGCATAATCTCCATACACCTTTAATTTAATTCCATATCCCATCTTTCACCCTCCTTTCTCTATGAAAATATAGCTTCACCATAGGTATCTTTTGGCATAATAAGTCCAGTGCTTTCATCATAATTCTTTTTGACATTATCAAGAATAATATAGCTATCGTTGACTGTTGTTAATGCAGCATTTTTGAGCAGCGTTTTATATTCATTTTCATAAACTGATATGGTATATGATTGCAGTTTACGTGCTACGCTACGCGGATACGGGCTAAATTGTGCTTCGTTTAACAGCTTTCTAGCAGCTTCGTTATATGGAATTACAATTGAGTATGTGTTGCTTTCAATTAATTTAAATTTTTCCGCAGCTGTTTGAAAGTCAAATTCCAACTGCTTATATTTTTCTTCAAAGCAGTCTAATACGCTTTTTTTATCTAGAGCTTGTTCACCCTCAATGTCATACAACATTTTAAAATAATAGTCTATAGCATCTAAAGAAATTGGGTCGTCGTATTTTCTAAACACCATCTCCGCAACCTTTGCAGTTCTTTCTAAATAGCCTTTTATTTTTGCATATTCTGAAACAGGTTTAAAGACGAAAACATTTCCTGTCAGTATACGACCCTCCCTGTTACATCTGCCAGCAGATTGTACAATAGAATCAATGCCTGCAATTGAGCGATAAACCACAGGAAAATCAACATCTACACCTGCTTCAATAAGTTGTGTTGATACAACTTTGCAAGGCTGTTTATTCTTTAGACGTTGCCTAATCTCTGCAAGTGTCTCTTGTCGGTGTACCGGGCACATCAATGTGCTTAAATGTAATGCATCATCTTTTAATCTGTTGAAAATCTCTTTTGCATGTTTTCGTGTGCTTACTATACAAAGGACTTGGTTATGTTCATTTAATTCTTCTGCAAGAGTATCGTCATCCATCTCTCCTTTTTTATCTACCTTTACTTTTTTAAAATCATTATATAACTGCTTTGGATTATCCATTATTTCTATTGGCTTAACAGATGGAGGGAGTAGTTCATTTATTGATGGTTGTGTTGCTGTACAAAGCACAGCAGTAGAACCATAGTTCTTCACAAGCTCAGAAACCGCTAACAGACAGGGCTTTAAATATTCAATTGGCAACATTTGTGCTTCGTCAAATATAATGACACTTTTTGCCATATTGTGTATTTTTCTGCATTTAGAACTTCTGTTTGAAAACAAAGACTCAAAAAATTGCACATTAGTAGTAACTACAATTGGAATATCCCAATTCTCCGATGCAAGTTTCAATTTTTCGTTAACAACCTGAATATCCTCAGAATCCTTGTTATCAAATTGATAATTGCTGTGATGCTCTAAGACGTTTTTATCACCTAACGCATCTTTAAATACCCTTGCATTTTGTTCTATAATACTGGTATATGGTATTACATAAATAATTCTTTTCAGATTATTTACTGTTGCATGATTTAATGCAAATGCAAGGGAAGAATAGGTTTTCCCTCCACCAGTTGGAACAGTAAGTGTATATAGGCCATTGGCCATTTTTGCCATGTTTAAGCAACGTTCCAGAATATCTCTACGCTTACTATTTATTTTAGTTTTTTCACCCACAAAATTAGATAAAAATTCATTAAATACACTATTTAATTGATAAACAGTAGCGGTATTTCCGCGAGGTTTTAATATATCAGACATATAGCTTTCAGTATCAATAAAGTCCGCATCAACTAAACAAGAATAGAGCATTCTAATAAAAAAAGATAATGTAAAACCATGATAATTATTTTCATCAAAAGGTCTAACTGGCAAGCTACGCAAAGCTTTAACAGAAGTTAGATTTATCTCATTCTTATATTCACTATATTCTTCTATTCCCTTATTGAGCCTTGCATATAATGTTCCCTCTGTAGATGCTGCAGTGCCATAATTAGGTAACCCACTATGGTGTCCAGCTATACAATAAGCCAGAAGTTTACCAATCTTATCCCCATACAAATTCACAATTTCCTGTGCTCCTGCGGTAGAATGATCAACACTTAAAATAGAACCTTGTAGCTTTTGCTGAAATTTCAGTGAATACTTTCCTAAATCATGTAACATCCCGCATATATACCCAAACTCTTCAGCATTGAATTCCGAGGCATACTCTCCTGCTATTTTAGCAGTGTTTTCCAAGTGTTCAACTATTGTTTGCCACGATTTTTCAGCATTTTCAGATGAATGTGCATAGTATTTCACAAATTATCCATCCTTTAAATTATTTAAAATTTCATGATAAGTTACTTTTTTAGCTTATCACCTTCACCATTACTAATTTCATCCCTCTGTCATTACTTATATAATAGCTATTACCCTGACAATTACTGTCAGCCAACACACGTTCTCCCTAGATTTTCTTATACATTCTCCTCATCTCCTCCGCTTCATCCAGCATCTTTTGTCGGTATTCCTCCGGTGCCAATATTTCTGCTTCCTTGCCAAATTGCCTCAGCCAGCGCAAGAATTCGTTACCGCTGCGGACAGCGGCTGTAAAATCAATAGAGCCATCTTCATTGTCAGTTATATCACATTTGGTGTAGTACTGTTCTTCTTTGATATACCGGGCTACCTCCTGCGAAAAGCACACCTTAAAGGTCACTTCCTCCATCTCATCTTGGACTCCCCACAGGGTAGCCAAGTAGGCATCAATGTCCAGATCATCTTCAATAAAAAAATGCTTATTAGCCAGTGCTACTGCCTTAAATCGGTTAAGGCGGAAAAACCGTAGCTCGTGTCTGGTATGACAAAATGCCAGCAAGTATAGATGCCCACCCCGGGGAATCAGGTAGTATGGGTCCATCATTCGCTCCGACTCTTCATCCCTGTACATGGAGTAGTAGGTACATTTAATGGTCAAGTATCTGATCATTGCTTCCACGATTTTTTTCATATTATCCTGTTCAGTTTCATCCATTTGACTCTGGTGGATGCGAATGCGTTGACCAAGAAACTCCCCTAGATTAGCCAGGTCACCTTTAATTTTCAATTGGGTAATGATCTTTTCTTTAGCTGTATTAAAGGCACCTAGAAAAGGACTGCGTTTTAACTTAGACTGGCCGGAAAGCACTGGTGCAAGACAGAGGGCAATATATTCGTCAATATTGAGGCTAGGTGGGATGTTTATACAACTTTCAACCAGGTAGTAGCCCTGTTTACCTTGTGAGGTTATATGCACACCCAATTCATCCAATTGTTTAATATCCCGGTAGATTGTACGAACCGATGTATTACATAGTTGGGCTAACTGCTGGGCAGTGTTCCCTTCTTGATGTTTGATCTTGTTAAGGATTAAGATGATTCTTTCAATGGTTGATAAGTTTTTCTTGACTGCTTCCGCCCTGTAATTTAAGAAAATATCATCTCTTCTCATCTTTATCGTATCCTCCCCAAGAAAATATTGGTTATAATGCTAATTTTCGCCAAGATACTACATATTTCCTCTTGCATAATTTATCTTTTTTATCACAAACAAAACCTCCTTGACATAGCTTTTTCTTTTCATTCTGTCCGAGGGCTCCCGGAGCAAGGATTTAATTAAAAAACTGGATCTCTATATGTCATGCGATGTCAGGGAATATTGGATTGTGAACCCGATTAGCAGGGAAGTGACTGTTTATTTATTTGCAGACAGGAACATCAGTAAAAATATCACTTACAAAAAATCTGAAAGGGCTCAATCCTATGTTTTTGCAGAACTGACTGCAGAGCTCGATAGAATCTTCAAACAAATCGGGAAATAATGTTGCGCTCACCACAACATAGTCGTTTATAGCGATAAAACATAAGCCACTACCGGAGTTTTTATCCTAGTAGTGGCTTTATCTTATGAATGTAGTTGAATGGATCGAGCAGTATAGGTCGGCTAAGCCACAACCTCTTCATCCACCTTAATTACCCGTTGGTTTTCCGAGCCCCGGAAGGTTAGCTCCTGATTGCGAAGCTCTTCTTTATATGGGCCGTCCACCAGCACATCGGTATAATTTAACAGCTCCAGCCAGTCAGGCCTGTCGCTGTTTAGAATCTGCTCTAGGGTATAGCCGGTATAGGTCCAAACATTCTTCCCCCGGGCTTTGACCCTTTTGGCTATTTCAGCACAGGCCTGAGCCTGGACAAAGGGGTCGCCCCCGGAAAGAGTAACACCGGCCAATAGGGGATTGGCATCAAACTGGGCCAATATCTCCTCCACTGTGGCAGCAAACCCACCGGCTAGGCTGTGAGTGTCGGGATTATGGCAGCCGGCACAGCGGTGAAGACATCCTTGGGTCCATACCACCATCCTCAAGCCAGGTCCATCTGTGATACTGTCCTGAGTGCACTTGGCAGCTAATCTAATTTCCATCTCCATACCTCCACAAATCAATTAATCAGCATGAGTGCTTTCATAATCGCAAGAAAAAATTCATGAAACAAACTTTTGGCGGAGGCTTTACATAAATTACTTAGCGAAATTTCCCTTAGAAGCTTGGTTTCCTGTCTCTTGAACGGAAATGAGCTTTAGTAATTTAAAAGCCGTAAGCCTTGTGAGTGAATGAATTTTTCTGAAGTTATCATGCAGAATTAAACTTTTCCTAACCCATGCTTAACCCGGTCCCGTTCCTCCGCCAGCTTGGCATCGTTCCACCTGGTTTCCAAATCCCCCACCAGGTAGCCGGTGATGCGCCGAATTCGCTCAAAGTTGATTCCCTCGCCCAGACCGGTTACTGGTGAGGCTTCCCCGTCCTGGCGACGGCAGCCGGCACTGGGGCATGCATCCTTTATTACCCCCGTATAGCCGCACACCGGGTCCCGGTCCACCGGATGGTTAATGGAGCCATAGCCAATGTCGTGGTCATACATGGCCCTGATGACTGTCTCAAAGGCCTCCAGGTTCTTAGATGCCTGTCCATCCAGCTCGATGTAAGTAATATGACCCGCATTAGTCAACTTGTGGTAAGGGGCCTCTGTCTTAATTTTATCCATGGCAGTAACTTCATACCATACGGGCACATGGAAGGAATTGGTGTAATACTCCCGGTCCGTCACTCCCGGGATAATGCCGTAGCGCTTTTTGTCCAGCCTGGTAAACCGGCCGCTTAAGCCCTCTGCCGGGCTGGCCAACAGGGTAAAGTTCATCTTCATCTCCTGGGACTTATCATCCATGCGCTTTCGCATATGATCCACTATCTTTAATCCCAGTTCCTGGGCTTCCCTTGACTCTCCGTGGTGTTTCCCGGTTAATGCCACCAGGGTCTCTGCCAGACCGATAAAGCCCATGGACAGGGTGCCGTGCTTGATTACTTCCCTAATTTCATCATTCCACTTGAGCTTGTCTGCATCAAGCCAGATTCCCTGCCCCATCAAAAAGGGCATATTTTTCACCTTTTTGCCCGCCTGTATTTCAAACCGTTCCAGCATCTGATCAATTATCAGGTCAATTCGCCGATCCAGTTCACTGAAAAATTTCTGGATATCTCCCTCTGCCTCCAGGGCAATCCGGGGCAGGTTTAAACTGGTAAAGCTCAGGTTCCCCCGACCGGCGGTTATCTCCTTGGCAGGATCGTAAACATTGCCGATTACCCGGGTGCGGCAGCCCATATAACCAACCTCCGACTCCATCCCCCGGTCACCGTAGGGTTTATTGAAGCTGGCATCCTGGAAGGAAAAGTTGGGGAAAAGTCTCTTGGAGCTGACCCTGATAGCCAGCTTAAATATTTCATAATTGGGGTCTTCCGGCAAAAAGCTGACACCCTTTTTTACCTTAAATATCAGGATGGGAAAAATTGGGTTTTCGCCATTACCTAAACCCTGCTCCTGGGCCAATAGCAGATTTTTGGAAACCATTCGCCCTTCAGGACTGGTATCGGTGCCGAAGTTGACGCTGCTAAAGGGGACCTGGGCTCCTGCCCGGGAGTGCATTGTATTTAAGTTATGGATAAAAGCCTCCATGGATTGAAAAGTAGCCCGGTCTGTTTCCTTGGCTGCGTTTTTGGCCGCTATCTGCTGCACTCGAGTGAAATCACCCGCCAGCGCCTCCCGGTCCAGTTCTCGCCAGGAAAGGGCTATAGTCTCCAGCATATCCTCAGCTTTAGCCACCGGCACAACCTCTTCAGTTCCCTTAACTGCCAATTTGGTCAATTGCTTCTTCAATATTTTATTTAGCTCTGCCTGGTGGCTGCCGTAGTCATTAACCAGCTCCAGAAAAGCCGCCAACTCTCCATTTAGATACTCCTGCTCCATCTCAAGTTTGGGCTGAAGACCTGTTCCAGCAGCAGCTGCTTTGCCGCAGTACGCCACCATTACCTCAGCCAGCTGCCTGTCCATGTCAAAGAGCAGTTCCATTCCCTTGGCCACATTAGTATAATAGTTTCGCCCATAGGTTTTTCTCACCCCTGGGGCCATACCGTAGTCAAAATTGGGAATGGACTGGCCGCCATGCTGGTCGTTCTGATTAGCCTGGATGGCGATGGCCGCTAAGGCGGTATAGCTCATGATGTCCTGAGGCTCCCGTAAAAATCCATGGCCGGTCCCAAATCCTCCAGGAAACAGCTTGAGGGGATCAATCTGGCAGCAGGTTAAGGTTAATGTCAAAAAATCCATGTCATGAATATGAATATCTCCCTCAGCATGGGCATTAGAATGATCAGGGTGAAGCACATGCAGGTTGTTAAATTCCTTGGCACCGGCGGAGCCGTACTGCAGCATTGTACCCATGGCGGTGTTGCCGTTCACATTAGCGTTTTCCCGCTTGTCATTATTTTCTTCTGCATCATCAAAGGTAATCCCGTAGTAGGCCTTCATCAGCCGGGTGTTTTTTTCCCTGGCCTGACTCCTGGAATCCCGATACAGCATATAGGCCTTGGCCAATGAAAAGGAATGGCGCAACAGGGTTTTTTCCACTGTATCCTGCACAAATTCTATGTCAACCACTTCGTCGGTTACTGTTCTATGTAATTCAGCCACCACTTCGTCCGTCCAAACATTGACGATATCTCTCTCCTCGATGCCTCCGGTGGCCCCTTCCCTATCTGCAAAAGGAATGCTCACCAGTGCTTTGTAAATGGCGTTGGCAATTTTATCCTTGCGAAAAACGTTATATCTTCCATCCCGCTTTTTAATTTTTTCTATCATCCTTCTCCTCCTTAGCCCAAGCTTACTTGTTCTTCAATGAATCGGTAATTTCAATAAAATTAGTCACGTCTTCAAATTGACGATAAACCGAAGCAAAACGCACATAGGCTACCTGATCCAGCATCCTTAGCCTATCCATGACCAGTTGCCCGATAGCCTCCGCCGGTACTTCCTTTTCATACTCAGAGCGAAGCTTGTCCTCTATTTCGTCAACAAGCTGTTCAATCAGCTCTGTGTGAATGGCTCTTTTCTCAGAAGCCTTCAGGATGCCTCGCAAAATTTTCCCCCGGTCATAAGCTTCCTTATGACCACTCTTCTTAATGACGATTTGCTCCTCAATCCGCTCATGGGTAGTAAACCGTTTGCTGCAGACAGGGCACCTCCGCCTCCGGCGAACAGCACTGCCATCATCAGAGTGCCTGGACTCAATTACCCTAGTATCATCGGTCTTACAGCCAGGACAGCGCAATCCTTCCCCCCCTAGATATGGTGTATTTTTCCTCTAATTCATTAAAACACACCACATATATAAATGCAATAGGCCTTTAAGCAAAATAGGACTAACGTCCTAAAATTTGAAGGGAAAAGTTCAAGCGTATTTCTAGTAAAACGCAAAAAAAAAATATTGGCGGCTATATTCTGATTAAATTTACACCCCAGGTCAAGCCGCCGCCAAATCCAACCATTAGGACTAAGTCATCAGGCAAAAGCTTCTTTTCCTCCATAGCCTCTTCAAAGGCAATGGGGATAGAGGCTGATGAGGTGTTGCCATACTTATGTAAGTTCACATAAAATTTTTCTTCACCAGTTCCTAAGGATTTAGCTACACTGTCAATAATCCGCTTATTAGCCTGATGGGGAATAATTAGCTTAATTTCATCAAGGGAAAGCTCATTCACTGCCAGGATGTGATTAATGGCATTTTTGACCACCTTGACGGCAAATTTAAAAACATCCTGTCCGCTCATTTTAATCGTATCTTCCATCGCCAAAGTGAGCACCCGGGCATCAACTCCATCGGCATAAAGCTTACTGTCCACTACCCCCGGCTCAGGGCTAGCTTCCAGTACAACGGCCCCTGCTCCATCTCCAAACAGGATACATGTATTCCGGTCAGCCCAATCCACTACCTGGGACATTTTTTCCGCTCCCAGCACCAGCACATTTTGCACCAGCCCGGTCTTGATCATTTGCTCAGCTATGCTGATCCCATAGGTAAAGCCGCTGCAGGCAGCAGACAAGGCAAAGGAAGCAGCCTGGAATGCCTTAAGTCCCGCCACTGTTTCCTCCCTAACCTGAATGGCTCCTGTCCCCCCGGTACTGGTGGCCAGAATGACCATTTCCAATTTTTCCGGTGCTAACCTGGCTTTTGCCAGGGCTTCTTTTCCCGCATTAATTCCCATTTCCACCAGGGATTCAGTTTCAGCAATATGTCGCCTCTCTATGCCCGTTCGCTCAAAAATCCACCGGTCAGTAGTATCAAGTGTTTTTTCCAAGTCAAAGTTTGTCCTAACCTGTTTAGGAAGGTACTTGCCATAGCCGGTTATCTTTGCAAAAACTGCCGTCAACTGCCTTTTCCCCCTTTTCCCATTTGCATCTTTGCCCATATTGTTACCAAAAACCTCCCCCTTAAGCGGGGGGCTCCAATACTTCTTCAATAAACTTTCCATCCTGGTAAAACAACTCCCCGTCAGCATAAATTTTGCCTCCATCCCTCATGTCACAGAGCATGTCCCAGTGAATTGCCGAGCGGTTAAGTCCACCGGATTCCGGGTAAGCATCGCCAATGGCTAAATGTACGGTACCGCCGATTTTTTCGTCAAACAGCATGTTTCGGGTAAACTTTTGAATGCCGTAATTAGTGCCAATCGCTACTTCCCCAAAAAGTCTGGCCCCTTCATCAGTATCCAGCAGAGCATGGAGCAATTCTTCACCCTTTGAGGCAGTCGCCTTGACCACCTGGCCATGGGCCACCTCCAGATAGATATTCTCTATCTCCTTGCCGAGATATATTCCGGGAAAAGAAAAGGTAATATGGCCATTTACTCCGGTTTCCACCGGAGCAGTGAAGATTTCTCCGTCAGGAAAATTAGCAGTTCCGTCGCAGTTAATCCAGGTCCGGCCGTCAATATTTACTCGCAAATCCGTTCCCTTTGAGATAATATGCAGTTCTTTTCTGGCATTTAAGTAGGTAATCCATCGCTCCTGCTCCTGGTGAATCCTTTGCCATTCAGCCACCGGGTCCTCCAGATCCAATAGGCCTGCCCCATAAACAAAATCCTCGTATTCACTCAAACTCATCCCCGCCTCTTGAGCATCTGCATGGGTGGGAAATTGGGTGCCACACCATCTGATTTCCCCTGTCCCCATTTTGCGGGAAAACTCTTTTCTGGTTTCACTATTGGCCCGGATCTGCCGCTGGAGCTTAGTTGAATCCACATTGTTATTGGCCCTGGTATTTTTTGTGCCCCAGGCTGAGATAAACACGTCGGCTTGGTCCACCAGGAGCTTAAAGGTGCTGCTGGGCTCGTCCAACTGTTGTTGTGCCCCATACTTGTAAAGTATTTCCTTGACTTCAGGGACACTGACCAGGGTTTCAATTTTGCCGCCTTTTTTAACAGCTTCTTTTGCCATGGCAATCATAAAAGGGATAGCCACATCTTCACACTGAATAAATACCTTATCACCCGGCTTAACCTCAGTAGAATACTCTACCAGCAACCGGGCTAATCTTTGCAGCCTAATGTCAGCCATATTTTTACCTCCTATTGAATCCTGAAAATACCTCTGGTGGAAATTTAAATCCTCACTAGAGTCTCCAGCTTTTAAATTTCTAAGCTTGGTTCGGGAAACTCCAAACTCGCTACGCTCAAACAGTGGAGTTTCTTACTAACCCTTCGCTAATAAATTTGTAAAAAGCTTCCACCAAATCGTTCGTTTTATTAAATTTTCCACCATCTGCTGTTGCTAAAGTTTATTATGGGGGTCTATTCAAGCATAATTCGTCTTGCAGTAAAATTTTTCCTGCACAGAAAGACCTATGGGTTTAAAATTTTTATCCCATAGGTCTATAGTCATGACGCTAAACCTGTCTGCTAAACCTTTTCTGGTAGCACTAGATTCTATTTTTGCCCCCGGTTTTCCATCCCAGCCAGCCCCTGATTTGGTACACTGGGAGGCTACCATATCCTGAGAATCGTTATTTTCTAATTGATGCCAGATTCCTGCTGGAATATAGATAATTGAGCCGACCTGAACATCAATCACTTCCTCACTGCCATTATCCAGGTAGAACTTCCATGATCCTTGAATCACAAAAAACACCTGATCCCCTTCTGGGTGCCGATGATATTTTAATGTTTGTCCTGGTCTAAAGTATTTTTCTAAATTATTGCATTATTTTTATTGATGTGGAAACAATAATTTTCAGGTAATGTTAATAACCAAAACTAATGATGAAGGAGGGATTATCGTGAACCTAGCTACACCGGAAGTATTATTCATCCAAGAACACCTGCGGTCCTGTAACTCCACCATCGGCTTTTTGCAATTTGCTGCCGGCAACTGTCAAAATCACCAATTAAAAAGCCTTTGCCAACAAATGGCCCAAGACCACATTAACATGGGCACCCGTTTCGCCGGTATGCTAAACAGCAATTTCCAGTAGTTAGTAAAATTATACGAGGAGGGATAAACACAATGCAACATCAACAACAGCTATCTGACCAAGATATAGCTCAAATCTTACTGGACTGCCATAAGTTTTCTGCACAGAGTTTGACAACAATGGCTTTGGAATCTACTAATCCAAGTCTGCGCAATGAAGTAATTACTGCGTTACAGAGTACTCTAAATCATCAGCAGTCAATTTGGCAGCTAATGAGCCACCAAGGCTGGTATCCAACCAGTGTGGCTTCTCACCAGGATATTTCCCAAGCCCAGCAGGCAGTTAATAAGTTGTCTAGGATTCAGGGTGCTCAAGGACAATATCAGGCAGGACAATATCAGTCAGACCAATACCAGACTGGCCAGTTTGCAAATAAAGACTGGCAATCGGAGACAACTTACGTGGAAAATCCTAATTTCTACTAAATTACCAAGTTAGGCGTAAAGTCTAGGGGCAAGGTCATCCCTTGCCCCTAGACTTTTTTTGTAATAGAATTTAGTAAGGCACACCATTACCTTTAAACACCTTGGTAGCCCTTTCAATCTTTTCCTCCATGCTCTTTTTACTTATTTCCTCTAGGCTGAGGCCGGTACGTTCCATTTCATAGACTATCACCGTCGGCATCTATTTTCTCAAACATAAACCTTCCCCCTCTTTCATTTCATTTTTTTATTGTTCATTTCTCAAAAATATTTTGCAACTAGATTGTTTTCCTAATCTATCCACCTGGCTTGCCAAGTGTTATAATGCTGAATAACAACACTATTAATGCAAAGGAGGTAATCGGCGAAATTGCCGGCATCAAACTATGATTATGGGAGAAATAGCAGGCATTGCCTACCAATACCACCAGTCAGCAGACGGGGAATCCCCCACCCTAGTTTTTATCCATGGAGCCGGTGGCAACAGAAAAAGCTGGCATTACCAGTGGCTGGCTCTAAAGGAGAAGTATTCCCTGATTACCCTGGATCTGCCCGGCCACGGTAAATCTACGGCCCTGGGAGCACAGCAGGTTTCTGCTTACAGCCAAGCCTTAATCCAATTACTGGAAGAACTAAAACCAGTCAAAATAGTCCTAATCGGTCATTCCATGGGAGGGGCCATCGCCATGACCACCGCCCTCTCTCGACCAGAAATGGTTGCCGGGCTAATATTAGTGGGCACCGGTGCGAAACTGCGGGTTTTGCCGGCTATCATGGATACCTTGGCCCAGGATATTTTTCCGGAAGAGATTATTCACTGCGCCTATGGTTCCCAGGCTTCGCCGGAGCTAATTGCCGGTGGGCGGCAAGAATGGCAGCAAACCCCTTGCTCTATTACTTTAGGAGATTTTCAAGCCTGTAACAGCTTTGATGTCTCAGGGGAATTAAATAATATTGTTTGCCCAACGCTAATAATCTGTGGTGATGAGGATCAGTTAACCCCCGTTAAGTACTCCCTATCCCTGTGCCAGCAAATAACCGGCAGTTCCCTGGCAGTTATACCCCTGGCAGGACATATGGTAATGCTGGAGCAATCCGACAGCACCAACCAAATTATGCAACAGTTTCTTAGCCAAAAGCTATCATCATCCACCATTCTGCAAAGCTATTTAGCATGCAAGAAGTCTGACAAAAGAAGTATAGTTAGAGCCGACGCAGATTAGAACGGCGCAGTGACTCCTCGGGAATAGCCAGGGCCTCATCTATCCCAGCCAGCATTTTTTCCTTATCCTGGGGCAGACGGCCATGGACGTTCCAGTAGTTTGAGATGTGGTCACTCAGCACCTCACCGGTTCCGGTGAGGTGCTCTATCATTAGCCTCACTTCCGCCAGGGCTTGATGGGCCCGGGGCAATGTAAAGGAACCCTGTTCCCAGTCTTCATAAAGGGGAGTGCCCCCATCAGGAACTAGGGTGCGGAGCCTAATAAAATGGGGGCTGATTTCGCTCAACACCTTGCCGCTATTGATGGCATGCTGCTGCCATAGCTCCACTCCCCCTGAGCCTACCAAGTAGTACATGCTCAGTTCAATACCTGCCTCCATAGCCTTTTTACCCGCTTCCACTACTTCCCGGGCAGTAGCCCCTTTTTTCAATCTAGCCAGCACCTCATCATCCCCTGATTCCATGCCCATGTGAACTCTTTTCAAACCTGCCCGGTTAAGCCGTTTTAGCTCATCATGGGATTTTAGGTTGACAAAACGAGCAGAGCCATAGACGGTGATTCGCTCAAGCCGGGGAAATAATTGCCCAGTATAATTGAATATTTCCTCTAATTGATCAGTTTTCATCAAAATGGTATTTCCGTCAGGAAAAAATACTGATCTGATGTCTGGGCCATAGGCCTCTAGGGCCATGTCCAGATCCTCTTTAATGTCTTCCACCCTTCTGATGCGAAAGGCTGTTCCTTTATACATGGCACAAAAGGTACATTTATTATGGGGACAGCCAATAGTGGCCTGAATTAACAGACTGTAGGCCTCGCTGGGAGGCCGGTAGACATTTCCTTCATAGCGCATTAACTTCACTCCTTAGCCCGTATTTTAGTGTTTTCCTTTTAATCCTGCAAATATTTAGTATTGGAGCTTGAACTCCACCAGCAACATCCCGTCTCTAGCCCAGATGTTGCTGGCCACCACTCCCGGTTCTACCTCGGGCAAAGGGGCGGACAAATTATATCCCGCCAAAAGCTGCTGCACCACCTGGGGAGAGATGCTGTTTTTATCAATACTGATAGCCTTAGGCTTTAGTATTAAGCTATTATTGCTGACCATTAGGTCTGCCAGAAAAGAAATAGTTCTGTCAGCTCGCCGGGTAAAGAGCATCCCCTCTTGGGCAATGGTCAACTGGAACTGGGCAAAAGCTTTGTCTTTACCTAGGATGCCGACGATATCCTCCTGGGAAAATTCCGCTACAGCCCTCCCCTGCCTTAAATCAAGCTGCACCCGCCTGGGCTCCAGACCCTCCCAGTCAAGTGATTGGAACACAGCCAGCAGTTCCTCCAAGGATGAAACCAGCTGTCCCCAGTATTGCTCTTCCGCCAGAATATTTACCCCGTACTCCTGTTCCGCCTGGGTAGCTAGCTGGAAGGCCCGCTGCCGGTGGGAGATCAAGGATACCAGTCTCACTTCAATGGCTGCCAACTGCCGGTGATTTTGAGCCTTTTCTTCTTTGGAACTAACTAAAACCTGACGTTGCCGGTCTAATTCCGCCTGCACTGTCAGCACATCGTTAATTAGGCTTGCCTGATAATCAATCAGTCTCTCCATCAAATACCAGTTGATAAATAGGTCCGCCATGGATTCAGATTGGAGTATTATATAAAAAAAAGAGCCCCCGGTATTTATAAAAGCAAACCTGAGCCAATTGGCCAGCACCTCCCACTTACCCCCAATATCCGCCTGTAGGATTGCTAAGGATTCCTCCTGCCCACTGAGTAGTTCATGGATTTCTGCCAGTTCAACTGCCAATCGTTCCTTTTCCTTTTGCACCCAAGCCAACTGCCAATTGACCTCAAATAAATCTCTGGTTAGTTCATTGGTAAGTAAATCTAAAGGAACTGCTTCAACCGTCGCCCCGGCTTCTAAATTATTTGAAGGCACCCCAATTATTACCGTCAAAAGGAGTACGACGGCCATAATAGTTGCAGCAAATCTTATTTTTCTCCGGCAGATCAAGTCAATTCCCTCCCCAACATGTACCCCAAACTGGTCTTCCATGATTTTTCTACGCTCCTAGATAAAAATCCTCTAAAAAAAACAGGCCCTTTCATCACTTGCCCGGCGCTTTAGCTTTAGCTGCCAAAGCAATTTCCGGCACCGGCTCTGTTAACCCCATCCAGTAGCCCCCCACCAAGCTGCCAATCCAAATATTTTTTATTCCATATGGTAAGAGGATATCCTGCAAAATTCCTATTACCAGAGAAAGAACAATCATGCTGATCACCGACTTGTAGAAAAGCTCCCGGTAAAATAAAAAAGCTAGCATATTACTGAATATTTTTATTCGCTCTAAGTCGGCTAATTCCACTTTGCATAAAATTTCCACAGCTAACCCATAATATAATTAAACTATTACTCAAAGGAGGTTTTGATGATGGCTCTTGATCGAATTGCCCTGGTATTGGTTATTGTAGGTGCTTTAAATTGGCTGCTGGTAGGCCTATTTAACTTTGACCTGGTGGCATCGATTTTTGGTGGGCAAACAGCTTTACTAAGCCGCGCAATTTACGTCTTAGTCGGCTTAGGTGGTATCTGGGCTATTAGCTTATTTGCCAGGGAAAGAGTAAAATAGTTGCATAACTGTATGGCGGTTTTTGTAAGTAAAAAGGAACTCGGTCTTTGACGGTAAATCGACTCAGACTAAGTTCCTTTTCTTTTAGAAATGAGCACGGGTATAATTTTGCAACTGGCTCGCTGCGAGAAAAGCTTCCCTCAGGGTATCGTATTCTTTCTTCGTTAGAGCAGCCAGGTTAATGTAATCGTCCGGTTCTCCCCCGGCAGCCAGTTTTTCCAATTTATTTTTTATTCTTAAGACAAGGAGTGATTGATAGGCAGCATCGATATATTCTGCATCCTCCCTGGGAATAACACCCTTATTGGCCAGTTCCTCCAGTCGCTTCAAGGTGCCCGTTGCGGTAATCCCTTCCCGAATGGCAAATACCCGGATACAGTTAACTACATGGGTACAAGCCTCATTCTTTAAGTTAATCTTTTGACCGTTTTGCTTGTACTTACCGGTAATAGTCTTTTTAAATAAGTTAAGTGGCACTTCCGACTTCAACTCATCCTGAGCCATACTGACAAGCATCCCTTTAGCCTGGCTGCCTAGCTCCAGACTGTATTGTTTCAGGCCGGCAGCTAGACTAACCCGCCCATAAACAGGCCTTAAGTCAAAGAATTTATTGAGGGGCAGAATATTGGCAGGCTGAAAGTCTGCAATCCAAGCTTCAAGCCTTTGAAACCAAGCACTGCTGGAGCTGCACCAATCAGGGTTGCTGGCCAGCGTATTCCCATCGATTTTATCAAAGCCTACCTGCTCTAGCCCGAACACTATCTTTTCCCCCAGCTTTAAAAAGTATTCCGTTACTTCAGGCAGTTTTCCCTCTGGGACATCGGCAAAGATAATACCGTTATTTTGCTCTTTCTTCAGCAGTTGTTCTTTACGTCCACTGCTGTCCATAGTAAACCAGCAGTATTCCACCGGGGGCAGCCCCAGACCTTCCTCCGCCAGGGCCTGCTCAGAAAGCTTAATTGTTTTGCCTGCAACCCGGTCATTAAACTCTGTTACAATCTCATATATCTCATCCGGGCCGGCCTTCTCCACCACCAGGGAATTTAACAGGCTTTCCAACCTGGGGCGAATTCGCCGTAACCCTGCCAGGGTGCTTTGACTGTCAATATCTTCGATAATGCTAAAGGTGCCTAAGCTCCGGAACTTTATCAAATCTCCTATGGTAACTATCCCCAAAGGCTTGCCTTCCTCGGTAATGAGAATATGCTTGCGCTTGTGCCTAACCATGGTCATCAGACCCTGGAAATAAAGGTCGTCGGGGGGAAGCTGCACTGGGTCGGCATCCATCACCTCCTTGGCTATGGGCCAAGCATCCGGTGGCTGGGTAAGGTTCATGCATTTATCCACCAAATCCCTTTCGGTGATTATTCCCGCTATAGAACCCTCTTCATCCAAAACAGCCACAGAGCTAATCCGGTTTTCCACCATGAGTGCAGCAATCTTTCCAACGGAATCATTCAGGTAACAACTGGAGACAGGACTGGTCATCACTTCCCGCAAGCGATGTCGGAAGGGATTTGACTCAAGAGCTGTGACCCCACAGGATCCCCCCAATACCAAGTCCTGGTATAATGACCGCATCCGCTCCGATAATACCTGGTGGAAAAACTTGGCAAAGGAATGGTGTTTCACACATAAATCCTCAAAGGTCTCCACATCCAGGAGATAGCAGCTTAGGTCCCTGACTGACTTAACTGAGGCAGGGTAGGTACTGGTTGATAGAAACACAGTTTCTCCAAAAATATCATGGGGTTTCCGGAAGGAATAGCCCACTTCTCGATTTTCATTAGCTACTACTACTTCTGCCAGTCCTTGGTAGACGATATAGAGAACTTCGTGGGACTTGTCACCCTTTTTAAATACATAGCTGTCTTTAGGGAATTTTTGGGCCTTTAGCTTTGAACAGACCTGAAACAGCGCCGCTTTAGGCAAATGACAAAAAGGTACGGTTTTTTCTAAAAAAGACAATGCTTCCATGACTTCCCAACCTCCCTGGAATAATTTTTTGTTAAGCCAAAAGTCTGGCAAATGATGCCACCAGTTCCGGGTCAAACTCCCCACCGGCAGACTTTTTGATTTCTGTTAGGGCCTCTTTACTGGTTATCGGCTCTTGGCCATGCTTGCCCATAAGCAAGTCGTCATATCGGTGGATAATGGCCAGAATCCGGGATAATAGCGGGATTTCTGCTTCTTTTAACCCACGGGGATATCCCCGTCCATCATGGGACTCATGATGGGCTAAAATCTCTTCGGCGATATTGAAAAATTCAGGAACAGCCTTGGCAATCCGGTAGCCGGTTTCACAATGCCCTTGTAACAACTCCTCCTCCCCAGGGGTTAAGGGACTGTTCTTTCCGATGATGTTATCAGGAAAAGCAATTTTTCCGATATCATGTAGTTCTGTTAAGAGTTCCAAGCTCTCTAGTTGGTGAGCAGCCAGACCTAGGAATTGCCCTAGGTTTATAGCATAGTCTCTTAAACGCATCCGGTGTTCCTTCGTTTCGCCAGACTTCTCTCCCAAAGACTTCTGCATAGCCGCAATCACCAGATTGCTGGCCTGTTTGCCTTCCAAGGACTTGCTTCGATACATTCCATTTTCCGCCTTAATCAGGGTTTGATCCATATCCTCTTCCACCAAGGTTTTAGTGGCTGTCCCCAGTGAAATACTGAGGATAATCGGGGCTTCCCCGGCTGTGGTGCAATTTTCTTGAATCCGCCGGCAAACTAGCCTGACGTCTTCCTCTCCTGTCTTGGGTAAGATGATGGCAAATTCATCGCCCCCCCAGCGGCAAATAATATCCTCATTGCGACAGGATTTTTTTAAAACTTTAGCCATAGCCGCCAGCACCTTATCTCCAGTACCGTGACCAAAAGCGTCATTTACCAGCTTTAATCCGTTTACATCGCCGATAATCAAGCTGATGGGAAGCTGTCTGTCTGTATTCAATCTCTTTAGCTCCTCTTCAAAAAAGGCCCGATTGTAAAGCCCAGTTAGCTTATCGTGGAAACTCAGGTATATCAGTTCTTCCTCCACCCGTTTTCGCTCAGTGATATCCCTGATAACATTAAGGATGACCTTCTTGCCCTGGTACTCTATGATGCGAATGTTTGCCTCAACCGGAATATGTTTCTCCTCTTTGGTTTTGGAAACTGATTCAATAGTAATCTGGCCCTCATTCAAGAGTTTTTTCATTTGCTCCGGCTGCCACTCTTCGAAATCCGGGGCCCTAAGCTGCCTGATATTCATCTGCAGCAGCTCTTCCCGGCTGTAGCCAAAGCGCTGACAAAACACCTGATTTGCCTCCAGGATTTGCCCATCTAAGGTGCGGATAATAATCCCATCATTTGTGCTGTTAAAAATCATCCTGAACTTTTGTTCGCTTTCCCGCAAGGCCAGCTCTGCCTTTTTTCTTTTGCTAATGTCAGTATAGATGATATACCCACCAAGTATTTTGCCGTTAATAGTCAGAGGAAAACCCCTCATCATTACTGCAATTTCCTGCCCTTCTTTGCCATACCTGGTTGTCTCTAGAAAAACAGTTTCTCCAGCTATAATCTTAGGGGCCACATATTCATCAACCTTTTTATCCGGGTCTATTAGCAGATTAAGGAACTGTCCTGTTGCTTCCTCCCGTTGGTAGCCAAAGATTTTGGTAAACTGGCCATTAATATTGACCACATGCTGTTTCATATCAAAAAAAACAGTGGCATCGGGAGTATTCTCAAATAGGTCTTCAAATGTTTTTTTTTGGTAAGCCACTACCTCCTCTGCCTTCTTGCGCTGGGTGATATCTGTAAGCACTATCAGCCCAGCGGGGCGGCCGAACATGGTAATCATTTTTCCCCTGACGATACAGGTGCGTCTCTCTCCGGTTTTGGCAATAATTTCAATTTCATAATCCTCCACTTCTTCTCCGGAGAGCCTTTGCAATACATTTGACCTTACTGCCGGGTGATATTTAGGATCAACAAAATCAAGGATATTGGAAACAGTCAATTCTTCATAGCTATAGCCCATAATCTCCACAGCAGACTGGTTGACAAAGATAATTTTCCAGTCCTGGTAAATTATCACTAGATCCGGCAGGCTGGATAACACCAAATTATTCAACTGTTCCTTGAAATTTGTCAGTTCCCTTACCATATTAGCTCCTCCGAACCTGCAAGCTATAGTTATATTATCCTATACTTTAAACTCCAGTGCCACCTTGTTTCCGTCAAAGTTCATTATTGGCACCGCAATGGTTTCTTTTAGCCGATAAATTCCTTAATGATTGAGTTGCTGGGTATATGTTCTGGCGCCAGGGGCAGAAAATAACTTAAAAATCTTAACAGCCTGCTGGCTTCTACATGTTCCTCATGCTCAGGACCAATTGCCTTAAGGAGAGGTTCGGCATATGGTCTGAGCACCGCCAACTCGTAAATGAGGGCAGAGTTAAACATGATACCCGCCTCCTCCTGGTAGGGAAAAATGTTCTTATCCTCCCCCCGGCGAACTGATGGCCATATTTTCAACGTTGTTAAGGCATCATTCCCCCTGAACTGGTGATCCCGAACCAATCGGCGTATTTTCCGGGCATCGGTGGTGGGAATCCGGTTATGGTTATCGATATTTAGCTGGGTTAACGCGGAAATATATATCTTGAACTTATGATCCTGGGGAATAGAATAGGTCAATTTTTCATTTAATCCGTGAATCCCTTCAATAATAATGGGCTGATTCGGTCTAATTTTCACTTTGTGCCCACGATATTCCCTGCTTCCGGTTTTAAAGTTGAAGGTGGGCATTTCTATTTCCAGTCCTTGAATCAACAAGGTCAAGTGGTCGTTAAACAGTTCTATGTCTATTGCCTCCAATGCCTCAAAATCATGTTCACCCTTTTCATCCCGGGGAGTGTCCTCCCTGTTGACAAAGTAGTCGTCCATGGAGATGGCAAAGGGCTTCAGGCCGTTTACCATCAACTGCACCATCAGTCGCTGGGCGAAGGTAGTTTTACCCGAGGAGGATGGTCCTGCAATGAGGATGATATTGCCCCTTTCTTTATGGTCATAGATGGCATCGGCAATGTTGGCTATTTTTTTCTCGTGGAGTGCTTCCGCCACTCTAATTACCTGGGCTGTTTCTCCCCTTTCCACCAAATCATTAAGATCCTGCACCGTTTCAATTTCCATAATTTCCGACCATCGCTCCGCCTCATAAAAAATTTTAGCCAACTTGGGTTGGGGAACATATTGGGGTATGCTTGCGGGATTTTCCGGCAGCGGAAACTGAATGATTACCCCGGGCAAGTGAAATTGCAGGGCAAACAGCTTGAGGCAGCCTGTGGTTGGCACCATGTAGCCATAGAAAAAATCATACATCCAGCCGCATTTATATATATGCACCATGGGCTTATTAAGATATGTCAGCATCCGCACCTTGTCATCCCGGTTATCCCTTTGAAAAATCTCCATTGCCTCTTCCTTGGAGAGGATTACCTTTTCAAAGGGTTCATTTGCGGCAACTATTTTCTTCATCCTGGCTTCAATGGCTTTAACTTTGGCCAGGGTGATGCTCTCCCCCTTTATCTCACAATACAATCCTTTAGCCAAAGAGTGCTCCACCATAACCCGGCATCCCGGGATAATTTCCCTAGCGGCCCGGATAAAAACAAAGCATAGACTTTGCACGTAGGTCCGGTGACCCAGCAAGGTGGTTACATCTAAAAACTTAATTTTGGCTTTCTCGTTGACCTGAAAGTCCAGGTTGGTGAGACGATTATTTATGATAGCGCCGGTTATTAGTGAGGCTCCTCCAGCAGCATGGGTCTTGCTAATCTCCAATAGAGTGGTGCCAGGCTCTACCTGGATTTCCTGACCCTGCTCCAAAGTTACACTTATCTTAGTCATTTTGTACCCTCCTGATAAATTCCACTGCATATTTATAGACATATTCTGCAGATTTTGACATTTTCCTGCAGCCTTAAACTGTTTTCATTATTTCGTTTCGGAGACAGGGGATGCCCTGGGGCAAAATCATATAGGCTAAAGTCATCACTATAAACAAAAGCTGCCTTCCCTCCCATCTAATTCTCCCTTCCCCTTGGCCATAGGATTTGTATGATATAAAGAAACAGACCAACGGCCTGTTTGAAGAAGCTAGCGAACTCCCTTTCCTGGATGATTATCCCCATATTGCATGGTGGAATTTGGAATTTGGAATTTGGGATTTGGGATTAGAGGGCCTTGTGGTCAACAGGCTGAGCCAGTGTTTCTTCATATGAAGTAGTCCCCCTGTTTTTCAACAGACCAGCACTAGCTAAGGAATAGACTAGCAAAGCAGCCCAGATAAAGCCAAAACTGATTAAGTGGGTCAAGGTAAACTGTTCCTTAAAGATAAATATTCCCAAACCAAGGCCAATGGTTGGAGCAAGGTACTGTAAGAAACCGATGGTTACCAGCTCTAGCCGCTGGGCTCCCTTGGCAAACCATAACAGGGGAATAGCTGTTGCTATCCCTGAACCAAAGAGCAGCAGCAACACCGGTAAAGTAGCTGTTCCCAAAGCTCCTGTGCCTTGAATTTCTTTTAGCACAATAAAGATTAAGGCCAGGGGCATAGCTAAAGTAGTTTCCAAGGCAAGCCCGCTTAACGAGTCCACCTTGATTACCCGTTTAATTAAGCTGTAGATGGCAAAGGTTACTGCCAAAATCAGTGCCACCCAAGGGATCCGCCCATATTGAACAGTCATTATTACCACTCCTACAGCAGCCAGTATGATAGCTTTCCCCTGCCAAAAGCCTAGCTTTTCCTTTAGCACTATGATTGCCAGCATCACTGTCAATAGGGGATTGATGTAATAACCCATACTTGCTTCCACCAAATGACCGGCATTTACCGCCCAGATATAGGTGAACCAGTTTAAGCTGAGAATAACAGAGCATGCCAGCAGCAACAATGTATTTTTTTTGTTGACCAAAATTGGTTTTAAGCGGGATACACCACCGGTACCCACAAGGATTCCGCTGACAAAAATAAAAGACCATAATATACGATGAGCCAGGATTTCCTGAGCCGGTACCTGATCTAGCAGTTTCCAGTACAGGGGAAGAAAACCCCAAACCAGGTAGGCAAGTAATGCATAAATGATGCCCACTCCCCGCTCACTAAGGTGGCTGCCCCTTGTTCCACCAATTTTTGCTTCACTTTGTTCTCCGACTATTTCTTCATTCATTAGCATTTAAGCTCCTCATTTGTTATTGCGAATAATATATTATTTTTAATAGTTAAAGAACATTCCTCCACTTTTTTAGGTGAGTACTGATAAACTCTGTCACCCGCCGATGTTCTTCTTTGCCAGTGCCCGAAATGGAAATTGGTTCACCGAAAGCCATATAAATTGGCTCCTGCCGATTTAGAGGGCCAAAGTCCTTGATTAAGGTGCCGTTACCCCAAAAATCTGTTTTAATAGCCACGGGAATTACTTGGACGTCGGACTTTTTAGCCAGCTTAATCCCAAGAGAGTTAAATTCCTCCGGTACAAATTCCACTTGTCTGGTATTTTGGGGAAAAATTATTATGGAAACTCCTTTGGCCAGCAGCTCCTGCCCCTTAGTCATCACTTTCTGCAGATCTTCTTTGGGGTTAGCCCGCCCAACTGCAATTGGGTCCCGGGAACGCATTACCGGTCCAAAAAAATTGCCTTTAACTAAGCTTTCTTTGACTACAAAGGTAACCTGCTTCAAGGGGGAAATAATGCATGGAAACACCATGGTTTCCAAGGCACTCATGTGATTGCTGATAAAAACCACGGGGTCAGAGGCATTGCGGATATTGTCTATGCCGGAGAAATGAAATCTCCCCCCCACTCCTTCAATTATCTTAAAAATATTGTGGGATGATTTAGCCCAGTCCTCATCATCATATCTTCCAGCCAAAGCCTGACGCCGGCTTCTATCTACCTCTCCCAAGATTGCACCGGCAAAATAAATCCTCGTCCGTAGAAACAGGGCGTCCAGCACCCGCTGGGGGGTATTTTCCGGTGTATCATAGGTATTGCTAGGAAAAAAAGGTTGCATCGTATCACTTCCTTCTACTTAATGCAGGCAACTTATGCAGGCAACTTCATTTTACCATTTATTTGTATAATCCTGCAAGACTGCTTTCAAGCCTAAACTAATAACCTATTTGCCGGAAAACAGTGTCCATGTCAATCATCTTTGTTTTTCCTAAAACTGCTAATGCCAGCTCACTCCGGTCAGTAAACAGCCCGTCTGCCCCCAAAAAAGTTAGCAGTCGCATCTGCCAGCGGGCATTGATAGTATAATGATGTACCACCAGCCCCGCCCCATGGGCAGCTCCTGTATACCAAGGCCAGCCTAGGTACCCTGTCGGCCCTATTCCTTGGGCCGACAGTGCTGCTTCCTTGAGCAAGCTGTAAAAACCATCTTCTGCAGCCATCTCCGAACTAATCAACTGCACCCGGGGAACCTCAGGGGCCAACACTTTTAGTTTCTTTATGCTTTCAGGGTAGAAAGATTGGAAGACAACCCGTCCGGTAAACCTAGCCACGTTGACCACAATCTCTTCTTCTATCCCCGGCTGTCTATGGGGTGCTTTTATTTCCAGGTATAAGCCAGGATTATTGTGACCGGTTTCAGCGATATCAATCAATTCTTCCAGGGTTAAGATTTTTAATCCCCGGTAGGATTCCCTGGCCCGCTCAGGATACTCCAGGTTAAACCAACTCCCCGCATCTAATTGCAGCAGTTCCTCAAGGGTAAACGTTTCAATGTGATCATTCTTCCTGCCAGGGTAAATCTCAGTCACATTGGTGGTTCGCAATGGAGAATCATCATGAAAAGCGATGATTCTTCCGTCCTTTGTTCGCTGGAGATCAGCCTCTAAGTAGTGGACTCCCATTTCCCGGGCCAACAGGTAAGAGGGCAGCGTTCCTTCCGGGGCCAGATAGGAAACCCCTCGATGGGCAATAACAGCAGGGTAAGGCAGACCTGCCTTTTCCGCCAAAACCTTTCCCCCTTTAGGCGGGCTCATTATCATGCTAACCAATAGTGTGGCCATGATTAAGAAAATCGGTGCCATCAAAATAATCAACCATAGCTGTTTTTTCATAGGTATCCCCACTCCTCTCTGAAATGACCCTTCCCTAGCCAGCCATGCTAGTGATTCCAACCGTGAAGTTCTAGATTCAAATAAAAAACACCTGCAATTACAGGTGTTTTCGTTACCTATTTTTATTTCCCGTGGTGGGCACTTCCGCCCCCACATGGCTGGGAAGGGTTTAGGTATACCATTGAACACTCTTCACATTGTTCTTGACCGTTAATAAGATATACATCGTCACCATCTACATGAATCCCACATTTTACACATACCGCCATTTACAATGCACCTCCTTAATATACTTGCATCCGCTTAATTTAAATGATACCATAATTTTTTTAATTTTGCAATAATAAAGGTAATTACTGATAATAATATCTAGTCAATAGGAATACTCTTTATCATATTCCGGAATACTAACTGTAAAACAGGAGGTGACTTTTAACATGCCCGACGATATTAATTGCCAAATAGAAGAGTGCAATTTTAATGATCAGGTCGGTGGTTGCAGGGCTACTAATATTGAAGTAAGGACAAACGTCAAGGACAAAAAAGCCCGGGCTTCCAGAAACACTAGCTGCGAAACATTTGTTCCAAGATAAAGAATAGTAAGGTTGTTATAAAGTCGGAAAGGTTATACCCTTCCGGCTTTCAGCTTTAGCTTCTCTATTTGCACGCATTAATAAAATATTCATCAATTTCCATAGGAGGCTTAAATAATGACACTAATTTACTTGGTAGTACTGTTAATCCTAATTATTGGTGCTGTGGCATATTATCATACCACCAGGCTGGATGTAAATCATGTATATCACTCTTTACAAGAAAATCAACCTGTGGTAATTTGCCAACTAAGTGACCTGCACCTGGAGCGCAATCCCTTCTCTCCGGAAAGAATTGCCAAAGTTGTTGAAGATGCAAAGCCGGATTTTCTCACTATTACAGGAGATTTCATCGAAAAAGAAAAAGCCCTGCCCAAGTTAAGAGACTGGCTTCAACGTTTTTTTAGTGTGCTTTCCGTGCCAAAGGAAAAGCGGTTATTTGTCTTAGGAAACCATGAATATTATTTGCCCCAGGAAAAGGTGGAAGAAGTAAAAGGCATTCTCTCTCATTTTGGCAATGTCCTAAATAACGAGAACAAAGTCTTTCCATTGCCCGGAGAAAACATAAACTTTCTCGGTGTGGACGATTTAGGAAAAAGCAATACTCAACTGGATAAAGCCATGGACAACATCCAACCAGGACCCGTGGTTATGCTCTCCCATGACCCAGATGTTCTTCAGCAAATGAACCGGGAAGAACACCCTGTTGATTTAATTCTAGCAGGTCATCTGCACGGTTCCCAGATTTGGCTGCCTTTTAATCTAGGTTTTCGCTTTGAACCCATGGGCTATATTTCCAATAAGCTAAAAATTAACCGGGGTTTACATAAAATTAAACATTTTAATCTTTATTTAAACAGAGGGATAGGCAATACCAAACTTCCTTTTCGTTTTTTTTCTACCCCAGAGGTTACCTTCCATCATCTAGGGGAAGAACCAATAAAATAAGGTAAGATAAGTCTATTCTTTTTCAACAGTTTGATTAAATCGAGGGGGTCTGGGACCAAAATACTGATAATAGTCTATTTTAAGATCCCCGTTGTAAAGCTTTCTTTTCTTACTGGCTTGCTTGCCGAAAAGGCTCTCAAACTGGGGGTGGGATGTGATAACATAATAAGACCAGGTGTCCAGATTACTAAATACCTTGCCCATTTCCCGATAAAGCTGCTCTACTTCTTCCCTTTGTCCAATCCGCTCCCCATAGGGAGGGTTGCAAATAATCTTGCCGTATTTTTTGCTGGAGCGGAACTGAGAAATATCCAGCCTCTGAAAGTGAATAGCTTGGTCAACTCCTGCCTTGACAGCGTTTTCTCTGGCTGTCTTTATTGCCTTTTCATCTTGGTCTGTTCCTATTACTTCTAATGGTTGATCATATTTGGCCAAATCCTGGGATTCTTTTCTGGCTTGACTCCATATCTCCTTGGGTATAGTGGGCCAAGACTCAGAAGCAAACTGCCTCTTCATGCCGGGAGCAATATTTCGCCCAATTAAAGCCGCTTCAATTGGAATTGTGCCAGAACCACATAAGGGGTCAGCCAGTACAGTATCAGGATGCCAGCGGGTTAATAGCACCAATGCTGCAGCAAGGGTCTCTTTTAGCGGGGCAATATTGGCTGCTTCTCGATAGCCCCTTTTATTTAAACCTGACCCGCTAGTATCGATGGTTAAGGTTGCTATATCCTTTAGCAAAGCTACTTCAATCTTGTAAATAGGTCCCGTTTCAGGAAACCAATCATTTTTATGCTTTTTTTTCATGCTTTCCACCACTGCCTTTTTAACTATGGCCTGGCAGTCAGGAACACTATACAAGGTGGACTTGACAGATTTTCCTTCCACAGGAAAGTTAGCATCAGCAGGTATAATTTCGGCCCAAGGCAGAGCTTTTGTCTGCTCAAAAAGCTCGTCAAATGTTGTTGCCCGAAACTCTCCAACTTTTAATCGAACTCTATCAGATGTGCGCAGCCAAAGATTTGTCCTACATATGGCACTCTCATCTCCCATAAAAGTGACCTTCCCATTTTCCACCACCACGTCCTGGTAGCCTAAGGATTTTAATTCCTGAGCAACTATTGCTTCCAGGCCAAAGGTAGCTGTAGCAATTAATTCATATTTAGACATATTTGTGGATTCACCCTTTTATTTTATATTTGTTAACTTATATTCATTCTATATTTATACCCAATATTTCAAAAAGAATTTATCAGCAAGTAAATAATAAATATTGCTTATTCCATATCAATGGGGAAATAAACTAAATTGACCGGGTCCTCCTCCTCCACCAACAGCAGCCATGGATTGACGAAAACAGAATCAATTAGCACAGACCAGTGCAGGTGAGGTCCAGTGGAAAAACCAGTATTGCCAACGGTTCCAATCTGCTCATTTTTTATATCCCTCTCCCAGTTATGTTTTAGGCTATACATTTTGGAGAAAAAATCTTCTAAAGATCACCTCAAATCTTACGTCATCCTCTTTTGTCCTCTTCCTGGGCCCTGATGTCTTTTGGCCAGACCGCCTGGCTTTTTGTGACATATGCCTTTCAAATAATAGCTTGTCAATGTTTTCGTCAGAATAGATCATGCCGTTTTGATTGATAACCTTGGCACCCTTAGGCATGGCCATAGCCGCCACACCATAGTCCTGGGTTACTACAATATCACCCCTAGCTACCTTGTTCAATAGAGCAATATCAACTGAATCTCTGGCTTTATCAACGGTGATTACTTCAGAATAACCGTCATTGATAATATGGCTGGTGTCAATAAACATTATAACCTGAATACCATGCTCCCTGGCCACCTTTACAATTATTTGCTTTACCGGACAAGCATCCGCATCAACTAATATTTTCATTTGTTCCTCGATTCTATATATAAAAGAATATATAAAAGTAAAAGCCAGCTTATTGCTGGCTAATTTAAAAGCTTTGCTTCCAGAAGGGTGGCTGTATTAAAAACTTCACTTTGATGATAAAAATAATATCATCCAAACCTATAACCAACGCTAATTATTTCCTTTGATATCTTTAAATTAATTGGCAAGTTTCTTAGTCAGTGGCATAGTTATCAAAATAACCCTGAATCACTATGATGGGAGTTCCCTTATCTCCGCTGCCACTGGTCAAATCACATAGGCTGCCTAGTAAGTCGGTAAGCTGCCGGGGTGTTGTTCCCTGGGTGTCCATGGTGCCCACTAAATTTTCTTTTTTTGTTTTAATCAACTGTTTCATTGCTTCCTTTGCTTCTTCACCACATAAATCCTTCAACTGGTTATCAGCCAGGTACTTTAATTTTAGTTCATTAGGTGTTCCTCTCAGACCATCGGTAAAGCCTGGGGAGACCACTGGATCTGCTAGCTCCCATATTTTTCCAGCCGGATCTTTAAAGGCTCCATCCCCGTAAATCATAACTTCCACATGTTTGCCCGTCTCTTCTTTGAATCTAGCCTGAACTTTGTTGACAAATGCCTGTCCGTCCCGGGGGAACAATTTTACTTTTTCGTCTGAGGACATATTGGAACCCAGCAACCCAAACTCTGGGTTATAGCCACTGCCATCAATGGATTTAGTGCAAATTTCATCTAAGGAATAAACAGTCTCTGCCCCCGCCTGCCGTAAAATCCGCTTAGTTCTTTCCCGAGTATGAATATCTGCCGTCAGCACGTTTTTGGTAAACTGTAAAATCACCCTGGGATCGTTAGCCAGGTACACAGAAATATTATCATTAACAGCTAAATTCTTATAAAATTGCACATAGTCAATACCAGTGAACGGGTGCTTAACCTCCGCTCCAAATAGTCTCCTATATTCAGCCTCACTTAACACGTCGGTGTGTGGATTAACTCCCAATTCATCCAACTTATCTATATCCATCAGGTGATTGCCCACCTCATCAGCAGGATAGCTTAATAACAAGTGTACTTTAGGAACTGCCCTAGCGATTGCCTTTAAAAGAATAGAAAACCTATTTCTACTCAAAATCGGGAAAATAACTCCTAATTCCCCGTTATATTTTTGGCTAATATCCTGGGCAATCTGGTCGACTGTGACATAATTGCCCTGTGATCTGGCTACAGTTGATTCAGTAATCCCGATTACATCCCTGTCACCTAAACAGTAGCCCTCTACCTCACAGGATTTTTGCAGCGTATTAACGACAACTTCTACCAGGTCATCTCCTTGCTTAATAATGGGTGCCCGAATTGCCCTAATTTGTGTTCCTATTGTTCTAGTCATTTAAAAATACCTCCTTGTTAGATCAGTACTCAAGTTTCAGAAACCGTAGATATACAACTTAATATCAACCTAGCACTAATTGCTACTTTCTGCCACTTTATTATTATACATTATGCTTATTAGTTTAGCAATTTTACTTTTTCAGGTTTTTCCGTGGCAAAAAACTGCCTATGGGCAAAATAAATTCCTAATAAAACTAAAGCCCCACCACCCAATTGGTATAAGAAAAGTTTTTCCTTTAAAAAAATAATGGCCATGAAAGTACCAAAGACAGGAATCAGATTGTAAAAGTTAGCTGCGGTGGAAATCCCTGCTTTCCCAATACAATAAAGCCACAGGAAGTGAGAAACAATTGACGGAAAAACCCCTAAATACAAAATTACCACCCAGAATTCCCACCCCAGAGAAATATCTGGAGTCACATAAAATTCCCAGACAGAAAAAGGGATTAACATAATGGTTCCAAATACAGTGGCCAAAGCCACAGTTTCCATAGGGGTAATTTTAGCCATTACAACTTTACCTGCAATAGAGTATATGGCCCAGGCAAAAGTAGCTAGGATAACCAGTAAATCCCCAGGATTGAAATTTAGCAGCAGCAGGTTATTCAAATCCCCTTTAGCAGCAATCAAGATTACCCCTATTAGCGAAATCCCCAAACCCACCAACCGCTGCCAGGTCTCTTTTTGTTTTAGCAAAAAGATCGATAGCAACACCATCACCAATGGATTAAACGAATTAATCAGCACTGAATTAATAGCGGTAGTATACTGTAACCCCAAGTAAATTAAGCTGTTAAAAAAGAATACTCCTGTTAACGCCATCAATATAACCCGCCAGAATAGCTGCTTGTCTTCTAGAATTTTAACCTTTGAATTGGTCATAAACCAAGGCAGTAAAATCATTGTCGCTACCACAAACCGGCCTAGGTTCAGCGTAAACGGCGGCACTATGGTGACTATATATTTAGATATAACAAAATTACTGCTCCAGATAAATGTGACTAAGGGCAGTAAAAAATATGGTGATTTAAAAAAGTTATTCACAAGACATCCCAGCTTCCACAAATTTTGTTGTCTCTATATAAGAATTCTAGCTATTCTATCAATAATCCTTTTAGGTCCCACTGAATATTGAGGAATAACTTCGTTTAATTTTCCTATTATCCTTGCACCATTCTGATTCAAGGCATTAACATGTTCCTTATTTACATCAATTAATTCTCTTATTTCTACATCTTAAATATAATACCCTTCATTTGCCCAAATTTTCTCCAGGCATTTCCAAGAATGGTAGCAGGAGATTCTTAAAGACAATCGAAAAGAGTATCACCAGAGCTGTCAAGGAGTTCCTTCCATTAAAAATTGCGGGGACAGCCCTAGGAACTCTTAATTCCTTTATGTTTCTTGGCATTGGATTTTTCCAAGGGGTGACAGGTCTAATACTTGACCACTTTATGGATTCTGCAACTGTGGCCTATATTTTTCAAAAGCTGCTGAGAAAAGTGAATTGCCCCTTGATTAATGCCCCTTTAAAAATAATACCAATTGAGAAAAATTAAACCCTCCACACAAATTGATGGAGGGTTAGGGAAACCTAACTAGTACGAATATTACGACGGCGATAAACCACTACCAGAGCTGCTGCCAGCACCGTTACAGCAATAAGAATCCCGGGTAAGTAAGACGTTGTGCTATCATTTTTCATAGTTTCCCCGGAGGCAGCACTTATATCGCTGGGGGCACTACTGCGGGCCAGCATTTCCATACTTCCATCCATGGTAATAAAGTTCATTTCTTCAAAAACTGCTGCCACAGCGGGTAGCTTAGCAATATCATGGATTTGACTTACGGTTAAGTCCGCCACCACAGAACCCGCGTTTTCGCGATGGGTGATACCCATTTTGTCGAGAGTCCCCTTGATGCTTGCCAGGGAAGGGATAGCCGCCTGTAAGCGGATTTGTTTTAATTCTTCCCACATGTCATTGTATTCTTGCCAGTATTCGTCATTAGGCATGATTGGCAATATCCTTACATCCGGTTGTTCTAATGGACGTTTCAATTCTGCCGGATTGGGAACAGCATAACTTACAGCTGCGTCACCTCCGGGTCCGGCATATCCGGAAGAACCCTCTGCAGGGGAGACACCCCCAACGCCAGTTTCAGGGATGGCGAGGTCGTAGCCATAGCTGTAACCGTAGCCGTTAAACAGAATTTCCCCTAACTCCATCCCCATGGTATGCTCAGGATATTTTTCCTTCAGAGCCGCAAATTGTTTCCTGACTTCCTCTGTTTCCACGGGGGTGGGCAGAATCCACACACTTACTTTTTCTGATGCAGACAAACCCTGCAATTTGCGGTATAGTGAAACATCCAGTTTGCCTGCTTCTTTCCTTAGGCGTTCCCACTCCTGGTTCGCCAACAGCCCTTCAGCGTAAAAAAAGGATTCCATTTGTTTATGTTCCAGGATTTCACCGGTCTTGATGCGGATATTTATATCTCCATAGATAAAACCGTCATCATAGATATAGCCCTTATCCAATCCGTCCTGTGGAGGCATTGGCATAATACTCGGACTGCTGCTAGTTCCCATGTCCGGTGCCGGCAGTCTCTTGGACTCAGGTTCGGGCAACGGCATTGGTTCGGGTCCGGGTAGTGGTAACGGCCTTTCTCTTCCAGGGATGTCTGATGTTGATTTCCCTTCTGGCACAATAATATACCTGCCATTCCAAAATGACTCAGCTGTAAATTCAAGCTCCATTATACCGCCTTCGTGGAGTTCAATTCTTTTTTCTGGGACATCATATTTTTTCACGAGATAAGCTAAGGCGGTCTCACGGTAGCCGGATCCAAATGCTGGGGAAACCAAACTTGTCAACAATAAGGGTATCAACAATAGGGATAGCATTTTTCGCATTTTTTTGACCTCCATTTCTGTGTTATGCATTATTTGACGTTAGGGCAGGAAAAATTGTTCCAAAGTAGGCTAGCTGATTCAAGGAAGCTGCTTGATTTTGGCCTCAATAACTTTGAGGTACATGTGATCGCCTTCCCTAGACAGATTATGGGAGAAATAGCAGTTAAAAATGGAAAGCAGAAGTTATTACCTATAGCCGTACTAGAGCAAGTCTCAGTTGTTATTCCAGTGGGCCGTGAAGACGACCTGGAACTGGTGGTAGTGAATACCAAAATTCCTACCGCTCCTGTGATTGAAGGTACGCCGGTTGCCCAGCTGGACGTGCAGCTGGATTGGGAAATAATTGCTTCAGTTGAACTGGTGGCTGCCACTGATATGAAACGGGCAAATATTTTTGTCCGACTATTCCGGGGAATAGGGGGGTTTTTTACTAGCCTGTTTTCAGGAAAAATATTTTAATTCTAGATGCAAACTCGCTTCCCTCGATGATTCAAAAAGTCAAAGGCAACTCAATCTAATTACGGTTGAGTTGCCTTTCTTGTAATATGTGCAGAAATACTATATGCCCATAAGCCCTTCTCATATTCTGACCCCTACTTCTGCTCCTAAGTAGGAATAATACTTAAATGATACTCCTGCAGATGCTTTGCCTGGCTTTCCTTAGTGCTGGCCTCCTGATAAGCTTCAATGCCTACAGCACTGGCAGTGGCAGCAGTAATGGTAGTAATATACGGTATTTTATGCTTGATAGCAGCTTTACGGATATAGGAATCATCCGTGTTACTATTTTTACCGATTGGAGTATTAATAATTAATTGAATCTCTTTATTAGTAATACTATCCAGTATATTCGGTCTGCCTTCATACAGCTTTTTGATTACTGTCGATTCTATGCCATTTTTCTTTAAAAAATCATTTGTTCCCTCTGTTGCCCTTATTTTAAAACCAAGGTTCGCAAATTTACGAGCCGCCTCAAGTACCGCTGGTCTGTCCTGTTCACGAACAGTGATTAAAACAGTTCCTGAAACGGGCAAAGACCCTTGGGTGGCTTCTTGAGCCTTAAAGTATGCCATGCCGAATGAATCACCTATTCCTAAAACCTCACCGGTGGAGCGCATCTCTGGTCCAAGCAAAGGATCCACCTCATGGAACATATTGAAGGGAAAGACAGCTTCTTTCACTCCGAAATAGGGAATATCCGCTGTAGCCAAACTACCCACAATGGATTTACCACCCTTTTCAGCAGCCATCATTACTTCAGTGGCAATACGGGCCATGGATATGTTGCAGATTTTTGAGACTATTGGCACGGTACGGGATGCCCGGGGGTTGGCTTCCAACACGTAGACCCGGTCATCGGCAATGGCATATTGGATGTTCATTAGCCCTACTACCTTTAATTCTTTGGCTATTTTCTTAGTATATTCCCGGATAGTTGCCAACTGCTCTTCCGGTATACTAATTGTGGGTATAACACAGGCCGAATCTCCCGAATGAATCCCAGCATACTCGATATGTTCCATAATGGCAGGTATAAATACATCTATTCCGTCAGAGATAGCGTCTGCCTCAGCTTCAATGGCATTCTCGAGAAATCTATCAATTAGGATAGGTTTTTCAGGGGTTATATCTATTGCTGCCTTGATGTATTGACTAAGCATTTCCTCGTCGTGAACGATTTCCATTCCCCTCCCTCCTAAAACATAGGAGGGCCTGACCATCAATGGATAACCGATTTGTTCGGCTACTGCAAGGGCTTCGTTAATATTACTGGCCATACCAGACTGGGGCATGGGGATTCCTATTTTATCCATCATATTTCTGAATCTGTCCCGATCCTCTGCCAGGTCTATAGCTTCAAGGGAGGTGCCAAGAATTCGGACACCTTCCTTAGCCAGTTCTCCGGCAATATTCAAGGGAGTCTGCCCCCCGAATTGAACAATTACCCCAATAGGGTTTTCTTTCCAATAAATACTCAGTACATCCTCCACAGTAAGGGGTTCGAAGTACAGCTTGTCTGAAGTGTCGTAATCAGTTGAAACTGTTTCCGGATTGCAGTTAACCATAATGGTTTCATACCCGAGATCACGTAAAGTAAAGGCTGCATGAACACAACAATAATCAAACTCTATGCCCTGACCAATGCGATTTGGTCCTCCCCCTAAAATCATCACTTTGGGTCTATCGCTGGATGTGGTCTTATCCTCGGCATTATAAGTGGAAAAATAGTAGGCGGCATTTTCCACCCCGCTTACAGGGACAGGCTCCCATCCTTCTATAACTCCTAGCCTAATCCGGCCAGTTCTAATTTCCTTCTCCGGTAAATTTAAAAGCATAGCTAAGTATCGGTCACTGAAGCCGTCTTTCTTGGCACGAACCAGCAGTTCATCGGGTAAAGAGCTGTCTTTGTATTTTAAAAGCTCTTCCTCTAATAAAACCAGTTCCCTCATTTGCTCAATAAACCATGCCTTAATATGGGTTAACCGATGGAGTTCTTCAACTGTAGCTCCCTTGCGCAGAGCTTCGTACATCATAAATTGACGTTCACTGGATGGTTCAGCTAATTGGACCAATAACTCTTCCAATGTCTGCTTATTAAAATTTTTCGCAAAACCTAAACCGTGACGCCCGATTTCCAGTGAACGAATGGCTTTTTGAAAGGATTCCTTATAGTTCTTGCCTATACTCATCACTTCCCCAACAGCCTTCATTTGAGTTCCCAGCTTATCCTCGGCTCCCTTGAATTTTTCAAAAGCCCACCGGGCAAACTTTATCACCACATAATCCCCTGAAGGAGTGTACTTATCCAAAGACCCATCCCGCCAGTAGGGGATCTCATCCAGGGTTAAGCCCGCAGCCAACAAAGAAGAGATGAGGGCTATGGGAAGACCGGTTGCTTTTGAAGCCAGGGCAGAGGACCTTGACGTCCGGGGATTTATTTCAATAACCACAATCCGACCTGTATTAGGGTCGTGGGCAAATTGAACATTAGTCCCTCCGATTACTTCAATGGCTTCCACGATATCATAAGAGTGCTTTTGCAGCCGTTGTTGCAATTCCGGACTAATGGTTAACATGGGTGCTGAGCAAAAGGAATCCCCGGTATGAACACCGATGGCATCAATGTTTTCTATGAAACACACTGTGATCATTTTATTGTTAGCATCGCGGATTACTTCCAACTCTAATTCTTCCCAACCCAATACAGATTCTTCCACCAGAATCTGTCCCACAATGCTTGCTGTGATTCCTCGTTTGGCCACTACTCGCAATTCGTCAATATTATAAACCAAACCACCTCCTGTTCCACCCATGGTATAAGCGGGACGGATAACCACCGGGAAACCAAGCTCCATAGCAATCTGTTCAGCCGCTTCCACAGAATAGGCAGGCTGGCTTTTTGGCATTTCGATGCCCAGCTTGTTCATGGTTTCCTTAAAGGCGATGCGGTCTTCACCTCTTTCAATGGCATCTAGCTGAACCCCAATAACCTTAACGCCATACTTATCCAGAACACCTTCCTTAGCTAGCACCATAGATAGATTAAGGGCAGATTGACCTCCTAAATTTGGAAGTAGAGCATCAGGCCGTTCCTTCTCTATAATTTCTGTTAATCTTTTTACATTCAGAGGCTCAATGTACGTTGCATCAGCCATTACCGGATCAGTCATGATGGTCGCTGGATTGGAATTGACCAATACAATCTGATAGCCAAGTTTTCGCAGGGCTTTGCAAGCTTGAGTGCCTGCGTAATCAAATTCTGCTGCCTGACCAATAATTATGGGACCAGAGCCAATAATCATAATCTTACTGATGTCATCACGTTTTGGCATAGTTCATACCTCGTTTTCTATTTATTTTTAGTAGCAATGACCTACCCTATTCCTTTCTGAAGGGGAATATGAGGGATTGTTCAACTTATCGCTTATTATATTTAACTATAATATGTTAAAATCCTTTTTTTGAAGTAGATTATACACAAAAAGTTCAAAGCTATGCAATTTTTTCGTTGTATAGGAGAGATTCTTTTTCAGTCATTAATAATCCTTCTTAATGTCAAAATTCGAGGCTTAGGCTACCACCGAAGCTGATGCTTCGAACAATAGATTGACCTATTCTTACAGACTTAGTATACTTGATAATGAGAATTAATCTATCAACAATTGGTGGTGATTATCATCCCTTATTTATTTGCGCTACTGTCTGCTGCAGGTTATGGTTTGAATGATTTATGCATCCAAGTGGGCATGAGATCTGGGCGTGCCACCAGTAGTCAAGCACTAATTATTAATTTAATATCCGGCAATATTTTACTGGCAATGATAACAGGAATATATTTTTTCACTACCGGTTTCCCTCCCTTAAATTGGGGAGGGGTGTTGTTTTTTATTGCTGCCGGTGTAGCTGCCCCCTTTTTAGGACGGATTTTTAGCATTTCTTCCATTAAAAGAATTGGGGCCACCCGCACTACTACCCTCAGGGTTAGCGAAACCTTTTTTACAATGTTAATAGCAATGGTGTTGCTAAAAGATGTTATCCCTTTTATTTCTTTTGTAGGGGCAATAGTATTAGTTGCAGGCATCATAATGCTCATTAACCAGACCAGTAGGAAAACTCAAACTGCAAATGAGGAAGTTGCTGCTTCTGCTGAACAAAACATGAACCCCACCCAGAACATGAAAAATGAAAGATCTTTTCTTCACCTAGTACAAATGTTTTTTAAATTAATTAATATTGGTATTGTCTTTGCCCTCATTTCTGGTTTCTTTTTTGGCCTAGGAGGTGTATTTCGCCAACTGGCTTTAGATTTTATCCCTTCCGCAATTTTAGGTTCATTTATCGGTACTTTTATAGCATTAATTAGTAATGGACTGCTGGTATACTTCTCTGGTCAACTTAGCAATGATTGGAACATTACCCGACGGGAGATATTCTTTTTTTCCCTGGGGGGTTTTGGCAACACTACGGGAATGCTGATGTTTTTCTTATCATTGATTATTGGCGGGTCGGTTTCAATGACAACTGCATTAAAAAACACTTCTCCTTTATTTACCCTGTTTTTAAGTTGGATTTTTCTGCGAAAATTTGAGCAGATAACGTTAAAATTAGTTTTAAGCATTCTCCTAGTTATCCTTGGATCCACCCTCATTGTAGTTTTTTAAAATAACACCTTCCATATAGAAAGGTGTTATTTTTATTTGTTTATAGTTAACATTAACATATTTTGGTGGTATGATGGTGGTGGTGGTGGTGAAGGTGGTGAGTTTAAATTAAAGGCAAACACTCATTATAGTCACCGGGGTAATATTAGGGGCGGGTTACCTTGATGACAAGATACTAAGTTTTCAGTTGGTAAGAAATAAGATCAATGGCCTTGCTGCTAGGGATTCGTTAACAAAAAAGGACGAAAAAAGGTAATCCCTAATGGCACTGTTCACCATAATGGGTCTATTTCACAGCAAAATGGGATGTAGCTTTGTCTATTCTGCTGGACCAAAAACAAGGGCGACACTGGCTAGTGCCTATGCCAAAAAAATCAAAAAAAATCACCTGCAGGAGGTGATAAGTTAGCCACATATATTTCATTACAATAATTATTTGACTAACCGTTTTACAGTAGCCACTTCTTGTACTAAATAAGCAGTATCGTTAGCAACCCTATCCAATTTAGCAGTTAATTGGTCAAATTTTTCGTTATGCACTTCCCGTACGTCAAAAAGAATCCGAATTTTGTCAATTATTTCTGTTTCCATTCGCATCTCCAACTTATCAACTTTGGTTTCCAGTTTTGCTTGACTCTCTTTCATGTCGCCAAAATCATTTTCCAGTCTTGCTTGACTCTCTTTCATGTCGCCAAAATCATTTTCCAGCCTTGCTTGACTCTCTTTCATGTCACCAATATCATTTTCCAGTCTTGCTTGACTCTCTTTCATGTCGCCAAAATCATTTTCCAGCCTTGCTTGACTCTCTTTCATGTCGCCAAAATCATTTTCCAGCCTTGCTTGACTCTCTTTCATGTCACCAAAATCATTTTCCAGTCTTGCTTGACTCTCTTTCATGTCACCAAAATCATTTTCCAGCCTTGCTTGACTCTCTTTTATGTCGCCAAAATCATTTTCCAGCCTTGCTTGACCCTGCTCCAATGAATCAAGCTTTTTTACGATAAGTTTTAAAGTATCTTCCACCGATATTCCCCCTTACCTCACGCTCTGTTACTTGTAAAATAATTTTACCACAGAACGCAAGTTCGTGCAATGGGAAATTTCACAGTTATTGGAGGCAAGCAAGAACCGTCCCTACTTGCTTTATAGTAATTTGGCCATGGCCCGGAGTTTTTCTACAACTGCAGCGTTCTCCTCCATGCTGGCGGTTATTTCCTCTGTTGATGCAGCTAGTTTTTCAGCTGCTCCTTCATTAATTTCTATAACATCCGAGAGTTTGTGAACAATAATTTTAAGTTCTTCTAGGATACCTGTGATATCTTTGGTGGAGCTAGCAGTTTTTTCCGAAAGTTTTCTTATTTCTCCTGCCACAACAGCAAATCCCTTGCCCTGTTCTCCCACCCGAGCGGATTCAATGGCGGCATTAATTCCCAATAGGTTTGTTTGTGAGGCCAGGTTATTTATCAAAACTAAAATTGTATCTGTTTTTTTTAGATAATCTTCTGTTTTTTTGGCAATTAGGTTTACCTCTGATTGTGCCGAGCTAATATCTGTAGCAGATGCAGCCACCTCCTGAGAGTTAGCTGTAACTTGGGTAAATGAAGAGGCAAGTTGCTCTGCAATTGAAATAAGTTCATTTTGGGTAGAGAGGTCAAAACCGATATTAAGTGTACCTATTATTTTTCCTGCCCCGTCTTTAAGAGGTATCACAGTGGCCTTAAAAGCAACTCCATGTGCTGTTGCTGGAATTTCGGCAGAGATGCTTTTTCCCGAGTGCATCACCTTTGCATTAATATCTTTTGGTGAGATTTTGTCTCCTGCTTTAACTCCTATATCGATTTTCTCCCCGGGATAAACTATTAAAAATTTTTCTTCATCGGAAACACCCACCGTGCAATCTAACGGAAAGAGAGCCCTGATGTATTGAGCACTGTAGCTCACAGCATTAAGGATTTCTTCTTTAGTTTTAAATTCCATCATTATATCACCCCAAGCAAGTAATAAATATTTATTGCCATAAAATTCAAAAATATATTTTATTATATTTCTAGTCTTAAATAAGAAAAACCTTCTTTAATTTTTTATTTTTTTCTGCTATTTTACCTGCTAAAGTTTTTGGGGTTATATTCTTTCCCTTTCTTCAAAATGGGTATGAAGAAGCTTATGGGCATTTTCTCCAAATGGTTTTCCCAGATAAGTCCGGTAAAGCTCCCATATCTCCTTATTATTATGGGATTTTCTTACTTTTTTCCTTCTGTCTTCTTCATAAATTGCTTCTCTGCGTTTTTTCACTATCTCATCATTGCCATGATGATAAGGCTGTCCTCCTCCAGCAATGCAACCGCCGGGACAGGCCATAATTTCAATAGCATGATAATCTGATTTTCCATCCCTGATTTCTTCCAGGATGATGCGGGCATTCCCTAATCCACTGGCAATGCCAATTTTAAGCTCCTGGTCACCTATTTTAACAGTTGCTTTTCTAACCCCTTCCATCCCTCTTAGTTGCTCAAACTCTACCTTCTCCAACGCCTCACCTGTCATCCATTCAGAAGCTGTGCGGAGAGCCGCTTCGATAACACCGCCAGCAGTGCCAAATATGCTAGATGCGCCGGTGGTTTCCCCAAGGGGACTATTAAATTCACCATCGGGCAGTCTGTCAAACTCTATCCCAGCTTCCTTAATCATCGCGCCCAGCTCCCGGGTTGTAACTACAATATCCACATGATTGTGGGCATCCTTTGTAAGTTCAGGCCGCTTTGCTTCTGCTTTTTTTGCTATGCAAGGCATTATGGATACTACTACTATGTTATCAGGATCCAATCCATTCTTTTCTGCATAATAGGTTTTTGCAATAATTCCCAACATAATATGAGGTGATTTACAGGTAGATGGAACATGGATTAGTTCCGGAAATTGATGTTCAATAAACTTGACCCAGGCAGGACAACAGTTTGTTAGGATTGGCAGTGTTTTATTATTCTTAAGCCGATAGATTAGCTCTGAGACTTCCTCTATCACAGTTAAGTCTGCACCAAAATTTGTATCAAACACAGCATCAAATCCCATCCGCTTTAATGCCGTCACCATTTTGCCAGTCACAATGGTTCCAGCCTCCATGCCAAATAGCTCCCCTAAAGTAACGCGGATTGCTGGGGCAGTTTGGACGATAACATACTTGTCTGGATCATTTATAGCTTCCCAAACTTTATCGGTGTGATACACTTCCGTCAGAGCAGCAGTGGGACATACCTGAACACATTGACCACAGTAGGTGCATGACGATTCCACCATTGGGATATTAGCGAATGGACCGACAAAGGCTTTAAAGCCACGGCCAATTCCTGAAAGTATCCCGCAGGTTTGCACCACATTGCACCCAGTCTCACACCGCCTGCAGTAGATGCATTTATTGGCATCCTTGACGATTGCATCACTGGATATATCCTTAGGATAGGACATTCTTTCTCCTTCCCAGCGGATTTTTCGAACATTAAGCTCTTCTGCCAAAGCCTGCAGCTCACACTCTCTATTTTTGGGGCAGGTGAAACACTCATTTGGATGGTTGGATAAAAGTAGTTCAACAGCTATTCTCCTTGAACTGATGGCACGTCTAGTATCTGTCCGAAGGGCCATCCCGTCTTCCACTCTTGTCACACAGGAAGGAACAAGCCTATTGCGGTTGTTATCTGCGCTTAATACCTCTACCAAACAAACTCTGCAGGATGCTGTTTTATTATATAATTGCAGACCGTGCAGATCCAGGTGGCATAGGGTAGGAATCTTTACCCCAGCCTCATGGGCAGCCTCTAAAATGGTTATCCCTTCCGGAACCCTTAAATATTGATCGTTAATCTTTACATCTAACATCTTTTTGTCCTCATGCTTACTATCGCTGTCAGACATATACTCACCTCGCTTATATTTTTTGCCTTTCCAGCTTGTTTTTGGCAGCATATTTACCTTCTCCCTGGGGGTGATCTATGTCTTTGATTAAAGCCATATATTCATCCCAGAAATGTTTCATGGTACTAATAATGGGATTGGGAGCTGTTTGGCACAATCCGCATAAAGAACTGTCTTTTACCATATAAGCTAATTGCTTCATTGCATCCATATCCGCCATAGTAGCATCTCCATTACTTATCTTGTCAAGCATCTCGAATAACCTTTTAGTACCAATTCGTCCTGGTGAACATTTTCCACAAGCTTCGTCCATGGTAAATTCAAGATAAAATCTTGCTATATTTACCATATTGTCATCCTCATCCATGACAATCATTCCACCTGAACCCATCATGGATCCTTTTTCCAGCAGGCTCTCATAATCTATTGGTGTATCCAGGTCCTTTTCGGGAAAAACCCCTCCTGAGGGGCCCCCAGTTTGCACAGCTTTAAACTTTTTACCTTTGGGAATTCCACCACCAATATCAAAAATTATCTCTCTTAGGGTGATGCCCATGGGAACTTCCACCAAACCCACATTGTTAATTTTTCCTGCTAGGGCAAATACTTTCGTTCCTTTACTCTTTTCCGTACCTATTGATGCAAACCATTCTGCTCCTTTGGTAATGATTACCGGAATGTTAGCAAAGGTTTCCACATTATTGACACAGGTCGGATGTCCCCAGTAACCCTCCTCAGCTGGATAAGGTGGCTTATAATTTGGCTCCCCCCGCTTCCCTTCGCAGGAATTAATCAAGGCTGTTTCTTCGCCGCACACGAATGCCCCTGCCCCATATTTTAAATCTATATCAAAGCTAAAATTAGTATTAAAGATATTTTTCCCTAAGAAACCGAGCTCTCTAGCTTGCTTTAGAGCAGTAGTAAGCCTGGATATAGCCAGGGGATATTCTGCCCGGATGTAAACAATTCCTTTATCTGCACCAATGGCATATCCTCCAATGGCCATTGCTTCAATGACGCTATGGGGATCTCCCTCTAGAATGCTCCTGTCCATAAAAGTTCCAGGGTCTCCCTCATCAGCGTTACAAATTATAAATTTCACTTCACTTTCCTGATTTTTTGTAATCTCCCATTTCAATCCAGTGGAAAAGCCTCCGCCTCCACGACCTCGAAGTCCTGATCTCTTCACCACATCCACTATCTCATCTCTGGACATTTCTGTAGTGGCTTTTCCTAAGGCTTCATAACCGCCTAATGCTATGCATTCGTAAATATCTTCAGGGTCAATCAGGCCGCAGTTTCTTAGGGCAACCCTAAGTTGTTTTTTATAAAATGACATTTCTTCCTGCTTGTAAACTTTTTGTTTCACTTGTGGATCTTCATACAAAAGTCGCTCAACTATTTGACCATTTACGATATGCTCATCCACTATTTCTTTGGCGTCCTTGGGACTCACCCGGACATAAAACACATCATCCGGCTCCACCTTAATAATTGGTCCTTGCTCACAAAACCCAAAACATCCAGTTCTGATTACCTTCACTTCATCAGCATATCCCCTAGCTTTGAGAATAAGCTCTAAATTCTTTTTCACTTTATCACTTTGACTTGCCAGGCAAGCTGTCCCGCCACAAACTAAGATATTACTTCGAGCTCTGCCCATATTAATGCCTCCTATTTTTCTCCAAACCTTTTTTTGCCACATCATCCTTTAGTGCATTAAATGTTTCTCTAGCTCCTGAATCGGTTTCGCCAGTTGAGATTCCAACAAGCACCTCTTTTTTTTCTCCTGCCAGTTGCCCATGTTTTCTTAATGCCACCTTTTCAAAGGACTCCTGTCTAATTTCCCTTAACTTATCCAAAGATTTTATCAACACTTTTCCCTCCTAATTGCGATACGTGTTTAGAATATCATCGATATCTTCTTCTTTAGTTCGTCCATGCACGTGGTCATCCACCATCACAACAGGTGCTAGCCCACAGGCCCCAATACACCGGACATCCCTTAGGGTAAATTGCCCATCTTCAGTGGTTTCATTTGCTTCAATTCCCATGGCACCCTTAACCTTTTCAATTACTTTATCTGCACCCCGCACAAAACAAGCTGTGCCCATGCAAACGCTGATAGTATGTTTCCCCCTGGGTTTGGTAGTAAAATAGGAATAAAAGCTCACTACGCCAAATACCTCTGCACCGGGAATGCCCAGCTTTCTTGCTATATAAAGCTGTAAATCCCTAGGGAGATACCCAAATATGCTTTGTGCCTGATGGAGAACCTGAACCAACGCCCCCTTAGTGGTTTCCATATTATTTATAAACGCATCAAGCTCATGGAACTTTTCCTGTGGTAAATCCTCACTGATAGGTTTTGTAACACTTATCCCTTGAGGTTTTGTCACTATACTCACCATCCTTTCTTAAGAGCATCTAAAACAAATGCTTTCTATAATGTTTCCTACGAATAGAAATTAATTCAAATTGTTATGTTAATAAGAAAAAAAGAGCCAACTTGGCTCTACCTAAAAAGATTTTTTTAATTTATAGTAAATTGTGAAAAATAAGAAGAATTGAGGTTTTTTCTAAGCTATATAAGGTTTGTGGAAAAAGTGGCAAGATAACCTGAGGAGGCAGTAAATCTGGCTAAGGCTTTTAATGCTGAGGTAATCTTATTTTCTGTTGTCTCTAATCACCCATCCTATACTACTCCTGCAGAAATGAGCAGATATGAATTTGCTCATATGCTTGAAGAGAGTTTGCAGTACCAAAAGTTTAGTTGTTTTAGGCAGTCGTGGCTTAAAGGGCGTTATGAAATTATTGCTTGGTACTGTCAGCGGCAAAGTAGCCAACAGTGCCAAGTGTTCTGTATTTATCGTAAAGTAAATTAACATCTATGCTCTCTCAATTCTCACCATACTGCCATCTCCCTGTGATGTGGGAGGATCGACAATCAATCTTCTTGCAATCCTGCTTCTTAGTTCTGGCACATGACTGATAAGGCCGATAACTCTTTCCTTATTACTTAGCCGTTCAAGAGAGTCTATCACCGTGTCCAGGAGGTTATTATCCAGGGTGCCAAAGCCCTCGTCCAGGAAGAAAAATTCCAACGGACTCTGACCCTTTAATTGTATCTGTTCAGACAAAGCCAGGGCAAGTGACAGAGAAGTTAAAAACGTCTCCCCCCCAGACAAGGAAGTTACCAGTCTGTGGACTCCCCCATTTGCGTTGTCTCTAATAATGAAACCAGCATCAGTATCCAGCTCCAGTGCATATTTGAACTTCGTCATCACCCCAAGAGTTTCAGATGCTTTGGCGGCAACATAACGAAGCCGTTCCTCGGCGATGTAATCAATGAAGCTATTGTCCTTCCCTCTTTCTGCCCTTAAGAGTTTCTGAATCTGGTCAAACAGCCCGTGTTTGTTTGCCAGCTCATTGTGAGTCCTGTTTAACTCCGTCCACTTAACGTGCTTGTTCTGCAGTGTATTAAAATTATTCTTGGCAACCTCGCTGCGGGAAACACACTCCTCTTTGTAGCCTGCCAACTCTTGATAGCTGGTACTTGTCCGATTCCATTCCTCTTCCGTAATGCTGCGGGAGTTCAGTTTCTTCAGCACTATTTCCTTTTGCGCCTTAATATTCATCCCCAATTGGTCATATTCATTGATTTCTTCCTTTAATATTGTTTGTCTTTCTTGTGGAACAATAGCTTTTTCCACTTCATCCATTCCTGTGAACCCTTTATCCAGAAGGGATGCTTCCAGCAGACCTTCCTCTTTTTTCAGGTTTTCTGAGTAAATACCTTGCTGGTTCTCAAGGGTAGACTTTCGGGTTACCTGCTCATGATATTGCTTTTCCACAGCTTGCAGTCTTTCCTGATACTGCTTTTCAAGCTTGATATATTCCTCAAGCTTTTCATCGATCACCTTGATTTCATCTTCTATACACGTATCTCCTGCCAATTCCTTTAGTTTGAGTTCCTTCTCATTCTTCTGGGCGCTTAAACTGCTGATATCCGCCTGCACTTTGATACTCTCATGGTTAAGTGTCCTAACCTCTTCCTTGGATTGTTCCAAAATAGCTTTCTTTTTCTCGAACAACTCCTGGGTCTGCTCCACTTGTTGCTGAAGCAAGCTCGCTTTTCGGTCCTTCTCTGTCAACCTTTTCAACTCATAAGCTGCCCCATCAACTTGATGCTTCTGCAAGAATTCCCAGTACTCCTGCTGTTTTTCATTCAACTTAGTATTCGCCACCCCAAGGGTCTGCTCCAATTGCCCCAAGCTCTCCCGATTCACTTTCAGTTCGGTGAGAATTCCGTTTTCCATCAGCTTGTCTTTGACCAGCTGATCATTAAGTTTTTGAAGCCCTGCCTGATACTCTTCCTGCTTCCCCTCCCAGGTTTCGATGGCTTTAAGCCGTTCCACGCTTATAGCAATCATTTTCTCCAGTTCCAGTCGGATTTCTTCCGGCTCCAGGCTTCTTAATTCATCAGGCAGCCTGAGCTTTTCAGCATTATATTCAATAACCTTTGACTCCATTTCCTGCACTATCTGGTTATGCTGAAGAGTAAAAGCTTTTACCTGCTCACCGGCAACGAGAGCATCCTTTTCTGCCTCCTTAAAAGCTTTTTCAGCATCAGTCAGCCTTTTCCTGGCATGCTCCACCTGCTGTTCAAGCTCCGCCAAGTCGTTTTCTTCCGCCTGAGCTGCAGGATTAGGATGGTGCTCAGACCCACAGACAGGGCAGGGGATGCCTTCCTGCAAATTCTTCGCAAGCAGATAAGCTGTATTTCTATCCATCTCCCTGACTGCATGTTCAAGTTCCAGCCTGCTTTTCTCGTATAGTCCTCTACTTTTTTCCTTGTTCTCTTCCAACGTACCAACGTTTATGGCCAATTCCTGCAGAGATAATTCTTGCTTGGCTATTTTGGAGCTCATCCCGTCCAGTTCAGCTTTTCTAAGCTTCAAAACATCGAAAACCTTTTGCAGAGTATGGATTTCCTCCTTGAATCTAAGTACCGAATCCCTGTCTTCCGGCAGCAAAGCCTGGTGCTTTTGTTTTTCTGCCCCCATCTCCTCCAGGGCTTTTTGAAAGGATGAAATCCCTTCCTTTGCTTGATTCAGTTTTTGATCTAGAGCGGCCACAGTATCATTCAAACCAGTTGTCTTATTCACAAGCTCATTGGCATTTATTGTTAGCGCCTCTACTTCACTTTCCAGCTTTGCTCCTGCTTGAATCTGCTGCCGATATTCCGGATCGATTACCAAGGCCTTCATTTCCCACGAAAGACTGCCCAGGCTTTGTTCAAAAGCCTCAAGCTCTTCTTTTCCTTTGTTGATTTCTTCGTTTTTGCTCCCTATCCCCTCCTTTAGCTTTGCAGCTAAACTCTGGAGGTTATTTGTTTTCCCTTGAAGAGCTTTAATCTCCCCTTTGATACCTAAGGCGTCAATGAGTCTGGTCTTTAAACCCACCAGTTTCGGCTGCTCCATTGCCCCTTCAGTTTTTATCTCTTCATGTTTTTGCCGTGTCTCACCTAAGTCTTTAATAACATCGGGAAGGTTTTTCAGTACCTCATTTAATTGCCTTTTCGTCTCATTAAGCCTGATGGTTAATTCCTTGTTTTTGTAAATCATTTCTAAAAGTCCATCAGCATGCACAGCCTTTTCAAGGATGGTCCTTTTCTCGTTGATAGTGTCTTTGGAAGCTGCATGCTGCATTTCCCTCTGATTGACAACGATCAGATCCCGGACATGCTGCCATACCTCTTTGGCTTCATTGTATCTGGTTTCCAACAGCTTCAGTTCTTTTTCAGCCCTGTTTCTAGCTAATACAGCCGTTTCCATGTGATTTTCGGCTTCCACAAGAGCCTCATCCGTGGCATCGGCATAACCCTTTAATTCTCCAGATATAACATCAATCCGGCTCCTCAGTCTGGCTATTTTTCCGTTAATCTTTTCCCACAGCTGTTTCCCATACTCCTCAAGGTAGAAAATCCTTTCCAGCATGTCCCTTTTTTTGGCATTGTCCAGCATTAGAAACTCCTGGAAGCTGTTTTGTGGCAGCACAACGGCTCTGGTGAAATCATCGTGGCTTAATCCCAGTAATTCTTCAATACTGCTGCTAACTTCAGATGCCTTATCACAAACCGGTATTTCACCCACAGCGGTAACTTCAATTAGTCGGGCAACCTTGGGTTCACAGGAATTATCGGATCCTTTCTTGCGCCGATAGTTTCTTTCCACCCTGTAGGTCTTTCTGCTGCTGCCTTTCAAAAGTTCAAAGGTAAAGGATACTTTTGCCGTATCCATGTTTGTGTTGATAATTCCCTGGGTCCCTCTCTCCGCTCTCTTCACTTTACCATATAAAGCAAAGGTAATGGCATCAAGAACTGTGGACTTGCCGCTTCCAGTTGGCCCAAATATTCCGAATAGGCCCGTTTCTCCCAGGCTGTCGAAATCTATCCGTTGCATAGCACGGAAACTCTGTAGCCCTTCTATTTCAAGAAGCTTCGGTCTCATCTGCCCCAACCTCCCCATCCTCATCATTCAAAACTTCAATGAAGGCTCCCATTAAGTCCTCGGAAATTTCAGCCCCCATCCTATGCTTGAAATAGTCTTTGAACAATTCATCAATTTTTCTGCCCTCCCTGCTTTGGGGGCTGAGAACTTCCACAGCATCCGTCTTCAATCTAGGCCTGATATTAATAATACCCGGATGCAAAGTTCTGAGTCTTTTCTGTTCCTCCACTGTCAGAACCCTATCTGTCACAATCTCTAGGTCAATCCAGGCGTTTGAGTCCCTTCCCTCTTCACACCACCCAAGGGCTTGACCAATTCCTTCTTCAGCAATCCATCTTCTCAATGGTTTGCCGCAATCTAGATAAAAGGGCTTGATCACTGCCTTTTCCCCAGGAACAGCATCAATAATATATACTGCTTTACTGTGCTCTGATTCAGAGAAACTGTATGCTAAGGGAGAGCCGGAATAAAACACCGGGCATGGAGCATTCCGGATTTCCTGGGGACGGTGCAAATGCCCCAGGGCGACAAAATGTGCCTTGGAGGGCAGCATACCCGGATCCACCGTCAGAGCTCCCCCAACCTGCAACGTCCTTTCGGACTCTGACTCCCTTCCTCCCCTGAGAAAAAGATGTCCCACTGCCAGGTTTACCGTATCGTCCCGGAAGTTATTACTTAGGGAATTAAATATCCTGCCAATTTTTTCCGAATAGGCTTTCTGTAGAATTCCTTCATCCGCCTGTTGGGTTAGAATCTCTTCTAGCCGGGATTCCGAAGGATAGGGAAGGGTAATAATAACTGCATGGTATTCCCGTCCGGGCACACTAAGCTCCAGCCAGCCTGGTCCGGAGTTAGCAATTTTTATGTTGCCCCCATTCATTTCGTACAATGCTGCATCACTTCCGGGATAGCCAAGCAGAATGATTCCATTCTTGTATGCCAGTGGACTGGCGGCACAAAGGCGTTCCGGATTGTCGTGGTTTCCTGCAATCACAACAACTGCCCGCTTCCCTTTGTCATTCAGCCTGTCAATGGCCTCATAAAAAAGTTCCTCTGCCGCCGCAGAAGGGTTATATGTATCATATATATCTCCGGCTAATAGTACGAGGTCAATCTTTTGCTCTTCCACCGTTTGGCACAGGTAATGGATAAATTCACGCTGCTCGTTAATACGGTTGATTTGTTCAAGATTTTTGCCCAGGTGCCAATCGGATGTATGTAGTATTCGCATGGGTGACCTCCTGTTTTATTAATTGTTACAAAAATCTTTCGAATCTCTCTTTTTTCACTTTGCAGATGGGGCAAAGCTCCGGGGGGTTTTCCCTGCCGCATAAATAGCCACAAACCCTGCATCTCCATACAGGAGTTGGCAGTTTCCAGGCGCTTGCATCCAAATTTTCAGCTTTTCCCCTGCTAGGATTCAGATCCTCCGCCATGATTCTCCTTTCAGGGATAGGTTTAACTTCCCTGTTTCCACCGGCTATTTCTTCTGATACGTATAAGCCACAGTAGCAAGTGTGATGCTCACCTAAATCAGCATCACGGTAATCGCATGGACACACGATATCCAAGTCTTTGGTCTTTTCCCCTGTGGCCAGCCTACAGGGGCATGCCTGGTATCCATATCTTTGGTCATTAGTTATTAATCCCTCTAGCAATTCCCTGGTCATCTCATCATCCGGGTTTAATAGATAGCCAGCTGCTTGTCCCTCTTTTTTTAATTTTTCCAGGAGCCTATCTACTTTCTCTTTAATTGCCTTTATGTCAGTTTTCATTAACTAATAACCTCCAAAATCTTTTCTTTATCAAAGCCCGTAATATAACGATTATCTCCTATAATCAGCATTGGGAAATAGTATTGGGGGTTCCATTTTTTCAATTCTTCAATAGCTTCGCTTCGTTCAGTTTCTTCCAGTTCATCTACTAACAAATATTCATATGCTACTCCATGTTCATTCAGTAATTTGAAAGCCTTTTTACACCATACACAAGTCGATAATCCATACAACAGAATTTTTCCTTTATCTTTTCCTTCTACCTTTTGGAAATTCATTCAAACCACCTCATTTTTCTGAATAGACCCCTTTCTCTAATTTTATCATACAGTAAGAACTATTAGACAGCACCCTTCCCTGTGTCTATGCGGGATTGAAATAAAGAAGGTGCCAAAGAAGTCCTTTGCCACCGCGAAATGGCAAGATACTTGTTCTACACCCTTTATTGTTGTATCTGGAGTAAAAAATGGTTTTTTCCATGATTATGCCTCGGGAGCTGTGCCGGCTTCTTCATTTCCTAAAACTACTATGGCTTCAATCTCTACTATTGTGCCCGGCAAGAGCAATCCATTTACCAGCACTGTAGTATAAGCAGGAGAATGTTTGGCGGTGAGACGACCAATTTCCTTGAGAATTGCTCCCCAGTTTTCCCTGTCAGTAACGTAAGTTTTCATTTTTACAATGTCCTGGGCACCTGCGCCTATCTCATCCAGAATGGCCTTAATGTTCTCCACAGCCTGTCTTGTTTGGGCAATAGGATCATCCTTGCCCACAAGTTTGCCATCACGATCCAGACCTACCTGACCGGAAATATAGACCGTGTTGCCCGCCTGAATAGCATGTGAATAGCCTCTCGTAACATGAATACTTGCAGGATTAATACGTTTGTTTGTCAATTTCTTTCACCCTTCCTTGAATTTTGTTGGATATAATGATTCAGGCTGTGCCGACGCTCTGTTTACAATCCAGCCTGCCAGTTGAGCCACCTTAAGATATCCGATCTGCTCAATATCCCAACTATTTTCCCCTGTTCAATTACAGGAAGTCGGCCAATATCATTCCGGTGTAATTTTTCCAAGGCACTTACCCCGGGAGAATCAGGTTGCAGGCAATCATTTGCCTCCAGAGGGCTCATAATATTTTTTACTTGGGTTTGTTTCCAGAGGTGTTGGGATTTAGACTTGACTTGATTGGCTGAAATAATACCCTGTGGTGTTCCCTGCTCATCCACTACCGGATATGCGGTAAAGGGATGCTTGGCAAAATACTGGTCTACTGCTGCACCCAGATCCTCTTCACCAGATATTGTTGCAGCCGGACTAGTCATTAGCTCTCCCACGGTTATATCTTTCAGTGCTTCAGCAATTAATACTTGCTTATAACCCATTGTGGCCGAAGATTGTAAAATCCATCCCAGGAGTAAAAACCAGATTCCATTTATAAAAAAACCTGACAGCAAAAACAATCCTCCACTAAAAATTAATAATAAAGCAACGGCCTGTCCCATATTGGAGGCTAGTTTAGTAGCCTTTTTAAAATTGCCGGTAATACCCCAAACCACAGACCGTAAAACCCGGCCACCATCAAGGGGAAATCCGGGTAAAAGGTTGAAAAAGCCTAAGAAAACATTGACAAAGGCCAGCCAATTGAGGGGTAATAATACAACTTGGCTTACCGCCAGAAATCCTCCAAGTTTGGACAAGCCCCAAAACATACCTCCTAATGCAAAACTGGTCAGGGGTCCGGCAATAGCTATCTTAAATTCCATACTTGGTTCAGAGGCTTCCTGGGTAATTTCTGCAACTCCGCCAAACAAAAATAATACTATTCTTTTGACATGGATTCCGTGTTTAATACTGGTCAATGAATGAGCCAGTTCATGAAGCAGCAAAGAAATAAAAAAAAGCAACGTGCCTATCAGGGCCATGCCCCCATAGATCAACCCATCAGCTTCCGGCAACAGAGGCGGGAAGTAAATCTGACTCAATGACCAGAAGATTAAAAAGAATATGATAAGCCAGGAAAAATTAATTTCAATTGGTATGCCAAAAACACGGCCTAGTCTAAAGTTGCTTTGCATAGTTCTTCCTCCTAGTTTTTACTGGTATAGCCATAGATTTGATATTATCGTCAGCATACCGTGGATGAGTCCTAGTACAATTGAAAACTTCGCCATAGGAGGATGCCACTTAAAAGGAATGGTTCTAATTCCCCTTTTATTTAGCATGGCTATGCTTCCAGTAAATATAAAGGAAAAGTTCGAAATAGTATATAGCATAATTTATCCTCCTTCGCCGATGATAATAGACCCGATCATCGAGAAAGGATTTCCTTCGTGGGGCTTACAATAGAAGTAAAGTTCACCAGGCTCTTCTGGCATCTTAACACTAACCCGTGCATCCTGGTTTGGGTTGAGCAACAAGTTAACCAGTTCCTTATCTCGCTCTTCTTTAGATGGCAATAAGGTGAATGTGTGGCCGATGGAGCTTTGGTTAACCACGTGGAAGGTCACCTGCTCGCCAGCCTGTACTTCAAGTTTATCAGGTTCAAACTTGTAATTATTAATCTTTACCTGTATTACCCTTGCTCCCTCTTGTCCAATAGATGCATCCTTTGGTAAGTCTTCAGTTTTTGTGCCGCCGCAGCCCGTTAATATGAGACTTGCTAACACCAACAATACTACCTTTAACTTAAGGTTTTTCATCATGCGTCAACCCCTCCTTCAAGAATTGTACTCTTGGTTATCCATCTAAAAAATTAAGACTATATCTTAGAATTCTCCAAATTTCCACCAAATCCTTTTCTTGAAGTTATTCAAACATCAAAGGGTTTAATTTTCTCGCTGAATAGTTATGTTTATTGTTTATAGTTGCCTGAGGACGGCCTTAATGGCGGCCAGTGTTTTCTCACAAATAAGCTCAAGCTCTATTTCGGACATGGATAGATGGGGCACGATTTCGATGGTATCAACTATTGGACGCAGCAGCAGTCCCTGCTTTCGGGCTTCCTCGATAACCCGGTGGCCGATTTGGCTGGTAAAGGGAAAAGGCTCTTTGGACTTTTTATCTTTAACCAGCTCAATCCCTACCATCAAGCCTCGCTGGCGGATGTCTCCCACCTGTTCTATTTCCCAGAACATCTCCAGGAGTTCAGTGAGCAGAGCTATTTTAGGCTGCACCCTGGAAATAGTCTGCTCCTGTTCAAAAATTTCCAGGTTGGCCAGGGCGGCAGTACAGCTTAGCTGGTTTCCCGTATAGGAGTGGCCGTGGGTAAACTTTTTCGATTCTTCCGGCTCACCTAAAAATGCAGTGTAGATTTCATCTGTGGTGATAGTAGCTCCTAAGGGCAAGTAGCCGCCGGTAATGCCTTTTGACAAACAAAGGATGTCGGGAACAATCTGTTCATGCTCACAGGCAAACATTCTCCCGGTGCGGCCAAATCCTACGGCTACTTCGTCTAGAATTAACAAGACATTGTATTTGGTGCAAAGTTGCCGGATTCTTGCCAAGTAGCCCCGGGGAACGGCAAGCATACCCCCGGCGCAAATCATTTCCGGCTCCATAATCAGAGCAGCTATTTCCTGGTGATGCTGGACCAGGATTTTTTCAACCTGGTGGGCGCAGGCCAGGTTGCAGTTTTTTTCTGCTAATTCAAGGGGGCAGCGGTAGCAATAGGGAACAGGGGCCTGAAATCCTTGAAATAGGAGGGGGCGGAACATGGAATGGAATAAATCCACTCCCCCTACCGACACCGAACCAATGGTATCACCGTGGTAACCTTCTTTCAACGAAAGAAACTTGGTTTTAGGATTGGCTCTGGTTGCCGGTTCTTTTTGCTGCCAATACTGAAAAGCTATTTTCAGGGCTGCTTCGGTGGAAGTTGACCCATCATCGGAAAAAAATATTTTGGTTAATCCTGCTGGAGTGATGTCTGCCAGTTTCTTAGCCAGAACCACAGCGGGAATATTGGCCTGGCCCAACAGGGTGGAATGGGCTACTAACTCCAGCTGTTTTTTAACAGCTTGGTTGAGATGGGGGTGGGCATGACCATGAACCGTCACCCAAATTGAAGAAACTCCATCCAGATATTTGTTTCCCATCATGTCATACAGGTAGCTTCCTTCACCCCTGGAGATGATCAAAGGTTCTTCCTGGTTGTACTGTTTCATTTGAGTAAAGGGGTGCCAAAGGTGGTCTTTATCCCAGATGGCCAATGTTTCTTGATTAAAGTGTTGGGTCAAGTTAGTTGCTCCTTTCATCCCAAGATTATTTTTGAGTCTCCATCTGAGTTTCTTAATTGGGAAAACTGTCGGAGAGCATATTCCAAATCTGGTTTTTGATGGGTAGCCATTAAAGAAAGGCGTATTCTCTCCTCCCCTGCCGGTACCGTGGGATAGCGGATAGGCAGGGCAAAAATACCCCGTTGTTTTAGCCCTTCGCTAAATTTGAGCACCTGTTCATTGCCAGGGATTAAAACAGGAATAATCTGGGAGGAGGAATTGAAAGTGGAGTAACCCAGTTTAAGCAGCTCTGCTTTAAGCCAACTGGCGTTGGCATGGAGATTTTGCCTTAATTTATCTCCTTCCCCACTTTCCACCACCTGGATAGCTCCCAGAATACTGCCCAACACAGCCGGGGGCAAAGCAGTGGTATAGATGAAAGCCCGGCTTTTATTCCGCAAGTAGTCAATTAACACCTTTTTACCTGTCACATAGCCGCCAAAGCAGCCAAAGGCCTTACTTAAAGTACCAAGGTGAATGTCCACCTCATGATGAATATTTTCTTCGGCAGCCAGTCCCCTGCCTTTTGGTCCGAAAACTCCCCCGCTGTGAGCCTCATCCACCATTAACACTGCTCCATATTTTTGTTTGAGCCGGACCAGTTCTGTTAAAGGAGCCCGATCACCGTCCATACTGAAAATACTATCGGTAATAATTAGCTTTCGCCCGGGAAAGGAATCCTTGTTTTTCAGCAGAGAGGCCAGGTGGTCCAGGTCTTGGTGCCGGTAGATTTGTAAATTTGATTTACTCAAGGCGATGCCGTCGATAATACTGGCATGATTTAATTGATCGCTGAAAACAAAATCATCTCTCCCCACCAGAGCCTGAATAACCCCCAAATTGGCCATGTACCCGGTATTAAACAGGAGAGCGCTTTCCGTACCCTGAAACCGGGCCAACTCCTGTTCCACCCGATCATGAAGAGGCAAGGTGCCTACTATTAACCTGGAAGCTATTGCTCCTGTACCGTAATCTGTTAGGGCTGCCAGGGCCTTTTCCTTAATTAGGGAATGATTAGCCAGTCCCAGATAATTATTGCCGGCCAAATTCAGGTACCTATGTCCGGCGATGGTAATCCAGGAAGCAACCGGTGGCAGAATAGTAGTAGTTTGACGGTAAGAAAAATTGTTTTTAAGTTTATTTAGCTCTGCAGATAATTCTTGGTAAAAATCAGTCATGAGCTACACCTCTAAGATTTGGGCTGAGTCAAGATATTGGTGGGGAGACAGAGACTCGGCCAGGTTCAAGTGGGGGATAATCCCCAGGACGGGCAGACCCGTTATCTCCCGGATAACGCCAGGGTTAGTTTCCTCAATTATTGTCGCCTCCGTTTTTTCGCAGTAGTTAAAAATTATTCCCTTTACCTTTAGTCCTAGATTTTGAGCGTAGGCAGCTGTTAAGACGGTGTGATTAATGGTACCCAGGTTAGGTCTGGCCACAATTATTATGGGCAGGTCCATGGCTTTAATTAAGTCGCTGATTAAAAGATGGGTGCCGGAAATGGGAACGCAGATGCCTCCTGCTCCCTCTACCAGCAGCCACCGGTATTTGGTCAGCAAATAATGATAGTGAGCAATAATTAATTCAGGGTCTATTTGTTGATTGTTCAACTGGGCAGCCAGGTGTGGGGAGACAGCCTGGCGGAAACAATAAGAGTTCATTTCCGCCAAGGGCTGCTCCAGTTGAATTTTTTCCTTGACAAACTGCATATCCTGGGAGGCGGGGCGGCCGTCAACCATTTTGCCCCCTGACTCCACCGGTTTATAAACACCAACGGAAATGCTATTATCTTTGAATAAGCCGGCCAGCATGGCTGTAACTAAAGTTTTTCCTACTCCGGTATCGGTACCTGTGATAAAATATCCGGGCATTTTTTTCACCTCATCAATATGTATAACGAAGAACTTCAGAACCGGCAACATTAATAATCATCATTGTCAACGGTTTAACTTCGTCTAGTTAACAATAAGTTTAACCCAGGTTAAACTGGTGGGTCAAGAAAAATTTTAATTTTAAAAAAGATTATTGTTAACATACTGTTTTTATAGGTTGACAATGGTTGCCCGGGTAACATATAATTTAAGCAAATTTCTACCTACTAGGAGGAAAAATATTAATGGATAAATTCATCAGGGAATGTGCAGAAAAAGTTTTTGCCGGAAAAAACCTGGGAGAAGAGGAAGCAAATCGGCTGGCACAGGCTTCAGGGGCTGATTTTTTGCAGTTATTAGCATCTGCAGGGAAAATCAAGGAGGGCTTGGCTGAAAACAAGGTGGATTTATGTTCGATTATCAGTGCCAAGACAGGTAAATGCAGTGAGGACTGTGCTTTTTGTGCCCAGTCGGCTCATCACAACACCGGGGTTCAGGAGCATGAGTTGCTTGACGAGGAAGTAATCTTGGCCAAAGCCAAGCAAATGGCCAAACTTGGAGCCCACCGTTTTGATATTGTCATCAGCGGCAAGGGGATAAAACACGGCACTACTGATTTTAACCGGATACTTTCCATTATGAAACGGATTAAACAGGAAACAGAGTTGGAGTTATGTGGCTGCCTGGGCACCCTCACCGAAGAGGGCGTAAAGGCACTAAAAGAGGTGGGTGTTACCAGGTATAATCATAACTTGGAAACTGCCAGGAGTTTTTTTTCAAAGATTGTTTCAACCCACACTTATGAGGAACGGCTGGAAACAGTCCGGGCCGTCAAAAAAGAAGGCATGGAGATTTGTTGCGGTGGGATTATCGGGATGGGGGAATCAATGGCCCAGCGAATTGAATTTGCCATAACCCTGAGGGAGCTGGATGTGGATGCGGTTCCCCTGAATATCTTACTCCCCGTTGCAGGGACGCGGCTGGCAGAACAACCAGGCTTAAGTCCCTGGGAAGTATTAAAGACAATTGCTATCTTTAGATTCCTGCTGCCAACCAAAAATATTCGCTATGCCGGCGGACGGGAAAAAGCCCTGGGAGAACTGCAGCCCTTGGGTATTCTGGCCGGCCTTAACGGGATGTTGATTGGCGGTTATTTAACCCTCCCGGGAGTAGAAGTAGAGAAGGATTTGGAGATGTTAAATACTCCTCAACTCCTCTAATGCTGCCTGCATATCTGAAGGCAACGGCAGCTGAAAACTTAGTTTATCTGCTGTTCGGGGGTGGGCAAACTGCATATAATCTGCATGTAGGGCTTGTCTAGACATAAGACAGTTTGAACCTCCATACAGGCCATCTCCCACTAACGGAAACCCCCAGTTTGCCAGGTGAATTCTAATCTGGTGGGTTCTGCCTGTCTCTAGTACGAGTCTGATTAGGGTGTGTTCAGAATAAACCTTAATTACTTCCACATGGGTGACAGCCCTCTGACCAGCTAGATGAATTTCCCGCTTGGTAGTTTTGGCATCAATCTTACGAATAGGGTCAGTAATGGTATTTCGCTGCCAAGTAATGCTGCCTTGCACCAGTGCCTGATAACTACGCAGCAGCTGTTTCTGCTGCTGCTGTAAAAAAAGCTGCTGTTTGCTGTAACTATTTTTGGCAATTAATACTAACCCTGAAGTATCCACATCCAGCCTATTGACTGCATGAAATCCTAATTCTTCTCCTTTGCCTTGCAAGTAATAAATCACTCCGTTAGCTAATGTCCCTGTTGGATAACCTTTGGTAGGATGAACACAAATTCCAGCTGGCTTATTTACTAGCAACAGATCATTGTCCTCAAAGACGATATTTAGGGAAACAGGCTCCGATTTTAAATATTCACTAATTGTTTCTTGAGGATAGATTAACGTAACCTGGTCCCCTGCAGTCAGTTTTTTTCTAACAGTTGTAAATTCCCCATTGCATAATATTTTTCCATGATTTTTCAATTTACATAGTCCATTCCGGGAAATTTGCTGAATTTCAAGCAAAAATTCTCTAAGCAGCATTCCTTCTTCTGCCTGTGATACCGTAAAGAATATTTTATTCCCCTTGTCTACCATCATATTGCCTCCAAATATATATGAACATAGTATTATCCATAATTTATTCTAGTTTTCTGGAAAATATCCTTGCTATCTCCTACACCCAAAGACAATGTAATATTAATGAGTAAATAGAGGAATTATCTCATCTGGTGGCAAATATTCTAATGGAAGTAATGATTAGTTGCGCTTAACCCAATAAAATAAGGGGTGAATAAAATGCAACCTGCTAAATATGTAAAGTGGCTGTACAGTGAGTTGCCAGAATTGATGAAAATGGGGGTGCTGACACCAGAGGCAGCTGCAATGCTCCAGTCCCATTATGGTAATCCAGAGCAAAAAGGTGGTCGCTCTGTTGGATTAATTATCGGCAGTATTTTGGGAGCAGTATTAATTGGGCTGGGGATAATCCTGTTATTGGCAAATAATTGGCCAGACTTATCAAGGCTTGTCAGAACCTATATCATTTTCTCTCTGCTTTTCAGTGCTCAGGGGTTGGCTGGGTGGGCATTTTGGTATAAACCTCAATCCTTGGCCTGGCGTGAAGGCACAGCCACATTTTTAGTATTTGCTGTTGGAGCAGCTATAGCCCTCATCGGTCAAACATACCATCTACCTGGTGACCTGGGCAGTTTTCTATTAATTTGGATGCTGCTTATTTTACCTTTAGCCTATTTAATGAATGCTAGTCTGCCTTTAGCCCTTTACTTGGCTGGAATACTATGGTGGTTAGGCTACAGTATTGAACAAGAGCAGCATTTATTATATTTCTGGGTATTGACTGCAGTCTCTCTACCCTACTTATTCCTGCTGTATCAAGAAAACACCCAATCAGTAAGATTGCTTTTTTTAAAATGGTTGTTAGCTGTCTGGGTAATTTTTGTTTTGTTGCTTCATTCGGTGGCCTTTGCGATGAAAGGTCCCTGGATGCTAACCTTTGGCAGCTTGTTCACCTTGATGTACTTAGCTGAAACCCTTTGGTACAGAGAAAACCTTGTCATTTGGCGGCGCCCATTTACAATAGTGGGAGCATTAGGCATCAGCATTTTAACTTTTGTCTTCACCTTCCGTGAAGTATGGCCACACAGAGGGTTTTGGGAGCTGGCATTGGATGAGGTATTGCGCCAGGACTTAGCCATTCCTTTTTATCTGTTATCGTGGGGGCTGCCCCTGGCATCCCTGGTATTATTGGTGATATATCTAAACCGAAGGGACTACCAAACAATATTATTGGGCATTTTCCCGGTGGTTATTTTGGTAGGCTTAATTGCTAGTCGGGAAACCTTCATCCCTTTAATTTTAAGCAACCTCTATTTTTTCATTTTGGCAGCCAGTCTGATCATAGCTGGATTGCGTCAATATCGTTTGTCTATTATTAACCTTGGTATGCTGATGATGGGCATCTTAATTTTAGCTAGGTTTTTTGACAGCAATATTGCTTTTGTAGTCAGGGCCATAATTTTTATTGCCTTAGGCATAGGGTTCTTATCTGTCAATCTGTGGTTTCACAGGGATAGGGGGAGTGCAGCATGAACAAAAAGAAACTATTTTTCGGCTTGTTAATTTGTTTGGCGTTAATCCAAATCCTCATGCCTGTGCGTATGATAGTTCAACGGGAAACAGTCCTTGCCACTGGACAGCAATTTAAGCTAGTAACTGTTCCTGTAGATCCTTACGATGCCTTCCGTGGGCGGTACGTTGCACTGAGATTTCAGGAGGAATTTGCCCCGACAGACAACAATTTTATGGCTAGTTACAATCAAAAGGTTTATGCCCATATCGTTGAGGGCACAGATGGCTTTGCCAAATTTAGTACCGTTACGCTCCAGCCACCTGAAAATGCATCTTACCTCACAGTACAATTCCAATATGTGGATTACAACGAAGGCAGAGCAATTGCCAGATTCATTTTGCCCTTTGACCGGTTTTACATGGAGGAAAAGCTTGCACCTGAGGCTGAGGCTGCTTACTTAAAATACAGCCAGCAAGGGGCAAATAGCGCTTATGTTACAGTTAGGGTAAAAAATGGGCTGGGGGTATTGGAGGAACTTTACCTGGATGGCAAGCCGGTAACAGAGTTCTTGGCAGGGAAAAAGCAGTAAATAAAGTGCGACAGGGGACGGTTCTCAAGCTGTCCTCAAGCTGTCGCATTTTAAAATTGTTAAATTCTGTCGCCTAAACTCTATCACGTCTTTCTTCTTCGGCTTGTGGGAGTGAGCGCCGATAAGCCACTATCTCCAGCATTATCGACAGCTCTATCCGAATTAAAAAATGCATAGTTTAATGAGCCAGATGGACAAAAATGCAATTCAGGGAGAACAATTTTTATCTCCTGTTCCTCTGTTTCCTTTCGCCAATAAACAATGAAGTTAACTTTGGCAAATTGGGGCTCATAATTATTTTTCTGAACTCGCTCCAATTGCTCTTTAAAACTCTTAGAAGATTTAAAAACACTCTGCCCCTTATCCGTAAGCCACTCCCCGTCCTTATATCGCAAGATGTCGCCGCTTAGCAAAGTCCCTATTATATATTGCCGTCCGATGAAATAATCCAGCCATACATCTCGATGACTTAACTGCATAGCTAACTTTCCCGGCAATTCGTACTGACTCCTATCTTCCAATCTTGTCAAATTTTCCACCTGGATATGATTCAGGTAACCTCCATTCAGATGGATGGTTAAGTTGCTTTTTGCACGAGTCATGGCTACATATAGCTGACGTTTCTGTTCTTCTGTGCCTATCTCGAAGTTTTCAAGCAACAGAAAAACATTATCAAATTCTTTGCCTTTTGCTTTATGAATGGTGGATACAAAAATAGTTTCTCTGGATTCTATATAAAAATCCTCGAGTCTAGATTCCTTAATAAACACTTCAAAATCAGTAATATATTTTCTTTGTTTATAGATGGCTTCAAAATCCAGGATAATTCTTTTGCATATATCCAGCATTTCACTTTTCCCATATTTCTTCACCAAAGCTCTTTTTGCCATATTCCAGATATCATCACTGATTATAGTTGTCGTCGGTTCTATGGAAAATTGATCCAGAAAGAATCGCAGTTCTACAAGATCATATAAATAGAAACCATCATTGGTTTGAATCAACCTTGCCGGTATGCCTTTTTGCAGCAACAGGCCCGTCACCTGAAGCGCTTCATCATTGGTATGAGTTAAAACACAACTACTACCTACCAGCTCTGCACCAGAAAGATCTTCCACAAAGGGAACAAGCAAATTGTCATTCACATACCGTAAAATCCGTATATCACCATTTTCTTGACTATGCGACACAATTTCATTTTTCTTTAAACGCCTCCGAATCAGACCTGCAAACTGATTAGAAAATGCAACTAGATTTCGTTTGCTACGATAATTTTCCAGCAGCTCGTATTTTACCGCCTGATTTTCCAGCATGAATTTTTCCATATATTTGGCGCTTGAGCCACGGAATTCGAATATGTTCTGATCGTCATCCCCAACGGCAATTACTCGCATATCTTCATTCTGTGCCATTAAGGCTTGCACCAAAGCAAGCACTTCCTGATCCATATCTTGTGCTTCATCAATGACGAGTACCGTCTTGGTAATTCTGCTAGGCTCCACTTCCCCACTGTAAATCTTCTCAATTGTACTCCTTATTACCTGTTCAAATTTCTCAACATTCCCGACTCTGCCAAGCAAATCAAAACAATAGGAATTGAACGTCTTAATTTCTATAAAATTAGCCGCATTACCAATTAATTTTATTAAACGTTTCTTAAACTCAGTGGCCGCTGCCCGAGAGAAAGTAAGCATTAACAACTGCTCATGCTTGACATCTTCCATTAAAATCAGCGAAGCCAGTTTATGAACAAGTACCTTGGTTTTGCCACTTCCCGGCCCTGCTAATACCGCAATATGCTTGTTTTCATTATCCTTAATAATGCCTAATTGTGTTGGTGACAACTCACCAAATAATTGCTTAAATTTGCCAGGACTTATATTCCTCTGAATCTCCACTCCTCTACTTCCTTTAAAATACTTCTGCAGGAAAGAGTTATAATTCAGGCGGAAATAATCTTCTACAAATTGCAGAGCCTCTCGGTAGTTATCAATCATCTTTTTAGCATATTCCCCTACAATGTGAATCTGCTGCACCTTATTATCATAAAATTGGTCAAGTTTGTGGTAATCTTCAATTTTATATCTTCTCTTAGTATCTTCCTCCAGCCTTTCAATGGTCATGGGATTATAGACCACCAAGAAACCGCCTTCAATTTTAATTGCCTCTATCCGAGATAGATAGAAAAGAGTATCCTCAATATCTGCAATACTAATCTCTACTTTAAAAAGGCCCATGCTTTCTTCATAGGCTTTCTTCAATTCATTTACAGAAAATCCTACTAGCACTTCTTCTTTCTCAGCATCCCCATTTAATTGACTGCCTTGAGAATAAAGATATTCAATCACAAACTTGGCAAGTTCCTGCCGTTTTTCCAGTCGCTCCCGAATCTTTTCTTTGGGCTCGTGGGTAATGAGTCGCACATGGTTCTTGGAATACTCTAAACCCTTATATTTAATCATCTTTTTGATTGCCCAATAATTTAAGACCATTCGTATCTTGTTTGGTGTTACATTATTGCACCCTGATTTTTCTGCTGCTTCGTTCAATTCTTTGATATTATAGGTAGCCTCTTGTTCTTCAAAAACCGTAGCCAGATACTTTTCAATACTGCTAAAGGACTCAAGAATCTGCAAAGAACGGTTTGTCTTTTCACTTTGTTTAATATAGGCCATGAGGTCTTTGGCATCTGCCAGAATCCCTTCTTGACGCAGCAGATTAAGTACTCCAATGACTTTTTCTTTTTCAATCCCCAGATGGTCCGATATGTAGTCCACCCGTGACTCAGCGTCCTGATCCTGAGCCTGGCTTCGGCTCCTGCCGGAAATGAGCTTTTTTATGATCCGTATAGCGTTTTCCTTTTCTTTATCATCAAAAAGCTCTGAAACATTGATTCTTTCAATGGCTTCTTGTGCATTTCTGCAATGGATACTGTCTGCAAAAACTCGTGGCATATTCTGCCCCCGCCTGATATATCCCGACTCCTCCAAAGCGGCAATGGCAGTTTTTACTCGCATTTCTATTTCACTAATGCTTTCATCCCAACCTGCCTTTCTGGCAATTTCCAGGGCGGATTGGGAGACAGTCATCCGAAAGCGGGTAATATCTTTGATGGCCTTCCAAATCTGCTGAATTTCCTTAATGTTGATTTTGGTCTGATTTAATAATACAAAGTGTTTATCTAAATCATCCTCACAATATAAGATATAGCAGTCCGCCGTAATCTGTTCATCTCGTCCAGCTCTGCCTGCTTACTGGATGTAATTCTCCAAGGAGTCGGATATTTCGAAGTGGATGACCATGCCCACATCCTTTTTATCCACGCCCATGCCAAAAGCAGAGGTGGCCACCATGATGGGTACTTCCCCAGCAATAAAGGCATCCTGGTTTTCTGATTTTTCTTTCTTGTCCATTTTACCATGATATGGTTTGGCTAGATAACCATCCTTGGTTAGTCTTTCGGCCAGCTCATAGGCTCTCTTTGTTCTGGAAACATAAATAATGGTGGGACATTCTTTTTCTTGGATTAAATTCCTGAGCGTAATGTATTTTTCTTCCTGACTCTTTTTTTCAATCACTTTGTATTTTAAGTTAGTCCGGGTGGCACTGGTGCAAAACACTTCTAAATCCATGGCCAACTTCTCTTTAAAGTAGGCCTGGATGTCTTCGATCACCTTTTGCTTGGCTGTGGCTGTAAAGCAGGAGACGGGAATTCCTTCTGTAAGGTTCTTTTTCTCCTGGATGGTTTTAATAAAGTCGCCTATATACAGATAGTCCACTCGGAAATCCTGTCCCCAGGCGGAAAAACAATGGGCCTCATCGATGACAAAGCGAACAATCTTTCTGCCCAGCAATATGTGTTCAATGGTTCTAGATCGTAAAGTCTCTGGTGATATATATAAAATAGCAGCTGAGCCGTCTTCAACTCTTTCAATAGATTTCGCCCGTTCAATGGGATCTAGTAGGCCGTTGATTGTCACTGCATCCGTAATCCCTGCTTTTTCCAGATTGTCCACCTGATCCTTCATCAAAAAAAGTAATGGGGATATAACTACAGTGAGTCCTTTGACATTTTCTCCACTCATTAATGCGGGCACTTGGAAAGTAATAGACTTCCCGCCTCCGGTGGGAAAGATAGCCAAAAGAGATTTGTTGTCAATGGCTGCTTTCACAGCGTTTTCCTGCAGCGGCTCTCCTCCAAAGGCTCTATAAGAATCAAATCCAAAGAACCATTTCAAGCCCCGGTGTGCATCTAGGGCTTGTTCACAGTAAGAACAGCCTCTAAGACAAGGTCGATTTCGCAAAAGATCCATTATCCGTTCCACTTCCGGATAATTTTTTAAAACCCAGGGTGGCGTAACGGAAAAGCGATCCTTGACATTGATTACAGCAAGGGAAAAGGCCAAAGCGACAGGATGTTCTTGGATAAGTTTTTTTAGATTCGTATTGTCACAGATTTCTAAAGCAAAATGTTCTATGATCAGTGGCAATGGATCTTCCACTACTGTCTTGTAGTCTACGTATTGGAAAAAAGCCATGAACTCTTTTTGATTCTGCAAAAGTAAAAAGAAGATATTCTTTAACGAGTCTGCTAGATTATTGAACGCTAAAACTTCATCTAAAAAAAGATCCTTGGCTTTGATAGCATCGTTTAGAGGATTATTCAGTTCATCAGTTTGAAGTTTTTCATCTTTAACAAGGGCATGGTAAGGCTTTCGAGGAAATAGCAAAGCTGATAGATACAGTGTGTCTATTATATTTTCAGAAGCTATCCCAGAGTTCTCTAGAGTCTGCTGAATGTATTTTAAGTCATGCTTAATAATGTTATGTCCGCATAAATAGTCGGCTCCTTTAAGGAAAATGGCAAAGTCAGCTATAGATTTGGAATGAAAAACATTTCCAGCATCTTTGATGCCGCCAATATCCATGATAGCGCCATTATTAGGTTGTACTTCCAGATCAATAAAGGCGATGGTTTTCATTCTCTCATAGCTCCTTTACACTTGTTACCAGTCACTCTAAATGAGACTAGAAAGCATGCCTAAATCACCCTTTTTGAAACTGAATTGAATAAATTTGCAAAAAAAAAGAAAGAAAGCAGG